>Ga0154020_10000761_pt1 | contig 39763 bp, 57 predicted proteins | sample Klosneuvirus_201_FD_109709 | JGI IMG/M metagenome (GOLD analysis project Ga0154020, IMG submission 109709) | Active sludge microbial communities from wastewater, Klosterneuburg, Austria - Klosneuvirus_20160825_MG | ecosystem: Engineered > WWTP > Aerobic digester > Activated sludge | place... | reverse complement strand
GCGGATGAAGGCGCTCCACGCCGACCCGGAGTTCAAGGCGAAGGTCTCGAAGGCTGCCAGCGCGCGGATGAAGGCGCTCCACGCCGACCCGGAGTTCAAGGCGAAGACCAGCGCGCGGATGAAGGCGCTCAACGCCGACCCGGAGTTCAAGGCGAAGGTCTCGAAGGCTGCCAGCGCGCGGATGAAGGCGCTCCACGCCGACCCGGAGTTCAAGGAACGGCGGATCGCAGCGGTACGGGCGTCATTCGCAAAGCGGAGGGCGGCGAAGTGATCCTCGCCATCGCCCTGCTGTTCTACATCGCCGCCTGCGCCATCGCCTGCGCGCTGGTGGCCCACGACCCGAAGGATTGACGCGAGAGCCGGCGCGCGGTCCGGCCTAAGTGAAGGAGGAACGGGAAGACGCAACGCCGAGAGATCGGCCCCCAGTGCGCCATCGGACTGGCTCCGCTGGGGAGCGATTTCACGAGAGCAGCACCACTACAACGAGCACCACAGGAGATCACGGCATGGCCGAGAAGCGCATCTACAGCATCACCGAAATCGAGACGGGCGAGGTCTTCGCCCTCGTCTCCGCGACCACGAAGGCGCAGGCGCTCGCCCACTACGCGCGGCGCACGCTCGGATGCGCGGTCGCCATCCCCGAGCAGTTGATCGCCGCGACGAAGGACGGCATCGAGGTCGAGACGGCCGGCGCGGAGGCGGGCGAGTGATCGACTCGCCCGGCGTCTACACGCTCGGAGCGGACGCCTACCACGCCGACCCGTGCGCGGTGCCGTCGCTCTCCTCGTCGGTCGCCAGCATCATCGTGATGCGCTCGCCGCTGCACGCCTGGCACGCGCACCCGCGCCTGAACCCGGCGCACCAGCCGGAGGAGCGCGCCGAGTTTGACCTGGGCAGCGCCGCGCACGCGCTGCTGCTCGAGGGCGCGGACAGGATGGCGGTGATCGACGCGGAGAACTACCGGACGATGGCGGCGCGGGACCAGCGGGACGCCGCCCGCGCCGCTGGGCTGCATCCCGTCCTGCGCGCGCAGCACGCGGCGGTGACGGTGATGGCGAAGATCGCCGAGCGCGCCATCGCGCGGTGCCCTGACCTGTCGGGCCTCATGCTCGCAGACGGGGACGCGGAGCAGGCGATCATCTGGCGCGAGGGCGACACGTGGCTCCGGTGCCGCCCCGACTGGCTCGCGCGCGACTACTCCGTGATGCTCGACTACAAGACCACCACGGACGCGGAGCCGCTGCACTTCGGCAAGCACATCGCGCGGATGCTCTACCACTTCCAGGCGGCGTTCTACCGGCGCGGCGTGAAGGCGGTGACCGGCCGCGATGCGCCCTTCATCCTGCTCGCGCAGGAGATCGAGCCTCCGCACGCCTGCACGTTCCACGGCTGCGCGCCGTCGCTCGCGGCCATCGCCGAGCAGATGGTCGATCAGGCGATCAGGACGTGGGCCGGGTGCATGAAGGCCGACACGTGGCCCGCCTATTCGCCGCGCATCCACTACCACGAGGCCGCGCAATGGGCCGCGATGGAGCAGGAGGAGCGGATGGCGGGCATCCCTTACGAAATCTCGCAACTGTGGGAGAAGCAGGCATGAGCGGGTTCACGTTTCGCAAGGCGGTGCGGGAGAACGTATCGCTGCTGATCGGGCTGGCCGGCGCGTCCGGCAGCGGCAAGACCTACACGGCGATGCGGCTCGCGTCCGGCATCGCTGGCGGCAAGCCCTTCGCGGTGATCGACACCGAGGCGGGCCGTGCGAAGCACTACGCGGACGCCTTCGCGTTCGACCACGGCGACCTTGCGCCGCCGTTCCGCCCGGACACCTACGCGGAGGCCATCGCCGCCGCCGATTCCGCGGGCTACCCGGTGATCGTGGTGGATTCCATGTCGCACGAGTGGGCCGGGACCGGCGGCATCCTCGACTGGCAGGAAGAGGAATACCAGCGGCTGGGCGGTCGCGAGGCGGTGAAGCTGCTGTCCTGGTCGAAGCCGAAGCAGTCGCACAAGCACATGGTGCAGCGACTGCTGCAGGTGCGCGCCCACCTGATCCTCTGCTTCCGCGCGGAGGAGAAGATCGACATGGTGAAGGAGGACGGCAAGACGAAGATCGTGCCGAAGGAAGGCCCGGGCGGCTTCAAGGGCTGGCTCCCGATCTGCGAGAAGAACCTGCCCTATGAGCTGACGGCCTCCTTCCTGCTCATGGCCGAGAAGCCGGGCATCCCGGTGCCGATGAAGCTGCAGGAGCAGCACCGCGCGCTCTTCCCGCTGGATCGCCCGATCACGGAGGAGAGCGGCCGCGCGATCGCGGAGTGGGCCAGCGGCGCGAAGGATGCGCCCTCCGACGACGCGCCGCTCATCACGGCAGACCAGGCGCTCACGCTGGAGACGATGTGCCAGGACGCCGGCATCCCGGTCGCGCGGCTCGCCGCCGCCGCGAAGGTGGATCGGCTCTCGCAGATCAAGGCGTCCGCCTACGACCGCGCGCTCAAGTGGATCGGCGCGCACACGAAGGCGGCGTAACCATTCCCATCACGAAAGGACCACCCATGCTCCAGCTCGAACTCTCGAAGGCCACGGCCACGCTCGAATCGCTGAACCTGCGCACCGAGAAGGCCGGGCCCGACAAGGTGCCCGCCGCCGACCTCAAGCTCTCATGCAACCGCGATTCCGACGTGCTCGCGCACTTCTCGCCCACGCTGCGCTCGTTCCTCTTCGACGAGAACGGCCCGAAGGATCTCGCCGACGGCGTGCGGCTGCGCGACCCGCACATGCAATACCCGCTCGCCCGCGACGAGGAGATGACCGGCGCGACCCTGCACGTCGGCTACGGCCCCGGCAAGCCGATGATGCTGGAGGACTGCAAGGTGAACGCCTTCAAGCTCACGCCGATGGACGGCGGCACGGTGGTGGTCGGCTTCCGCGTGCAGTGCCGGCCGACGCCCGAGCAGGTGGCGAAGCTGTACCAGCTCCAGGAGACCGGCGTCGAGATCACGCTGGTGCCCGCCGAGCTGCCCGAGATGGGGAAGGCCGCGTGAGCGCGGAGGCAATCGCGGCAATCGAGAGGAGGGCGAGGGAGTGAGCTACGACCCGGAAGAGCTTCGCAGGGTTGCCGGAGCGCCGCCGCACGACGGTGATTGTTGGGACAACGAGTGGGTTATCGCCCAACTCCGCGCCCACGCCGACCTTATGGAGCGGTACGCCAAGCTCAAGGAACACGCGGAGGCGATGGCGAATAGCCACGACAAGGGCGGTAATTATGTTTCGCTGGCGACTGCGCTCGCCGCCTACCGCCGCGACTTCCCGAAGGACGAGAAATGAGCGACGCGCGAGAACGGGAATTTGCGCTGCGTGAGGCGGCGGTAAACGACGCCGAGGAGCGTTACTTCAAGGCTCGTCCCATTGACGATGGCGCGATGCAGCGCAAGGCCTTCCGCGCTGGATTCGATAGAGCGTGGGACGCGAAGGAGCGCGAACTGGCCGAGGCGAGGGCCGAGTGCGAGAGGCTGCGGGAAGTCGCCAAGAAGTTCCTTGTTTTTCTTGAGGCGTCGATTTACTCCATCCAGAGGCCATCAGGCCAGCCAGAAATATCGCGGCTTCTGGCCGACCTTTTATCGGCAGCTAAGTGCCACGCTGCCGCCATCGACGCCGCGAGGAAGTCATGAGCGAGACGATCCCCACGGTCCCCGGCGAGCCGCCGCGCTGCGATCGGTGCGGCCTTGAGATCACCACCGGCGCGATGGCCGCGCTTTGCCCGAATGCCATGGAATGCGAGTTCTGGCCGCACTCGGACGGCTCCGCGTCTGGGGATGGCGCCGAGCTCCTCATCGCGCGCATGTGGATCGCGAACGCCTGCGACCAGATCGGCATGCAGATCGAGGACCGGAAGCGCCTGGCGGAAGAGCTGCGCGACATGGCCGCCAAGGAGCTCCCTCGCCTCATGAGCGAGATCAGCGAGGAGTGCTGGGCGGCGGGGTGGATGAGCGGCACCGAGTGGCGGCTCTGGAAGGCGATCGCTGACGAGAACGACGACGGCAAGTGGGGCATGGGGCGCATCACCCTAGAACAGACGGGGCGCCTCGCTCACTTGTCTCAGCTCGTCGGCGGGTGGTGCGACGGCGAGAGCATCGTCCCGATGGCCGAGTGGCTACAGCGCGTGAGGGAGTTCCCGCGATGACCACCCGCGACCGCAAGCACCTCCTCCTCCTCGCCATCGCGCTCATGGCGCTATACATCGCGCTGGGCGGGTGCGCGAGCGAATACGAGTGGGTGCGAGCGGGGTCGCCATCGAAAGCCTACGAGTGGAAACAGGTCACGCGAGATGAAATGTTCCTGATCTGCGCGACTACTCCAGCCAAGTCGCCAACGCTCGGAGCCTGTGCGTATGTGACGCCTGAGATGTGCCGCGTCCACAGCGACCGCACGGAGTGGCAGGCGAAGCGAGAAATGTCAGGTGACGGGCTGACCTTGTGGGAACACGAAATCAAGCATTGCGAAGGCTGGTGGCACAAACCCTATTCACGATGGGAGGCGAAATGATCGACTGGACGAAGCCGGTGCGGCGCATTGGCATACACCAACTCGGGCGCGTGCTGTGCACGGACGGGCCGGGTGAATACCCGGTGGCCGTGTGGTGGGAGTATCACGACGGTCCGTGTAGTTACACGCTGGATGGTCGCGCAAATATCGACTGGCATGCAGAAGTCGAGAACATCCCGCAGCCTACGGTGCTGTGGCTGATCGTTCACAGCGCCGAGAATGGCGCATATGAAGTCCGCGACTTCCGCACCAATTTCGTCGGCGACAGGCCTGTGCAATACCGCCTCGAAATCTCCGAGGACGGCAAGACCATCACCGGGGAGCGCGTCGAGTGATCCGCTGGCTCCGCGAGGAATCGGCCTAGCCTTGCGCGAGCCCCGGCTTCGGCCCATCATCACCAGCGCCAACGCCCCTGACCCCGAGGCGGTCGCGCGGGCCGGGGCGCACTTCCTGCTGGAGCTGTTCCATGCGAGCCGCAGTCCTGTACCTCCGATCGAGCAAGGATCGCCACGACCTGTCGATCGCCGCGCAGCGCCGCGAGCTGGAGCTGCTCGCCCAGGCGAAGAGCCTGCCGATAGTCGGTGAGTACGCCGACGCCGTAGAGAGCGGCAAGGACGGGGACCGCGCCGGATTCCAGCGCCTGCTCGTCGACCTCAAGGCCCGCGGCCGCGCGTGGTCGGTGATCCTCGCCCTCGACACCAGCCGCATCGCCCGCCGCCGCTACATCGCGCAAGCCCTCGGCCACGAGGCGAAGAAGCTGGGCGTCTCGATCCTCTACGCGAAGGTGCCGGAGGTCGATCCGATCTCGGCGGTGATCCTCGAATCCGTCCTGCAAGCGATGGACGAGGTGCATAGCCTAATGAGCCGGGAGAAAGGCCTCGCGGGCATGGCCGAGAACGTGCGCCGTGGGTTCCGGGCCGGTGGCCGGGCGCCGATGGGCTACCGGCTCGAGCGGGTCACGACCGGCACGATCCGCGACGGCGCGCCCGTGATGAAGTCCCGACTGGTCCCGGATGCCTCCGCGCCGCGGGTCGCCGCCTACCTCCGGGCGCGCGCCGACGGCCAGCACGGCACCCGGGCGGCCGCGCAGGTGGGCCTCGAGGTCTCCAGGTCGACGCTGGTCGACGTGGAGTGGAACGCCCTCACCTACGCCGGGCACACGGTCTGGAACATGCGCCGGGCGAAGGACCAGCAGGCGGCCGGCTCGCGGCGCCCGCGGTCGGAGTGGGTTATCCACAGGGGCACCCACGAGGCCTTGATCTCGGAGGCCGAGGCCGAGGCGATCCTCGCGCGGCTGGAGGCGGCCAGCGGCGCCCGAGAGCGCACCCGGCATCGCGGGGCCGGCTACCTGCTCTCCGGGCTCCTGGTGACGCCGGCCGGCGCCGCGTGGCACGGCGACCGCGGGAACTACGCCACCGCCGGCGGGCACATCCGGGCCGAGGAGCTGGAGGCGGCCGTGCTCGAGCAGCTCGCGGCCGACTTCGCCCGGCGCGAGGTGATCGCCGCCTTCACGCGCGAGGTCCGGGCGCTGCAGGAGTCGCTCCGGGACGCCCGCGGGCTGGTCGCGGCCCGGGAGGCCCTCGCCGGCGTGGAGGCGCGGATCCGGCGCCTCACGGCGCTGCTGGGCGAGACGACCGAGCCGGCCCCGCTGCTGCGGCGGCTGGAGGAACTCGAGGGGGAGCGGCGGACGGCGGCCGACGAGGTGGCCCGGGCCGAGGCGGCGCTGGCCGACGCCAGGGTGGTGACGGCCATCACCGAGGCGGACGTGGCGCAGCTGCTCGCCGGGATGGCTGGGAGCCTCGCCGCGCTACCCCGGGAGGCCCTGAAAGACGCCCTGCGCGGCTGGTTGAGCCGCGTGGAGCTGGACCCGGTGACAAGGCAGGGCCGGGTGGTCTACCGGCTCTTCCTTGCCCGGGATAATGTGGCGTCCCCACGGCGAGCCGGCGGTATCCCGGCGATCTTCGCCGAGGGGCCCGCCTTCACGGTCCGCCGGCATCGGCGGCCGCCAACACGACACGGAGCCCGCACATGACCCTCGCCACCTGGCTTTTCGCCGCCGCCACCGCCCTGCAGCCGGGCCTCGACCACGCCTGGCCGCTCATGGCCCCCAAGCGCGAGGCCGTGGGCCTCGAGACGCGTCTGGCCGTCCCGGCGCCCCCGGCGCCGCACGAGCAGCACCTCTGCGCGACCACGCCCGGCGTCTACGTGGTGACGATGCGCCTGGGCTTCGTCCCGGGCGAGGCGGCCGCGGGCCGGCTGTGGCTGGAGAGCTCCGGCGGGGATGTCGTGCACATGATGGAGTGGCGCGCGAGGCCGGGCGAGTGGACGACCTTCGCCTCGAGCGCGCCGATGGCCGCGGACGGGCCGACCTGCTGGCGCCTGCGCTATGACGCGACCGGGCCGGCGGTGGTGAACCACGACCCGCGGGTGACGGTGGTCATGATCCACCGGGCGGGGCCGTAGGGGCGCGAAGAGCGCCTCGCGCGGCCCACGGTAGCCGCCACAGGGCGATCGCCCCGCCACGGCCCTGGATTGCGGCCGGCGGGGCGCTACTGGAGCACGCTCACCGCGCCGGATCGCACACGTGTCCGCGTCCGGCGCCGCCGCACCAGCCGGGAGAAGTCCTCGGCCAGCACGGAGAGCGGCGCCAGCGGCGGCAGGAGCTTGCGCGCCGCCGGCATCCGGGGCCGCATCACTCCACCTCGACCAGCGTCCCGTCGTTCTGGCGGGTGACTGGCTTGAAGCCGAACATGCGCACGTAGGAAGCCGCGGTCACGGCGCGATTCTCCGGGTCGGACAGCCAGTCCTGACCCCACGGCGACTTGCCGAGGTTCACGATCACCTTCTCGATGAGGAGGAGGTCGGGCCGGAAGTCCTGATACAGCTGCGCGGCCCCCTGCTTGATCCCGCCCCCGATGAGGACTGAGAAGTTGGCCACTCCAGCCGCCTCCGCAGCCTGCCGCATCGAAGTGCAGGCGTACCAGCCCGGGGCGAAGTTGGGCTCCCCGGCGAGGTTCCGGCCGAAGGGGGCCTCGGGGTCGGCCGGCGGCGGCTCAGCCGGGGCGTCGTTCAGGGCGGCGAGGAGTTCGGTGGCGAGCTGCTTGGCGCGTTCGAGGTTCATTGCGTTACTCCTGTCGGTTGATGTTGGTCAGCAGGCCCGAAACTCGCCGGCGGTTAGGTAGCCGTGCCAGCCGCAGGTGCCCACGTCGTGCAGGATGCTCGGCGTGCAGGTCGGAGCCTCGCGGTTTCCGTCCCACGTCCAGCCACGCGGGCTGAAGTTGACGCCGCCCATTGCGCCGCAACCCGGGCACACGAAGTTGAGCCCGTCCTCGGCCCCGGCGCTCCCTTCCGCGCTCTCCGCGATGTCAGGTCGGTCTCCCCGCGTCCAGAACTTGAACGCCCCGCGCTGACCGGCGTCCATCGCGGCCATGATGTCGTCGACGAGGATCGCCTTCATTGGGGCCTCCCGTCAGCGCGCTTCGTCATGCTGGCGCCGTAGACGTACATCACGATCCCGCCGGCAATCGTGCCCATCACGAAGCCGATTACGGTGCCGCGCAGCTGCGCCTCCATCTCCAGCAGCCACGGGGCCTTAAACACCGCGCCAGCGACCACGGCCCAGATGGTCGGGAGGAACGCGAGCAGGCCCACGAATGGCAGCGAGAACACGAGCTTTCGCCAGTCGCCGGACTGGCTCTCGGCGGCCTTGCGGGCGCCATCCAGCCCGCCCCCGCCGGCCTCCACCAGCGTCGGCAGGATCGAGGTCACCGCCTCGCGCGCCTGCGCCAGCGCCCCGGGGTCGGCCTCCATGCGTTCGATGGCCGCCTGCAGGTTGGGCTCGCCGAGCGTCTTGGTCACCGCGTCGGCGACCATCGTGGCGGCGGCGACGTTGCGCTTCTGCACTTCGCTCCCGGAGCCGAACGCGGCACCGAGGGCGGGGATGAGGTCCAGCAATCGCGGCAGGAAGGCCTGCGCGGCGGCGATGGCGATGGGGGCAAGCGGTAGCGGCATGGCGGTCTCCTGCGTGGATTTGCGGGGCTCCTGCGGGGTGTAGCGGTAAGGTTCCGGCCCCTCGTAGTGCTCGGTCGCGAGGGAATCCGGGTCGAAGTCGGGCTCGGGCGCCTGCGTGGAGAGGGTGCCGCCGCGCTCGAGATAGACCGCGCGCGCCTCGTCCATCGTGAGGGTCGGCTGTCCGTAGGGGCTGCCGGGCAGGCTCGCCCACTCGCGCGCGCACTTGCCGATCGCCTCCTCGAAGCGCCCGGCCAGCACGTCCGCGAGCGCCTTGCGGCCGTGGATGAGCGCGACCATCGCCTCGTCTTGGCACTCCGGCGAGAAGTCTGGGAACTGGTAGCGCGCCACGAGCGCATCCCACGTGGCGGCGAGGAACTGGCCCCGGCCGGCGGCGGTCGAGGTCCAGCGCCCGGCCGTGACCTTTCGGCGCGGGTGATCCCACGGGGGCGCGTCGAATAGCTGGCCGCCGTAGAGCGTCCGGTAGCGGTCGGCGCTCTCCGCGTGCGGCCCGTGCTCGCCCCGGTCGATCACCGCAAGGAACGCGGCGACGTTCGGGTGCGCGAGAGCGGCGCGCAGGTCGGAGCGGGTCACGTGAAGAGCTTCCACCCGAGCGTGAAGCCCGCGAACAGGCCGATGCCGCAGCCGATCACCGCCGCCATCGCGCTCTCGGCGCGGGCCTCCAGCCACAGCAGCGCGTCGGTAAGGGGCTGCATCAGTCGTGCCCCGGCTTGTCCTGCTTGCCGTCCAGACGCGCGAAGATGCGCTCCTGCGCCGCGTTGATCTGGCTCAGGGCCTCGGTGAACGGGCGCAGCGCCTCGGTGAGCCTCGGGTAGCTCACGTAGTCGGCAGCGACCTTGATCTCGTGCGCGTAGAGCCGCTGGCCGATTCCGTTGATCTGGTCGGTGGCCTCCCGGCGGATAGCCTCCAGCTTCGCCTCGGTCGCCTTCCGGCCGCTCGCGATGTCGGCCTCGATCCTCTTCATCCACCACTGCACGAGCACGCCGACCGCCGCGACCAGCCCGCCGATGATCCACATCTCCAGCGTGCCCATCGCCTACAGCTCCGCGTCGGCCGTCCAGGCGGCCTGCAGCTGGTCGCCGGCCGTCGTGGCCGCCGAGTTCGCGAAGACCATGATCTTCTGCGCGGTGGATCCGCTCGAACTTGCGGCCACGTTCGCCGCCGCGGTCGCGTTGCGGATCGAGTTCGCCGCCGCGCTCGGGTTGTAGATCGTGACCGTCGGGGCCTTCACCATCGGCGCGTCGAGGATCTTGTCGACCACGATGGCGAAGTTCCCGCCAGAGGAATCGGCGAAGGAGGCGTGCGAGGTGCCCGCGTTGGTGGCCGGCGCGATCCCGTTGAAGCTCGTGAGGAATCGCCGGTTGCAGCGCACGAGCTCCTCGGCCATCGAGCGCGCGGTGAACGGCAGCACGATCGCGATGGGGCGCGCGATCATCTCGGTGAAGCGGAAGTTCTTCGTCGTGATCGCGCCGCACGCCGCCTTGATCTCGATCTCGATCCCGTTCGAGCAGTCGCCCATCGCGACACTCTCGTACTGCACCTGCGTCGAGGTGCCGCTCGCGACACTCGCGCCGCCGTTGTTGCCGATGTCGGTCACGCTCGTGAAGTCGTTGGCGACGGTCGGCTTCCTGACCGTGATCGTGTAGGTGACGGCCGAGCCCACGTCGTGCAGGACGGTGCACGCGAAGCTCGCGGTCTGGTTCTTGAACGCCTTCGCGTCCCGGCTTTCGATCCGGTGGCGTACGTAGATCTCGCCCGAGCCGGTGAGCGTGGCGCCGGAGACGTGCAGCGCGTAGCCCGCGCGGCCGATGGTCGCGGCGGTGTCTTGCGTGATCGTCCCGGCGCCCACGGTGCCGCCGGCCTTGACCGCGTAGCCCTCGACGGACCCGAACTGGTAGCTGGTCGACAGGCTCGCCGTCGCGCGCCTGGCCACCTGCATGGCGGCGTTGAAGGCGGCGTTCGGCTCGAAAAGGCCGTTCAGCTTCGCGAGGTAGTCGGTGTCGTTGACGAAGAAGGCGGGGTTGGCGGTCATCTTCTAGTTCTCCGTGATGGTGATGCGGCCCGTGCGCCGGGTCTCGATCCACTGCAAGGGCTCCAGGCTCGCGAGGTGGCCGTTGATCGTGTAGTCGCGCGCCTTGCGATCCGTCGCCGTCGGAAACACCGACAGCAGCACGTCATTGCCGAGCCCGGCCTGCTTGAGCGCGTCGAGCACGATCGGGCGGTCGTCTTCGGTGATGAAGCCGAAGTTGAGGTCCATCTCGTGCCAGCGCTCGCCGCGGTTGGCGCGAAGGCTCCCGCCGCGCGAGCGACGCTGCGTTGTGGCCTCGGCGGGGCGCAGCGATACGTCGGTCGCGTTGTAGGCGAACTCGAAGTATTTCCCGAGCCACAGCCGGGAGGCTTGCCAGTACGGCGAGCCAGAGCCCCCGAAGCCGTAGAGCACCACCGCGAAGGCCGCGAAGGCGGTCTCGGTGAAGTAGTGGACGAAGGACGCCTCGGCGCCGAACGGATCGGAGGGGCCGAGCCCGAGCGGATCCACGCCCCAATCGAAGGAGCCCAGCGGCACCACGTCGAAGAAGTCGACCAGGCCGGAGTCGTAGGCGATCGTCGTGAGCCCGGTGTCCTGGTAGAGCACGATGCGGATCTGCCCGCCGTGCCCGTTGTGGCGGAAGAGCCCGAGGCAGTTCGCCTTCCGGCCGGAGCCGTTCCAGTGGCCGATGATGACCTGGGAAGCGATGGAGGACGAGCGCCAGATGTCGTCGCGCTGCGGGGTCTGGAGGTTGGTGATCGGGAGCGTGGAAACGGCGTCCGGCACGACGAAGATCGTCGCGTCGTCCACGAAGTTTTTCACCGAGAGGCGGGCGCTCATGGGTAGTCGCTCGTCGTGTAGTCGGGGGTGAGCTGCGCGAGCAGAGTCAGCGCGACCTCGCCAGCCAGGAGGTCGATCTCCTTGTCGATGACGCGGAAGTTCACGCCGGCATCGCACCCGTAGCGCGGGTAGGTGAACCGCACGACCTCGCCGAGCAGCCACTCGTATGCCTCGAGCCCGACCCGCACGCGCACCACGCGGCGCCACGGCGCCTGGTCGGCCACGAGCTCGCGGGCCACCTCGGAGCCGACCACGGAGACCGGCAGGCTCGACTCCACGCCGTGCAGCGAGCGGAACGAACGCGCGAGGAACGCGCCGTCGTGGTGGGCCCACCAGCTCCCGGCGTAGGAGCTGCTCGGCGCGTCGAAGGTCGCGCCCACTGACACCTGCAGCCGGTCCGGCCGGATGAAGAGCGCGCGCTCGTCCTCGGTGAGGCTCGTGGCGAGCCCGTCGGCCTGCACCGTCCAGTTGCGCCGGCTCGCGACCGTCGCGCCACCGAAGGCCACCGGCTGGTTCTCCCACTCCGGCTCGGCGAGGACCGCGCCGGGGGCGAGCTCGCGGGTCGCGGTCTCGCTCGCGATGTCCGCCGGCGCGACCAGGCCCGCGCGGATCACGCCGTCGAAGTCCGGCCCGACCCACCCGCCGAACGGCACCAGCAGCTCGGCGAGGATCTCCAGCAGGTTCGCGCGGTCCTCCACCGCGAGCCCGCAGAAGGCGTACTTGCCGTCGTAGCGCGCCCGCAGTGCCACGTTGGCGGCGGTGAAGGTGTCGGTGTCGATCGCGCTCGCGAGGTCCGGGCGCCAGAACTCGATCAGCGCCTGCGCGAGGTCGAAGGGCTCGTAGCCGCCCTGCGAGCGCTCCCACACGTCCGCCGTGACCTGGCCCACCGGCGTGGTCGAGAGCTGGATCGTGCCGTCGACCGCGCAGTTGTCCATGTAGCGGAACCGCTTGACGCTCATGGTGCCGGCGAAGGCGGTGCCGGTGATGTCGACCGCGCCGCCGCCCCGCGTGAGCGACAGTCGGAAGTCGTCCGTCGTGAGGCCCGCGGAGATCACCCAGTAGCGCGTATCCGCGGTGAGGCCCGCGAAGACGGTGCCGGTCGTGGAGATGAGCACCACGTCGTTGGCCGCGAGCCCGTGCGCCAGGCGCGTGATCGTGTCCGTGCCGGCGTTCGCGGTGATCGCCGTGTTGTCGCCGGAGAAGAGCGCCGCGTCGGTCGTGGCGCCGAGCGAGATACCGGCGTCCCGCACCTCGCGCACGGAGCTCGACGCGGTGTAGTTGTGCAGCGCCTGGTACTCGTTGTCCGTCTCGGAGAGGCACCGCAGCGACAGGTTGTAGGCCACGCCGTAGACGAGGGGCTTCAACCTGCCCACCTCCGGCCCGGACGAGATGGGCTTGCCCAGCACCGCCACGTCGAGCGACAGGCGCCGGTCGGCCACCTCGATCACGATCCGCTCGCCACCGCCGCGCACGCGGCGCACCACGCCCTCCACCACCTGTCGGAACCACCCCCGCGGCCACTCCTCGTCGCCCACCCAGAAGGTGATGGCCCGACCGTCGATCACCACATCGAGCAGCCAGTCGAGCCGGCCGTCGGGGTTGTCCAGCTCGATCGAGGTGACCGGGACGCGCGCTGCGAGCGCGAGGGTCGCGGGGTCCAGGCCGGAGCCGAACGCGCTCATGCGCGCGATGGCCGCGTGATACCTGCGGTTGGGCACCGAGTCGGTGGGCCGCGTCACGTAGCGGCCGCTCGACAGGTAGACCGTCCCCGCCGTCATCGCGCCGCCCGTCTCGTAGCCCAGCGCAATCTCGGCCAGCACGACGCGCTTCTTGCGGCGGTCCTTGAGCCAGCGCAGGAAGTCGGCGTCGTTCATCGCGGCTTCGTGTCACCCGCCACGACGGCGGGCCCCTTGTCGCGGATGTCGATGAGGAGCGACTTCACCTCGATCAGGATCTCCGTCTGCGCCGCGATGTCGGTCGCCATCCCGAGCGTCGCGCGGAGGATCTGCTCGTCGATCGCGAGGCGCTGGTCCACGCCGCGCACCTGCCCCATCACCTCGTCGTAGATGGAGACGTAGCCGGAGCCGCTCGCGAACATCTCGCGGGCGATCTGCAGGTAGGTCTCGGCCGCTCCGCCCAGGCGCCCCGCGGCGCCGAGGTCGCCGGCCATTGCCGCGCGGAGAATCTCCTCGTACTGCCGCCTCGCCTCCGCGAGCTTCTCCTGCGGGGTCATCGGCGAGAGCCCGCCCAGCGCGGTGCCGTTCAGGAAGTTCGCGAGTCCGCCGCGGGCGCCAACGATCGCGGCGAGCTGGCTCTCGCGCGAGTTGCGCACGCTCTCCTCGATCTGGCGCTGGATCTCGGCCTGGCGCTCGAGCGCGTCGGCGAGGTCGTCGGTGGCCTCGGTCGCGGCGGTGGCGTTCTGCGTCACCAGCAGGAAGGCGGGCGCAAGGTCCATCAGCCCTTGCCAGCGCGGGTCGGTCACGTCGAGCGACTCGACCAGCTCGCGGAAGGCGTCCACGCCGTCCGGGATGTCCATCCCGAGAGCGGCGAAGCCGTCGGCGAGTTGCTGCTGCGCGCGCTCCAGCCGCACCGCGTCGCTGGTGAAGTTGTCGGTGAACCACTGCCACGTGCCGGCCACCCGCTGGAACACCTGCGCGAGCGTCTCGCCCTCGCGGGCCATGCCCTGCAGCGTGGTGATGTTGAGTCCGCGGATGTTGAGCCCGCCGAGCGCCTCGACCACGCCGAGCGCGGTCTCGATGTAGGTCTGCAGCTCGGTGGAGGTGCCCGACCAGGTGCGGATCGTCTCGGCGATCGTCGAGTCGATCTGCTGGAAGATGATCCCGTAGCGCGACTGGAGGACCTCGCGGGCGAGCTGCTCGGCGGCGGTCGCGTCGCCCTCGGGAAAGGCGAACTGCGCCGGCTGGCCGTCGCTGCGGAGCCCCGCCTGCGTGTAGGCCGAGAGGCCGGCCGTGGCCGCTGCCGTCCCGGCCGGACCGAGGATGCGCGCGAGGCGAGCGTCGAGCCCGCCGATGTAAGCGTTGATGCCCGTGTTGTCCCAGGAGTAGTTCCCCTCCGTCCGGATGCCACCGAAGAGACCCGAGCCGCCCTGCCCCTGGAAGATGCGCAGGTTCGGATTCTCCGGGCCGTCGTTGAACGCCTGGTAGAGCATCGAGGCCACCGCAATCGCGGTACCGATGCCGGGCAGGAACGACGCCACGGAGCCGATCATCGAGCCCACGGAGCCGGAGAGCCCGAGCGCACCCGACACCATCTGCGCGATGTTGCTGAAGGCCGTGCCGATGGCGCCGCTCGGCATGAGGGCGCTCATCCCGGAGATGATGCTCCCGATTCCGCCGCCGCCGCCAGCCGCCGTCGCGGCAGTGGTAAGCCCGCCCAGCCCCGTCGCGTTGCCGAGCGACACCAGCAGGTTCAGAACGAACGGCTTCGCGAGCGACTGGTAGATGAAGTCGAGCAGGATCCGCTTGAATGCGTTCTTCATCACGCCGAGCGCGTCCTTCCACGACTCGCCGATGTGATTCCAGCCGTCACGGAAGGCGCTCTCGATCCCGTTGATGAACCCGCCGTACTGCTGCTGCGCCTCGTCGAGCCGCTGCTTGTCCTGCTTCCTCACGTACTCGTCATAGGCCTTCCACGCGCCGATGAAGTCGTCGAGCGCCATCTCGCGCGCGTCCATCTCGGCCTGCGCGATCTCCTGCCGCAGCTTCGATTCCTTCTTCTCCTCCTCGGTGCGGTAGTGATCGGCCCACTTCCACGCCTCTGCGTAGTCGCGGGCGAACATCTCCTCGGCGTCGAGCTCGGCCTTCGCCATTTCGTATCGGCGCTGCGTTTCCTCGCGCGCGCGCTTAGCCATCTCCTCTTGAGCGACGAAAGCGCGCGCCCTCGCTTCCGCGGCCTTTCGCTCTGCCTCTCCGAGCGCGCGCATCTTCGGCTCAGCGCTGGCCGCGGCCGAGCCCATGCCCATGATTCCGCGCTCCCACTCGTCAAACGCCTGCCGCGCCTTGATGGCATCGACGTTCATCATGGAGCCGATGCTGGCGACTCGCTCGAAGTCGCCACTCAGCATCGCGCTCACTTGAGCCGCGATGCCGCCGGCCTCCGTCGCCACAGTCTTGAGCACGTACCCGACATTCCCCGCAACGACGATCAGCACGCGCAGGGTCTCAACGAACGGATTGAATCCGACATTGGCCTGCGTAGCCGCATCGCGAGCATCGAGCAGCCCATTCACGGCGCCGATCAGCAGCGGGAGCATCGGGCCGATAACGCGGTTCATCACCGCCCCAGTGCCGGCGAGCTCGGCGAGCTTGTCGTTGAACTCATCCGCCTGTTGCGCCATCTCCTCTGTAACGCCTGACAGGGTGGCGCCCCTTTCCACCAGCTCGCCGATACGCTTTCCACCCTCTGCCAGCAGCGGGGCGGCGGCGCTCCACCCCTTGCCGAGAGCCTCAGCGCCGAGCGCCGCGCGAAGCTGCGGATCCTCGATGGAGTTGAAGAGATCAGAAAGCTGCTTGAAAGCCTCGATTGGCTCCTTCGCGGTGATCCCTAGAGCGCGATATTTCTCCGCGTCCTTGCCGATGTTCTGCGAGAGCTTGTTGATCGCCGCCGCCGCGCCGGCGATATTGGAGCCCGATACCTGCGCGGCATATCCAAGCCCGGCGAGGTCTCGCACGCCGATGGCGGTCGATTTGTTGAGGTCGTTCAGCGCGTCGACGGCGTCTATGGTCCTCTTCGTGAGGGTGAGCAGCCCAGCGACGCTCACACCAACGCCGATAGCCCCGAGAGCGGTGCTTGCGCGCTGCGCGAGCGCCCCCACCTCGCCCATCGTCTGCGAGACCATGCGCTTAGCGTCTTGCATGTCCTTGTGCAGACGGGCAAGGCCGGCGAACAGCTGGATCTCAAGGCCGCCCGCGATCACTTCGCCATCCTCCGCATCGACTCGCGCAGGTCATCGGCCACGCGGGCCAGTTCCTCGGGGGCGACATCGGGGGCGACCCACGGCGCAGGCGCGGCCGGATCACTCGCGGCGGCGAACTCGGCGCAGTAGGCTTTCGACAGCTGGATCAAGGCGCGGCACTCCCACGGTTGCAGCTCGAGCCCCACGTTGTCCTGCCAGGCCCGCAGCTCGCCGTGGGTCAGTGCGACCGGGCCGAAGCCTCCCTGCATCACCGGGCCGACCTCGAAGAGGTAGTCGACCAGGTGGCCCAGCTCGACGGGGGGTAGTTCCGGCTCGCTTCCCCTGTCCTGCAGGCGCTTCAGCCGGCAGCGCCTGTCCTGCTCGTCCTTCTTCTTCGGCGCCCCCGGCGTGGCGGCGAGCCATGCCGACTGCCGGACGTAGAGCTTCAGCTCGTCGAGGACGCCTTCTTGAAATTGCCCCACTCGCCGATGTGCTTGCCCACCTGCTCGGCGATGAACCCGATGGACGTGTCCGAGTAGACCGCGCGGAAGAGCGCCTCGCCCTGCAGCCCGTCGTAGTCGACGTGCTCCAGCGAGTGCGTGCAGGCGGAGAGGAAGTCCGCCGTCTCGCGCGTCTGCTCTTCGGCGCTCTTCTCGGTCTTGCCCTTTTTCTTCAGGGCGTCGACCAGCCGGTTGTTCCGCGCGGCCGCGGCCTTCGCGTACTGGCGCGAGCCCGGCCCGTAGAGCACCGCCACCATCGGCTTGCTCGGGTCCGGGTTGCCGTCCTCGCCGTCGGCGTACATCGGCTCGTCGGCGGCGTTGCGGAGGTGAAGGCGGCTGGTCTGCTCGACTGCGTGCTTGCGGATGTCGCTCATGGATCAGGCGTCTCCGGTCAGGCCCCGGCCACGATCACCGGCTTGCGGCAGATCTCCAGCCCGACGTTGATCTTGCGGATCGAGTCCACCGGGCCGTCGGCGTAGGCGAAGGAGTTCACCAGCACGTCGAGGTAGTGCTTCTCGCCGGTCGATTCGCCCTGGCGCAGCGCGTACTCGATCTTCACCGAGTAGCGGTTGTTCGACTCGGCGGCGGCGGCGAGGAGGTCCTGGCCGGCATCGCTCGGAAGGTTCCCGACCACCAGCGACTTCGTGCCGTAGTTCTTCGAGCCCTTGAACTTCTGCACGATCGCGTCGTCGACCGCGGTGAACGTCGGGATGTTCGCGGTCACGCCGTGGCCGCCGTGGTCCTCGATCTCGCCGACCTCGGTCCAGTCGATGCCCGTGTCGGCGTAGCCGCTGGCATCGTAGGTGGCGGGAAGTTCCGCGGAGACGTAGAGCTTCGCCCCCGCCATCGTCTGGAGAATCGTTCCTTCGGCCATGTTCGGTGTCCTTTCCCGGAGAGGAGACGGGCCGAAAGCGGCCCGATTGCGCGAGGGAAAGGTAGACCCGTGGCGTGCTTATTTTTAAGCGTCTGCTCCTGACAAAAAGAGGCCCGCGCGAGGCGGGCCAATGGGCGCTGGCACAGCAGGAGACTGGATCAGGTCGACCACTTCACGATGAAGTCGCTCGACTGCTCGAAGATCACCGCGGCCTCGTCGTCGAGGTCCGGGCCATCGCCCGCGGGCAGGATCGAGTCGACCTTCACGAAGTTCACCGTCCCGGAGCGGTTCGCGCACGCGGCGCGCACCAGGGCGAGAATGGCCTTCTTCGAGGAATAGTTGGAGGCGTGCACCGTCACCTGCACGCGCTCGGTCTTGAAGCGGCTCGACTCAGCCATCGACACGGTGAGGTGCTCGACGCTGCTGATCTCCGTCACGCCGATGGCCGGGAGCGCCGTTTTCTGCGGGATGATCCCGGCGATGATGCGCCCGGCCGGCACCTGCGCGGTCAGGGACGCGCTCGTGGCGAGGAGCTGACGGATGACGGCGACGCCGCTCATAGGTCATCGGCTCCGATCGTGACTTCCTCGGTGTCGATCCCGGCCTTCGTCAGGCGCGCTTTGATCTGCCGGCCGACGGCGATCACCGCCTCGTGGGACCGCGTGTCCATCGCCGGGCGCAAGAACGGGCGCGGTTGCGCGCCGGGGTGGTTCACGGCCTTGTAAGCCCCGCCAGCGAAGGAGAGGTATCCCTTGTTGCGCGCGGTAATGACGTGGGGCCGCGTGCCGTACTCGACCCACTGCGCGTAGAACACGTCGGCGCCGCGCTTCGTGACGCCGCCAGCCTTCACCGAGGCCGTGATCTTGCCGCGCGAGTAGCGGGTCGTCACGCGAAGGCTGTCGCGCAGCGCGCCGGAGTAGGCCCCGTAGAGGCGCTGATTCTTGGCGTTCGGCGTCGACACCGGCACGCGGGCGCGCGCCTCCTCGAGGATCACTTTCGCGCCTGCCCGAAGCGCCGAGCGCATGATGTTCTTCTCGATCTTCGCCGGCAACTGGTCGAGGAACTTCTGGAGTTCCGCAAGCCCCTTGACGTAGACGGTATCGGTCACGACGCGCCCCCGCTCGAGGAGTAGCGCTCCAGCACGAACTCCAGCCCGCGCTTCCGGCCGCCGATTTCCGCCGGGCCTCCGACGATCTGGTAGACCACGTCCCCGCCCGTGTCGCCGTGCACCGTGACCCGCATCGTGGAGTCGAGGTCGTCGCGCCAGCGCATCCGCAGCCGCACCTGGTTGCGCGCCTGGGCGAGTCCCTGTCGGACCGACTCGGAGCGCGACGGCAGCACGTCCTGCACCTCGGCCCACCAGCGTTCTGCGATGGCCGGGCTCCCGTCCTGCGCGACCACCGGCTCCCACGGGCCCGGCTCCGGTCCGTGCGTCCCGGTGATCGTCGTCCGGCGCTCGAAGGACACCTGCCGGCGGTACTTCATGCGGCCCTCCGCAGCGCGATGGCGCGCGGGCCCGCGAGCAGCACCAGCTCGTGCTCAGTGGTCTCCGGCTGGATCTCGACCTTGCGGAACACCTCCTTGAGCCAGCGCACCCATTCGGAATGCCGCAGGATGGTGACGTGCGAATTGCGTCCATCGGGGAGCTTCGCCCGCGCCAGCTTGGTCGAGATCGTGAAGAAGGCCGACTCGCTCTTGTCGCGAATCTGCTTCAGCACCCGATCGACCGCCTCCATCGGGATATGCTCCATCACGTCGCACACGAACACGAGATCGAAGGCTCCCTCCGGCATCCGGCGCGCGTGGCGGATCGCCGGGTCGTAGCGCGCGATGCGCCGCTCGCCGTCGAGCCAGAAGTGGGCCACCAGGTCCGACCGGCCGCAGCCGTAGTCGAGGATCGATTTCGGCTTCACGGCGCGGACGATGTTCGCCGCCGTCCGTAGGTGCAGCTCGGTCGCGGACGCGCCGTAGTAGCGGGTCGCGTGCATGTCCTTGTAGAGCTCGATGTGGTCGGCCCAGTCGGGGATGTCGCGCACGAAGGCGAACGCGCCGATCGACTCCCGGCCGGCGTCGGTCTCGTGCGTCGATTGCTCCAGCAGCAGGAAGCCGTAGAGGGCCATGTAGTCGATGAAGCCCTGCGCCGTCCAGTAGTAGAGGTGCTCGCCGGGCTTGTAGTGCTTCGACTCGCGCACGCGGCGGATGTCCTCGAAGATCGGCACCGAGACGAACAGGTGCGCGCCCTTGCGCACGTCCTTCAGCGCGGTCTCCGGCTCGTCCATGTGCTCGATGGAGTCCCACATCGTGATCGCGTCGAAGGCTGAGAAGTCGCTCGCGTAGAGCTCGTCGCGCTTCAGTCGCGCGACCGCCTGCGGGATCACGTCGAAGCCCTTCGCGCCGAAGCCCTCGCTTGCCGCGCGGCGCACGAAGATGCCGGAGGCCGCGCCCACGTCGAGAACGGATGCGCCCTCCTTCGCGTGCCGCTTCAGCAGCTCCACGCGCCCGGCGTTGATCGCGTCGGAGAGCGGGCCGCGAGCGTAGGCGTCGTAGTTCGCGAGGTAGGCCGCGCCGTACTCGATCCGGCCCTTCGTCATGTCGCGCTGGTAGGCGACCCCGCGATGCTCGCAGAGCATGAGGTCGCCGTCTTCCTCCGCGTCAAAGCGCCGGATCAGCCTGTCCATGCGCTCACCGACCGATCACAGGGACAGCCCCGCGATGCCGCCCATGTAGCGCACCATTTGATCCTCCTGCGCCGCACTCGGCGCGATGGGGAAGATGACGGTTTCGTAGACTTGGATGTTGGAGGGGTTCCCGGCGTTTCCGGCGGCGCCCAGCGTGAAGCCACCGGGGTTCCCCGCCCCAGCGTTACCGGATACCGGCGAGCCATTATTTAGCCGCACGCTTGAGGACGCGCCATTGAATACCGCCGCGATCACTCCGAGCGACGACAGCGTGAGCGACACATTGCCAAGCGACGTGCCAGCATAAATTCCGACCTGTGGCGTGGCCGTCACCTGTCGAATGATTGCCGAGTCTCCGGTATTGCCGTCACAGAAGTAATCGAAGGCCGTCCAACTCACCTGCTTAACCGCTATCACGACCCAAGTCGGCTGGTTCAGCGTGAAGGGCGCGCACTTGAGGAAGTGGCTCGTCCCGTTGAACAACACCGAGCCATCGGACTGACCAGCGGGCCGAGCAGCGTCCGTCCCTTGCAGCAGATGCCGACCATTCCCGCTAGAATCGTTCCATTGGCTGATTCCCGAGCCCGTCACCGTCCAGTCGCCACGGCGGAACCACGCGGAGGGGTCGAGCTCCAGGGGGCTGAACGGGAGCCGGCCGCAGGACGGGATCCCGAGTCCGATGCCGAGCTTCACGTGCGCTACACCAGCGCGATGATGTGAGTCGCGGTCGTCGCGGCGGTCGCTGGCGAACCAGGCTGCGTGAGCAGCACGCGGGACACTCGGATCGGGAGGATCGTGCCGGCCGGAACGCCGCAGAACAGGTAGTAGTTCCCGGCGATGTCGTACACGCCCACGTTCCCGGCGCCGCCGATGTAGAGGCCGCGCGTCACGTAGGTGAGGTCGGTCGAGTCGTTCGGCGTGACCGTCTGGAAGATCGAGGCTGGTTGATCCCAGCCGTGAACCGCGAGGTTCTCCGGGGAATCGCGCCCGCCGGCGGGCTTGAAAAGGTCGATGGCTGCCATGTCGGTGATCTCCTGAGCGCTCGGGGTCGCTCCGAAGTGTCAGCCGTTGCCGCGCGCCTTTTTAAGCAGCGCCGCGAGTCCAGAGCGCGAACTTACCGCGCGTCACCACGCCGCCGAGACGACCGCACAAGGCCACCACCGCCGGCTGCGCCGGCCAATGCTCGTGAAAGAGCACCCGCCCGCAGCGCCGCACCAGCGCAAAGTCGCTCTCCGTGTCGCGCGCGTGATCGCCGTCCACGTAGGCCCCGTCGAACTCCAGCGACTCGATCAGCCGCGCCTTCTCCGCGTTGTCCGCGACCGTGTGGAACTCGATGTTCCTGATGCCCAGCGAGGCCGCGATCTCGTGCTTGAGTGGGTCGTCCACGATGTCGATCGTGATCACGCGGTCGAAGTAGCGCGAGAGGATGATGGCCGTCAGGCCCTTCAGCGTGCCGATCTCGACGCACGCGCGCCCGCCGAACTCCTGCTCGGCGATGAATGGCTCCAGCCCCTCCAGCACCGAGGAGCGCCGAAACGCCGAAGGCCCGTAGCGCCTGAAGACCTCCATCAGCTCGTGGTCGTTCAGGAGCGCCCAGAAGCGCTCGTACATGAGCTTCTCGTCGTTCAGAGACCACTCGGCCATGCGGCCCTCCCCATCATCTCTGCCATCGTCGGGTCGAACGTGAACCGCGCCGCGTTGCGCGCGACCCACTCGCGCTCAAGGTCCGGCCGGTGGCGGATCGGGTCGTCTGGATTGCGGGCCGCCCAGCGCTCGTTCACGTTGTGCACGCCCGAGGTGAAGAAGTCGAAGCCGGTCAGGTAGACGCTCGCCGGCTCGCACTCCAGCACGTCGAGGATCGCCGCGAAGCCGGTCGTCGGCTGGTGGCGCCCGAGCAGATCGAACTTCGCCAGGAACCGCGCATCGTCCGGGATGAAGGTGTCGCAGAACCACCACGCCTCGCGCAGCCGGTAGATGTAGCGGTAGTCGACGCCCTCCAGCCGACCGCCGCGCTCGTGCCACTCTGACGTGATCGGCTTCGAGTTCGGCAGCTTGCACATGCACAGCCGCACGCCCTCGCGCGAAAGGTCCGCCGCCGTCGGCCGGATGCTGGTCCCGTAGAAGGAGTAGTGCACGTCCGTCCGTATGCCCGCCGCGCCGCCGACCTTGTGGTTATTCACGCGCACCACCACGTCGCGCGAGTCGACGAAGCCGGGGGCGTTCAGCAGCACCGAAGGGCCGCTCCCGACCACGGCGACCGACCGGCCACGGAACCGCTCGCGCACTTCGTCGAAAGTCACGAAGCGCACGAGATCCAGTCCCGGAACGAGCGCGCCGCCTCGCGCAATACCTCCACCGGCTCGCTGTCCAGCACGTAGCGCGAGCTCGCCTTCGTCAACATCTTCGCGGGCGTGACGGAGTGGATGAAGACGTGCGCCGAGCCCAGCCCGCGCGAGGACCACACGAAGAGCGCCGGCTTGTCGAGCGCCTCGGCCAGCGGGAGCGGGAACCCGCACATCGACACGATGCCCGCGCTCGCCCAGGCGATGTCGAGCACGTCCGCGACCGAGGTCTGATTCACGAGATCGAGGTCGCACGGGAAGTTGTAGATCACGTCCCCGCGGCCCACGCGGACCTTGAAGCACTCGCCCAGCGCGCCGACCACCGCGCCGAAGGCGTGCTCGTGCGGGAGCAGCTCGATCCCGAAGCCGTCGCGCCGGCCCATCGGCTCGCGCCCACCGTGGACCAGCACGATGGGGCGCCCGGCCGCGTCCTGCTCGAGACGGCGGATCAGCCGCTTGTTCCGCGGATGCCACTCGAAGGCGAGCGGCACGTTCACGCCCGCGTGCGCGCAGATGTCCTGCCAGATGGTCGTCGTCGGGTTGTGCTTGCCGCCCACGTAGTGCGCCACCATGTCCACGCGATCCCGGCGGAACGGCTCGACGTCCACCCCGGAATCGAGGAACACGTCGCCGAAGTTCGACATCACGGTGACCTTCCGCGACCGCGCGAGGTGCTCGCAGATCGGTCGCAGGTAAAGCGCGTCCCCGAGGCCGGAGCCGCCCCGGATGCGTAGCGGGGAGCTCACCCCAGCGCCTCCGCGAGCGTCATCTTCGGCCAGGTGTCGATCGCGCTGTCGGCTGAGCAGTTCACCACCGAGACGCCCGCCGCCTCGATGTCCCGCGCGGCCGCGCTGAACGCCCGCAGGAACTCCGCGAAGGCGGCAGGAGGCGACGGCACCGGGTGATCCCCGTGCCAGTGCGGCAGGCCTCCGGGCCCGTTCTTCGCGTCGAAGCCGAGGAGCAGGATCCGCCGCGAGCCCGCGAGGATCGCGAGGTTCAACGCCTGGAAGCCCGAGTTCCGGCCCGTGGCAAGCGCCCCGCGGTCGGTGGAGATTCGGTCGCCATGCTCGGGGAAGTCGCGGTTCCGCAACACGTGCACCGAGTCGTCGACCGTGAGCCCGCCGCAGTTCTGGATGGTGCACTTCTGCCCGGGGAAGGCGTGCCACCGCCCGCGCACCTCGGCAGCCGATAGGCGCAGCGCCGGCTTGTCGATGCCGGCGTCGTGCCAGCGGTGCCACTTCGCGTCGGCCGCGTAGTGCAGGTCGGCCCACGGCGCGAGGAGGTAGGAATCGTTGATCGCGATCACGCGCAGGCGGTCGGCCTTGCGCGCCTCGCCGACCATCTCGAAGTGCTCGGGCGTGAGGGACGGGCCGCCGGCGAGCAGCGCCACCGGATAGTCGACCCACAAGGGGAGCACGCGCGAGAAGCGCTGCCCGGCGATCCGCTCGAGGATCACGCGAAGCCCAGCTCGACCCGCTCGCCCCGGATCAGCCCCTCGGCCGTCTTGAGGAGCGTCTCCATCATCCGCTCGTCGCGATCGTACATCGCCTCGATCCAGAGCTTCATCGCCTGCTTGTAGCGCTCCGGGATCACGCTCGCGTCCTGCGCCGGGCTCGAAACCGTGTCGGCGTAGCCCGCCCGGAACACGATCTTGTAGACGCCCGTCGACCAGTTGGCCCCGTTCAGCGCCACCACGCGCGGCCAGCGGGAGGACGCCTCGCGCAGCGCGTAACTGTCCGCGTCGACCGCGGTCTCGACCCCAGCTGCGTCGACCGACACGAAGGACACGATGGCGAGCGCCGGCGACTTCCGCAGGTAGATCTCGGTCCCGAGGGTCTCGCGCGGCGCGCAGTAGCGCGCGGGCTGCGATACGGTATCGACCAGCACCTGGTCGCCGATGGTGAGCCGCCACTGCTGCTCGAACAGCGCCCGGCCGGTGAACTCCTCCACCCACTCCCGCGCGCCCTGGATCAGCGCCGTGATGTCGGCGTCGTTGTCCGTGACGCCATCGAACTCGCGCAGGTGCCGCTTCGCCTCCGCGAGCGTCACCGGCTCGGTGTCGGGCCCGGATACCCGCTCGAGGACGTAGCGCATCAGCCAGTCCTCACCGGGCCGCGGGGCGCCGGCGTGCCGCTGCCGCCGTCCTTGCCATCCCGCCCACGCTTCACCGCGAGCGTCCAGGCCGGCGACGTGCCGGGCTGCTCTCGCGTGGCCTCGTTGCAGTGCCACACCGATCCGCCCCAGGTCGCCATGTCGCCCAGGTCGTAGCCCTCGCCGTCACGGTAGACGCCGCGGTAGCGGGTGGTCGGCAGCCGCAGGGTGATCTCGGAGGCCTTGCCGCTGGAGAGCGCGAGCGACACCGAGAGCACCCGCGAATCCTCCGCATCCGGCGCGAACTGGAAGCCCGCCACGCCGTCGACGATGCACTCCCAGCCCTTCATGCCCGCCGTGCCCTCGAAAGCGCGCCAGAGCCCGCCAGCGTGCCGCGCGTAGGTGCCGCGCGGGTAGCTCTTCGCCTCGTCGATGGCCGGCAGGATCTCGAGCTGGAGCGCGTCGCGGCCGGGGGCGCCGTCTTTGCCGTCCGCCCCGTCGCGGCCGTCCTTGCCGGGTGCACCCTCGGCGCCGGCCTGCCCCGCCTCTCCGCGCTCGCCCTGCGGCCCCGGGGCGCCGTCCTTGCCGGGGAGCCCGTCCTGCCCGTCCCTGCCAGCCGGGCCGGCAGGCACCTCGCCCACCCGCTTGTCCACGTAGGCCCGGAACCGCTCGATCAGCGGGGCGATGATGTCGCGCAACTCGTCCTTCGTCATTCGCACGGCAGGCACTCCTTCGCGATGTCGGCGATCAGACTCTTCGCCGCCTCGAGGTCCATCTCGTCATCGTTGGCGGCCTCCGGCGGCGCGGGCGGCGCGGCCGGCTTCGCGGTCTCGAATGGGTCCGCGCGGGCATCGCGCTTGGCGAGCGCCTCGAGCGAGTAGTTCTGCTGCTGCAGGTACGGGTACTTGCCGCCCGGAACCGGCGGGAGGTTGAAGACGCGGCGCGACTCGTTGGGCGCCTTGATCCCCTTCACCAGCCGCTCCTCCACCTCGGCGCGCGCCAGCGCGTCCATCCGCAGCAGGCCCTCGAGGTCCGCCTCCACGTAGCGCGGCGCCGAGATCCCCAGCCCGTGGTCGAGCACCGCCTCCATCGGCTCGATCAGCGTCTGCAGGCACTCGGAGTAGTAGCCCTGGTTCAGCGACTCGATCGAGGCGCCGTTCGGCACCGGGCCGCCCAGCTTGTAGAGCGGATAGTGGAACGCGCGCGCCACGTCCTCGACCGACCACTTGAGCTGCTCGATCAGCTGCGCGTCGACCGGCGCCATTGCGAACCCCTTGAACTCCAGCCCGTCGCCGGCCACGAAGAGCCGGCCCATGTTCTTGCCGCCGAAGTTCTCCTCGAACGTGCGCTTCAGGCGATTCGCGGTCTCCTCCTGGATCGTCGCCGGTGCGGAGAGCATCCCGGATGGAGCGCTCATGTTCCCGAAGAAGGTCGCCGAGTTCGCCTGGATGCGGTTCCCCATCGTGGCGCTCATGCCGCAGGCGTAGATCGGCGAGACCCCGACCAGAGGGTGCCAGAGCGGGCACATCAGGTCGTGAATGATCTCGGAGGCCGGCACCGTCACCCCATCCGGGAACCCGGCGAGGTTGTCGGCGGCCAGCCGGTAGTAGATGTCGCCGCTCTCCGTCACCAGCGGCGTCACGCGCTGCGGGTCGAGCAGGTAGAGCGCCACCACCACGCCGCGCCCGTCCCGGCGCTTGAGCGCGTAGGTGTTGCCCCAGAGCAGCTTCGAGATGACCCAGCAGAGGACGAACTGGTAGGGCGTCTGGTAGTGGTTCGGGCGGCGCAGGACGGCCGCCTGCGGGGTGTTGCGGGGCACCTCGGTGAAGATGTGGTCGTCATCCTCCTCGACGATCCGCAGCCGCAGCTTCGCGATGTCGCCGGCGATGCCAGTGACGCACGAGAAGACCGCGGAGAAGGCGAGGACGTTCTTCGGCGGGTCAACCTCGACCACCTGCTGCCAGGCGCCAGTGAAGCTCTCGCGGATGACACTGAACCAGCCCCGCTCGCCGCCGAGGGAGGAGACGGCCTTGCGCTTCGCTCGCGTGATCTCCAGCCCGAAGAGGCGCATCTAGCGGGCCTTCGAGAGGATGGGTTGCCGGTTGCGCGTCTTCTTCGGCCCCTTCGGACGCTCGGCCGCCATGTCGCGCGTGCGGTAGCGGTCGGCCGGCGCCGCGTGCATGTCCTTCGCCGGGGCCTCCAGGGGCTCGATCCGGCCGATGGCCGCGAGGATCCCGACGTGCTTCGGATCCACGTGGAACCGCTCGCCAGGCTCGATCCTGCGGTGCGCGTACTCCTGCGCCACCTTCGCGACCACTTCCGGCATGACGCTGCCTCCCTATCGTGACTGCGGGGCGGGCGGCTCTAGCGCGAACCGCACCGCCCCGCGGGGTTGCTACTGGCCCAGCTTAGGCGACGTAGGCCGCGTCGCGGATGAACGCGACCGCGGTCGAGCGCGCCTTCTTCCAGTTGATGAAGCGCACGGCGCGCACCGCCACGCTGTTGGACTGATACATCGAGACCAGCGACGTGGTGCCCGCGGTGCCGGCGGCAGCGTCGCCCGTCGGCGTGTCGGTCATCTCGATCGAGGCCTCGCGGCTCGCGTCGATCGCCACCCCGCCGTCGTCGGCGAAGAAGATGTCCGAGGTCTTGGCGAGGATGATCATCCGGCCCGAGTCCGGCGAGCCGAGGATGTTTGCGGAGTTCGAAACCACGCACGGCAGGCCGGCGAACGTTCCGCCGTTGATCGTGAGGTCCGGGAACTCGTTCTGGCCGAGGGCGTTCTGCATCATCGAGATCGCGAGCGCCATGCCGGTGTCCATGATCCAGGTCGCGCTCGTCGGGTTGTCGTTGTTGTTGATGAACGACTTGAAGAGCGTCTGGATGTCGGCGCGCAGGTGCGAGAGCGCCGTGCCGGTCGGGGTGAGCGGCGTCACGCCGTTCGTGATCGAGGCGGGCGATACGTTCGAGACCTCGGCGTAGTTCGGGTCGAGGAAGCGGCGGTCGGTGAACTCGGTGATCGTGGCGATCAGGTCGTCGCGGACCTTCATCTCGGCCGATGGCTCGGAGCTGCGCACCAGCTCCTCGGTGAGCACCACCAGGCCGGTCGCCTTCGCGATGCCGAGGGTCACCTCGATCGAGTTGAGCTTCGACACCGGGATCGCCTTGCCCTGCCCCGCCCAGTAGGCGGTCGCGCCGCTGTCCTGGCCGGCGACCCGGATGTTGAACGGCACGCGGCGCATCCCGGTGAGCTTGCCGATCACGGTCGCCGGGCGCAGCAGCTCGATGAACTCGTTCACGAGCGTCTGGTTGTCGACCCACTCGGAGGCCCAGCCCGAGGTCGTGGTCGTGCCGCCGCCGACGGCGGTCTTCAGGTACGCCTCGACCTCCGGCGTCTCGGACATCCACTGCGGGTTCTGCTTCGCGTACATGTGCGCGAGCATCGGGTTGCCATGGCCGAGGATCTGCGCCTTCACGTAGCGCGCGAAGGCGATGCCCTTCGGCACGTTGCGCGAGACGCTGATCACGTTGCCCGACTGCGGGCTGCGCGCGGCGGCGGCGGCGGCCGGGTCGGCGGCCACGGCGCGGGTGATGACGGCCGCCTTCGAGACGGCGGTCGACTCCATGAGGCGCAGGTCCACGAGCTCGTCGTCGATGGCCTTGATCTCGTCGGAGAGGGTCGAGAACTCCTCGCGCTCGGCCTCGTCCTTCGTGCGGCCTTCGTCGATGGCCTTCTTCTGGATCTCCTCGCGGCGGGCGGCGCTCGCGGCGCGCTTGGCTTCGAGGGCGGCGATCTGTTCGGCGATGGTCTTCATTTCCGGTCCTTTCGGGGTGGTTTTGGGGGAACCCGAAGCGCCGGGCGAGAGGTGAACGACCGCACGGCCGCGCGCGCCGGACGCGGCGCGCAGAAGTTGGTCGGCGGACTTGATGGAGGTGATGGACGCCTCGGCGTTGGCCGGGATCGTCACGCAGGAGAGCTCGAGCCAGTCCCACTTCAGGAAGTGCTCGCTCCACGTGTCCTTGATCCGCGCCGACTCGATCGCGCGGAAGCCGATCGAGAAGCCGCGCACGAGTCCGGCCTTGAGCGACTGCCAAGCCTCGTCGAGTCGATCCTTCAGGGCGCCGGGCTCGTCGATCTTCGTGATCTGCGCGCGCACGGTGATGCCCTCGGGCGTCACCTTCGCGGCGAGCACATGGCCGATCGGCTTCGAGGAGTCGTGCTGCCACAGGAGCGGCAGCGGGAGCGAGAACTGCGCGCCCTCCGGCTCCACAACGTCGCCCATGCGGTCGGGGGCCGGCGTGGTCGCCACCCCTTCCAGCGTGCGCGAGTCCTCGTCGATCGACTTGACCGAGAAGACCGAGTAGGCGCGGTGCGTTTTCATGCGCCGCAGACTAGGCCGCAGCGCCGCCTATTTTTAAGCGCTACACCGCGAAGAACTGGAAGGAGGGCTCCTTCGGCGGCTGCGGGTTCAGGGACATCAGCGCCACCGCGTTGAAGAGCGCCATCAGCGGGTCGATCTTCGCCGTCCCCGATGCCTGCTTCGTGATCAGGATCGCGTTCCCCTTCGGCTCGACCCGCGCATTGCCCACGCACCACGCCATGAGCGGCGAGCCCGCGTGCACCAGCGTCCCAGCCGCGAGCGCACGCTCGGCGGTCTTGATCGCAGCCCCCAGCTTCCACCCCTGCGAGACGCCCACCACCACCTCGCGCGCCGGAGACTCCACAGCCCGCGGCACGCCGGCCGCCACGATCGCGTCGAGGATCGTCCCCACGCCGTAGGGGTCGGCGCCCACCTGGTGGAGCAGCCCCGCGTCCCAGCAGCGCTTCACGTAGCCCGCGAGCTCGGCCTCCGCGTCGCCCATCTCCTCGGTGAGCACCAGGTCGCCATCCGCCTCGAAGTCACGGAACCGCGCCGCCTCGCTCTTCCGGCGCTCGAGCACGATCGGATGCGCCCAGGCGCGGCCCCAGTGCAGCCACTCGCGCGTCTCGCGGTCCCGGCCAACCACCGCGAGCCCCAGCAGGTCGTCCAGCCCTCCCCCGTCGATCCCCGCCACGACCACCTCGGAGCGCTCGAGCACCTCGTCGAGATCGAGCCCGTCCCGCGCGCATCCCTCCCAGAAGTCCGCGCCAGCCCAGCGGTCGCTCCGCAGCGCCAGCCCGATCTCGATGTTGAGGTGTTGCGAGGCCCACCCGCGCAGCTCGTCATCGCCGGATGCGGCGGCCGTCTCGTAATCCTCGACCAGCCGCGCGATCGTGATGGAGCGCCCCGCGTTCGGCGTCACCATCGGCCAGTTCTTCGGGTCGCGCCACGCGTCGCGGTCCTTCTGCATCGCCTCCGGGAACTCGTAGAGCACCGGCAGCATCGCCCCGCGCTGCTCGCCATCACGGATCCGGCGGGCCTTCAGCAGCTCCGAGCGGAAGACGCCAGTCGGCGCCTCCTCGCTCTGCGTCGTGATGAACGCGAGGAAGGCCTCCGGGAAAGGCAGCGTCCCGCCTCGCAGCTGCCGGATCGCGCTCGAGGCCTTCGCCATCTTCGCCACCACGTGCAGCTCGTCGATCAGCACGCCGGCCGCCTTCTGCCCCGTCAGCACGCTCGGGTCGAAGGTCATGATCTCCAGCGCCGCCTTCGTCTCCCGGTGGATGATCGTCTTCAGGTGGTCGCGGACGTGGAATTTCTTCTCGAGCACTGGGTCGAGGCCGATCGCCCCGCGCGCCGCCTCGTAGGCGAGCTCGGCCACGTCCTGCACCGGCGCGGTCATGATGAACGGCGCGCTCGGGCGCTCGTTCAGCAGGAGCGCCGTCACCATGATCAACGCCCCGTAAGTCGTCTTCGAATTTTTCTTCGGGACCAGCAGGAAGAGCTCGCGGATCATCCGCGCCTTCGTCATCGGGTCCAGCGACCCGAAGAGCGCGCGAACGATCGCGAAGATCCACTCGTCGCCGGCCTCGGCCATCGTGGGCGTGCCGGGAACGTCGGCCAGGCGCAGCTTCTTGAAGATCGCTACCGCCCGCTCGGCCTCCTCAGTGAAGAGCGGCAGGTCGTCGCGGATCGGCGGCCTACCGGATCGGAGCCGCGCCTCCCAGTCAGGACAGGACAGGTCCCATCCGCTCACTGCACACCGGGCGCACCGGGCCGCTTCAGGAGTTCCTCCCACTCGGTGCCGACCTGGGCCACCTTCGCGTCAGCCGCCTGCTGCGCCTTCTTGCCCGCGGGCACGCCGGCGGGAAGCGGGTCGGGCTCGGGATCCGGCGCAGCAGGAGCCATGCGCGCCGCAGCGTAGGCCTTCTGCGCGCTCACGTTCCCACCCTGAGCCGACGCGAAGAGCGAGGCGAAATTCTCCAGCCGACGCTTCGCTGCCTCGGTCGACAGCTCGGCCGCGTAGTGCTTGCGCAAGGTCGGCGTGGAAATACCCACCGCGAGCGCGATCTCCTCGTGCGGCATCCCGGCGCCGGCCGCGATCGACACCCGCATCCGAAGATTCTTCGTCGGTTGGTGAGGGGGGCGTCCGTTGCGCTTTGCCATTTGGAAATCCTATCGGGTGAGAAAAAAGCTACGGATGGGGCGAGATAGCGGTCCTTGTCGGAAGGCCGTTTTTCATTTCGACCCACCCCCCCGGCTTTCGCGCGCGGTCTTCGCCTTGTGGCACGCCTCGCAGATGGCCTGAAGGTTGGTGTCGGAGTCGTCGCCGCCTCTCGCCTTCGGGAGGATGTGGTCGACCTGCACGCCGGGGCTGGTCCTGCCCTCGGCGAGGCACGGCTGGCATAAGCCCTCGTCGCGCTTGAGGATGCGCTGGCGGGTGCGGTCCCACGCGGCGCCGTATCCGCGCTGGTGGCGGGATCCGCGGATGGCGTCTGGCTTCCACCCGGTGGCTGCCGGGGCTGGCGCTAGGGGCGGGCGCAGGCAGCGCAGGCGTGAGCTCATGCCGCGAGGTCCTCGTCGTCCTGGCCGGGCTCGCGGTCGCTGGCTTGGTCCGTGCGCTTGCGCCCGTGGGACGCCATGCGCTCGCGCAGCGCCTTCACGTAGGGGTTGTCGTTCGCCTCCACTCCCATCCTGGCAACGCGCTGCCTCGCGGCCTCCTCGTAGGGCACGGACTTCGAGGCCTCGATGTAGCGATCGGCCTGCGGTCCGATGCGCGTCTCGCGATGCCACGGGCACCACCACTGCCCCGATCCGTCCGTCGCATCGGAGAACACGCCGGGGTACTGGCACCTGCCAGCCGCGAGCGTTGCGGCGGCGCATGTGGTGGATTTCCCGCTGCCGCTGGAGAGCCTGCGCCAGATGTCCACGGGACGGGGGGCGCGCTTGCCGTCATCGGCGCTTTCCATGTGCGCCTTGATGGCGTTCCTCACGCGCTCGATGGGGTAGTACCGCAGAGCGCTCATCCACGTGTCGAGGGCGTCGTCGGTGATGTCGCGGTCGTACATCCCCAGCGCCGAGGTGAGCGCCTTGCGCAGCTCGTCGCGGTCAGTGTCGAGCATCGGAGTTCCCCAGCAGAAGGTCCATCGCGGTCGGATCGGTGCGCGGCGCGGCGCGCCTTGCGGTGGCGTCGGTCTCGATGGCCTTGCGCACCCAGTTGCGCCACGTGGCCTGCCAGTCGCGCTTCGTCGCGTCCTTGCCGGCCTTCGCGTGCCAGTAGTCCCGGAACTTGTCGAGCTCGGAGGCGATGCGGGCCTCGGGCAGGCCGTGGGTCACGGGATCCGGGGCGGGGCTCCAGGCGGGCGGCAAGCGCGAAGCGCGCGCCTCTCCCCTACCCGGTTTCGGTGATGGTGTTAGCAGGTCTGGTGGTTGGAGGTTGGCGGGTGGTGGTTGGTGGTTGGTGGTTGGATCGCCCGCGCGCGTTGCCATCGAGCCCGCCATCGATTCGCCATCGATGCCGCCATGCTGTCCGCCATCGCCTCCGCTATGGGGTTCGCCATAGCCTCCGCCATGACTTCCGCCATAGGGTCCGCCATCGTCTACGGGTGGCGGACGCTTTCCCCACCGCGATTGCGCACCCTTAGCGCCCGCCATCTTCGCCGTCTCGGATGCGTCGTGCGCGCGCTCGATCTCCTCATCGACGCGGGACTGGTGCCAGCCGTCGGCCCGCTCGGTGAAGTAGATGGCGAGCACCTTGTCGACCGCCTTCCTGTCGGCTGGCGTCATGGCCCGCACGAGGAGGTAGATCTCTTCCCTGCTCGACGGCAGTGGGCGCTCGTCGCTGTAGTAGTAGTCGAGCATGAGCGTGTACGCACCGTGCTCCAGCAGCGTCAGGCGTGAGGTGTCGCGGAGGTAGTCACCGACGTAGCGGCGGTAGTAGTTCACTGGTGCGCGCCTTCCTAGAACGGGGTTTCGCCCGGCTGCAGCTCGGGCATGGGTCGGGTCTTGCGGGCGCCCTTCTTCGGGGTTGCGCCGGTCATGGTGAGGATCGGGCAGCGGTTGGTCGCCACGTGAAGGAGCGCGATCGCGTCGGCCTCGTTGTCGGAGGCCGGGCGGAAGCCGAGGGCCTCGCATTGGCGGATCACGTCCGTTTTCGAGGCCTTGCCGTGGCCGGCGAACTGCTTCTTGATGGTGGAGACGCCGATGCCGCGGTACGTGAGCTGGTGGTGCTCGCCGAACGCTTGGAGGGTGGCGAGCATCCCGCCGTAGACGTGGGCCGAGATGACCTGGAACGCGCCGTGCCCCATCACCTGCTCGTAGACCAGGTCCGTGAGGTCCGCATGCTCCTGCTTCATGTCGACCAGCCAGCGCCGGAACTTCACGTAGCGGGCGCCCTGCCCTTCGCCTGGCTTCACGGGGAAGTGGGCGTGCCCGCTCTCCACCTTGCCGTCGGCGCGCAGGAGGGCCCAGCCAGTGCGCGTGCCGAGGTCGAGCGCCATGATCGAGCGCTGGATCACGCCACCTCCGCGAACAGGGGCGCGTCACCGCGGATGCGCCGCTCGGCCATCGCTGCGTACTCGCTGTTGAGCTCTATGCCGATGCAGTCGCGCTGGAGCCTGTCGGCCACCAGCGCCGTCGTGCCGGAGCCGAGGAAGGGGTCGAGGATGGTAGCTGGAACGGGGTCGGCGGGGGGGCAGGAACAGCCCTGCGCCCACGAGTGTTCGCGCACCTGTGACATGCGCTCCAAGATCCGGCGCTTGGTGTCGCTCGCGTTCTGCACGCCAGAACCGTCGAAGTCCTTGCGGGCCTCGCCGTGGTATTCACCGTCCGAGTTTCCGCCTGCGTAGCGCATGGCGTCCGTCACCTGCCGCCCCACGACTTCCTCTCTCCGAACCCACCCCGCCCCGCAGCTCGGGCAGCAGCCCTTCTCGCTGGTCCCGGCGACGATGGCACGTCGCGGGATCTCGGTCGGGAAGGTTGCGAAGTGAGCCTCCTTGCACGGCTCGGGGCCGAGGTGCCAAACGTCACGCCAGTTCCTCGTCGAGCCTTCCCACGGGATCGAGCCGGCCACGGCGCCGTTCGTGGAGCCGTCGGCTTCCACCGGCACGCCTCGTGCGCTCGCGGGCTTGCGCTCCTTGTTGCCGCTGCGCGAGGTGCGCTTCTGCGGCTTCTGCCCGGGGATCTCCTCGTCGCGCGTGTCCCATCGGTTTCGAGGGTGATCCGGGTCGCCGGCCACCGGCTCGCTCGCGGCCTCTGCGTCATAGAAGTAGCGATCGCTCTTGGCCAGCAAGAAGATGTGCTCGTGCGCCTTCGTCGGCCGGTCGCGCACGCTCTCGGGCATCGCGGACTTCTTGTGCCAGATGATCTCGCTGCGGAGATACCAGCCATCGGCTTGAAGCGCCATTGCGACCATCCATGGCACGCCAAGCAAATCTTTCGCCTTGATGTCGAGGGACGCTATGGTTAAACTAACGAAGCAAAAGCCACAGCGACCAACCCCATCACAGTCGGAGCGATCACATGCCGAGAAGAAAGATTCCGTGCCCTTTGTGCGGGGGGCCAATGGCTGCCTCGTCTTCGGCTTGCCGCAAGTGCAAGCCGACGTATGACCGGACCCCGGAACACAAGGCTGCGATGTCGGCTGCTCTGACGGGGGTTCCGAAGCCGCATCTTCGCGGCAAGCGCCGCCCAGGCCACGCAAAGGCGATGCGGGCGTGGTGGACGAAAGAGCGCCGAGCAGAGAAATCGGCGGCGATGATTGGCCGGAACCCAGAGGCGCGGTATCTCGGCCTGTCTGCGTCATCTGCAGGCCGGCTTGTGAAACGGATTGGGCGCTGTGAGCGTTGTGGCCATGATGGCTCTGCGTCTCGTCTTGGGGTCCACCACAAGAATCGGGACAAGCACGATCAACGCCTTGAGAACTTGGAAGTCCTGTGTCATCGGTGCCACATGCAGGATCACGCACGCGCAGGAGAGACTGGCTGGCAGGTATTCCACCGGAAGCGTAAGACGCCCCCAAGTTGAGCCACAGCGTCCCATCGGAGCGCAGCACCCGCCTGACTTCGCGGAACACCTCGACCATCTTGGCGAGGTATTCGTCCAGCGTCGGCTCGAGGCCGATCTGCCCAGCCACCCCGTAGTCGCGCAGGCCGTAGTAGGGCGGCGAGGTAACGCACATATGCACGCTCTCCTCCGGCAGCTCGCGCAGCCGCTCGATGCAGTCTCCGTGGAGGAGGCGGATCATGCCCTCGCCCTCCCGTGCTCGCGCTCGCCATGCCAGCGCACGATGATCTCGTCGAGCGCGGCGAAGAAGTCGGCCGGCGGGCACGCGTCCGAATAGGTGCCCACGAGAATGGCGTCCTCGGGAACGCGGAACTGGCGCCGGCACGAGACGCTGCGCACCACGATCCGGCGCAGGCTGGGGAGCCAGTAGACGCGGAACTCTCCGAGGTTCGCGAGGCTCATGGTGAACTGCTGGCGGATGGCGGCGCGGTCGTAGAGCGGTGCGTAGGCGGCACGGAAGGCGCGCTCGTGCATTACCATCCCGCCGAATGAGACGTGACCGGCCGCGGCCACCATCACCCGCACAAAGCCGCTCTCGCAGGCCCACAGCGACCCTGGCGCGATGTCGTGGATCGCGTTGCGGTAGCTCACGGCATGATCCCGATGAGCGCACCGATGGCGACGAGAATGGCGCAAAACAGCAGGCGTCGCGGCCATTGGGCGTAAAACTCTCTGGCCGTCAGCTCCGGCGAAAATCCGAAGAAGCTCTCTGCCCGCGTGATGAGGCGGAGGATCGGCGTAGGCGCTGGCTCGTTGCGGTAGCTCACGCGGCGCCCTTCCGTGGCGGGAGTTCGACCTGCTGGTAGTCCTTGCAGCCCTCGCCCTTGAGGATCGCGGCGCGGTATTCGCTTTCGTCCCACGGCATCGCGCTTCCGCCGTCATCCCCAAGCGCGTAGCCCTTCGAGCACTCCGCGAGCCCGCCGGCCATCATCGGGCCCGTATCCTCGCTGCCGTAGCCGCCGATGTATTCGTGCTCCCACTTGAAGTGAGCGCAGAAGATGCAGAGCTTCTCCGGGATCATGCGGCGCGCCTCGCGCGGTAGTGAGCGCAGCGATGATTCAGCTCGAGCGGCACATGCCCGTGATTCAGTGCCATGCAGCGCGAGCCGGAGCGGTTCAGGCAGTGGAGGCAGTTCACCAGGTCGACGCCGGGCCGCTGCTGGGCCTCGAAGCGCGACCATTCCGCGATCTCGGCGGGCGTGAGCGTGGCGACGCGGATCGGCAACTCCTTCACGAGAAGAGGCTCCCCTGCTCAGGGCCGCGCGGAACATCGACCACGCGGACGGTCTTCCCGGTGACCTCGCAGCGCGTTGATCCGACCTCGCGCAGGAGCCCGAGGTCGACGCATTCCGTGATGCGGGGCCTGACCGCATTGGGCTCGCGGAAGCCCAGCCCGGCCATCACCTGCCGGTCGGTCGCGCGCCCGTGCTCGCGGACCCAGTCGAGCACCGCCTGCGCGCGGCGGGAGATCGTGGCCGCGCCTGAGTGGTAGGCGGCGATGGAGTTCGGGTGGACGGCGGTCTTCATGCGGTCGCCCTCCCGTTCATGAGGTCGAAGAGCGCGTCGTCGAGGATGTCCACGAAGTCTCGCGACGGGCATTCCTTCGTGAACCGGCCGAGCGGGATCGCCCCTCTCGCCACGACTGCGCGGGCCTTCTTCGCGCCCTCGGCTGGCTTCACCGCCCGGAAGGACAGGTCGCGCTTTCCCGGGATAAGGTAGGCGTCGAATCCAGCCGGCGCCCATGCGAACGCCTGCCGGTAGACGGATCGCGCGCCCACCACCTCCAGCGGGGTGAGGCAGCGCGCCTCGGTGCGGGCCTTGCGCATCACGCCGCCACCCGAACACCGATCCGCTGGAGGCGCTCGGCCATCGACTGGAGCGACTTCGCGGCCGCGATGAACTCACGCTCAAGGCGGGCCTTCTCGTCCTCTGGCTCGACGGGCACCGGGTCCGCGTAGCCGGCCTCGCGCATGAGGTGGTTCGCCGCCGCGTGGCAGCCGATCTCGCGGCCCTTGCGCAGGAGGAGCAGCACATGGCCCGGGCGGAAGGTCTGCGCGCGGTCCGGGTTCAGGCAGTCCGAGACCCACTTCCCGGCCTCGTCCGCGGAGAGCTCCGGGCGCAGCATCGCGCCGGCCGCCTTGTTGCCGCCGAGCGCGTGGACCACCTCGCGCAGGGCGTCCTCGGGGGAGTCGTAGAAGAGCGGCTGGGGGGTCATTCCGAAGCCCTCCGAAAGTTTCGGCGGCGGGTGCGGCAGCACGCGGGGACGATGGCCGGCATGGACAGCGAAGAAAGGGCCCGGACCGAAGCCCGGGCGAACCCGCAGCCCGCCAAGTGGAGCGAGGCGCAGGTGGAGGAGATCGTCACGCGGCGCTCGCCTGCGGCTGGTCGGCCTTGAGCTTGCCGCCCGTCACCGACTCGATCTGGAACTGCCGCAGCGGGGGGATGCGCCCCTTCACCTTCCATTCCGCAACGGAGGGGGGCTCGATGCCCAAAGCGCGGGCGAGCGCCGACTGCGACCCGAAATGCTCGATGGCTTGCTCGATGTTCATGCCGCACATTTTTAGGCACACCTACACGGAAGTCAATAGGCGGGCCAAAAATAATCAGGCGGACAATGTGCGGATGGGAATTGGCGGGCGGGTGAAGATGTTGCGCGAGGCCGCGGGGCTCACGCAGTCGGAGCTGGCGCGGAGGATCGGCATCAAGCCCCCGTCCCTATGGCTCATCGAGTCCGGTGACACCAAGACCGTCAAGGGCGCCACCCTGATGCGGCTTTCGGAGGCGTTAAACGCCGACCCGGCCTGGCTTTCCAGCGGCCGGGGCGCGCCCTACCGAATGGCGGTCGCCGGCCCGGACGAGGGTGAGTTGGTGTCCATCTACCGGAACCTGCCGCCCGACTCCCAGAAGGCGCTGCTCGGCGCCGCGCGCGGGCTGCTCATGGCCAACCCGAAGCCATCGAAGGCCGACCCCTACAAGGTCTCGAAGAAGGCATAGCCCGGACAACTACCGGCAGTCCCTGACGGAATTATTTTAGGCACCCCTATTGACATTCGATTAGGTGCGCCTACAATGTGGCTCCATCACCCCCACGGAGCCCGTCATGGACCACCCCATCCCGCAGGACGAAATCGCCGCCCGCGAGCGTGACTTCGACGCGCTGGACGAGCAGGGCGGCAAGCTGTCGCCCGCCGAGATCGCTTTCATCCCGGAGGCGATGGCCCGGGGCGCCGCCGAGCGTGGCTGGTCGGTGCAGGAGGAGGAGCGCTGGCGCCGCGCCTGCGCCGCGCGGTCGGTCCTGCGCGAGTGGCTGGACGAGACCGGCTACGAGGGGCTGCTGGCCGACCCGCACCGCGGCGAGGTCGCGGCCAAGCTCTACGCCACCTGGTCGCCCGCGCACCGCGCCGAGCCGTTCTGCGAGTCGGACTACATGGTGACGGGCATCTACGTCGACCTCGGCGACGCGATGAACGCGCACGGGCTCGACACCTTCGACGCGCGCTGCACGGAGATCGGCAAGCGGATGGTGACGGCGGCCATCGACTACGTGCTGCGCTGCCACGCGCGGGACGCCGAAGCGCTGGGGGCCTACTGATGACCGCGGGCGAGCTGTGCCCGATCCTGCGCGGGGTCGCGTTCGCGCTGGTCCTCGCCGGCCTGCTGGTGGCCGAGTTCCTGAACCTGCGCTCGGCCGGGATGCTCCTCGCGCTGGCGGGCATCTCGACGGGCGGCGCGTGGGCGCTGGCGGCCTACCTCCGCTGGGAGCACGGCGAATGAAGGCCATGCTCGCGTGGCTCCGCGAGGAGGAGCGGCTGCTGTCGCTCGACACGTGGAGCGGCGGCGCCTACCACGGCCCGCCCGATCCGGCGCCCTGCACCGCGCGCGACCCGCGCTGCGCGAGGCTGGCAGAGCGCCAGGAGGCCCTGTATCGCTCCATGCGGCGGATGAGGTCGCACCTGCTGGATCGGCCGATCACGGGCGCGGCGGCGACGGACGTGGGGGCGACCATCCGGCGAGCGATGGCGGTCCATGCGGCGCCTGTGAGGCTCGCGAGGAGGGTGGCGAAATGAGCCTGCGCGATCTGGTGAAGCCACCGAAGCCGCCGTCACGACGCGGGCGCGTCGTCTCGCTAGCGTCAACTGAAGAAGACGGCGCCCGTTGGTCTGACGCCGCACGGGCTCGCGCGGCCGCGCGGATGAAGGCGCTCAACGCCGACCCGGAGTTCAAGGCGAAGGTCTCGAAGGCTGCCAGCGCGCGGATGAAGGCGCTCCACGCCGACCCGGAGTTCAAGGCGAATGCCAGCGCGCGGATGAAGGCGCTCAACGCCGACCCGGAGTTCAAGGCGCGGATGAAGGCGCTCCACGCCGACCCGGAGTTCAAGGCGAATGCCAGCGCGCGGATGAAGGCGCTCCACGCCGACCCGGAGTTCAAGGCGAAGGTCTCGAAGGCTGCCAGCGCGCGGATGAAGGCGCTCCACGCCGACCCGGAGTTCAAGGCGAAGACCAGCGCGCGGAT
>Ga0154020_10000760_pt1 | contig 39771 bp, 42 predicted proteins | sample Klosneuvirus_201_FD_109709 | JGI IMG/M metagenome (GOLD analysis project Ga0154020, IMG submission 109709) | Active sludge microbial communities from wastewater, Klosterneuburg, Austria - Klosneuvirus_20160825_MG | ecosystem: Engineered > WWTP > Aerobic digester > Activated sludge | place... | reverse complement strand
CCAACACCCCCCGTCCGCAGACCGGCCTGACCCTGGGCGCCTGGTTCACCACCACCGAGAACCCCGACGCCCACGGCGCCTGGTCGACCGTGATGTGCTACGGCGCGCGCGCCGGCTGGTCGTTCGACATCGCCAACCCGTTCGCCATGTTCATGTGGGAGTCGGGCGTCGATGATGTCTACCTGCAGGCCAACAGTTGCCACAACGGCTGCACGGTGCCTGGCGTGCTCAACACCACCCCAGGAGACTATGACCACATCGCGACCCTGAGATCGTTCACCTACAACGATTTGATGGGCGCGCCCGGGGCTCGACCCAAGTGGCACTTCATGGCCATGTCGCTGAACTTTCAGACCAACGAGCGTCACCTCTACTTCGATGGCGTCGACGAACCACTTGGAACGAGAGACCGGTTTCTCGACACCACCCCGTCGACCGGCCCCATCTTCTACATCCCCGACTCACCGGTCGTCCTGGGCGCCGACCTCAACGACGGCGTCGACGGCCTGACCCTGGCCGGCGACCTCGACGACGTCTTCATCTTGAACCGCGCCGCCACCGTCGCCGAGCTGGCCGCCTTCCGCGAGCGCCGCCGCCCCATCACCCTGCCCACCGCCACCGTCACCACGCCGTAGTCATCAGTTCGGCGCCCCGAGGCTGAGGCGCAGCCCGAAACCGATGCTGGGGCCGTAGCGGACCACCGTCTCGGTGACGGGTACGAAGCCCTCTGCGAACAGGTGCAGCACCGAGGTGACGCGATAGTCCAGCCCCGCGCTGAGCAGCCCGTATGTCGGCCCGCTGTCGACCCGATCGTCGATCGCGGGCGACCACTCGCCCAGCACCTGGGTCTTGGCCACCACAGGATGGCCGACCAGCGTCACACCGCCATAGACGGTGACACCACGATCGCGATAGCTGGGCAGGAAGGCGATGCGGGGCAGCCCCGTCAGCTCGCGCCCGCCGCCACCCGAGTGAGTGGCCGCCTCGCAGTTCTCCAGGCAGACCACGACCTCGTGATAGGGCACCTTGATCAGCAGGAAGTCGACCGCGATGCCCAGCGAGACGCGCTTGCTGAGCGGGATCGCGTACTGCGCGGTCACCCCGCCCCCGTTCACCGCGGTCACGTCAGGCATGACCAGGGAGTCGTCGGCGACGGCCATCGCCCCACGCCGCAGGCCGGTCTCGAACAGCAGGCCGACATCCCAGCGCGCGCTGGCGCGAAAGCGCACGCTGCCCGCCAGATTGGTGCGCGCCACCCACAGGCCAGAATTGGCGTCCTGGGCCTCGCGGGGCGTGATTGGCATGATGACCGTGGAGGAGCGCGCGGAGATCTCGACCACCTCCGTCATCGGCGCACCGGTGCGGAGCGGCGGCGTGGGATGTGAGACCAGGGCGGCGCGCCGCACGAGATACACGGGCTCGGGGCCACATGCGCTCAGCGAGATGAGCGCGAGCGCTGGGACCGCGATGCTACCGACCCGCATGGCCCGACCACTAGCAAGTCGCGCGCCTCCCGGCCGACGCCACGATTCCCGGCACATCGCCGCCAGTCGCGGCGACGAATCACGACAGCCACGTCGCGCTGGAAAACCCTGGAAAGACCCGCCGCGCTACGCGGTCGGGACCGCGACGGTCGCAACCGCGTTCGGCTTGCCCATCCGGCGCAGCCAGCGGTAGTGCGAGCGCAGCGCAGCCCAGCTGCTGTTGCAGTGGTACGGGATGCCGTGCTTGCGCGCGGCGCGCTCGACGATCTCGGCGATCTTGGGGTAGTGGATGTGGCAGATGTGCGGGAACAGGTGGTGCTCGATCTGGTAGTTCAGCCCGCCGACGTACCAGGTCACCAGCTGGTTGCCGCGCGAGAAGTCGACCGTGGTCAGCACCTGGTGCGTGGCCCAGTCGTGCTCCATCTTGCCGCTCTCGTTGGGCATCGGGAAGTTGGCCTCCTCGACGCAGTGGGCCAGCTGGAACACCGTCGCCAGCACCACACCGAGCACCATCATGGTGACCACGTACCACAGCGCCACCGCAGCCACCGGGTGCAGCCACAGCGGCAGCACGAAGGCAAAGCTCAGCATGAACGCCTTGCCCGCCCAGAAGCGGACCTGGTCCCAGCCCCGGGGACGCGGCACCTTGGTCTGGCCGATGCCCGGGTCGATCATCGAGTGGAAGTCGTCGATCAGCGTCCAGCGGATGGGCAGCAGGCCGTACAGGAACCACAGATAGATCTGCTGGAAGCGGTGCAGCGGGTGCGAGCGGTCGTAGGGCGACAGCCGGCCCACCGCGCCCACCACCAGGTCGTCGTCGGCACCCGTGATGTTGGGGAAGGTGTGGTGCGCGATGTTGTGCTTGTAGTGCCAGAAGTACGAGCTGCCGCCCAGCATGTCGAGCGCCCACGCCATGGAGCGGTTGATCAGCCGCCGCTCGGAGTAGGCGTTGTGGCCGCCGTCGTGCTGCACGCTGAAGCCGATGCCCGCCATCGCCAGCCCCAGCGACACCGCCAGCGGCAGCGCCACGTACCAGGTGTGCGCGAAGAAGACCAACCCGACGTAGCTCAGCCCGAGCCAGGCGAACATGGTCAGCGTCTTGAGATACATGCGCAGCAGGCCGCGCCGCGGGAGGCCGGTCTGCTCGAAGTAGGCGTCGACGCCCGCCTCGATATCAGCGCGAAACTGTGAGCTGGGAGGAAATGTGATGGCCACGAGGGGAGCGACGATAGTTGGTCGGATGAAGCGTGGTCAACCACTGCCTTGTCATGACTTGGTCAGGAACCGGTCAGCTGGATTCATTGACCATTTTGACCAGTGTCAACGCGGGGTTCCAGGACTCTGCTAGCGCGAAACTAGCCCTTGTCGGGGGCCTCTGGCCGGGCCGGGAAGCCGCTCAGCGTGACCCCCGCCTGGGTCGGCCGCATGACCACCGACCCTGGCCGCACCACCGCACGCTTGCCGATGGTGGCGCCCTTGAGCAGCATGACGCCGCTACCGACCTGGGCACCCTCCCCGATGACGACGTCACGCGCGTCGGCGACCGAGTCGGAGTGGCGCTTCTCGGCCGAGACCTCGTGGAAGTCCGAGTCCATGATGCGGGCGTCCTCGACCCAGGCGCCGGCCTCGACCGCGACGCGCTTGCCGGCCGAGATGTGGGTGCCCGACAGGGTGACGCCGCTGCCGATCTCGATGGCGGCATCCGGCGTGTACATGGTCTGCAGCGAGACCTCGCGATTGCCGAAGGCGTCGCGCCGCACCGTGACGTCGTCGCCCAGCGTGATGCGCCCGGTGCCGCCGATGTCGAGGGGCGCATAGGCCTTGAAGTTGCGCCCGATCTGCACCCGCCCGCCGGTGGTCAGCTTGAACTTCATGCGGTAGTACTCGCCACGCAGCCGCGCCATCAGATCGTCGATCACTTCGCACCCCCTGCCGCCGTGCCCTGCTGGGTTGCCGTCATCAGCATCGGCCGCGCCGGATTGCCCATCGCCATCGCATGATCCGGCATGTCCCGGTTGACCACCGAGCCGCCCGACACCACCACGTTGTGCCCCAGCGTGACCCCGCCGAGCACCGTGGTCTCGACGCCCAGCCAGCAGTCGGCGCCGATCGCCACCGGCCGCCCGGTCACCGTCGGCCCACCAGGGACGCCGACATCGGTGTCCGTGATCGTCGTCTTGGCCGCCAGCAAGAGGCGCCCCACGGTGACCTTCGACGCGCAGCGCACCCGCAGCCCACCCATGGTCGACTGCTCGCCGATCGAGACCTCGGCCTCGGGCGCCAGCGTCACGATGGACACGTCCTGCAGGTTCGAGCGCCGGATGCGACAGCCATCGCCAATCGTCACCCGCCCCGGCCCGCTGACATGCAGCGGACACTCGGCCACGAAACCGCGCCCGATCTGCACCCGCCCCCGCGTCAGCACGCGATAGCCGTGGCGATAGAGCTCGCCCCGCACCCGCGCCACCGCGGTCTCGAGCACCCACGCATACTGCCGAGGATTGCGCGCCACCTTGCCCAGCTTGCCCCAGAGCCCCGTGAGGTTCACTCCCGCAGGATATCAGAGAAGGCAGACACCACGCGCCGAGCCGCCCCACCTTGAATTGGGCGCACATCTCACGAGGCTGCGCAGTGCTGCGCAGTCTCAGGGCGTGAACGCGGCGCTGATGCAGGTTGCGAAACCAATCGGCAGCTGCGTGAAGGTCCGATCGGGGGCGCTGGGGCGATGGTAGGTGTCCGAGCGGACCGCGAAGAAGTAGGTTCGCCCCGGCCGCAGCACGTCGGGCGGAATCTGGAACGAGTCGCCGGCGGTCACGAAGGCCCCGGCGAGGATGGTGCTGGTCGCACCGGCGTCGTTCGCCAGCTGGTAGATGGAGACCTCGTGCATGGTCGGTGTCCCGATCGCGGGTGCGCTCCATGACAGCACCGGAGTCAGACCCACTCCGTTCTGGAGCTGGCGGGCATCGAGACCTGCGATGCGGGGTGCCTCCACCGGGGTCAGCACGGGAACCATCCCGGTGGCGGGCAGTGCCGCCAGATCGTAGGTGGCGCCAAAGGTCGCGTACGGCAGCGAGGTCGTCGTGGTCGCGCCAGGCGCCAGTACCTCGGTCCGCCCCCCCTTGAGCAGCCTTACGGCGCGAGCCCCCGTGAAGGGATCGCCGAAACTGAAATCGATGTTCGGGGTCGCAGTGCTGGACGCGAAGGATGCGCTGGCGATCTCGATGCTCCTGTCGAGCGGTGGCGGCCCACCAAAGTAGGTGATGGCCAGCGCACTGGCGCGGGCACTGGGCGAGATCTTGGGCACGTGGGCGCTCCAGGCGGGGCCATCGAGACGGACCGGCGCGGTCACGGTGGCCGGAGCAGCCATCACTCCGGTGAACGTCGTCGCCATCCCGTTGTTGAGCACGATGGGCACCGGCGGGGCGAAGCTCTTGACGATCCGGGTCACCGAGAGGGCGGTGCCGAGGGTCGCACTCTCGCGCTGGACCAGCACGAAAAGGTCCGTCGGGTCGGGCAGCTGTCTGCCCCACGGAAACGTGAGCGGGTTCAGGCTGGTCGCACCGTCGGTCGGGAAGCCGGTGATCCCGGCGGGAGTCGTCGCTGTGAGGAAGGTGGCGTTGCTGTTGTGGGTGGGCACCAGCAACCTGAGGCCGGACGCGACGCTCCACGGCGTCAGTCCGGTCAGCATGAACGACAGGTTGGTGCCGCTCATCGGGGCGCCAGTGCCATAGCCACCGACGGTATCGTTGCCCAGGTCGAGATGACGGTCGCTGGTGGAGTACCCCAGCAGCCCCTTCTCGGTGGTCCCTCCCACAAAGGACCGGAAGCTGTAGAACAGCGAGCCCGAGGGGACCCCGGCGATGGTGAGACTGCCGCTGGGCCCCATGGTGCCCTGACGAACGATGGTGCCGCCTGCACCGTCAGAGCCCGTGACCTCGAAGTCGAGGCTGGCGTTGCTCGGAAGTGGCAGATCGACGATGCCCGTCATGGTGCGACGCCGATCGCGATAGGTGATGACGACCGAGCTCAAGGCGGCATCGGACGCCTGCGCGTCCGCAGCCATGGCATCGACCTCAGCATCAGCCCCGCCCCCGCCGTCCTTGCCACCACCAGCATCGTCGTCGCCACAGCCTGCCAGCAGGGCAGCTGCAGAGATCGCCGCAATCCAGGCGTTCAAAGTCATCGCTCGAGAATAGGTCCTGCGGCGCAGGTGGCGCCAGCACAACACGGCAACTCGTGGCAGGTGGCCAGCCGTCGTTCAGATGGTCTTCACGAGTCTGAACGAGTGGAAATCAATGGCAGCACGCGGTAGACAATTTTCGGAGCCGGGCCGAGTCTCAGGACCATGGCCAACACCCAAGTGAAGAGAGTCACCCTGTCCGGACTGGTCGCGTGCGGCGTCGTCAGCCTTTGCGCCGGCCTTGCGCTGGCACAGCCCGCAGCGGCGCCACCACCACCACCACCGCAGCCCGACGTCACCGCGGGCTGGACACCGCTCGGTCAGTTCGAGCTCAGGGGTCGCGGCGGTCGCGACGTCCTCCCCGTCGGTGTGCAGGAGGGCAGCTACCGCAGGCTGCTGCTCAAGCTGCTACCGCCCAAGAACCCGAAGCAGCTGATCGTGCTCGACGTCGCGCAGCTCAAGATCACCTTCGGCAACAACGAGGTCATGACGGTCGACTGGCTGAAGCAGCTGTCGGGCGCGCAGCAGCCCTTCGCCGAGATCGATCTCCCCGGCGACGTGCGCCACATCAAGACCATCGAGATGCGTCACAAAGGCCGCGGACGCATCAAGGTCGCGGTCTTCGCGCGTGAGGCCGCCCCGCCGCCGCCCGCGCCCGTGCCGGTGCCGGTGCCACCCGTGACCGGACCGGCACGCCCCGGCTGGGAGTACCTCGGCACCGCCCGGGTCGCCGATGGCAAGCTGGGCCCTGACGTCATCAGGGTCGGACGCAAGGACGGCCGCTTCAACAAGCTGATGATCGCGGTCGACGGCGCCGACCTGGTGCTGGCCGACGTGCTGGTGCGCTTCGGCAACGGCGAGACGGTGTCACCTGCGCAGGGGCACGAGTACACCTTCCAGCAGAACGTGCACTCCACAGAGCTGGCGCTGCCCAACGAGCTGCGCTTCGTGGCCGCGGTCAGCTTCCGCTACGCGCGCATCGCCGGTGGCGGCAAGGCGCAGATCCACCTCTACGGCATGTCCGAGAAGCCGACGCCGACGCCTGCGCCGCCCGCGAAGGCATGGGGCAAGCTCGGGGTCGCCACCATCGCCCGCGGCGGCGGCGTCATCGCCGTCGGCAAGGACGCCGGCGCGGTGCGCTCGGTGATGCTCCAGGTCGAAGGCTCGGACGCCGTGCTGCAGGACGTCGTGATCGAGTTCGGCAACGGCGAGAAGTTCTCGCCCCCGACCAAGCTGATCTTCGCCGAGGGCTCACGCAGCCGCACCATCGACCTGCCCGGCAACGCCCGCTTCATCCGCAAGGTCAGCTTCCGCGCCCAGAACCTCCCCGGCGGCGGCCGCGCCAGCATCGTCCTCTTCGGCCGATAGCTCCCCCGCAGATGTAGACTCGCCTCGATGGCTGACCCCGATGCGCTGAGGCAGACCTACGAGGCGGTGCCGTACCCCAGCCTGCCAGTGCGGGCCTCTCATCCCAGCCTGCTCGCCGCCAGCGCCATCATGCACGGACTGACCCCGGCACCGGTGGCGAGCAGCCGCGTCCTCGAGCTCGGCTGCGCCGGCGGCGGCAACCTGATCCCGATGGCGGCCAGCCTGCCGGGGGCGCGCTTCGTGGGCGTCGATCTGTCCCCCCGCCAGATCGACGAGGCCCGCGAGCTCGCCAGCGCGGTGGGCGTCAGCAACCTGACCTGGCTGGCGCGCGACCTCGTCGACCTCGGCGACGACCTCGGGATGTTCGACTTCATCATCTGTCACGGGATCTACTCGTGGGTGCCGCCAGCGGTGCAGCGCGCCATCCTGGCCCTGTGCCAGCGCCACCTGGCGCCGCACGGCCTGGCGTACATCAGCTACAACACCTATCCCGGGTTCCACACGCGCCAGCCGGTGCGCGACATGATGCTGTTCCACACCCGCGGCCTTCCGCCAGCCGAGGCGGCCCGGGCGGCGCGCCACCTGCTCGAGGTGCTGCAGGCCTCGGTCGGCGACCCCGACGCCACCTACGCGCGCGTGCTGCGCGACGAGGCCGAACGGATCGCCAGCGCCCCCGACGGCTACATCGTGCACGAGCACCTCGAGCCCGAGAACCACCCCTGCTACTTCCACGAGTTCATGACCGCCGCCTCGGCCCACGGCCTCGCCTTCCTGTGCGAGGCCGAACGACTGGCGACCTTCAACGACCTCCCCGACAGCTTCCAGGCGCTGGCCCCGGGGCGCAGCCAGCTCGATCAGGAGCAATACTTCGACTTCCTGTGCAATCGCTCGCTGCGCGCGTCACTGCTGTACCGCGCCGACGCCGAGGGCCGCATCGCCGAACCCGACCCGCGCCCGCTGTGGGCGCTGTGCGCGGCCTTCCCGCTCGACGACCCCAGCGGCGAGGTGGTGCGCTATCGCTCGCACACCGGCGAGTTCAGCCTGTACGAGCCGGCCATGCGCACGCTCCTCAGGACGCTCTATCAGCGCTATCCCGCCGCGTGCCCCGTCGCCGACCTGCCCGCAGACGCGGCTGCAGCGGTGCCCAAAGCCTGGACCGCCGGCCTGTGCGACCTGCACACCCACGCGCCTCCCGTCGTCGCCACGGTGTCGGCCCGCCCCACCGTCACCCCGCTCGCGCGCGCCCTGGCCCGCCGCCAGACCGCACTCCCCAACCAGTGGCACCAGCCCATCGACCTCGACCCCTTCGAGCGCGACCTCATGACCCGCCTCGACGGCCGCAAGAACCTCGGCCCCCGCACCCCGCAGCTGCAGGCCGCGTTACAGCGGCTGGCGGCAAACGCCTTCCTGTGCGGCTGAGGCAGCCCAGAATGATGACTAAATAGGGCCAGTTGACAGACTTGTCATCAGTGCTATTTTAGTCATCAGCTATGAAGGATCTGTCAGAGAGACGCGCACTGACCTTGCTCCCAGGCCTGCTGGCCGAGCTTGGCCTGCCAGCCAGACTGGAACAGTTGAAAGCGCGGGACCTGGGTGCCGATGCGTTGTTCCACACAGGCAAGCTGACTCTCGCCGTGGAAGTGAAGAGCTCAGGCGCTGCCGCATCTATTGCAGCCGCCGTCGACCAGCTGCGCCGCTACACCAGCACACACCGAAGGTCTGTTCCAGTGGTGGCGGTCCCGTACATGGGCAGTGTTGGGCAGCGCATTTGCGAGCGTGCGGACGTGTCATGGATCGATCTGTCCGGCAACGCCCATATTGTCGCGCCCGGCGTGCGCATACATGTCGAGGGGCGCCCAAACAAGTTCAAGTCGCTGGGCAGACCCTCCAGCGTGTTTGCGCCGAAGAGCGCGAGAATCGTTCGATGGCTGCTCATCCACTTCGAGCGGTCGTTTGCTATTCGGGAGCTTGCGCGAGCGACTGCCATGGATGCCGGCTTCACGAGCCGAATCGTCGCCAGGCTGGTGCAAGACCAGCTCGTGGTCCGGGAAGAGTCGGGCGCCGTGCGCGGCCGTGACCCGAACCTGCTCCTCGAGGCGTGGCACGAGGCCTACGACTTCAGTGGGCACAACATCACAAAGGGGCACATTGCCGCGCGGACCAGCGAGGGCCTCGTCGCCGACGTCGCTGACAAGCTCACAGGTCTCGATCTCGACCATGCCGTCACTGGACTGTCGGCGGCATGGCTACTTGCGCGATTTGCGGGCTTCCGGACTGCGACCTTCTTCGTGCGCGCACCCCTTGATGCCCGCGTCCTGAACGCGTTGACGTTTCGCGAGGATCCCCGAGGTGCGAATGTCTGGCTGGTAGTTCCCAACGACGAGGGGGTCTTTCACGGTGCCAGCGCGCATCAAGGGATCCGCTGCGCACATCCCGTGCAGATCTATCTCGACCTGAAGGGGCACCCGGAGCGAGCGGCAGAAGCTGCCGCAAACCTGCGCGAGCATCTATTCACGAGGGGACGCGATGGCTGAGAAGCCCAAGACAGCAGCAGGCTATCGGCCTGAGCACGTCGACCTGGTCCGCGCGACATGCCTCTACGTGGCGACGAAGCTCGGCGACCTGATGGACGACCTCGTCGTTGTCGGGGGACTCGTGCCGTCAATGCTCATTGATCAGATCGCCTTGCCACCCGGAGTCGAACGCCATGTCGGCACTCTCGACCTGGACGTCGGCCTTACCATCGCCTTGCTGGACGAAGGCCGCTACCAGATGTTGACCGATCGGCTAAGGCGAGCCGGGTTCCATCCCGACGTCAATGACGACGGCAACCAGACTAGACAGCGCTGGGTCGTGGACGGAACCAGCGGCCGGGTCACCGTCGACTTCCTCATCCCCCCGAGCCTCCCTTCCGATCGCGGCGGCAAGCTGCGCGACATCGAGAAGGACTTCGCAGCAGTGATCGCGCCAGGACTACGGCTCGCCTTCCGTGACCGCCGCGCGGTCCAGCTCGACGGTGCGACCATTTTCGATGAGCAAGCAACGCGCGACGTCTGGGTCTGCGGACCTGGCGCGTACATCGTGCTCAAGGCGCTGGCGTTTGATAGCCGGGGCGAGAACAAGGACGCCTACGACCTCTACTACGTATTGCGAAACTACGGTGCGGGCGTCGAGGACCTCGCGGCCTTCCTGCTGCCGCTGCTTGGCGAACCCGACGCGCAGAGAGCTCTCACCGTGCTGCAAAGAGACTTCCTCCTCCACGACGCGGTCGGTCCGCGCCGAACGGCGGAGTTCATCTTCGGTACCCCCGACGACGCCACCCAGGCCGACGTCGTCAGCCTGGTCGAACAGCTGCTCAGATCGTGCATCAAGTCCTAGGCCCAGGCCCGGGCTGGAATCAGGCGCGACGCAGCAGGCGACGGCCGATCAGGCCGCGGACTTCACCATCGGTCGCGAGGACCCAGGCGGCGTAGACGATGGCGCCGGCGCCGACGCGGATGACGAGGTGCAGGGCGGCTTCCTTGGCGGAGGAGGCGCCGTGGCGCATGGGGATGGCCATGACTGCGAGGGCCATGCCGGTGGCGCCGACCATGGCGCGACCCAGGGCGAAGAAGCCGATGGGGAAGGACAGCTCCTTGCGGGCCATCACCGTGAGGGTGACGATGATGAGGGCCTGCGCGATCAAGGTGGCAGTCGCGGAGCCTTCGCCGCCGTAGCGCGGGACCAGGAGGAGGTTGAGGCCGAGGTTGAGGATGGCGCCGATGGCGGCGACGGTGCCCATGCGCAGGGTCTTCTTGGTGACGAACAGGCCGGCGGCGAGGAAGGCGCGGGCGCCGAAGACCAGGAAGCCGGCGAGCAGGACGGGGGCGACGGTGGCGGCCTCGACGTAGCGATCTGACGCCAAGAGCACCACAAGATCTTTACGCACTGCCCACATGCCGGCGACCACGGGGGCGGCGATCATCCAGAAGAAGCGGATGGCCTTGGCCAGGAACTCCTCGGCGGCCTGGCGGCCCTCCTTGTCGTACAACCTCGACACCATCGGCAATGCAGCCAGTTCGATTGGCAGCACCAGCAAGCTCTGTAGCTGCCAGGCGAGATTGAAGGCGACCGTGTAGAGACCGACGGTCTCGAGATCCCAGTAGGCCTCCAGCACGAAGCGGTCGCTGGTGGCCAGCAGCACCACGCCGAACTCGAACACGATCAGCGGGACCCCGAAGTGCAGCCCCTCGCGCAGCATCTTGCTGTTGAACTTGCCCGGTGCGCCGGGCAGGCCGCGCGTCACCAGGGCCATCGCCGCCAGCACGGTCAGCCCCTCGGTGATGACGAAAGCGCCGTAGAAACCGGGCAAACCAAGCTTCAGCACCGTCACTGCGGTGATCGCACCTGCCAGGCCGCCGAACTGGTTGACCAGCGCGACCGCCGCGTAAGCCAGCGACTTGTCGCGCGACCTCAATAAGTTCTGACACAGCGAGTACATCGCGCGGATCGGCACCAGCAGCCCCGCGATGGCCAGCGGAAGCGCCAATTTCTCGGGCAGAAACCCGCGCCCCAGCAGCCCGGCCGCGCCGATGATGATGGCCGCCGCGACGCCGACCACCAGCATGGTCGACGCGATCGTCCGCACCAGCGAGGCCGCCTCGCTCTCGTGCAGCGACCACATGCGCACCACGCTCTGCTGCAGCCCCAGCTTGCTGGCCGCGACGCCGCCCAGCAGGATGACCATGATGAGACCCATGGCGCCGTAGTCGGACTTCTCCAGCACACGCGTGAACAGCGGGTACGAGATCAGCCCCGACAGCACCGTCGCCGCCGTCCCGATGAGGTAGTGGCCGGAGCGCTTGAGAAAGTCGCCGAGGCTCATTTCACGGGATACAGCTTGGCCGTACCGCTCTTCTGCACCGGACGCGCGGGGGCGCCGACCGCGGTGACGCCGCTCGGCAGGTCGCGCGTGACCACCGAGTTGGCGCCGATGGCGACGTCGTCGCCCACGGTGACCGCGCCCAGCACCTTGGCGCCGGCGCCGACATAGACGCGGTCGCCCAGCACCGGCACATCACCCTTGCCGAGGCCCTGGGTGCCGATGGTGACACCTTGTCCGATCGAGCAGCCGGCCCCCATCACCGCGCGCGGGTGCACGATGATGGCGCCGAAATGGCCGATGTAGAAGCCGGGTCCGATGCTGGCGCTGGCGGGCACCGAGATCCCCGTGGTGATCTCGACCGCCTTGTTGAGGAACTTGTAGGCCACCTTGAGGGGTAGGCCGACCGGGCTGGGCAGATCATAGGCCCAGTGCCCGAAACGGTAGACCGCGGTGGCCCACACGCCCTGGGTCGCCGCCAGCGTCAGCGCCTGGCGCCAGGCCGGCACCCCGGCCTCGAAGTGACGCCGGAGATCGGCTCGGAACGCGTCCAGCAAGGTCAGCCGCTCTTGGCTGTGCCGTTGGTGTTGGTCGCCGCCGGTGCCGACGACGCCGCGGTCGCCGCCGGCGCCGGCTTGAACATCACGCGCGCCGGCACGCCCATCACGGTCGAGCCCTCGACCACGTCGGCCACCACCAGCGAGTTGGCCGCGACGTGCGCGCCGTTGCCGATCTTGACCTCGCCGATGATCTTGGCGCCGGCGCCCAGGTAGACGCCATCGCCGACCACCGGCGCGCCCGCGCGGCCGCCCGCCGAGGTGCCCAGGGTGACCTCCTGCGACACCGTACAGTTGGCGCCCATCTTCACGTCGGGATTCAGGTGAATCCCGCCGGGATGGCCGATGTACAGGCCGGGGCCGATGTCGTTGCCGGGATAGATGTAGACCCCGGCGGTGATCTCGATGGCCTTGGACGCCGCCAGGTAGGCCACCTGCAGCGCTGGCCCGACCACCGGAGGCCGCCGGGTATAGACCCAGCGCCCGAAGCGGTAGACCGCGATGGCCCACAGCCCCTGGTGCAGCGCGACCTCGAAGACACGGTCGCGTACGCTCATGCCGGGCGAGAGATACCGGCGCACGTCAGCACGGAAGTCGTCGAACATCCCCATGGGCGGATGCTATCACGGGGCGCCTGAGCTGATATGATGCCGCGCATGCGAGAAGCCATCGTGTCCGTGCTCTCGCAGGTCTTCGCGGTGCCGGCTGGAACCATCGACGACAAGTTCAGCCCGCAGACCTGCAAGAAGTGGGACTCGCTCAAGCACCTGCAGCTCGTCCTGGCCCTGGAGGATCGGTTCGCCTGCACCATCGATCCCGGTGACATCCCGCGCCTGGTCAACCCGAACGAGATCGAGACCGTGCTCGGCGCCATGGGCGTGGCCGCTTGACCGCCCTGCCCACCGAGGCCGTGCCCACGCGCGTGGGCCGGCCCGACGCCGACAAGCTCGAGCTCTTGCGCACGATGACCCTGATCCGCGCCTTCGAGTCGCGCCTGCTCGATCTGTTCTCGCAGGGCAAGCTGATGGGCACCACGCACACGTCGATCGGCCAGGAGGCCGACGCCGCCTGTGTGGTCGCCGCGGCCGAGCCGACCGACATCATCGTGTCCAACCACCGCGGTCACGGCCACTTCATCGCCCACATCGGCGAGGTCGACGCGCTGATGGCCGAGCTGATGGGCAAGTCGACCGGCGTGGTCGGCGGCATCGGCGGCAGCCAGCACCTGTGCAGCGAGGGTCGCTTCTACTCCAACGGCATCCAGGGCGGCATCGCGCCGTTCTCGGTCGGCCTGGCGCTGGCCGAGAAGCGCCAGGGCCGGAGGAACGTCGTCATCTGCTACATGGGCGACGGCACCATGGGCGAGGGCGCGGTCTACGAGGCCTTCAACATGGCCGCGCTGTGGGGCACCCCGGTGCTGTGGGTGCTCGAGCACAACGCCATCGCGCAGTCGACGCCGACCACGCTGGTGCAGGTCGGCGACTACTGCGACCGCGCGCGCGCCTTCACGCTGCACGCGGCCGAGCTGAAGTACCCCTCGGTCGAGGAGTTCCAGGCCGCCGCGCACGACATCCTCGGCTATGTGCGGCGCGAGCAGAAGCCGGCCTTCCTGCTGGTGCACACGCAGCGGCTGGCGGCGCACTCCAAGGGTGACGATCCGCGGCCCAAGGCCGAGATCGAGGAGCTGCGCGCGCGCAGCCCGCTCGACCGCCTGATGCGCGAGCTGCCCGCCGACGTGGTCGCGGCGGCGGAGCGCGAGGCCACCGCCACCATCGACGCCGCCTGTGCGCGCGCGCTGGCCGCGCCCGATCCACACCTGCCACCGCGCGTGGCGCCGCCGGCCGTCGCGCCGGGCTCGGCCTTCAAGACCGATGACGACGACCGCGCCACCACCGCGCTGCGCAGCCAGAGCGGCAAGACCGTGCTGGAGCAGCTCAACGGCGCGCTCCACCGCATCTTCGAGCAGCGCAACAAGGCCGTCCTCATCGGCGAGGACGTGCTGGATCCCTACGGCGGCGCCTTCAAGGTCACGCGCGGGCTGCACACCGCGCACCCGAGCCGCGTCATCACCACGCCGATCAGCGAGCTCGGCATCGTCGGCGTCGGCGCCGGCATGGCGGTGCGCGGGCTGCGCCCCATCGTCGAGATCATGTTCGGCGACTTCATGGCGCTGTGCGCCGACCAGCTCATCAATCACGCGGCCAAGTTCGCGATGATGTACAACGGGCGCGCCACGGTGCCGCTGGTGGTGCGCACGCCGATGGGCGGGCGTCGCGGCTACGGGCCGACGCACAGCCAGACCCTGGAGCGCCTGTTCCTGGGCACCGTCGGGCTGCGTGTGCTGGCGCCGTCGCACATGCACGACGTCGGCGCGCTGCTGGAGCACGCGGTGGCCGACGACGGGCCGGTGCTGTTCGTCGAGAACAAGCTGCTCTACGCCAAGCGCTTCACCATGGACGCGGCGGGGTTGATCGACGATTTCGAGGTGCGCTGGCTGGGTGGCGACGCGCCGCTGGCGTGTCTGTCGCTGACCGGGTTCTCGGGCGAGGACGTCACGCTGTATGCCTATGGCGGCATGGCGCCCTATGTGATGGAGGCGGCACGCACGCTGCTGCTGGAGGAGGAGATCGCCGTGCGCATCGTGCTGCCCAGCGAGCTGCATCCGATGCCGCGGGCGCTGCTGGCGGCGGCCTGGGCCGAGGGCTCGGCGGTGCTGGCGTGCGAGGAGTCGAACGCCGACTTCGGCTTCGGCGCCGAGATCCTGGCCAGCCTGGCCGAGGCCGGCTGCACCGGGCGCGGCTGTGCGCGCGTGGGGGCGCGGCCGGTGTGCATCGCGTCGAGCCGCACCCTGGAAGAGGAGACGCTGCCCCAGGCCCACGACATCGTGGCCAGCGTGAAGGCGCTCCTGTCACGTCGGTCGTAGCTTCGTGATCCGCAGTTTTCGAGGGGGAAAATGGCCGTTTCCGAGATCGTGATCCCGCAGACCGACGTCAACGACACCACCGTGCTGATCAGCAAGTGGCTGGTCGCCGACGGTGCCCAGGTCAAGGCCGGCGAGGCCCTGGTGGCCTTCGAGGCCAGCAAGGCCTCGGTCGAGCTGGAGTCGCCCGGGGCCGGCTTCGTGCGCCATCGCGCCAGCAAGGGCGCCACCGTGCCGGTCGGCGCCGTCGTCGCGCTGCTCGCCGACAGCGCGGCCGAGCTGGAGACCCAGGCGGCACCGGCCGCTGCGGCCACACCGGCGGGCGACATCCGGGCGTCGAAGAAGGCGCAGGAGCTGGCGGCGCAGCACGGCATCGACCTGGCGACCCTGGGCGTGACCGGCATCATCACCGAGAAGCACGTGCAGCAGGCCATCGCCGACGGGCGTGGCAAGGGCGGCGCGCCCGCCGCGGGCGGCCTGCCCACTGCAGACCAGGTCAAGCCGTGGCCGGTGGTCTCGCAGGGCGGCGCGGCGCCGTCGACCCCGTCGGGTGTCTTCATCATGCCGATGTCCGCCCCCGCCGCCGAGGAGCCCGCGGGCCCGTCGCGGGCCATCGCGGTCACCCGCGTCCAGGCCGCGGTGGCGCGCCAGGTCCAGCACTCGCTGCAGACGCGCGCGCACGCCTTCGTGATCGGCCGCTACGAGGTCGACGCCACCATGAAGGCGCTGGAGAAGCTGCTCGAGCGCGAGAAGCGCATGATCGGCTTCGCCGACGTGGTGGTCTTCCACACCGCGCGCTGCCTGCGCGAGTTCCCGCGCTTCAACTCGGCCATGCTGGGCGACACCATCCACGAGTACGAGCAGGTCAACGTCTCGTTCACGGTCGACATCAATGGCCGCCTGTACACGCCGGTGATCCACGACGCCGACAAGCTGACCCTGGCCGAGATCAGCGCCAAGATGATGGCGCGCAAGATGGAGATCATGCGCGGCGCCCCGCAGGCGGCGTCGCTGGCGGGCGGGACGTTCACCATCAGCGTGCTCGATCAGCCCAGCCTGCTGTGGCAGCTGCCCATCATCAACCGCGCCCAGGGCGCCATCCTCGGCGTGGGCGCGCGCATGCGCGAGTTCGTGCCGGCCGACGACAACACCCCGCGCATCGCGCACACCGCGGGGCTGTGCCTGTCCTACGACCACCGCTTGCTGAACGGCGCCGACGCCGCCCGCTTCCTCAGCAGCATGGGCGAGCGCCTGGCCAACGACCCCGAGACGCCCAAGACCGACCCGGTCTGAGGCGGCTGTCGCGCCGACGCCATGGGGATCATCGAGTCGCATGTCCTGATGGCGCTGCTGCTGGGCGCGGTCCTGGTGTCGGCGCGCGCGCTCAGGCGGCGCCGTCGCTGGCCCCGCGCAGCCCGGGCGTGCATGTGGTTCGCCGGCGCCACGCTGGCCGCCGAGGTCGCGGTGCAGCTGCTCGCATGGCGCCGCGCCGCCTCGGCGGTCGCGTCGGCACCCGCCCAGGAGAAGGCGACGTTGCTCGCCCGAGCAGTCTCACTGGGTCTGAACGCTGCCGCCATCCAGCTGGCGGTCCTGCTGGCCGTGTTGTGCGCGCTGGGCGTCCTCGCCCTGATCAAGGGCTCACCCCGCGGCGTGCGTGCTTGAAGCCCGACAGCTTCAATTGAAGGCTGCGGTGACGCTGCGCGCGGCCGTCATTGTCACGACGCAGGCCGAGGCGCTGCCCGTGCAGGCGCCGGTCCAGCCGGCGAAGCTGCTGCCGGCGGCGGGCGACGCCGTCAGCGTCACCGTGGTGCCGTAGAGATAGCTCTCGGTGCAGTCGGCGCCGCAGTTGATGCCGGCCGGCGACGACACCACCAGGCCGCTGCCGGCTCCGCCGCGGGTCACCACCAGCGTGTACGCCAGGGGCGCAAAGGTCGCGCTCACCGTGCGTGCCGCCGTCATGGTCACGGTGCAGGTCGGGGCGCTGCCCGCGCAGGCTCCGCTCCAGCCCGCAAACTGGCTGCCCACCTGCGGCGACGCCGTCAGCGTCACCGTGGTGCCGTAGAGATAGCCCTCGCTGCAGTCGACGCCGCAGTTGATGCCGGCTGGCGACGACGTCACGTTGCCGGTGCCCGCACCCGCGCGGGTCACCGTCAGGTTGTGCACGGCGACGGCGAAGGTCGCGGTCACGGTGCGCGACGCGGACATCCAGACGGTGCAGGTCGGCGAGCTGCCGGCGCAGGCGCCGCTCCAGCCGGCGAAGCTGCTGCCCGTCAGCGGCGACGCCGTCAGCGTCACCAGGCTGCCCCAGCCGTAGGTCGCTCTGCAGGTCGAGCCACAGTTGATGCCGGCCGGTGACGACACCACGACACCGCTGCCGCTGCCGGCGCGGGTCACGGTCAGCCGGGTCTTCGCCAGCGCCGCGTGCTGCTGCTCCGCGGGCGCGAGCGAGCCCAGCACCAGGGTCAGCTCCAGCACCTCACCACGCACGGCCTGCCCGGCGACCGCGCCCCAGGCCGCGGCTTGGCCGTCGGCGTTGTAGCCGATGGCATGGGCGACCAGCTGGCCCTCGGCGTCGACCGGCACCTCGTCCAGCACCGGGAACGGCGCCGCCAGGTCGACCACCCGCACCGTGCCCGCGATCTCCAGCTCGACGCTGACGTGCGACAGCCCGACCACCCCGGGCGCCTGCACCTCCAGCATCAGGGTGCCGTGCTGCGCATCGAACTCGCCACATCCTGCCACCGTCGTCAGCACTGCCAGCAGCCACGCACGCTTCATCGTCATCGCTCGATCCTCCGGTGACCCCGCGCACTGCAACGGTTGTGCCCTCGAGATCGAGCCGCAACCTCGCGGACTGCGTTGCGCGCGCGCTGTCCCAGCGGCAACGCCTGGTACACACCGGTGTCCCACGCCCTGCGCTTGACGCCCCGGCCGGCTCGGGCGACGCTACGCCCGTGGCCGACACCGCCGAGCTCGAGACCAAGCTTCTCACCTTCGTGACTGACACCTTCCTGTTCGGCCAGCGTGGCGAGCTCGCGGCCGAGACGCTGCTGCTCGAGAAGGGCATCGTCGATTCGACCGGCGTGCTGGAGCTGGTGGTCTTCATCGAGGAGACCTGCGGCTTCAAGGTCGCCGACGCCGAGCTGGTGCCGGAGAACTTCGGGTCGGTCGCGCGGCTGGTCAAGTACGCCGGAACCCGCGCGGCGGGCTGATGCTGCTGGTCGACCGGCTGCTGTCCAGCGCGGCCGAGCGCACGCCCGAGGCGATCGCGCTGGTACAGGGCGACCGCGCCTGGAGCTACGCCGAGCTGGAGAGCCGCGTGGCCCGGGGGGCGCGCGCGCTGGGCGAGCTGGGCGTGCGCCGCGGCGATCGCGTCATCTGCTGTCACGAGAACTCGATCGAGGGTGTCACCGCGCTGTTTGCGGCCATGCGCGCGGGCGCCTGCGCGGTGCCGCTGCACCCCGGGGTCAAGCCGCCGCGCCTGGAGTACGTGATCGACCACTGCGAGGCCCGCGCGGTGCTCGCCCACGGCGGCGCCCTCGCCGGCCTGGCGGCGCGGCCCGGCCTGCTGTGCTGGTCGGAGTCCGACCTCGAGACCGCCATCGCGACCACGCCGGCGCCGGCGCCGCGCCCGGTCGCCGATCCCTACGGCCCGCGCACCGACCTCGATCTCGGCCTGGTCATCTACACCTCGGGTTCGACCGGCACTCCAAACGGCGTGATGCTGCCGCACCGCGCGCTGTGCTCATCGGCGTGGTCGATCGCGACCTACCTGGAGAACCGCGCCGACGACGTGCTCTTGCTGCTGCTGCCGCTGTCGTTCGGCTACGGCCTGACCCAGCTCACCAGCGCGTTCCAGGTCGGCGCGCGCGTCGTCCTCGAGCGCGGCTTCGGCCTGCCCTTCCCCATCGTGCAGGCCATCGAGCAGCACCGCGTCACCGGCCTGGCCGGCGTGCCCACGGTGTTCGCGCTGCTGCTGTCGCTGAAGGAGCTGCCGTCGCGCGATCTATCGTCGCTGCGCTTCCTGACCAACGCCGGCGCGGGCATCGCGCCCGCCATGATCGGCCGCGTGCGCGCCGCGCTGCCGCACGTGAAGTTCTACCCCATGTACGGCCAGACCGAGTGCACCCGGGTGACCTACCTGCCGCCCGACCAGGTCGACGTGAACCCGTCGTCGGTCGGTCGCGGCATGCCCAACCAGGAGCACTGGCTGGTCGACCCCGAGACCTCTGCCATCGTCGGCCCGGGCAAGGGCCCCGCCACCGGCGAGCTGGTGGTGCGCGGCTCGCACGTGATGGAGGGCTACTGGCGCGACCCCGAGCGCACCGCGCGCGCCCTGCGCACGGCACCCGACGGCCGTGGCGTGGCGCTATACACCAAGGATCTGTTCCGCTGCGACGAGGCCGACTGGCTGTACTTCGTCGGCCGCTCCGACGAGATCCTGAAGTGCAAGGGTCAGAAGGTGGCGCCCAAGGAGGTCGAGGACGCCCTGCTGACCCACCCCGGCGTCGCGCTGGCCGCGGTGGTCGGCGTGCCCGACCCGGTGCTGGGCGACGCCGTGACCGCGGTCGTCGTCCCCCACGACGGCGTGATCCTGAACCTGCGCGAGTTGCAGAAGCACGTCGCCGCCCGCGTCGACGACGCCGCGGTGCCCAAGTACATCGACGTGGTCGACACCCTGCCCAAGAACGAGCGTGGCAAGCTCGACAAGCGCAGCATCGCCGAGGCCGCGCGAGCTAGACACCCTGTGAAGGTCTGAAAGCTCGGTCCGGGCGACTAGCTTGCCCGACGGAGCATTGGTCGAACTTCCGCGGCCGCGACCTCGACCTCTCGAAAGTGGGTCTCGTCGAGCGCAATGCGGACGCGCAGAAGCTGCTCGCCTCCCACGCCAATCCGGCCGCGATCCTCGAGGACCGTCGCGATGACCGTCCCGTTGAGATGGGGCACGCGCACACGGTCCCCGGGACGGAGACCCCGGCGACGCGAATTGCGTGGGCTAGACATGCAATGAGCCTATCACCATGGGCGGTGCCCAACCACCGTTGCCACGAAGTCCCCCACCACCTGATCGAGGCGCCGCACGATGAAGTCGCAGGCCGCCCGCCATCGCTTCACCTGCCGCAGATGAAGCCGTCCACGGGGGTCGACCAGCTTCTTCCCGGTGAACGCATGGTGAGCGATTGCGTTTCTCCATTCGTTGAGCACCTCGAGGGCGCTGACGTGGCTGCGCGCTCGGGCCTGCTTGCGGTGGATCGTTGGCCACAGTTCCAGCAATCCCAGGCGGCCAAAGTCCTGTTGAATGTTGGAGGGGTTTGGATTGCCGTGGTCCAGCCGACGCAGGCTCGAAAGGTCCCACCTGATGATGGCCGCCAATGTCGGCAGGGCAATCGCAGCGGACAGGTGTCGGATTGTCTCGGAGTGCAGGTCCCGGCAGAAGCCCTGGAATTGCGACGAGAGAAGCAGCGCGAATGCGTAGTTCAACTGAAGGGTGGCGTGACGCCGACCGGGACCGGTCCCGCCCATCACGCCGTGAGCAGCGACCAGCTCGTCGAGCGCGGTCGCTCGCTGACCAAGCCAGATGCCCAACGAAGCCGAAGACACGTCGCACCCTCCGCAGATGAGGATGCAACGCACCTCTGACATTGAACGGCACGAGCACGGGAGCCAGGGTACATTTTCCGCCTCATGAACCCCGGGCTCTCGATCCTCGTGATGTGTGCCGCGCTGGGCACGGCGTGCTCCGATTCGGCTGGCAAGAAGACGGCGTCGCCGACGCCCACCGTCAGCCCGCGGCCGACGCCGACGCCGACGTCGACGCCGACGCCGACGTCTGACCCGACGCAGAGCCCGACGGCGTCGCCCAGCCCAAGCCCGAGCGCCAGCACCGGCCCGACGCCCACGCGCAAGAGCCGCTGCCCCGGGGACACCCCCGCGCTGGTAGCCGGCACGGCCCCCAAGCAGTACTCGCTGACCGGCAAGGAGCCGGCCGCGCGGGTGCCCTACCGAGATCCCGCCTTCGGCACCTGCATCGTGCGCATCACCGATCGCGCCCGCGACCTCAAGGAGCGCGCGCAGGGCTTCACCAACGAGTACTCGCGCGTCGACTCCTTCAACGCCGACGGCACCCGCATGCTGGCGCGCAGCACCGAGTCGACCTGGTACCTGTACGACACCAAGACCATGCTGCCCGTGAAGAAGCTGCCCATCGAGGGCCCGGTCGATCCGCGCTGGGATCCCAAGGACCCCAAGATCATCTGGTACACGCCCGAAATGGAGCTCAAGCGGCTCGACGTCAGCTCGGGCGACACCTCGACGGTGCGCGACTTCTCCGGGGTCTTCAAGGGCAAGGGCGTCAGCCGGGTCTGGGGCCGCTACGAGGGCAGCCCGTCGGACGACGGCCAGCGCTGGGCCTTCATGGCGTCGCGCGATGACGGCGCCGCGGTCGGCATCATCACCTACGACCTGCGCGAGGAGCCCGGCAACACCGACAAGCAGCGCGGCCAGATCCTCGGCACCTACGACATCACCACCCACCTGCCGCCCATGGGCGTCGAGGAGGGCGGCCCCGACAACATCTCGTTCTCGCACAGCGGCAAGTGGGTCCTGGTGCCCTTCAACTATTGCGAGCGCGACACCCCGCTGGGCACCTACAAGCGCCCGTGCGGCGCCATGGTGTTCGACGCCGCGCTGAAGACCGCGCGCCCGCTGGTGCGCACCATGGGCCACGAGGATCTGGTCGTGCTGGAAAACGGCCGCGAAGCCGTGGTCTACCAGGACACCGACACCGACACCATCGCGATGATCGATCTCGAGAGCGGCGTGCGCGTCGATCTGCTGACCATCGACTTCTCCAAGGGCTCGCTGGGCATCCACATCTCGGGGCGGGGCTGGAAGCGGCCCGGCTGGGCGCTGATCTCGGTCTATGACGGCGTGCCCGGCGACCAGAAGAACTGGATGGACGGCGCCATCTTCATGCAGGAGCTCAAGGTCGGCGGGCGCACCATCCAGCTGGCGCATCATCACTCCTCACGCGATGACGAGGCTGGCGACCTCGACTACTTCGCCGAGCCGCACGCCTCGGTGTCGAGCGACTTCACCCAGGTGGTATGGACCTCGAACTGGCGCCGCACGCGCACCAACATCACCGAGATCTACGTCGCCGACCTGCCCGCCGGCCCGCCGAAATAGTAGTCTCGCGGCCCAGGGAGGCCCGAGATCGCCATGTCCATGACCAGCCCCAGCCTGACCGGCAAGGTCGCCATCGTCACCGGAGCATCACGCGGCATCGGCGAGGCCATCGCCCGCGCCCTGGCCAGCGCCGGCGCCGCCGTGACCCTGGCCTCGCGCAAGCAGGAGGATCTCGCGACGGTCGCCGCCGCCATCACGGCCGCCGGGGGCCGCGCCCTCGCGGTCGCCGCACACACCGGCAAGGCCGAGGACGTGCAGCGCCTCATCGCGCGCACCATCGCCGAGTTCGGCCAGGTCGACATCCTGGTCAACAACGCCGCGACCAACCCCTATTTCGGCCCCATGCTCGACATCTCCGACGCGCAGTGGGACAAGACCTTCGAGGTCAACGCCAAGGGCTACTTCATGTGCGCCCGCGAGGTCATCCGCCACCTCGACAGCCGCAAGGCGCCGGGGTCGATCATCAATGTCGCCTCGGTCGCCGGCCTGCGCGCGGCGCCGTTCCAGGGCGTCTATGGCATGACCAAGGCCGCCGTCATCTCGATGACGCAGACGCTGGCCACCGAGTGCGGCCCGCGCGGCATCCGCGTCAACGCCATCGCGCCGGGCCTGATCGAGACCCGCTTCGCAGCCGCCATCGTCGGCAACGACAGCCTGCGCAGCCACGTGGTCGCGCGCACGCCGCTGGGCCGCCACGGCCAGCCCGACGAGATCGCCGGCGCCGCGCTGTACCTGGCCAGCGACGCCGCGTCGTACGTCAATGGCCACGTCATGGTCATCGACGGCGGCATGACCGCGACCTGAAGCGACGGCCCGAGCGGGCGCCCTAGCCGACGTCGATCGCGCGGCCCAGCCGCTCGGTCATCACGCGGGCCACGGTGGCGCGCAACTCGTCGCCACCGGACGCGCCGCCGACGCGCCAGCGGCCGTCGCTGGCGTCGTGGCCGAAGTGCCAGGCGCGGCGCTCGCCGGCCTGCGCGGCCATCCAGATCTCGCGCGCGGCGCGGTGGGTGTTGATGACGATCTTGGCGCCATCCTTCAGGGTCAGCGACAGCACGCCGCCCGAGACCGCGATCTCGCACTCGTCGGGATCGATGTCGCCCAGGGCATCCTCGAGGTGCCTGAGCTCCGCGTCGCCCAGCTTGTCGAACTCTCGTTCGTCCAGCGCCATGGCGACGTCGTAGCACACGTCACGCAATTTGGTAGAGTGCGCGCCATGTCACCTCGTGATTTCGTGGAGAAGGCGTACGGCCAGGCCGACCCGCGCCTCGCGCGCTATGTCGAACAGGTCTTCGCCCCCGAGGACGAGGTGCTGGCAGAGATCCGCGAGCGCTCGATCGCAGCCGGTTTGCCGGCGATCCAGATGGGGGTCTTCGATCTGCTGCAGGTCGAGGTCCTGGTTCGCGCGGCCTCCGCCCGCAAGGCGGTCGAGATCGGCACCCTGGGCGGCTACTCGGGCGTCGGGATCTTGCGCGGCCTGACCCCCGACGGCTTCCTCGACACCTGCGAGTACGACCCCAAGCACGCCGCCGTGGCGACCGAGACCTTCCAGCGTCACGGCTTCGCCGCGCGGACGCAGGTCCACGTCGGCCCCGCGCTCGAGAACCTGCCAGCGATCTCCGTCGGCGGCCCCTTCGACGTCGTCTTCATCGACGCCGACAAGGCTAACTACCCGAATTATCTGGCCTGGGCCGAGGACAACCTGCGCATCGGCGGCATGGTGCTGGCCGACAACGCCTTCGCCTGGGGCCAGGTCCTGAACGCAATCGGTGCGCCTGACGCCACCCCCAACGCCGATGCCGCGTCGGGCAAGGCCATCCACGCCATGAATGTCCGCCTGGCCAGCGGCGGACGCTTCCGCGCCACCATGCTGCCGACCGCCGAAGGGTTGGCCATGGGCATCAAGATCCGCTAAAAGGCTCGCATGTCCCTGAAGGATGCTCACGACTCGCCAGCGCCGGCGCTGACGTTCGAGACTCACCCGTCGCGCTACAAGCACTGGAAGCTGACCTTCGAGGGCGCCGATCTCGCGCGCCTGACCATGTCGGTGCAGGACCACGAGCCGCTGCGCCCCGGCTACGAGCTGAAGCTGAACTCGTACGATCTCGGCGTCGACATCGAGCTGTGCGACGCCGTGCAGCGCCTGCGCTTCGAGCACCCCGAGGTGCGCACCGTCATCCTCACCGGCGACAAGGACCGCGTGTTCTGCGCCGGCGCCAACATCCACATGCTGGGCGCCTCCAGCCACGCCTTCAAGGTCAACTTCTGCAAGTACACCAACGAGACGCGGCTCTCGATGGAGGACGCCTCGCAGCACAGCGGGCAGCGCTGGCTGGCCGCCTGCAACGGGACCACCGCCGGCGGCGGCTACGAGCTGGCGATGGCGTGTGACGAGATCGTCCTCATCGAGGACGGCAGCTCGGCGGTGTCGCTGCCCGAGGTCGCGCTGCTGGCCGTGCTGCCGGGCACCGGCGGCCTCACGCGCCTGACCGACAAGCGCAAGGTCCGCCGCGACCACGCCGACGTGTTCTCGACCCTGGCCGAGGGCATCAAGGGCAAGCGCGCCGTCGAGTGGCGCCTGGTCGACGCCATCGCGCCGCGGTCGAAGTTCGGCGACGTCGTGCTGACGCGCGCGCGGGCCATGGCCGCGAGGTCGCCCATGCCGGCGGGCGCCAAGGGGCTGCCGCTGCCGGCGCTGGAGCCGGCCGTCGACGGCGACACCGTGCGCTATCGCCACGTCACGCTGACGGTCGATCGCAGCGCGCGCACCGCCGCCCTGACCGTGGCCGCGCCCACTGGTGCGCAGCCCGACAGCGCCGCCGCCATCACCGCCGCCGGTGCCGAGCAGTGGTCGCTGCGCGCCTTCCGTGAGCTCGACGACGCGCTGCTGCGCCTGCGCTTCAACTACGAGCAGGTCGGCGTCGTGCTGCTGCGCACCAGCGGCGACCCGCAGGCCGTGCTGGCCGCCGATCGCGCGCTGCACGCCGCCAGCGCCGCCGGCAGCTGGCTGGCGCGCGAGATCGTGCTGCACATGGCGCGCGTGCTGCGCCGCCTCGACCTCACGGCGCGCAGCTTCTTCGCCGTCATCGACGGCCCGGAGTCGTGCTTCGCCGGCTCGCTGCTGGAGATCGCGCTGGCCGCCGACCGCGTCTATGCGCTCGACGACAGCAAGCGCCCGGCACACCTGGCGGTCGGCCCGCTGTCGGGCGGCGCGCTGCCGATGTCGCACGGCCTGACCCGCCTGCAGGCGCGCTTCCTGGGCGAGCCCGGCCGCGTCGGCGATCTGCTGGGCAGCGCCGACGTCATGGACGTCGAGGCCGCGCAGGCCGCAGGCCTGATCACGGTGGCCAGCGACGACATCGACTTCGCCGACGAGCTGCGCATCGCGGTCGAGGAGCGCGTCGCGATGTCGCCCGACGCGCTGACCGGCATGGAGGCCTCGCTGCGCTTCCCCGGCCCCGAGACCGCCGACACCAAGATCTTCGGCCGCCTGTCGGCGTGGCAGAACTGGATCTTCACGCGCGGCAATGCAACTGGCGAGAAGGGTGCGCTCACCCTGTACGGCAAGCCCGAGCGCCCCGTGTTCGACTGGAGGAGGACCTGATGGCGATCGCGTCGGAGCTCGACACCCTGATCCCGAACAACGTCAACCTGTCCGCGGATCGCAAGCTGCAGCGCGCGCTCGAGCAGTGGCAGCCCAGCTTCCTGCGCTGGTGGCAGGACGTCGGTCCCGAGGGCTTCCAGGGTGACCAGGTCTATCTGCGCACCGCCATCTCGGTCGACACCGACGGCTGGGCCCACTTCGATCACGTCAAGATGCCCGACTATCGCTGGGGCATCTTCCTGGCCCCCGCCGAGGCCGAGCGCAAGATCCACTTCGGTGACTTCATGGGCCAGCCCGCCTGGCAGGAGGTCCCGGGCGAGTTCCGCAACATCCTGCGTCGCATCATCGTGACCCAGGGCGACACCGAGCCGGCCTCGGTCGAGCAGCAGCGCCGCCTGGGCCAGACCGCGCCCTCGCTGTACGACCTGCGCAACCTGTTCCAGGTCAACGTCGAGGAGGGCCGCCACCTGTGGGCCATGGTCTACCTGCTGCACAGCCACTTCGGGCGCGACGGCCGCGAGGAGGCCGAGGGGCTGCTGGAGCGGCGCTCCGGTGACAGCGACAAGCCGCGCATCCTGGGCGCCTTCAACGCGCCCATCGACGACTGGCTGTCGTTCTTCATGTTCACCATGTTCACCGACCGCGACGGCAAGTATCAGCTCTATGCCCTGAGCGAGAGCGGCTTCGATCCGCTGGCGCGCACCTGCAAGTTCATGATCACCGAGGAGGCCCACCACATGTTCGTGGGCGAGACCGGCGTGGACCGCATCGTGCGGCGCAGCACCGAGCTGGCCAAGCTCGACCCCAACGCCGACGTGCGCAAGCAGGGCGGCATCGACTTCGCCACGCTGCAGAAGTACCTCAACTACTGGTACGCCATCTCGCTCGACCTGTTCGGCGGCGAGATCTCGTCGAACGCGGCCGACTTCTTCGGCGCCAGCCTGAAGGGCCGCTTCAAGGAGGCCCAGCACGAGGAGCACACCGCGCTGGGCCAGCACTACGACATGGACGTCATCGAGGACGGCAAGGTGGTGCGCAAGGAGATCCCGCTGCGCACCGCGATGAACGAGGTCCTGCGTGACGGCTATGTCGAGGACTGCCAGCGCGCGGTCAACAAGTGGAACCGCACCATCCAGGACGCCGGCCTGACCGGCATCGAGCTCAAGCTGCCGCACCGCCGCTTCAACCGCAACCAGGGGATCTACGCCGGGCTGCACTTCGACGTCGAGGGCAACCCCCTGAGCGCCGACGAGTTCAAGCGTCGCCAGGACGAGTGGCTGCCCAGCGCGGCCGACCGCACCTACATCCACTCGCTGATGCAGCCGGTGGTCGAGCGCGGCAAGATCGTCAACTGGCTGGCGCCCCCGGCGCGCGGCATCAACGGCCAGGCCTTCGACTTCGAATACGTCCGAAAGTAAGTCACCTCGCGGTCAGCTCGTAGACCCACTCGCACAGCGGCCGCCGCGGCGCCTTGCGTCCAGCGACCGCGTGGTGCAGCGAGCGCACCAGCAGGCTGGAGCGCTCGACGAACTGGTCCAGCGGCACGAACGCCAGCGCCTGACGCCGACCCTGGCTGACGTCGTACAGGCCGCACTTGCTGGCGTCGTCGACCGCATTGGCGGTCCGACACACCGTGGGCCTGGTCTCGTACACCACACAGTCGCCGCCCACGTTGAAGACGCACAGGTTGCGCGCCGAGGCTCGCGTGGTGAAGATCTTCTCCAGCCCGAGCAGGTCGCCGCGCATTGACAGCGCCTCGACCTCGGCGGGGAGGTCGCCGACGCGGGCCCGCCAGGCCGGATAGCGCTGGCGAAACTCGGCCAGGATCGCGGCATTTTCGGGCAGCCGCAGCCACTCGGCGACCAGCAGCGCCTCGGGCAGATGGACCATGATCAGCTCTTCGCAGCAGGTGTTGCAGCCGCGTGTGCAGCCCAGGCGGAGGCCCTCGCGGGTCGCCACCGCCTCGCGCGCCGCGGTGCCCTGCTCGATCTGCTGGTGCAGCCCGCGGGTGATGGCCATGGCGTCGTCGGCCGTGACCGTACGCGGGAAGCTGCGCCGGCCGCTGGCATAGTCGGGGTTGCCGGCCAGCTCGGTGACCAGGCGATCCAGCTCGCGCTGGCGGTCACTCACGGCGCGGCGTCCACGAGCTTCATCACGTAGGCGCACAGCGCGTCACGGCGCATGCGCGCCCCGCCCGCCGCGTGGTGACCGGCCCACAGGATGCCCAGCATGCGGTTGCCGAACTGCTCCAGCGGCGGGAAGTCGATCTGCTTGCGCCGCCCGAGCCCCACCGGATGCGGCCCGCACAGCTCCGCGGTGTCGAGCGCGTGGGCGCGCCGGCAGATCAGCGGGCGCGCCTCGTAGACCTGGCACACGCCGTCCTGGTTGAAGGCGCACATCGTCCGCGACATCATGTTGTCGGTGTGCAGGCGGACGTACTCGGCCTGGTCACCGCGCTGCGCGGCGTCCTCCATGCGCTTCGGGGTGTCGCCCACCGCGGCCTGCCAGGCGGCGAACCGGCTGCGAAATGCCGCCAGCGCCCCGGCGTTCTCGGGCCGACGCAGCCAGCGCGCCAGCAGCGCCGCCTCCGGCAGCGTGACCATCACGATCTCTTCGCAGCACTTGCTGCAGCCGCGCTCGCACGCGAGCTTCAGCCCCTGCTCCGCGGCCCGGGCGTCGCGCATCCGGATCGCCTCATCGACCTCGTGCTGCACCGCCAGCGCGACGTCGGCCACGTCGTCCATCGTCACCGTGCGCGGATAGGTGCGCCGTCCGGTGATGTACGAGGGATCCGAGACCAGATCCTTGCACAGCGCGGCGAGCTCTGCGCCGCGGTCGCTCAATTCTCGCTCTCGGGGCGGTACACCGCCCAGCGCGAGAAGTGGCTGGTCAGCACGATGACCTGCTTGCCACTGGCGCTGCGCGTGTAGTCGGTGCCGGGCACCGGCGTCCAGGCCGGCGCGCCGTCGTCGGCGAAGTAGACATACTGGCCGGCGGCGCCGTCGAACGGCAGCGAGAAGCGGATCGGCACCAGGAACGACAGCCGATCGGGCCCCAGCTTGACCACCCGGCTGGCGCGCACGAAGCCCACTGGCGGCGCCGGCGGGTCGATCTCCTCGATGGTCAAGGTGACGTCACGATCGAGCGCCCCGGCCGGGATCTCCAGCACCACCCCGGCCAGCGAGCCCTCACCGTTGACGCTGCCGCCGGCCGCGCCGACCAGCTTGCTGGCGGTGACGCGATCGTCGCCCTCGCCACCGCCGCAGCCCGCGAGCCACAGCGAAAGCACCGTCGCGAGCGCGCCCCGCACCATCATCGACGCGGCAGCTTCTCCAGCGGAGTGGCGGGATTCAGGTAGGTCTCGAGCTTGCCCTGCAGGTAGGTCTTGGCCTTGCCGCGCCACAGGAAGCCGGGGTCCTTGCCGTCGAAGTCGACGTGCTTGTCGGTCACCGTCATGTTGCCTTCGATGTGGACGACCAGGTAGCGCCCGTTGGCGGTCGCCTTGTCGCCGTTCCAGGCCACGTTGATGCCGTGCTTGTTCTGCAGGTAGTCGCCGAGTGCTTCCATGCGCTGCTTGGCCTCGGCCAGCGTCAGCTTGTGTGCGACTTCGATCCTCATGCCCATGCGCGCAGCCTAGCAGGCCGCGCCGTCGCTTTCTGGCGAAAAGTTGCCCCCCGGGTGGTGGGGCGATATGCCAGACCGGCAGGCAGCCACGAAAGGTCCAAGCCATGCCCGAGCCCAGCAAGCCGAGTTGCGAAGCATGTGGAGCCAAGGTCCCGGAGCTGCGCCGCGGGCGCTGCTGGGGCTGCTATCTGCGCTGGACCGAGGCGCGCCCGGTGGGCTTCGGCGCCGCGTGCACCATCTGCTGCGAGAAGCGCCGCGACAACCTGCGCTCGGTCGAGCTGCACGGGCGCTGGGTACCGATGTGCCACAACTGCTCGGCCAAGACCGCGCGCATCGAGCCCACGCCGCCCACGCTGCAGGACATCCGCGAGCTGCTCGAGCGTGATCGCCGCGACCGCGAGCGTCGCTACGGCAAGAAGGACACCCGCATCTTCAAGCGCGATCGCCGCAACGCCGACCGCCGCGAGGCTGCCCGCCGCCTGGCCGCGGCCTCCGGCGCAGGCGCCCCGCGCCCCGAGACCGAGATCGACGACCTCCTGATGGGCTTCGGCGCCATGGATCCCGGCGATCCCGACCAGACCATCATCCGCGAGACCCCGCGCCGCAGCGCCGACGCCGTCACCCCCGAGCAGTCGATCATCATCGAGGAGATCGAGCTCGAGGCCAGCGACTTCATCATCGAGCTCGAGGCCGAGTCGGCCAGCCCGCAAGAGCTCGCCGAAGAGCACGCCGCCAGCGCGACCGCCAGCTAGCGTCAACCAAGACCCTCAGCCCCTCAGAAGCGGTCCTTCCAGCGCCTGAGCGCCGCGAACAGCGCCACCGCGTCGCCCGGTGCGGCGACGTCGGGCTCCGCCGTGCGTGCCGCCGCCGCCACCGCGGGCTGGCCCCAGCGCAGGAACGGGTTGGTGGCCTGCTCGTCGGCGATGGTCGACACCGTGGGCTGGCCCGCCGCCCGCGCCGCCGCCGCGGCCTCGGCCCGCGCGGTCACCGCGCTGCTGCCTGGCTCGACCGCGGCCGCGAAGCGCAGGTTGCTGACGGTGTACTCGTGGCCCGAGTACACCCGCGTCGCGCCTGGCAGCCCGGCCAGGCGCGTCAGCGAGGCGTGCATCATCTCGGGCGTGCCCTCGAACAGGCGCCCGCAGCCGGCGCCGAACAGGGTGTCGCCGGTGAACACCGCGCCGCCGACCACCAACGAGATCGCCCCCGTGGTGTGGCCGGGCACGTGCATCACACGCGCCTGCAGCCCGCCCAGCGTGACGCCGTCACCGTCGGCGACCGCGCGGGTGACGCAGGGGATGCGCTTGCGCTCGCTGTCCGACTGGTGCGCCACCACGACGACGCCGGGCAGCGCCGCCACCAGCTCCTCGACGCCACCGACATGGTCGAGGTGATGGTGCGTGCACCAGAGCTGCTCCAGGGTGACACCCTCGCGCGCGGCCGCGGCCAGCACCGGCGCGGCCTCCGACGGGTCGACCACCGCGGCGCGGCTGCCGTCGCACACCAGGTAGGCGTAGTTGTCCTTGAGACACGGAACCGGGACGACGCGCACGCTACTCCTGCTTGAGATCGTCCGCGCTGAGCTCGAGCGCCTCGACCGGCGGCGGCGGCGGCGCCATCGAGGCGCGGCGCTTGGCCTTGGGATCGTCGATGCCCAGCACCTGGACGCGGAACTCCAGATCCTTGCCCTGCAGCGGATGCAGGAAGCGCACGGTGACGACGTCGCCCTTGGCCTTGACGATCTTGAACGCCAGCGGCTTGCCGTCGGGGCCCTTGGCCTCGAACTGGCTGCCCGGCTTCAGCTCGAGACCGGCCGGGAACTCCTTCTTCGGCATGTCCTTGGTCGGCAGCGAGTCCTCGGGGAAGGCCTCGTTGGCGGCGATGAGGCCCTTCTTCTCGTCGCCGACGGCCATGCCCTCGAGGCGCTTCTCCAGCGCCGGCAGCATCTTGCCGCCACCGTGGGTGTACTCCAGCGAGCCGTTCTTCTCGGACGACTCGATGACCTCGCCGCCCTTGACCTTCAGCTCGAAGGAGATGCGGACGATGTTGCCCTTTTCGATCTTCATGGCGCGCTCCCAGCACAACGTTACACCGCGGAGAGGCTCCGCGGATCAGGATCCTGCGCGGCAGAAATGATCGTTCAGTGCAGTGGTTCTTTGTGGCGCGGCGACCCGGGATCTGCCCCGTGCATGAGGCCATGTGCGTGCGGAATCATCTCGGCCAGATACGACGCCATGACGCAGAACTCGACCTGCCGTGAGCGCGCCGCGGCGTGCACCGCGCGGTGGATCACCGCCCGCGCCACCCGCCAGCGCGCGTCGTCACCGAGCTCGGCGAAGGCGCCCGACAGCTCGGCGATGATGCGATCGGCCTCGCGCTCGAGCTCGCTGTCCTGCTCCTCGCGTGTGCCGGGATGCTTCGGCTTGGGCGCATCACTCATGGCGTGCCAGCAGGCGCCGGCGCAGGCGCTCCCGGGGGCGGCGGCGCGCCCGGCTTGACGCGGGCGTTCAGCTGCTCCATCAGCTCGTTGAGCTTGGCGTCGATGGCCGCGATCTCGGCCTCGATCTTCTTCTTCTCGGCGCCCTTGGCGGCGAGCAGCTTCTCGCCAAGGTCGTAGCGATTGGCGCTGACCTTGTCCATCTCGGCGATGATGGGCGCGCGGAAGTCCTTCTCGGCGGTGAAGGCGGCGTCCTGCTTGGCCTTGGCCGCCGCGGTCTCCTTGAGCTTGCGCGCCTCCTTGAGGCCCATGAAGGTCTTGGCGCACGACGGACCGTTCTTGCTCTCGGCGCTGTTCTTGGCCATCTGGCATTCCTCCGGCGTGCCGTTGGGCCCGCAGAAGTAGTCCTTCACCTTCTTGCAGTCGGGCGGCGTCTTCTTGCACCCGGCGAGGGCGAGCGTACCGAGCAGGCAGATGACGAGCGTAGGGCCGAACTTGCGCATGGAGGCCTCCGTGCCGCGCAGCATTGCCAAGGCCTCGCCGCGCGTCAAGAACGATTGGGACGCCGGGGCGTCACCCCACGCGCTGGATGACGTGGTAGCCGTACACCGTCTCGACGATGCCGGCCTCACCCACGTTCAGGCGCAGCCCCAGCTGAATGAACTCGGGCACCAGCCGCGCGCCGGGCGCCACGTCGTAGGCGTCGCCGCTCTGGGCGCTGCCCGGATCCTCGGAGATCTCGGCCATGATGGCCTCGATCTTCTCGCCCTTCTGCAGCCGCTCGAGCACCATGCGCGCCAGCTTCTGCGCCTCGGCCTGCGAGCGTGCCGCCGCGCGTGGATCCATCTCGCCGCGATAGGCCGGCGCCAGCGCGGCCCAGCCCACCAGCACGTGCTTGACCTTGGCCGCGTTGGTGACCGGCTCGCGCGACAGGATCTCGGCCGAGGGATCGCCACCCGCGGCGGGCTTGCCCGGCCCAGGCGTGCCATCACCGACGGGCGCCTTCTTGACGCCCTCGTCGCCCTTCCAGGGGGCCACCACGGGCTTCTCGTGCTTGGGACCACAGCCCAGCAGCAGGGCGCAAACCAGGAACGACGGCGCGAGCTTCATGTCACCTCTCACTAGTGAATACGGGGTCCGTGGGGCAAGGATGCGATGATCTCGGCCTCGCGCGCGCCCAGCTCGGCGGCGCGGGCGTCGGCCTCGGCGGGCGCGACCTCGCGAGCGAGCTCCAGAAACAGCTCGAAGTGGCGCTCCTCGGCGCTGGCCAGGGCGGCGTAGATCCCGGCGGCGTCAGCATCGCCGGCGGCCGCGAAGGCGTTCCCCAGCAGCAGCAGGCGCTCGTGCGAGCGCGCCTCGATGAAGGCCGACGTCAGCAGGCTGTCGAGCAGCCGCGCCGGCTCGCCGGGGCGGACCTCGGCGCGCAGGAGCTGTGCATAGCGGTTGCCGACGTCGTGCCGCATGGGCAGCCCGCGCTCCTCCAGCAGGGCCGACATGCGCACCAGGTGGGCGGTCTCCTCGTGGGCCAGGCGCGCCAGCGCTTCCACCATCCCGGCCCGGTCGGCGTAGCGCCTGACCAGCTGCAGGGCGTTCTCGACCGCCTTGCGCTCGCAGTGCAGGTGATCGGCCAGCAGCGCCCCGAGGTCGGTGCGTGCGGCGTCGGCCCACGCCGGCACGGTGCTGGAGAGCAAGAACATGAGCGAGAGATTATGGCGGCACTCGCGCGCGTCGCCAAGCCCTACGCGCGCGGCTGCTACCGCCTCACGCCACCGCGATGGCCGGCGCCGGCATATCCAGCGTGGTCGCGTCCACCGGCAGCCCACCAGCCCGGAACACCTCGCGCGCCAGCCGCATGCGCGCCAGCCAGCCGGTGCCCGAGCCGTCGTCCTGCTTGCGCGGGAACACCAGCTCGTTGATGGCGTCGATGCCGGCGCCGATCTTGCGGTTCAGCGCCGGGCGCTCGATGCCCATCTCGGACCACAGCATCTCGCTGGCGTGCAGCTGCTTGGCCTTGCCCAGGCGCATGATCTGGCGCGCCTCGATGCCCAGCACGCGCAGGTCGGGCTCCAGCGCCTTGAGGCTGGCCATGCTCCAGAACACCAGGCGCAGCTGGAACCCGATGGCGCCGGCGTGCTCGTAGGTCGAGGCCGCCTTCATCATCGTGGGCAGGTGCTGGATGCCGAGGCCGACATGGCGCGCCTCGTCCTTCTCGTAGTAGCGCAGGAGCTCGGACAGCACCGGCTCGGCGTTGACCTCGCGCACGGCCTGGAACAGCGTCAGCGCCAGGGCCTCGACCATGAGCTGCATGCCCATCAATTTGCGAAGCAAATTGTCCGTGTTCAGCACCAGATCCAGCAGCGCCCGCGAGGCCGGGTCCATCTGCTTCGGCACCGGCCCGAGCTGCGCCAGATAGTCGTGCATGACGTAGAAGTGGCGCGCCTCGTCGTGGGCCTGGCTGGTGGCCGCCATCTTGGCCTCCAGCGGCACCAGGCGGTCGGCCAGCTGCGCCGAGATCTTCCACGCCGCCAGCTCGCCCCACATGATGATGGCGAAGATCTTGGTGAGCGCGGCCGCCTTCTCGGGTGGCACCTTGATGCCGCCATGTTTGGCCACCAGCTCGGCCAGCACGTCACGGCCGTCCCAGGCCAGATCCTGGCCGCGATGGTAGATGTGTTGCAGCTTCTCGGCGCGCCGCGCCTCGGCCGCCTCGCGCGCCAGATCGAACATATCGAAGCGGATCTCGCTCTTGCCGAACCCGGCGATACGCAGCGACTTCATCGGCTGGACTCCTCGCTGATAGCTTGACTGACTGGTGGGTCATTCGTCAACGCTGACTTGGGGGAGGCTCCGCAGGCTTTGCCTGCGGAGGGGGGACGGGAACGTCCCCCTGACGATCGAAACAGGAACCAGTTAAGCTGCTGCGCGATGATCCAGTGGATGTTGCTTCCAGGGGCGCCGGACGCGGTCACCGACAAGGCGGCCGAGCAGGCATGGGTGGGCGGAGCTGCCGTGATCACACAGCTTCCTCTGGGTCGCAACGCCGCGCCGGTGACCATCGTGGCGGCCGACGGGGCGCGCGCCCGGCGCAAGGCGCGCTACCCCGAGATCCTGACCGACTGGGCCGAGATCTACAGCGCCAAGCTGTTCCCCGACGACACTCTCCCGGTCATCTGCGAGGAGGCCTCGGGGCTGGGCAAGGACGCCCTGGCCATCTTCGGCGAGCCCGGCCTGACCCGCGCTACCGTGGCCTGGTACGCCAAGGGTGCGCTGGCGGTGTACGAGCGCGTCGCCAACGACGGCACCGTGGCCTGGGCGCCCGGACAGCAGCTGGGCCGCCCGTTCGACGGCAGCTTGCGGCAAGTCGCATCGTGGGTCGGGCGCAAGGTCACCAGCGACAAGGACGCGCCGCTGTTCGACCGCATGGACAACACCACGCGCGCCACCGGTGAGGCCTTGATCGCACGGGCCTTGTGGCGCCTGCTCGACACCACGCCGCCCACGCTGGACAAGATCGCGGGCATGGTGACCACCGCGCCGGAGCGCCGACTGCCGCGATAGATCGGGCTGGCCGCCTGGGCGTACCAGCCGGTCATGCGCAAGCACGTCCTCGGGTTCGCGGTGGTGGTGGCGTTGGCGGCGGCGGTCGGTGCCGCCGGATGTAAAAACAAGCCGGCGCCCAAGGGTGATCCGCAGCTGGTGACCATGGAGGGCGCGCTCGGCAGCGATCTCGTCGCCGAGGGCGTGCCCGGCGAGGTGGTGGCGCGCTTCCACATCGAGGGCAAGGCGCTGGCCAAGCGCGGCCGGCAGCCAGTCAACCTGGTGCTGGTCATCGACACCTCGGGGTCGATGGAGGGCGAGCCGATCGCCAGCGCGCGCACCGCGGCGGCGCGGCTGGTCGACCTGCTGGCCGACGACGACCACCTGGCCGTGGTGGCGTTCGATTCGCGGGTCACCGTGGTGGCCCAGAACGGCGTGCTGCGCGGGCGGCGCGGCAAGATCAAGAAGGCCATCGCGGCCATCGAGGCGCGCGGCACCACGGATCTGGCGGGCGGCATGTCGACCGGCCTCAGCGAGGCCATGCGCGGCCTCTTGCCGGGCGGCGTCAACCGCATCGTGCTGCTGGGCGACGGCGTGGCCAACGACCCCAGCCAGCTGGCGGGGATCGCGGCGGGCGCCGGGCAGCAGGGCATCGCCATCAGCGCGCTCGGGCTGGGCCTCGACTATGACGAGACCCAGCTGGGTGCGCTGGCCACGGCGTCGGGCGGCGCGTTCCACTACATCCGCGAGGCGGCCGAGGTCGAGGACGTCTTCACCGAGGAGGTGCTGCGCCTGCACCGCGCAGTCGCGCACAACGTGCAGCTGGTGCTGACCCCGGGGCCGGGCGTGGTCATCACGCGAGTGGCCGGGCTGCCGCAGCCGCCGTCGGGGCCGGCCTACTACACGCTGGGCGATCTGGCCGAGGGCGAGCAGCGCGACGTCATCGTGCGCATGACGACGCCGGCCAGGACGCGCGGGTCGATCGAGCTGGTCGACGCGCTGCTGGCCTTCGACGACGCGGCGCGCGGGGCGGGACGCTTCGAGCGGCGCGCCTATCTGTCGGTCAAGCCGACGGCGGATCAGGCCGCGCTGAAGGCGGGCCAGCGCGTGGACGTGCTGCGCGCGGCGGCGCATGCGCAGGCGGCCGACGACGTGCTGCGCGCGCTCGAGCTGGCGCGTGCGGGGGACGAGGTCAGCGCGCGCGTGCTGCTGGATGGCTCGGAGGCGGCGGCGCGCTCGGCCAGCACCGCGCTGAACGATCAGACGCTGTTCATGCGGGCAGAGAACACGCGGGCGCTGAACATCGCGCTGCCGCAGGCGCGGCTGGCCAAGGGCAACGGCAGCGCCAGCGTCGCTGGGCTGGCGGGCGGCGGGGCCGGGGGGATCCAGGCGGCGAGCAGCGGTGAGTACCGGCCGCGTGGGCCGATGATCGCGGGGCGGATCCCGGTGGCCGAGCCCGAGGTGACGACGCAGGGTGCGACCGCGGCGACGCCGGCAGTGGCCCCGGCGATGGCGCCGGTGGCGGCGGATCCGCAGGCGGCGGATCTGGTGCGCAGGGCGCATGACGAGGCCAACGGGGTGCTGCAGACGCGCAAGAAGTAGTGCGCTACGAGATGGTGAGACCGAGGGCGCGGGCGCGGGTACCGAGGCGAGCGATGAGGTCGATGGCGCTGTCGACCAGGCCGCGGGCGTGGTCGGCGTCGCGCAGGACCAGCTCGAGGGTGACGGCGTCGAGGCGGGCCTGGCGCTTCTTCTGGCCCAGCAGCGCGATGATGCGGCCGCGCAGCTCGGCGTCGTCGAAGAGCTCGCGGGCGACGTCCTTGTCTTCGCAGGTGACGGTGAAGGCGCGGTCGAGGTCGTCGTGATCGAGGCGGTGCCTGGCGTCGGCCTTGCGACCGGTGTGCACCACGGCGAGGTCGATGCGCAGCGGCTGGAAGTAGGTCGCGACCAGGCGCAGCGCGGCGGCCTCCAGGGTGTCGCCGTCGGGCAGCGCGACCACCTCGTGGCCGCCCGCGAGCATGACCTCGACGTCGCCCACGCGGCCGCTCCAGCGCCGCCAGGAAGACCCTGCTTGGTGCCCCGGTCCGGCTTCCAGTCCGAGCCCGCCGGCCAGCTCGGCCGCGAGCGCGCGCGCCTGCTCAGACGTCAGTCGGAACCAGGTCGAGCCCGATGAAGCGCAGCGCGGCCTGCTCCTGCCCGTGCAACCCGCCACGGCAGCGCTCGTAGCTGTCGTCGAGCATCTGGCTGGAGTAGTTCTGGCCGTTCCAGGCCAGATCCAGCGGCCCGTCCCCGACCGAGTCGCGCGCCGCGCGCAGCACGTGCAGCGCCACGAAGATGTCGTCGAGCCAGCCGTGCGGGCCCTCGCTCTCGGGTACGGCGTCGAACGGCGACACGAAGTAGCCCATCGCGGCGGCCACCTGCATGCGCAGCGACGAATCCAGCGTCGGCTCGTCGAGCAGGTTGGCCAGCGTCTTGAAGAGATTCGGCGCCAGCTTGATCAGGTCCGCGTCCGGTCCTGCATAGCCCGCGACCTCGGCCTTGAGTTGCTCGAAGAAGCCAGTCATTTGTCCCGACGGTAGCACAACGAACGCATGGCAACAGCACCCTTGACCGCACTGTGAATCCACTTCTAGATCCCCGCATGCTGCACGGCCACGTTCGTCCCCCCGCGGTCACCAACGAGCCCACCCTCAACTACGCGCCTGGCTCGCCCGAGCGCGCCGAGCTCGAGCGCACCTACGCCGCGCTGGGTGAGCGCGTCATCGACCTGCCCATGTTCATCGGCGGTCGCGAGGTGCGCACCAGCGACACCGTGGCGTTGCGCTCGCCGCACCAGCACACCCACGTGCTGGGCCAGGTCCACCGCGGCGGCGCCGGCGAGGCGCTGGCCGCCATCGACGCCGCGCGCGCCGCCCGCGACGACTGGGCCCGCGCGCCGTGGACCACCCGCGCCGCGGTGCTGCTGCGCGCCGCCGAGCTCCTGGCCACGCGCTACCGCGCCACCTTGAACGCGGCCACCATGCTGGGCCAGTCCAAGACCGCGCACCAGGCCGAGATCGACTCCGCTTGCGAGCTGATCGACTTCTGGCGCTTCAACGTGCACTTCATGTGGCAGCTGCTCGGCGAGCAGCCACTGTCGTCGCCCGGGACCTGGAACATGCTGGAGGCGCGCGGCCTGGAGGGCTTCGTCTACGCGGTCACGCCGTTCAACTTCACCGCCATCGCCGGCAACCTGCCGGTGGCGCCCGCGCTGATGGGCTGCACCGTGGTGTGGAAGCCAGCCGCCAGCGCGGCCTTCTCGGCGCACTTCATCATGCAGATCCTGCGTGAGGCCGGCCTGCCGGCGGGCGTCATCAACCTGATCCACGGCGCGCCGCAGCCCATCAGCGCCGCCGCCCTCGGCCATCGCGACCTCGGCGGCATCCACTTCACCGGGTCGACCGGCGTCTTCAACTCGATGTGGGGCACCGTCGGCGCCGGCGTCGCCGAGTCGCGCTATCGCAGCTATCCGCGCCTGGTCGGCGAGACCGGCGGCAAGGACTTCATCCTGGCCCACCCGTCGGCCGACGTCGACGCGCTGGCGGTGGCCATCGTGCGCGGCGGCTTCGAGTACCAGGGCCAGAAGTGCTCGGCGGCGTCGCGGGTGTACGTCCCCGACAACCTGTGGCCGCGCCTGCGCGACCGTGTGGTGGCCATGATGGCCGAGCTGACCCAGGGCGACGTCGGCGACCTGTCGAACTTCCTCGGCGCGGTCATCGACCAGCCCGCCTTCGAGCGCATCAGCGGCTACATCGCGCACGCCAAGAACTCGGCCAGCGCCAAGATCCTGGCCGGCGGCGGCGCCGACTCCAGCGTCGGCTGGTTCATCCAGCCCACCCTGGTCGAGACCACCGACCCCGGCTTCAAGCTGATGGTCGAGGAGATCTTCGGCCCGGTGGTGACCGCCTATGTCTACCCCGAGGCGCACTTCGAGGACACCCTGCGCCTGGTCGACGCATCCAGCCCGTACGCGCT
>Ga0154020_10000759_pt1 | contig 39784 bp, 34 predicted proteins | sample Klosneuvirus_201_FD_109709 | JGI IMG/M metagenome (GOLD analysis project Ga0154020, IMG submission 109709) | Active sludge microbial communities from wastewater, Klosterneuburg, Austria - Klosneuvirus_20160825_MG | ecosystem: Engineered > WWTP > Aerobic digester > Activated sludge | place... | reverse complement strand
TGCACGTGGCGTCGTATGACGCCAGCGCCACGTCCCTGCGGTATTCGCGCAAGGTGCCAGGCACGCTGTGGACCAATGAAGAAGTGGACAACGTGGCGTTGGCGTCATACGACGCCACGTGCAGCGTGCCGTTGGCCTCACGCACCATGGCGGGGTTGCGGCCGCGGTCCCCCGCGCCATCCACGGTGAACGGAGCGGGGAGGGCGTCCTGGGTCAAACGGGCTTCCACCTGCGTGTCATTGATGGCGTACATCACCGCCGCATGCCCGTTGGGGAGCGCCACCACCGAACACGGCGGCGGCACGTTGAAGCCCACCGCCAGCACCGTGACGTCGGAGTTGTCCTGGCTGGCCCACCCGGTGTTGGCGCTGCGCACCAGCAGCAGGCCCATGCCGTTGAGGGGGTCTCCATCCGCCACGCAGGCCCACAAACGCCCATCACTCAGGCGCGCCGCACCAAAACGGGTGTGCACCGGAACACTTGCTGAACTTGCATCCACGTTGGTCCAGGCCGCCACCGCCGAGCCGCGGTGGCTGTGGCGCAACACGCCGCCGCCGGTATGGAAGTAGTGTTCGGCGCCGCTGGGTTCCACAAAGGCACGCGGGCCGTAGCCCACATCAGGGCTTGGGTTGTCCACAATCTCTGACGTGAACGGTGTGGCCAGCACACCCTGGCGCAGGCAATCACAATTGGACGAATGGTAACCCACGCGTTTTTGTCCCGCGGCGTCCACAAACAGCGTGGTCCCATTGCCCGCGGTTCCCACGGTGTCCAACGTGACCGGCGCCTGCCAGCCGGCGGCGGTGCGCTGCCGCCAGATGAGGTCATCCCCGGTGGCGTCGTAATAGACCACGTGGACGGTGCCATCCGGGTCCACCAGCAAGGATGCGTACTGACCGCTGTCTGCCGTGGTGTCCCCGGTGACCAGTTCCCGCACCCAGCTGCCGGTGGTGTTGGTCAGGTACACCAGGTCATTGCCGCCATCTTCCCAATGCACCACGTGGACGGTGTTGTTGGGGCCTATGGTCAGGCGCGCATGTCCGCCGCCCACGCCCACCACGTCCAGCGTGGCCACCGCCCAAAGGCCGGACGTGTTGGTCAGGTACTCCAGCCAGCGCCGGGAGGTGTTGGCAAAGACCGCGTGCACCTTCCCGTTGGAGTCCGCCACTGCATCCAGGAACTGTCCACGCACACCACCTGGGTCCACGGTGTGCAGTTGCGTGGTGAGGCCGTCCACGGGGTCCGGTACGCCAGGATGGATGGCGTTGTTGTTGTCATCACAGTCCGTTCCGCCGGTGCACGCCACATCAATGTACGTGTCCCCGTCCACATCCCGCGTCCCCACACCGGTGCAGACACCGGTGACCAGGCAGGTGGAGCTGGGCGTGCACGGGTCATTGTCATCACACGCGCGGCCATCCAGGACGGGCGACCAGGTCTGGTTGCTGCGCGCAAGGTCACACACCTGGCAGGGGTTGACGGTGTTGACCGTGCCGTCACCCACACAGCCTGCCACCGCGCAGGTGTTGGCCGGGCAGCTGAATGACGACGACATCACCGCGCTGCTGGAGGACGTGCTGCCGGCCACGCTGGTGGACCCGGACACGCTGGAAGATGTTGTTGGTGTGCTGGTTGCGCCGGACCCGCCGGCTGATGAGCCTATGCTGACCGCGCCAGAGGACGACGACACCGCGCCTGACGCGGGACCAGAGGAAACCCGCGAGGAGCTGACGCCGCCGGTACCAGACCGCGCGCTTGAAGACTGCGTCCCGGTGCTGGTGGTGACCTGGCCGGACGACCCACTGGCCGTGTTGCCGGGACCGTCATCACATGTCCCATCCACGCAGACCCGCCCGCCGGAGCAGTCCTGGTCTGCCGCGCACCGGGCGGCCGGAAGGCAACCCACCGCGGGGAGGGAGAGCGCCACACACGCCAGGGAAAGGAGGGTGCCCCACCTGCGCAGCCCCAAGGGTTGGACCATCCCGGCACCATACCACCGCCCACACGCAGGGACAGCGGGGTGGCGTCGGAATCAGGGGGATGTGGGTGTTCTGTTCCGGCCTGCGTCACATGGCCACGGGCTGTTTGTCCCGCGGCAGGTTGCACATGGTGTCCGACGGGACAGTGGACCCCGGCGTGCGCAGGCGCGTGGAGGACCGCGTCAACAAGGCGCATCCTCCCGGCAAACGTGGACCAGCGGAGTCCATCCCGCGCTTTCCGCCCACTTCATAGCAACACTCCGCGCGCAGTGAGCCATCTCAGCCGTCCTGGGTTGCCTCCTCCTCTTGGAGCACGAGCTGGGCCAGTGGTGTCCAGCCCGGCGTCCACAACTCCCGGTCAAAGAGCTGCTTGGCTTGCACACGCGGGCGCACGTTCTCCGCGTCACACGTGGCCACCAGCAGGGCGTCATAGCCACCCTCCACCGCCCTGAGCTCCACCACTTCAAAGTGCCGCCAACCGCGCAGGCTTGTTTTGGAGGTCCACTTGGAACCCACCAGGCGCTGGTACTGCTTGGGCATGGTCATGCGGCAACCTAACGTTGGCGGGGGCTGCTTGCAGGACGGGGGAGGGTGGGTGTCATGCATTGGACTTGGAGCACGCGGCGCCCGCCCGCGGACTGGACGGCAGGAGACCCACACGTTGTGGGAGAGTGGTGGGCCACAGCAACGTGTGCAACGGCAAGGCTGGTTTGTTTGGAAACGCGGCTCAAGAGCGATGAGGGGGTGAGCCATGGTCTCTTGCGCAGCTGTTCAGTTGGCGTTGGAGCGGCGTGCCCACGGTTTGCGGAGGAAGGGCCTGCAAAGGTGCTGGACCTTCGGGGGCGGCGTCAGCCATTCGCGGATGTCCGGCGCGAATGGCACCCTGCATCCACCTTGGACGTCATTGCTCCAAGCAGCCTCGAGGCGATTCGCCCATGAACAAGCCTTCTGCTCCCAGCCGCTGGATCGCCACCGACGGAGGCCCCCTGCTTGTCGTTCCGCGCGCCAGGTTGCCCAGCTGGCGCGGCAGCTTCATCGAGGGCGAAGATGGCGACTTCGTCGTCCAGACTCCCGGTGGCCCGTTTGCCTTTTGCACAGACTACGACTTTGAAAACCCGCGCACCGACTACGAGCGCGCGTGCAGGGTCGAGGGACTCGCCGGCCTGATTGATGTGGACGGCTCGGCCGGGCTGGTGGTTGGTGATGCGCCGCTGGAAACCACGTGGCTCGCGCTGGACGATGGCGGGCTGCTGGCCGGAAAAATCACCGTCGAGCCGGGAGCAAACCTCGAGGCTGAGGTTTCGGTGCTGGGGACGGCCAAGGGCGACTGGCGGGACGAGGGGTTCACCCTCGAAGGCGGCTCCTATCTGCTGATGGACGCGTTGGACCACGGCGCGGTCCCTGAGCGCGAGCCCATCCCCGTAAAACTGCCGAATGGGACCTGCCAGGTGTTGACCGCGCGCGTCTCGACCGGGCTTGTGGTCTGGTCCTGCATCCGTCTGACGCAAGCCAAGGAGGTCTAGGCACTTGCCCAGGCGCGGTGCCCGCGGACAGTCGCGGATGACGCTATGGCGGAACAAGGTCGCCCCTGAGAAACAGAGCCGTGTTTGGGGGCTGGCTTCTCAGTGCAGGCTGGCGCTGTAGTACTGCTGTGCCGCTTGTCCGCGCGCCGGGTTGATGTGCGCCGGCCGCTCAAAATACTTCTGGAACGACATGCCAGCGTCATAGGCAGACGTTGTCCCCCTGAGCTTGGTGAGCGCGTTGCGTTCGCTGTTGTTCAGTTCATGCCACAGGTACTCCAGCTGGCCCTTGAAGGACGTGGGTGAGTAGCCGTGCGCGCGCGTCCACGCCTTCATCGCGTCACCACGGCCGTTGTGCCACTGCGCCACACCAAACGAGGTGCCGCCGTCACCCACCGCGTCCGGCCGGAAGCCTGACTCGTACTTGAGGTTCCCGGCAATTCCCGCGGCCTGGGCCCTGGTCAATCCCTTGGACATGAAGAAATCAATGGTCTGGTCCGCGTTGCCGGCCACACCGGGACGGTTCTCAATGCCAGACACCGGACCTGTTGGCGGCGTGTTGTCCGTTGGCGCCGGCTGCGGCGCACCTGGCTGGCTCCGGCCAGGAACGTGGATGCGGTCCCCAACGTGGATGACATTGGCGTTGTGGATTGAGGGATTGGCCCGCATGAGCGCGGCCACTGTCGTGTGCTCGCGGCCGGCAATTCCGGAGAGCGTGTCACCGCGGTGCACCACGTAGTCGTGGACCGCGTTGGACGTGTTGCCCGTGGGCGGCTCGTACATGTCTGACTGGCCGGGAATCCGCAGCTTCTCCCCTGGATGGATGAGGTTGGCGTTGTGGATTCTGGGGTTTGCGTTGAGCAGCGCGGAAACGCTGGTGTGGTGGCGCGAGGCAATGGCCGAAAGCGTGTCACCACTCCGGATTGTGTAGCTCATGGCGTTCCTCCGATGGGTTACGGGGCCGTTGTTCACTTCAGGTTCTCGGAGGCCCAGGTGACGCGGTTGCCCACCATCCGACCTAGTCCTGGCAACGGATGCTGACCGACCTACGTCAACTGGCGCCCCCAAGGCTTTCCCTGGACCAGGACCCGCAACGCAGCGCCGCCGTACCCGTGCGCATGGGCCAAGCGCGCCGCGTGCAAGGCGTCCATGACCGTGCTGGCCAGAAACGGCGGGTGCCCGGCGGGCACACGCACCCGTCCTGCCGCGCGCATCCAAAGCCGGCGCACCAATGGTTCAAACGTGGATGCCGCAATATCCATGGGAGCTGATGGTCAGCTCAGTAACCGGGGAACCCCGGTGCGGTGCGCGCGCCTTTGAAATCCAGGTCCGGAACACCAAGCCGCGCCGCCACCCGGTCCCACTGGCGCAGCGCTTCCGGCGTCACATACATCAACCCCGGGGCACCGGAATGGATGCTCTCTGAAATGCGCGTGAGCACGGCCTTGGCGCGCGCCGGGGAAAGCTTCTCAATCTCCGCCAGCACCAGCTTGCTCTCATCCGGGCCCATCACAACCCGTGAGGTGAAGCCCCCCGGCCAGCGGTTGTTGTTGTTCCAATTGTCAAAATGTTTCACCACCGCGTTGGCCACCTGCTCGGCGTTGCCGCGCGGGGTGAACGGGCGCGCCGGGCGGAAACCCGGTTCCTCCAACTTCCCAAACTTGAAGTCCGCCACCTTGTCCCCGGCGTGGTTGCGCGCAAACTCCATCAGCGCCTTGGCCAGGTTGGTGGTGCGGCGGCTGCCTTCGGCGGCGGACAGCACGCCATTGCCGTCCCTGTCCAACGCCAGCGCCCTGACCTTGGCGTCGTCAATGATCTCCTTGAGTCCCACGTTGTCCTGTTTGCCAGCGGACTTCCCGCCACCCACGGTGAGTTTGAGCGCCTCAAAGGTGCTCACATCCATGTGTTCATACCGCTTGGCGGTCTTGGGTTTTCCCGCCGCGGTGTTGAGGTCCCGGGGCGTGAGGGAGCCGTCCTTGTTGACGTCAGCCTTGTCCACCAGGCGCTTGAGCAGGCTGGCGGCGGCATTGATTTCTGACTTGCGAATGGTGGTGGCCATGGTTCTCCCCCGGGGGCGGGTGATGACGTGAGGCGCGCACTGTCCCAGAGCTTGAGGCGCCATGCCAGGACACATTGACCGGACGGGTGTTGCTGTTCCGTTCCGCGTCACTGGTGCGTCACATGCCCAGGGGCTGCTCATCCCGCGGCAGGATGCGGATGATTTCTGACGGGACGGTGTAGCCCTGCGTGAGCAGGTGCGTGGAGAACCTTGCCAGCGGGACGTAGGACCCGTCCATGGCCGCCGCGCGAATGTCCCCCATTTGCGGCTTCTCCTGGGAGATGGCGTCGCGGACCTTGGGGCTCATCAGCAGCAACTCATAGACGCCCACGCGGCCCTTGAAGCCTTCACCGTTGCACTTGTCACAGCCGTTGCCCTTGAAGAACTTGCTGGTGGCATCCACCAGCACACCCGCGGCCTGCAGGTTCTTGAGCACCAGCTCGCTGGCCGGCACTTCCTGGCGGCACGCCGGGCAGATGCGGCGCACCAGGCGCTGGTTGATGACGCCCAGCAACGCGCTGGACAGCAGGTAGGGCTCCACGCCCATGGAGCGCATGCGCGTGATGGCGCTGGGGGCGTCATTGGTGTGGAAGGACGTGAGCACCAGGTGCCCCGTGAGTGCCGCGTTGCACGCCTGCCGGGCCACCGCACCATCCCGCGTCTCACCCACCAGCATGATGTCCGGGTCCTGCCGCATGAAGGTGCGCAACACTTCCGGGAATCCCAGGCCAATGCCCTCATTGACCTGCACCTGCGTGACGCCGGGCAGGTCATACTCAATGGGATCCTCCACGGTGCAAATGGAGATTTCTTTGTTGAGCCGCTCCTTGAGCCCCGCGTACAGCGTGGTGGTCTTCCCGCTGCCGGTGGGGCCGGTGACCAGGATGAGCCCGTTGGGCCGGTAGAACAGCTTGCGTATGACGCTGCTGACTTTTTCGGCCACAATGAGGTGACCCAGGTTCAACTCCAGCTTGGAGCTGTCCAGGATGCGCATGGTGACCTTTTCACCGTTCTTGGTGGCCACCGTGGCCATGCGCAGGTCATACGGCTTGCTCACGTACTCAAGGCTGATGCGTCCGTCCTGGGGCAGGCGTTTTTCGGTGATGTTGAGGCTGGCCAGCACCTTGAGGCGGGAGATGAGCGGGAGGTGCAGGGACAACGGGATGGTGCCGTCCCGCGTGGCCATGCGTCCGTCAATCCGGTAGCGCACAATGACGTTCTTGCGGTCCGGCTCCATGTGGATGTCGGAGGCGCCGCGTTCAATCCCCTCGGCAATGATGGCCGAAACAAGATTCACAATGTCTGCCGTGTTGGCCGCGGCCTGGACCTTCTGGTCTTCCCGGTCATCCCCGGCCCCCAGAAACGTCACCGGCTTGGGCGGCCCGGCCATGGCGCGCGGCGCGGCCTTGGCGGCGGCGGCCGGCGTGCCCACCGGCACGCCCAGGTGCGTGGTGATGAACGCATTGTAGTCCTGTTCACTCACCGCCATGAGCTGCACCTGCTGGTCACCCAGCATGCGCTTCATGTCATCCAGGCCCAGGCGGTTGCTGGGGTCCGGGGTGGCAATGAGCACCACACCGCCGGTGGAGTTCACCGGCACCATCTTGTGGCGTTTGATGAGCTGCGCCGGAACACTTTCCAGCAACGCCGCATCCGGCGTCTTGCCGCGCAGCGTCCCAAATTCAATGCCCTGCTGTTTGTTGAACGTGTCCAGGCGTTTGGCCAACACGCCGGCAATGATGAGGCCCACCTGCGGAGCGGCCTGCACCAGATGGTAAAAAATCTCGCGGGACACCCCCAACAGCTGCGTGTCTTCCACCGCCCGCACCGAGGCTGAACGTGGTTGCCCGGTCACCAGCGCCATTTCCCCAATGGCCTGTCCCGGGCCCAGGCGGGCCAGGTCCACGCACAGGCCCAGCGTGTTGTCCGTCAGGAACACCGCCAGCGCGCCAGACCAAACAATGTACATGGCGTCTGCCTGGTCACCCTGGTTGAACAACACGTCCCCGCTCTTGAGGTTCTTGCGCACCAGGCGCGTTTCCAGTTGACGCTTCACCGCTTCCGGCAGTGGGCGGAACAGGTCCACCTGGTCCAGCGGGCTTTCCTGGGGCAACGCGGTTGCAGTGCCGGTGGCGACGGAAACGGGGACCGGAGCAGGGGCGGGGACATTGGGGGGCATATGGATGGCTCCGGTGGACTAGCGGCGTTGGTTGGCCTGGCGCAGACGTTCGGCCAGGGTGCGGGTGAACAGGCGGAAGATGCGCAAGGCCGCTTCAGACCGGCTGTAGAGGAAATGTTCAAAACGTTCGCGCGGGAGGAACAATGCCCGCACCAGGCCGTTGGCCACCACGCGCGCGCTGGTGGGCGCTTCATCCACCAGGGAAATTTCGCCCACGTACTGGCCACGTCCCAGCTGCGCCAGCGGCGTGGTGGCGCCGGTGGCGTCCACCCGCAACACGCCCACCGCGCCCTCCAGGATCACCGTGAGCCCTGCACCACGCACCCCCTGCTCAATGATGGTGGTGCCGGCCTGGAAATCCCGTTCCTCACACAACCGGTAGAGGTCCTTCATGTCCTGGAGGTTGAGCTCTCCAAAGATGGGGATGCTCTTGAGAAACGCGTACGCATCCGTGTTGGACGTGGCCGGCGGCGCCACCACCGCGGCCGGTGCCGCGGCGGCGTTGGCAGCGGCACCACCGCCGCCACCAAAAGGATCCATGAGCGAATCAAAGGGGTCCCTTGGCGCGGCCTGCCGCGGCGGATACGCGGCGGGTGCCGGGGGCGCTGCATCAAAAGCCACTGGAACGGGAGCAGCCGGCGGCGGAGGCGCCGGCGCTGCAGCGGCGGGGTTCAACATGGCGCGCACGCGTTGGGCCTGCTCCGGCTTTCCCATGCGTTCCAGCAACGTCACCAGCTGCATCTGCAGTTGGGTGTCACCCTGTGCGGCGGGAATCTGCTTGAGTGTTTCCACAAGCAGTTGCCCGGCCTGTTGTGCGTGCCCGTATTGCTCCATCAGGCCTGCCAGGCGTTTGACGGCGGGAATCCGCCCCGGGTCGGTCACGGGCACCAGGCGCAGGCATTCCACCTCGCCACGCATGTTGCCCAGCTTCTGGTAGTACATGGCCGCTTCATAAAAACGGTTCTGGCGGGCCAGGCATTCGGCCAGCACCTCATGGGCACCGGCGGCTTCATACAGCGCCAGCGCCTGTCCTCCCTGGCCACTGCGCTCAAGCGCCTGTGCCGCGCGCAGCTTGTCTCCGTCCTTTTCAAAACAACGCGCCGCCGCTGCGTAGTCTCCCGCCTGTTCGTAGTAGCGCCCGGCGTCCGGCCAGCGGCGGGCCATCTCATAACAGCGCGCGGCAGTGGCAAAGTCCCGCGCCAGGACAAACATGTCCCCCAGCGCCTTCTGCGTGTCCACGCTGGCGGATTTGGCGTCCTCCAACAGCACTGCGGCAACACCCGCGGCGGACTGTTCATAGAGGCGCGCTGCGTGCTCCACCTCCTTGCGCGCAAGGTGGGTGCGTATGAACTGCGCCACCTTTCCCGTGGTCACAAACTGGCCGCCCTCCTGGCCACCGTCCACAAAATCAAACTCCATCTCACCGGCCCAACGCGCCATGGCGCCTCCCAATCCCGTGACGGGGCACTCTGGCAAACCAGGGGGGGTGGGATGAAGGGGGCAACCGAACCACAGCGGTGCCAGGCAATTTCAGCGCATTGATGCCCCATTGCGGTGCTCCTCATCTTGCTGCAGCGCCCTGTGGGCTTGACCCACGGGCGTGGCGGTCACCGCCCCGCAGGCCTGGTGTGGCCCCGGGGGCGTGCGCCTGGGGCACGCCCTGTTGACGGCGCAGTACGCCGGGACCACAACAGCGCGCGTGGTCGCCGTGGCCACGGGAGGCGCGCATGGGCGTGGCTGGCGGCCGGGCGGTGGTGGTGGCGCTTTGGATGGTCACCGCGGCCTGCGGCCAGGCGTCCACCGCGCAGTGTTTCAATGACAATGATTGTGTGGCGGGCACCTGTTGCCACGCGCGTGAAGCAGTGCACCGCAGTGAAGCGCCGGATTGTTCCAACACGGCCTGCACCGAGGATTACCAGTTCTGCACCACCGACGATCCCAACGTGCGCCCCTACTGTGATGGCCGCGTGTGCCGCATGCGCCGGCCACCGTGGTGCGCGGTGGTCCCGTGAGCCAGGTGCCACCCCACCGTGCGCGCTGGTGGTCGGTGGTGGTGATGACCGCGGGATTCCTGTTGTCCCCGTTGACGTGGTGGAATGACATATTCATCAACCTCCCGCTGGCCATTGCCCTGGCCTGGCCGCTGCGGTGGTTGTGGCCGGGATTGTTTGAAGCGGGCGTGGCGGCGGCGTTTGTGCTCACCAACGTGCTGGGGCTGTGGTTGATGCACGTTGGTGCGCGCGGCCTGGTGAAAAAGCCTGCCACACCGGCGCCACATCACCTGATGCGGGACGTGCTGCTGGGCGTGCTCTACGCGGTGGTGGTGGGAGTGTTGGTACGCAGCGGGTTGTTGCCGCTTCCTGGGCCCTGAGGGGCGCGTCAGGAATCACTGCCCTGGGGGGACCAGGTCACACGGCAGCGCGCCCACGGGTGGTGCCGCAAGGTCATTGGCAAGGTCCAGGCAGCCCACACGCGGCCCGCCTGACGACCCACCGGACCCGCTGGAGCTGCTGTTGCTGCTGCTGCCCACAACGCCGCTGGAGGATGAGACCAGCCCACCGGAGGAGGAGGAAGATGATGACGAGGAAGACGATGACGTCCCAGGTCCGGCATCCTCGCCGGAGTTTGTGGGCCGGCACTGGGACACGCCCAGTGCCACCGCCACCGTCAACGCTGCGTGAATCCAGGCGCGGCGCATCAGTACTTCACCCAGACTTCATCATTGGCGGACAGTGACGTCAGAGCGGTCACGCCGGACGTGGTGGGGATGACCGCGGCGGTGTTGGGGTTGGAGCTGTACGCAGCGCTGCCGCGCCAGACAATGAGCGCGTCACCAAAATAGACGCTCAGGTCCGGCATGTCCGCCGGGATGGTGTAGCGGTTCCAGCCGGGCCGGCGGGCGGGGAGCACCTTCAATGCGGGCGCGGGCTCGTCCGTCATGCCGGCGTCCGGGTTTTGTGGCGTGGTGGCAATCCAGTCCGTGAACAGGCTGCCGCCGTCCGCCGTGCGGCAGGTTTGCCGCGCGGGGAAATACACCGTGGTGAACGGCGCGTTGGGGACGCGCATGCGCACGGTGAGACGGTAGTAGTAGACGTCAGAGGCCTGAACGTCCTCGTCACGCTTGGTCCAGGTGACTGCCACGGGCGCGCCAGCCACATCCGTTTCCACGGTGGCATGTCCAAAGTCACTGGTGAGGGGGCGCACCGAGCTGACCCCGGCGGGAAGCGTCAACCGCACCGACTGCGTGTCGGAGCCCTCGCAACCGTGGCCCACGGTGAAGGTGATTTCCTGGTTGGTGTTGGCAAAGCCAGGGTTGATGGCGCCGATGTGCGCCGTCACAACCAGCGGACTCAGGGCAATGGGCAGCGTCACCGCTGCAGCAAGCTTCCAGCTTTTCATTGGGCACTTCCTTTCAGGATGTGTCAGTATTCAGTGGTTGAGGACCGGCACAATGCGACATGATGACGCACCCCCATTTTTCCACACGCCGGCGCGTCTTCAAGCCGCAGGGCTCTTGTTCCTGGTTTGCCACGCCGGCTGCGTGCCCGCGGGTTCTGCGTCCACGGGTTCTGCGTCCAGCAGTGGCGCCACGTCATCATCATCTGGCTCATCCAGTGGCCCGCGGGATGCAGGTCCACGCCCGGATGCGCGCGCCCCAGGTTGCACCGCCGTTGCCCCAACCTCATGTGACAACCCGGCGCTGCGCTACAATGACATAGCGCCCATCGTGTCCAGCCGTTGTCACCAATGCCATTCCACGGCAGCAGGCATCTCCTGGCCGTTGGAAGAATATGAGCACGTGGCGGATTGGCATGATGACATTCGTGCAGACCTGGTGAATTGCCTCATGCCACCGGATGACGCCGGCATCCCGTTCACCGAAGAAGAACGCAACACCATCCTCATGTGGATCCGGTGCGGGTACCCGCGGTGAGGCGTGGCGCCGGCGCCCGCGTGGTGTTGGGCCTGGTCCTGCTGGTTTTTGCGTGCACGCAACGCATTGAACCCGCGGACGCAGGCGCACACACCGCGCCGTGTGGCCTGGCCGCCGCGGGCAGCGCTGAAGGCCCGGTGGTTCCGGACGGATTCCCGTTCCCGGCCATTCCGCAAGACAACCCCATGAACGCCCACAAGGTGGCGCTGGGCCGTTACCTGTTTCATGACGTCCGCCTCTCTCTCAACCAGACCCAATCCTGCGCCACCTGCCACCAGCAGGCGCGCGCCTTCACCGACGGAAAACCGCGCGCGGTGGGTTCCACTGGTGCGTCCCACCGGCGTGGCGCCATGACCCTGGCCAACGTGGCGTACCTGGGCGCGTTGGCGTGGGCCAATCCGGAATTGCGCAGCCTGGAAGAACAAGCGCTGGTGCCGCTGCTGGGCACCCACCCGGTGGAGTTGGGCATGGGTGGTGAGCAGCAGGTGCTGTTGGAGCGCCTTGGCGCGGATGCGCGCTACCGCGTCCTGTTCCCACGCGCGTTCCCCGCCGCGCAAAAACCCATCACCGTGGACAACGTGGCGCGTGCCCTGGCGGCGTTTGAGCGCACACTCATCAGCGGGCAGGCGCCGTATGACCGCTTCCGCAATGGGGACGCAGCCGCGTTGTCCCCGGCCGCCTTGCGTGGGCGCGGTTTGTTCAATTCACCGCGCACCATGTGCTTCCGTTGCCACAGCGGTTACACGTTGCAGGGGCCGTTGGACCTGGACTGCAAGCAGACGGTGCGGCCCGCCTTCCACAACAACGGCCTGTACAACCTGGACGGGCAGGGGGCGTATCCACCGGCGGACACCGGCCTCCACGGTGTGACGGGGCTGGCGGCGGACATGGGGCGCTTCCGCGTGCCCACCCTGCGCAATGTGGCGGTGACCGCCCCGTACATGCATGACGGCTCCCTGGAGACGCTGGACGGGGTGTTGGACCATTACGTGCGCGGCGGCGCCCACAGCCCGCTGCAGTCCACCTTGGTGCGGGAACTCACGCTGGATGCACAACAACGCGCGGACCTGTTGGCGTTCCTGGAGTCCCTCACCGACGACGGGTTCCTCACCAACGCAGCGTTTGGCGACCCCTGGCCGCTCCCATGCACGTTGTGTGAGTAGGGTTTCTCCCGTGCGTCACTGGCCCACGGTCATCATGAACGCGGGCGGGCCGGCAAACACCGGCGGCGCAACGCAGCGGCCAAAGGTGCACCGGATCACACCACCACGCCCCTGCGCCAGAACCTGCGTGCTGGCCTCTTGCGTGGGAAGCCAGGACAGGTCCGGCTGAACCCCTGTCAACACCCCGCCGCCGCCTTGCTGCAGTTCCACGCGGTGTGGCCCGGACCGTGCCGTTTGGATGAGGAACGTTGCACCCTCAAGCTCATCTGACGCGGGTGTCCAAACAAACCGCACGGGTTCACCCGGCCGCAGGTGTCCATCTTCCGGCGCCACCAGATCTGCACTGCGCGGCGCACGCGGGTGTGTGGTGACAAACTCAGCCATGCCGGTGTCATCAGAGAGACGCAGCACCAGCGGGTCCCGGACATCCAGCGTGCCCTCAAACGCAAGCCGGTTGTTGGTGCATCCGGTGTCCGTAAACGTGGCTGCGGTCACCTGCATGCGCACGCCGTTGAGCGTGATGTTGGCGTCACTGGCAAGGGCACGGCACGTGCCGGGCCGGAGTGGCTCAAGCGCAAAGGTGAGCTGGCCACCCTGCCAGTCCACGGCAATGGAGAAGTCCGCGGCGTCACGGGCCAGCAATGGAGCCGTTTGGTAGAGGCCACAGGCGGCGAGGCCGCACCAGGCGCTGAGGGCCAGACAACAACGAACAATTCGGAGAGCGTCCATGGCGGCACCGGAGGATGGGTCCGCCCGCGCCGAGCAAGGCCTGTGCCGGGCCCGCCCATCCGTTGGATTTACACCACCGCAACCCCGCGGTGCCACGCGGACCACGCCAGCGCAGTCATAGGCAACGTCCCGGTTGTACTGGGCCGGCCCTGCGTCAGATGTTGAGGCCAAAGACCGTGCGCATGGTGTTGAGCGCCGCCGCCGCACCCGCGGTGTCCGGGAGGTCCATGGCGCGACCGCCGCCGGGCAGCAGCGGGTCCAGCCACGCCCGGATCTGCTGGGCCTGCGTGGCGTGACCATGGTGGTGCATCCACGGCTCCACCACGCCAAACCAGGTGGCCCCTTCCACCAGCTGGACGCGGTCCGCAGTCCCGCTGGCCAGGCGTTGAAAATACCGCGCGGTGGCGTACGCCACGCCAACCCTGACGGCGTCTTCCACGCGTGACGCGGCATCCTGGGCTGCCGTGGCGTCTTCATGCACCACCGCGCAACGCAGGACCAACAACCCTTCCACCGCGGCGGGCTCCTGCTGGACACCCAGCAGCGTGTCGTATTCGTGCATCTCAGCCGAAAGACCGGTCAACGCCACCCCATCCCCGTGGCCAAACAGCGCCCACGCCGCGTCCACGTCCGCCCTGCTGCCACGCCGCGCGTTGGCAACCACCTGCAGGGCCACAAAGCGCAGGACGTTCTTTTGTACCTGCTGCCAGAGCTCCAACGCCGGCGTGGTGTCCTGCGGGTCCACGCCACGTTCCAGCGCCGCGGTGATGGCCTGGTGGAGTTGTTGGGGCGTGCTGGGGTCCTCCCATGCGGGCAGCCCGGCCAGCGCCTGGACCGAAGGGGCCAACAACGTGTGGTAGCTGCTGGACAGCGCGTTGAAGCTGCCCTTTCCAAATGTGGCCGTTTCACGCTGCAGGGTGAGCTGCCCATAACCGCGGGTGACGTCCTCCACGCTGGAGCCGTGGGCAGCGTCCAACCATGCGTACGGCGCCTGCGCGTCACACGCCGCCGTTTGTTTTCCATCTTCCTGATCCGCGCACGCCGCCAGGCACAGCGCCATTGCGCACACCAAAGCCACCGCGTTGTCCATTCTGAAGATCTCCGCTTCCCTGGCACATCCGCCATTTTGAAATTGACTTTCAATTTCAAAATGATCTACACCCCGCGCTGTCCATGGGCAACCAAAGGAGTGCGTGATGCGGGCTGCGTGGGTGCTGTTGCTGGCAATGTGGGCTGGTTGCACGTCCACCCCAGACAACCAGGTTGTGGACGCGGGGAACCTGCGCCTGGTGGCCGGGGACCGCACGGACCTTCCGCTGCCGGGCCTGACGCCTGGCTGGCAGACGGCGTTTGACCGTGGGGATGCGGTGTTTGATCGGGCGTTTCTGGAAGGAGATGGCCTGGGGCCGCTGTACATCCGGTCTGCCTGTGCGGCGTGCCACGCGGGTGACGGCAGGGGGCCGGGCCTGGTGGAAAAAATGGCACAGGTTGAGGCGGACGGCGTCACCCCGGTTCCGGGACAGCCGCTGCTGCCCATGGGGCACACGGTGCGCAACCAGCGCTCGGCCGGTGCAAGCCACGGCATCACCGCGCCGGACGGCGTCAAGGTGAGTGTGCGGGTGGGGCCCGCGGTCTTTGGCCGGGGGTACATGGAGGCCGTGGCGGACAACGCCATCCTGGAGGAGGAAGCGCGCCAGGCTGCACGGTCTGACGGCATCTCAGGCCGCGTGAACCGCGTCACCTACGCGTCCCAGGCAGGACGGGACCGCGGCTTTGGGCTGCACATGCCAGGAGACGCCAACCTCATTGGACGGTTTGGCCTCAAGGCCCGCGTGGTGAACCTTGAGGACTTTGCGGCAGACGCGCTGCAAGGAGACATGGGCATCACCAGCCCGCTGCGTCCCACTGAGACGCCCAACCCGGACGGCCTGCTGGATGACGCGCTTCCAGGGCTGGACGTGGACCTTGCCACGGTGGAGGACCTGGCGGACTACACGCGCCTGCTGCGCATCCCGGCGCGCGCGGCGCCCCCGCCGGGAGGGCCGGAACTTTTTGAACAAACATTGTGCGCGGCCTGCCATGTGCCGTCGCTGCGAACACGGGTGGACCACGTGGTCCCGCAGCTGGCCAACGTGGAAGCACCCATCTATTCGGACCTGCTGCTCCATGACATGGGCTCGCTGCTGGCAGACGGTCTGACGGATGGTTCGGCCGGTCCTTCCGAGTGGCGCACCGCACCGCTGATGGGTCTGCGCCACTTCCGGACCTACCTCCACGACGGGCGCGCTCGGACCGTGAAAGACGCCGTGGAGCACCACCATGGGCCCGGCAGTGAAGCCAACCAGAGCGTGGAGCTGTTCCGCGCGTTGACCACCCAACAACAGGACCTGCTGGTCCTCTTTGTGGAGCAATTGTGATGAACCCGATGATGAAGATCCTTGTGTGCGCCGTGGTGCTGGCTGGTTGTTCTGCCACAACCACCTCCAGCACCAGCTCCTCCAGCGGCGGGAGCCAGACGCCAACGTTGGTGGTCAAAGCCTACGTGCAACAGAACCTGGACGAGCTGCTGGCGGCATCCACGGCCCTGCGTGATGCGGCACCAGCACCGGATCAGGATGGCTGGAATGCCACGGCAGATGCGGCGGCCGTCACCAGCATGCGCACGCAGTGGAAGCGCGCGCGCGTGGCGTATGAACGGGTGGAGGGCGCCATTGCCGTGTTGTTCCCGGAGTTGGACGCCTCCACCGACGAGCGGTACGACGGCTTTCTGGAAACGGGCGCGGACACCAACCTCTTTGACCGGAGCGGGGTCACCGGAATCCATGGCATTGAGCGCATCTTGTGGGCCGGCGAGCACCCCGCGCGCGTGGTGGACTTTGAAAGCGCGTTGACCGGCTACGTGGCGGCAACGTTTCCAGCCACGGCGGAGGAGGCGCAGGCCTTCAGGACGCAGTTGTGCCAAGCGCTGGTGGATGACGTGCAATCCATGGTGGACCAGTTTGGGCCGCTGGCCCTGGAAGACGCCACGGCCTACCGCGGGGTTGTGGGTTCCATGGAGGAACAGCTGGAGAAGGTGTTGTTGGCGGCCACCGGCGAGGAAGAATCACGCTACGCGCAACACACGTTGGGAGACATGCGCGCCAACCTGGAAGGCGGCCGCGCGGTCTTTGCGGCGTTCCGGGAGACACTGCTGGCGCGCACCAACGGCGCGGCGCTGGTTGCTGCCGTGGAGGGAGGGTTTGACCGCGTGGTGGCAGCATATGCGCCGGTGTCCGGTGATGCGCTGCCGGAGGTGCCCGCGGGGTGGAGCGCCAATCCCACGGCGCAACAACTGGATACGCCATACGGGCGCATCTACGCGGTGCTCACGCGTGAAAGTGATCCCAACGCTGAAGGGGCGTTGGTGCATGAAATGAACGAGGGCGGGGATGCCATGGGCATTCCCACGCTGTGAGGTGCCCATGAGACGCGTGGCGGGGCTGGGGTTGGTGCTGGTGTTGGGGTGTACGGGCGCAGAGACAGCCAGCCCTGATGCCGGTGCTGCACCCGCCACCTTCATCGCGCAAACGTCACACTTCCAGGCGTTCCGCACCTGGGAGGTTGTGGATCTGGGCCCGGTGGAACCGCTGTTGGATGGAGGTCTTCGGGATGAGGACGGTGGCCTGCGCGGTGACCCGCATGGAAACGGCGGCAACAAACGGGTCTACATCAACGCCCCGCCCGCCGGTGGGGGCACCCTGTTTCCAGTGGGCACCATCATTGTCAAAGCGGTGGAGCACGCCACGCCGCAAGAATGGGAAATCCACGCCATGGTAAAACGCGGTGGGGATTACAACCGCGCCGGAGCGGTGGGTTGGGAGTGGTTTGATCTGGCGGTGGATGTCTCGGACCGCGTGGCCATTGTGTGGCGCGGCCTGGGCAATGACACCTACGGCGGCCTTCACCGCGCCGAAGATGCAGTGGACTGCAACGCCTGCCACGTCCTGGCCGCGGCCCATGACCACGTGTTTACCCAGGCATTGTGGCCCTGACCCACAGGCAGCCCTGGCCAAGCTACTGTCCACACCCACAATCTCCCTGGCACACCGGAAAGTCCGGCGCACAGCAGTAATTCCCGCAGTCCACGTCGCCAAAGCAGGGGCCGTAGCAGACATTTCCTGCATCGGGGTCGCTGTCTGCGCAGTGGTTGTTGGCAACGCAGGATGATCCGCGCCTGCACGCTGTCTGCGCGCTGCACCCCTCTCCAATGCCTGAGACTGGCAGGCAGCAGCAGCCCGCAGGCGTTGACGACGGGCAGATGCCCAGCGGGAGCGGAGCACATTCGGTGCCTTCAACGCAGAACGCTGCTCCATCCGGACACAGAACGTCACCAGGGCACCCCACCGTTCCAATCTCCGAGTAGCAGACCCAGGGTCGACCGCTGCACGCCCTGGTGGAGTGGTTGTACCCGCAATAGGTTCCGTTGGGACACGTCGCTGCAACATCCGCCGGGCACTGAGGCTCAGCAGTCGCGCAGCACAGCGCGGTGCCCGTACTGCATGGGTTCTCGGCGGTGCTGGGGCTGCAGACCCCTTCACCGGTGCAGCAGCCGCCACCGCAAGGGGTGCCATTGCCGCATCCAAAACAGCAGTAGTCCTCCTGGCAGCCGTATTGGTTGTTGGTGTTGAGGGCACAGGTGTTTCCAGTGGCGCAGCACAAATCAGTTCCGGCGCACCGGGTGGTCTGGCGCGGGCAGGCGCCGGCGGTGGCCTGGGTGGGCGCAGGGTAGGAGCCCGCACGTTGTGGTGGTGTGCGTGGTCCACCGGTTGCTCCGGCGTCACCAACGCGTGTGCCCGCGTCAACGGCGCCGCCGCCAGAGCTGCTCCCAAGGCACCCTGTTGCCAACAGCAGGCCAACGGTGCCCGCAACCCACCGCGTGGTGTGACCGTTCATGGACGCCCCCCAGGTGATGCAGCCGCAACAGGCTACCGTGCCCGCACCTGGAAAAGGCAGGATTCTCAACGTGGCCAGCGTGTCAGCGGGATGCCCCGTGGCACTTCTTGAACTTCTTCCCGCTGCCACAGGGACACGGCGCATTGGGTCCCGGCGGTGCGGCGCCTGCGGGCTGCGCACGTTTCACAAAACTGCGCAGCACCTGCGTGACGTAGAGCGCGCCCATCTCCGGGCTCCAGTCCGCCGTCACGCCGGCAGGGTCCGGCAACAGCGCCTCCTGCGGTGCGCGCGCAAGCAGCAACGTCCCCAGTGGCAGGCTGTTGAAGCGCACGGGAATCCAGCGGATCAAACGCGTCCAGGTGGCGGCGTGTTCGGCGTGTGACGCGGTGGTGAGTTTCTCCACCAGCAGCGCCAGTTTCTTGTGGAGCCGCCCGGCCACTTCCAACGGCGTGAGCGCACCAACATCCCCCAGCGCGCGTTTGGCCTGGCTGAGTACTTCCGGCGACAACACGCCACCGGGCTGCGCATCCTGCGGGGTGAGCACGGCGGGCAGCACCGGCAGCAGCGCGGTGAGCGGTTGTTCAATGGCGCGGCGCGGTTCATCCAGCGCCTTGTGCAGCAGCGTGAGGTACCCGGCGCCATCCCGGTGTTTGTGCGCGCGCAAGAACGCACGCACCCGTCCAGACAACAGCGGGCTGTGCAGGGCCACACCCACGCCAAGCTCGTGTTCGGCGCCAAACAGCCCGTGGGTTGCGGCCAGGTCTTCCAGCACGTCCAGGGTCTCTGCGCCGCGGCGCATGGCGTGCCAGGCGGCGCGGGCGGAGATGTGCACATCCGCAACGCCGGTGTGGAGCACCACCGCGCGCGCGGGGAAGACGCTGGCGGCGCCCAGGCCCATGGCCAGTGACCCGCGCAGGTAACGGGGCCACCACGCGTCCTGGACGTGTGGCCCGTCAGGGATGTGGCCTTCCACCCACTGGGCCAGATCGTGCTTCAGCAGGTCGGTGGCCTGGGTGACACACTCGGTGAGCAGCGGCGTGAGCAGGGGCGCCATGGTGGCCAGCGTGTCCACGTCCACGCGCGTCAACGCCTGGGGCTGGCGCAACAGCCGGTCCAACACGGTCCCACCAGCGTCACGCTGCATGGCCACCGCGGCCTTCACCGCGCCGCGCAGCGCGTCCACAAAGCTGGCCACCAGGGCGTGGGGGACCGGCTGCGAATCATGCATGGGCATGCCCGCCGCCAGGCAGGTCACCGGGTGGCCCTCGGCGGTCACCAGGATGTGCGCCGGGGATGGGGCGGATGAAAGGGGCAGGGCGTAGCGCGCCGCGGTGGGCAGCGTGGGGTCCCGGCGGTGGGCCTCCAAAAGAAAGCCCTGCACGGCCACCGCGTCCCGGGCCAGCTCGGCGGCCAGCGCGGCTTCCTCCGGGGTGACCCGGGTCAGGCGTTCCAGGAAGTGAAGGGGCTGGGTCATGGGCGGGGGCTGTGGCGGGTTTGTGGGGCGCGGGGTGGCCCGCGCACAAGGGGTGGGTGGAAGGGCGTGCGCCGGGACAGGCCCCGGTTGACACAAAAGGGGACCGCCGCTACGTCGCCAGCGTCCCTTTTTGGGCGCGTGACGTCATGCGCCGGGCAGGGGACAAAAACCGCAAGGTGACATCCATGGCGTTGACGCAGTTTGAGCACTCCAAGGTCCCGCTGGAGTTCAGTGAGCCGGCCAAGGCTGAAATCAAGAAGCACCTGGCCAAATACCCGGACCGGCGCGCGGCCATGTTGCCCACGCTCTACATTGCCCAGCGCGAATTCGGGTTCATCTCACCCTCCGCCATGGCGGCGGTGGCCAAGGTGTTGGACCTGCCGGAGACGTGGGTCCGGGAAGCGGCCACCTGGTACACCATGTTCAACAAGAAGCCCGTGGGAAAATACCACGTGCAGGTGTGCACCAACATCAGCTGCCACCTGGTGGGCGCAGACGGCGTGCTGGAAGCCATCCTGGCCAACGTTGGCGTGGAGCGCGGCGGGACGTCCAAGGACGGCAAGTTCACGGTGAGTGAAGTGGAATGCCTGGCGGCCTGCGGCAGCGGCCCGTGCATGCAGGTCAATGATGACTACCACGAACATCTCACCGTGGAGGGCGCCATGAAGGTCCTCAACGCGTTGAAGTGAGCGCGTGACGTCGTCATTTTTGTTGGGCAGCCCCAGCACCTCCCTCTGCATGAAGACCTGAAGCAACGCAGGAGCAAGCATGGCCACCGCGGTTTCAATGTGCGCTGACGGCAAGACCCCCCGGCTGCTGTCCAAGAACTGGGGCAAGGACAAAAGCTGGCTGTTGGCCAACGCCAAGGCGGCGGGCACCTACGCGTGGTGGGAGAAGACGGTGAAGGGCCAGGGCCCCGCACCCCAGGCCATCATTGACGCGGTGAAGGCCGCAGGGCTGCGCGGCATGGGCGGCGCGGGTTTCCCCACCGGCGTGAAGTGGGGCTTTCTTCCCAAGGACAACCCCAAGCCCCGCTACCTGGTCATCAACGCAGATGAGGGCGAGCCCGGCACGTTCAAGGACCGCTACATCATGGAGCGGGACCCGCACATGTTCCTGGAAGGGTGCATGTTGAGCTGTTACGCCATCAACAGCCACGTTTGTTACATCTACATCCGCGGGGAGTTCCTCTTCCAGGTGGAGCGTATGGAGGCGGCCATCCAGGAATGTTACCAGGCCGGCCTGCTGGGCAAGAACGTGCTTGGCAGTGGCTTTGACCTGGACATCCACGTGCACCGCGGCGCGGGCGCGTACATTTGTGGTGAAGAGACCGGCCTCATTGAGTCCTTGGAAGGCAAGAAGGGCCAGCCCCGGCTCAAGCCGCCATTCCCCGCCGTGGTGGGCGTGTTTGGCTGCCCCACCATTGTGAACAACGTGGAGACCGTGGCGCAGGTTCCGCACATCCTGGAGCTGGGTGCGGACAAGTGGAAGGCCCTGGGCGTCAACGGTGCGTCCGGCACCAAGCTGTATGGAATTTCGGGTCACATCACCAAGCCGGGCGTCTATGAGATGCCCATGGGCACCACCATGAAGGACCTCATTGCGCTGGCCGGTGGCGTGCGCGGTGGCAAGGCCATCAAGGCGGTGATTCCCGGCGGAGCGTCCTGCCCGCTGTTGATGCCCAGTCAGCTGGAGACGCCGCTGGACTTTGACAACATCAAGAAGGCCGGGACCATGTTGGGTACCGCTTGCGCTGTCGTCATGGACGAGGACACGTGCATGGTGCGCGCGTTGTGGCGCCTGTTGAAGTTCTACGCGCATGAGAGCTGCGGGCAGTGCACGCCGTGCCGGGAAGGCACCCACTGGCTGGCCAAGATGCTGGAACGCATTGAACATGGCGAAGGCCGGGATGCGGACCTGGCCCTCATCGACGAGATTGCCAACAACATCATGGGCAACACCATTTGTGCGCTGGGTGATGCGGCGGCCATGCCCACCATCAGCTACTTCAAGAACTTCCGCGGGGAGTTTGAGGAGCACGTGCGCTCCGGCAAGTGCAAACACAAGCACCATGAAGTTGCACCCCGCCAGGTCACCATTGGCGGCTGAGGGAACACCCCTCCCACAACCTGCCCAGGCCATCACCAACACCGCGTCCACACCCGCTTGGCAGCCTTTGGCCGAGAACGGCGCATGGTTTCCCTGCACTTTTCTGCCCGGCACGGTGTGTGCTCCGTGGCCGGACGGTGGCGCCCAGACCGGCGCCACCAGCCGGGGAGCCTGTAATGATGCCGTTGTGTGGTCTGGTCCTGCATCTTGCCGGGGTGTTGGCGTTGGAGCCGGTGGAGGTGCCGCCCCTCCTGCCGCCCAGCGCAGACGCACCTGACCCCGAACTGGCCCTTGAGGAGCCCAAGGTCCTCCCCCCCCTGGGTGACGCCATGCGCCGTGCCTACGGCGCTGCAGGACTTGCGGCCATTCTTGGGTTGCCGTTGTTCCCCACTGCAGCCGTTGGGGTGGCGTCAGCGGTTCCCTTGGCCATGGTGGGGGCCATGTTCCTGGGGTTGTTCGTGGGGCCGTTTGCGGGGGCCGCCGCGGCCGGTCTGGTGGTGGGAGGATTGGTGGGGTCTTTTTCTGCGGTCACCACCGGGGCGGCGGCCTTGGCGGCGTGGCCGGGAGAGCAGGGGACGTCACGTGTGGCCTTTGTTGGATCGCTGGCCCTGTTGCACGGGGCGTTGGTGGCGCCCGTGGCGGGCTTGATTCCTCTGGCGTTGCTGTCCGTTCCCTCGTTCCTGTTGCTGGCTGGCATGTTTGATTTTGGCGCCGTTCACGACGGGAACAGCACGTTCCGGCTGTTGTCCCTGCTGAGTCTGGGTGGCGCGGCGGGGAGCGCCGGTGTGTTGGTCCTTGCCGTGATTGGGACGGGGTGCGCGGTGGTGTTGGGTGGCGCGCTGAGTCCGGCGTTGGCGGTGCTGTTGGGACGCGCTCTGACGCGCGGGGAATAGCGGCCCGGCCGGTCAGTACAGGATGCGCGTCTTGATGCTGGTGGACAACGCGGCCACCGCCTTGCGCACGTCATTGGACACGTCCTGGTCCAGGTCCATCACCAGGTAGCCAATGTCCGAATCCGTGGACAACATCTGCGCGTGGATGTTGGCGTGCAGGTCACTGACCGCCTTGTTGATGTCCCGCAACACGCCGGGAACGTTTTTGTGCACGTTGAGCACGCGGTGTTTTCCGGGCGCGGCGGGCAGTTCCACCTGCGGGAAGTTGACCGCGCCGGTGGTGGCACCCTGGTTGATGTACTTGATGAGCGAGACGCTCACCTCGGTACCAATGGCGCCCTGGGCCTCCTCGGTGCTGCCACCCACGTGCGGGGTGAGAATCACATTGGGGAGCCCCTGCAGCTCGCTCTTGAACCCCTCGGCGCTGTTGGCCTCCGGTTCATCCGGGTAGACATCCACGGCCGCGCCACCCACGTGACCCTTCTTGATGGCCTCGGCCAGGGCGGGGATTTGCACCACCGTGCCGCGGCTGGCGTTGAGCAGGCAGGCGCCCTTTTTCATGGCGGCCAGCTCCTGCGGCCCAATCATGTTCTTGGTCTGCTGCGTCTCCGGGACGTGCAGCGTCACAAAATCAGACAGGCCCAGCAGCTCCTTGAGGGTGTTGCAGGCCCGGCTGTTGCCAATGGGCATCTTGGTGACCACGTCATAGAACAACACGCGCATGCCCATGGATTCGGCCAGCACGCTCACCTGGGTGCCAATGTGGCCGTACCCAATGATGCCCAGCGTCTTGCCGCGCACCTCATGGCAGTTGGTGGCGCTCTTCTTCCAGATGCCGCGGTGGACCTCGTTGCTGCGGTCCCCCAGCTGCCGGGACAGCGCCACAATCTCGCTGATCATCAATTCGGCCACGCTGCGGGTGTTGGAGAACGGCGCGTTGAACACCGGCACGCCCTTGTGGTTGGCGTCATCCAGGGCCACCTGGTTGGTGCCAATGCAGAAACACCCCACGCTCATCAGCCGTTTTCCCTCGGCAAGGACCGCGGGGGTGATTTGTGTCTTGGAGCGGATGCCCAGGACGTGTGCGTCGGCGATTTTTTTCTTGAGCTCATCTTCCGGCAGGCTGGTCTTGAGCAGCTCCACCTGGAAGCCTTCCGCCTTGAAGTTGTCCACGGCGGTGGCGGCAATGTTCTCAAGCAACAGGACCTTGATCTGGTCCTTGGGAAATGACGTGGTGGTGGTCATGAAGAGGCCCTCAACAACGTTGGATTCCGCGGCGGCCAAAAGGATTCATTTCCCCAAAAAGGACTTCTGCGCCGCCGCCACGCCGGCGCCCAGGGTGACCGGGAACTTGAGTTCGGTCACCGCCATCTCAATGGCGGCCACCACGGTGATGATGTCCAGCTCATCAAAGTAGCCCAGGTGCGCAATGCGGAACACGCCGTCCTTGAGGTGGTCCTGCCCGCCGGCAATGGTGATGTTGTAGCGGTCCCGCAGCGTCTTGTAGACCGCGTCCCCGTTGAGGGTGGGCGGGCATTGTACCGACGTGATGGAGTCCGCGGGGCGTTCGGCAAAGACGGACAGTCCCATGCCGGCCACCGCCGCACGGGTGGCCTTGGCCAGGCGCGCGTGACGGTCAAAGACGTTGGGGTGACCCTCTTCCTTGAGCATCAACAATGCCTCCCGCAGGCCCATCATCAGGGACACCGCGGGGGTGAACGCGCTCTGGTTTTTGCGCTGGTTGTCCCGTTCCCGGCGCAGGTCAAAGTAGAACTTGGGGTTCTTGGCGCGTTCCATGGCCTTCCACGCCTTGTCACTCACAGAGATGAAGCCCAGTCCCGGCGGCAGCATGAGCGCCTTTTGTGAACCGGTGACCAGCACGTCAATGCCCAGCACGTCGGTGGGGATGGACCACACGCCCAGCGCGGTGATGGCATCCACAAACAACAGCGTGTCCGGACGGTCCTTCACCAACGCAGAGACTTCCTCCACCGGCTGGCGCACGCCGGTGCTGCTTTCAGACGCCACAATGAACACCGCGCGCACGTCCGGGTTGGCGTCCAGCGCGGCTTTGACCTCGGCAATGGGGGTGACCTTGCCCCAGGTGGTCTTCACTTCCACCACGTTGGCGCCGTAGGCCTTGGCCATCTTGGCCCAGCGCTCGCCAAACTTGCCGTTGTGGATGGCCACCACCTTGTCACCGGGGGACAGGAAGCTGGCAATGCCTGCCTCAAACGCGCCAGTGCCGGAAGACGCCAGGATGAGGACGTCATTTTTGGTCTGGTAGAGCGCCTGCAAACCCGTGCGGCACTGCTCAAACACCTGCTCAAACGCGGGGGTCCGGTGGTGCAGCATCGGGCCGCCCATGGCCAGCAGGACGCGTTCGGGGACGGGGGTGGGGCCGGGAGCAAGAAGGCGGTATTTCATGGAAGTCCTCGCTGGGGTGCCGTGTGTTGTGCCGCACCATACCCAAGCCGGCCGCCAAGCCAAATGGTTGCGGCGTGCGTCGTGGACGGGGGCCAGCCGCTGCCTTAGGGTCCCCGCCATGGTTGGGGTTTCCAAGGCCGCGCCAAGGCCACCAGGTTCCTCCGTGGTCCAGACGGCGCCGCCGCCGATTGCGGTCACGCCCCACGCCGCCCCAACGCCTGCGCCGCTGGAAGTGTACACGTTGGGGACCGGCGGGGCGCATCCTGGAACGGCGCGGCTGCCCAGCGTGATTGGATCCACCACCGGACGGGACGCACAAGGTGCCGGCGCCACGCTGCGCGCTGCAGGTGTGTTCACCCCGGCGGTGGGGACCCCGCGCTTCCAGGTCAAGTTCAGCACACCGGACGCAAGCTTTGATTCCACCAAGGTCACGCTGTTCAAGACCCTGGTGGATGCAGCGCCCAAAAGCCGCCTGAAGCCCGCCACCGACGCGCAGGTGCGTGCGTTGGCCAAGGAGCTCACCGCAAACCTTCCCGGCCTGTTTTCCCACATGCGGCAGTGGCTCAGGGAACCCAACGCCGAACCGCCGGACTGTCCCCAGCAGCTTGGGGATGCCCTCAAACAGCTGGCCACCCAACCCATGGTGGCCACCGTCATGAGTGACGGGCAGGTTGCCCCGGGCATGGCGGTGAAGGTGGGCCTCAAGGCGTTGGGCCTGAGCGGGCGGCTGTTGGACACCGGCGACCTTGCCAAGGAAGGACCAGAGCTGTTGGGGTTCCTCAACGAGGCATTGCCCATCCTGTTGGGCCAGATGGCCTCCATTGGCAGCTTCACCAAGGAACTCAACGTGGAAGACCTGCTGCCCAGGGTGAATGCCCGCATGGTGGCGTTGTGGATGGGCTACAGCGTGACCGAAGCGCAGGCCCGCACGCTGCAAACGTCCATGGACGCCGTGACGCCGTCCTACGCCAAGGGTGTGCCGGAGTTTTTTGCCGCCCGCACCGCGCGTGGGACGTTTGACGAATCATTCTCCGCCATGGCGCTGGCCATGACCAAAGACCTGTCCCATGCGATGGAGACGCTGGAAGACGTGCGGGGACGCGTCAATCCCAGCACATCTTTTGGATGGCTGCGCAAACTCTTTTCATGAACCGCGTGACACCAACCCTGCGGCACATCCTGCTGGTCTCCGCGTGCAGCAGCGTGTTGGGTGCTGCCCCGGCCGGGCCGGACGTGGTGGAAGAGGCGCGCGGGTATCTCACGCGTCTGGCGCAGGTGGACTCGCCACCCGGCGGTGAAGTGCTCTTGCTGGAAGAAGCCAACCGCTACGCCCGGTCCCAGGGGCTGTACGCCACGGTGCATCCCAGCGCGCCGGGGCGGGCCAACCTGGTGGTGCGGCTGCCGTCCAACCCTGTGGGGTCCCGTCAAGGGCCCCTGGTGTTGGCCGCGCACGTGGACGTCCCGCCGGGTGCACCGCTGCTGGAGCGTGACGGTGTGTGGACGGGCGGCGGCGTGACAGCGGGCAAGGCGTTTGCCGCCGCAGCGCTGGCGGTGATGCTGCAACTGCACCGTGCCAATACGCCGCGCGCACGTGAGGTGGACCTGGTGCTGGCGTCCGACGGCACAGGCAACGCGCAACAGGGAATAGCGCACCTGCTCAATGTGCTGCCCACGTTGGGGGCGGGCGGCGTGATGGTGTTCTCCGGTGGGGCCACCTTGGAGAACACAGTGCTGGTGCACGCCGGAGCAAAACAACCGCAACCCGTGCGGCTGGTGGCACAGGTCCAATCTGCGGGGCTGGGGCAACCCGGCACCACCGGCGCCATGCGCGTGCTGGCGCCGGCGCTGGAGAAGGTGGAGACGCACGCGTTCCCGTTGCCGTGGAGCGGCGCCACGGTGGAGTGGGGTGGCGCGTTGGGGCTCACCGCGCAGTCCGTCTCCCAACGCGCGCGTACGGAGCCGGCGCTGGCGGCGTTGCTGGCAACCACCTGCCAGGTGGGAGGTGTGGCGGTCGACCGCGCCGTCCAAGGCGTGCCGGAGAAGGTTGCAGCGGATGTGATGTGCTTTTTGTCCCCGGGAGAAGCGGTGCAACATTTTGGCTGGCGGGTGGTGGATGCGGTGAAGGACACGCGGGTCACGGTGGACCGGACCATTGTACATCCGGTGCCTCCACCCCACGCGCTGACGGCGGAAGTGGACCAATGGTTTGGCGCAGCATTCCCGTCCCAGCGCCTGCTTCCGGTGGCCCTGCCGGCCACCCCCGAACATCAGGCGATGTTTGCCCACGGCCCCGCGTTTGGCATTCCGCTGGGGCAGGGGACGGGCGGGGCGCTCAGGCAGGACCAGTTTGCGGGGGATGTTCACGCCATGGCTGCGTTGGTCCAACGGGCGGTGACGCCATGAAAGGTGTGGATGCTGCCCGCCTGGCGGGCGTGACGGTGCTGGACGTTCAGGGCCGGCATGGACCGCTCACCGCGTTTCTGTTTGATCCCCACCGGCTGGCGTTGATCAGCTGGGCGGCGGCGCTGGCCGGGCGTGGTCCCGCGGTGCTGCTCACGTTGGACCGGCACCTGGATCTCGTGCCACCTGTGCCGCTGACGCCGTCACGGGACGTTGGGTTGCGTGCACTGGATGAACACGCGCGCTGGGAACTGGATGCGCGCAACGTGGACCACGTCCTGGCGGCCATGGAGGCGGGGCTGCTGTTGGACGCGGTGGTGGTGGCGCGCACGGTGGTGCCCGGTGCGGTGACCGGTCCCGCGTGGCAGGACCGGCGTGGGGGCAGCCACCAGATTCACGTGGTGCGTGAACTGGCCGCGTTGGTGGATGGATTTGCCAACGGCGACACGCTGGATGCCGCACGGGCACGCAGGCTGTTGTTGGACGGGAACCATCCCATCATCCTGGATGTGGACGTGGATGCGTTCACCTCCCCGTCAGACGTGGACCCCACCGTGGTGCTTCCGTGGCCGCGCGCGCTCATCAAGGAGGCGCTGCTGCCGGAGGATGCGCGCGCGTTCTGGGACGTGGTCCTGCCGCGCGTGGTGGCGCTCACCGTGGCGCGTGAACCCGCGCACACCGGCGGCGTGTTGGCCGGGAACCGTCTGTTTGAGGACGTGGCGCGCGTGCTGTTTGTGGATGTGCTGGGGGCGGATGAACCGTAAGGGCGTGGGGGGTGGCGTGCGTGTTCTTGCGGGAGCGGTGATGGGGCTGCTGGTGGTGATGGTGTTCAACACCGTCATGGTGACCAGCCGCCAAAAGACGTTTGCCCCCGTGGCGTTGCCAGCGGTGGACGTGCCGCGCCTCACCCGCGCGCTGTCCCAGGCGGTGGCGGCCAGGACGGTGAGCCACCAGGACCCCGCAGACAATGACTGGTCCCAGTGGGACCTGCTGCACGCCCACCTGCAGCTCCAGTTCCCCAGGACGTTTGCCACCCTCCAGCGTGAAAACGTGGCGCAGCGCAGCCTGTTGTTCACCTGGTTGGGGACCAACCCCGCGCTGCCGCCGCTGGTGCTCATGGCCCACCAGGACGTGGTGCCGGTGGAAGACAAGACCCTGCCGCAGTGGGAACACCCGCCGTTTTCTGGCGCGGTGGTGGACGGGATGGTGTGGGGCCGCGGAACGCTGGATGACAAGGTGGGCCTCATCACCACGCTCACCGCCGTGGAGCTGCTGTTGGAACAGGGGTTCCGTCCCACGCGCACCGTCATCCTGGCCTTTGGTCATGACGAAGAGAGCCAATCCCAGGGGGCCACCGCCATGGCGGCCCTGCTCAAGGCGCGCGGCGTCACGCCGTGGCTGGTCATGGATGAGGGGCTGGTCACCACCGTGGGGATGATGCCCGGTGTGTCCCGGCCGGTGGCCATGGTGGGCATGGCGCAAAAGGGCTACGCCACCGTGGAACTCAAGGTGACGTCACAAGGCGGCCACAGCAGCATGCCGCCGGCGGCAACGCCGGTGGGCATCCTGGGGCGCGCGGTGGCTGCGTTGGAGCTGCACCAGATGCCGGCGCGGGCCGGCGGCGTGGCGCATGAGATGTTGGAATGGGTCACCGCAGATGTTCCACTCCACCTGCGGTTGGTGTTTGCCAACCTGTGGCTGTTGCGTCCCGTGGTCCGCCAGCTGCTGCTGCGCAAGCCACAAAGTGCGGCGGTCCTGCGCACCACCACCGCGCCCACCATGCTGGAGGCCAGCCCCAAGGAGAACATCCTTCCGTCTTCCGCGCGGGCCGTGGTGAACTTCCGCCTGATTCCCGGGGACACCGTCCAGGACGTCCTGGCGCACATTGCCACCACCGTGGGTGACCCGCGGGTGGAGGTGAACGTGTTGCCGGGCGCGCATGAGTCCAAGCAGCCCACGTCCACGCAAAGCGCACAGTTTTCCGCCGTGCACCAGGCCATTGGTGAGGTGGACCCGGACGTGCTGGTGGCGCCTGGCCTGGTCACCGGCGCAACGGACGCGCGCCAGTTCCTGGGCCATGCTCAGGCCATCCTGCTGTACCGCCCCGTGCGTTTGACGCAGCCGGACGTGGCGCGCATCCACGGCGTCAATGAACGCATTGTGGTGGCTGACCTGGAGCGCTGTGTGCGTTTTGAGGTGCGGCTCATCCAGCTGGCATCCCAGGTCAGCCAGGCTACCAATTGACAGGGTTGGTGCGTCTGGTACCACGCGGCGCATTCAATTTTGCCGCCGCGGTTTCACGCGGGGTGTTCAAGGGAGAAAGAATGAAACGCGTTGCAAGCATGCTCCTCATGGGGGCGTTTGGCATTGGCTGCACCAGCGGGTCCACCGGCACCAGCAGCGGCGGCAGCACGTCCTCCTCATCCAGCTCCAGCAGCGGGATGGCCAGCGGCGGCGGGTCCAGCGGCATGGGTGGCAGCAGCGGCGGCGGCGGGTCCAGCGGCCGGTCCAGCAGCGGTGGTGGCGGCAGCAGCAGCGGTGGCGGCGTCATCACCCGCACCATGTGCCTGCCCGTGGCGGGCGGCGGGTCTTCCGGCGGCAGCAGCGGCGGCGGCAGCAGTGGCGCGGTGGCGTGCGGGGAAAACGCGGCCAATGAGCCCAACAACACTGCGGCAACGGCCACGGTGCTCACGCTCACCAACAACGCGGTCACCGTCATGGACGGCAGCTGTGAGGCCAACGGTGAAATCAATGATGACTTCTTCAAGGTCACCGTCCCGGCGGGCGCCGGCCTGCGGTTGACGCTCACCAGCGCCACCACCGGCGGCGAGGACCTGGATCTGTTGGTCACCGGCGCCACCGACGGCGCGTTCCTGGGCGGCTCATTCAAGGCCACCATGGAAGGCATGGCGCACCCCAATGAGGTGGTCCAGCTCACCCAGCTGGTGGCCCAGACGGAGGTGATCATCCAGGTGCAGAACTACGGCATCCTGTTGGGCGGCTTCATCAACATCCCGGCACCCACCCCGTACACGCTTGCCGTGGAAGTCCTTCCCGGCGGCAACTGCGCGGCGGACCAGCTGGAGCCCAATGACGCCGCGGGCATGGCCAAGAACTGGCCGCTCACCCAGGCAGACATGGTGGACTTCAACCAGCTGCCCATCACCGCCTGCCCCGGCAACGCGGATTTCCACAACATCCGCATCACCAATGCCGGCCCCGCGCAGGTTCGCATCAAGTCCCAGGGCACCGTCACCGCCGAGGTCACCCCGGCCGCCGGCGGCGCCGCACTGGGCACCGGTACAACCATGAACGGCTTTGCCACCGTGGATTTCACGGCCACCGCCATGGGCCAGTACGTGCTCAAGGTGGACGGCGCAGTGGCCCCCGGGACGGACTATGACATCCAGTTCACCAAGGGGAACTGTGCGGCGGAGACGCCGGTGGATGACACCACGGCCACCGCCCAGGCTTACCCCGTGCCCACCAGCGTCACGCTCAAGGCCTGCCAGGACAACGCGGATTACCTGAAGTTCACCACCAACGCCGTGGCCGGCCAGCTCACCCTCACCCTGGCCCAGAACAGCCTGGCGTTTGGTGACCTGCGCGCCATTGTGTTCACCGCGGGCATGGAAGGCTCGCCGGTTGCCACCACGGGCGCTGTCAACGCCACCACCGGGGCGTCCACCGCCATGTTCATGCCCACCGCCAGCACCGAATATTTTGTGAAGGTGACCAACGTGGGCGGCATTGGTGACACGGAGTATGACATTGGCCTCAGCGGCCTGCCGTTGTGCAATGACATGGCCAACGAGCCCAATGACACCCCGGCCACCGCCGTGGCCATCATGAATGATGAGACCGCCGTCCAGACTTTGTGCGGTGCGGCCAACGCGGACCACTTCAAGTTCACCACCGAATATGCCGGCATGGCCAAGGTGGCCGTGCGGCGTGGCCCGGCGGACGCGGTCCTCAACGTCACCATCACCCAGGGCGCCAACGCCGTGACGGCAACCCCCACCACCGACGGTGACACCGTGACCTACGCGTTCACCGCCACCGCCGCCACCGAATACGTGGTGGGCGTGGTCAACCCGGAAGCCACCAAGGTGGTGCAGTACATTGTGTCCGTGGAGCCGCCGTTGCCGCCGCCCCCGGCCAATGACAGCTGCGCGGGCGCCATCACCCTCAACGCCAACCAGACGGTGTCCGGCAACACGCTGGGCGCCACCAATGATGTTGACGTTGACGCAGACGGTTGGTGCATCGGCTACGCCACCAGCGGCCCGGACGTCGTGTATTCGGTGACCATCCCCGCGGGCCAGACGTTGACCGCGGAACTCACCACCAACAGCGATGCGGACCAGCAGTTGTTGCTGTTGGATGGCTGCAACACCGCGTGCTGCTGGGCCGGTGTGGATGACGGTGGCGGCATGGACGGAGAATTGCTCCAGTACCGCAACAGCACCGCCGCCGCGCAGACGTTGTTCCTGGTGGTGGATGGTTATGGTGGAGACGCTGGGGACTTTGGCCTGACGGTGGCCATCCAGTGAACCGCTGAACCGGGAACCCGGTTCAAACGCTACAAACAGCAGGGCCGCCTTGGTGATGACGCCGTGGCGGCCCTGGTTGTTTTTTGTGCCCGCAATAGAAGCGAACGCTCAGCCCTTGATGAGCGTGAGCGCATCCCGGATGAGGACTTCCATGGTGGCGCCGTCGCGCGCCCGCTCGGCAAGCGCTTTGGTGACCTTGTCCACCTGCGGCGCGCGGTAGCCCAGGTTCCCCAAGGCGCTGGCCAGGTCCTCCAGCACCGCCCCGCTGCCGGTGGGGCGCGGTGTTGCGCTGCCCGCCGGGTGGAGTTTCCCGGCCAGCTCAAGACACAGCCGCTCGGCGGTCTTTTTGCCCACGCCCGGGACCTTGCACAGCCGGTCCAGGTCTTTGCGCGCAATGGCATCCGCCAGCTCCGTGGGCTCAATGCCGCTCAGGATGCCGCTGGCCATCTTGGGGCCCACGCCGTTGACGTTGATGAGCGCCAGGAACGTGGCGCGTCCTTCTTCGGTGAGGAAGCCAAACAGCTGCAGGGCGTCCTCGCGCACGTGGGTGTGGATGCGCAGCGTGACCTTGTCTCCCACGGCACCCACGCGCGTGAGGTCAGACAACGGCAACAGCACGTCATAGCCCACCCCCGCCACATCCAGGATGACGCCACGAACGTCCTTCTCAGCAATGGTTCCAGTGAGGCGTCCAATCATGCGGGCAATATCCAACCGTTCTTCTGGGAGAGTTCCACCACCGCCGCGTCATGTTGCGCCAGGGGGAGCGGCCATTGCGGGTCACCTTCGGCGCCTTGCGCCACCGCCGCACCGTGCGCGGTGGGCGGGCGGTCCTGGATGATGACGCGGTTGGCGGTCCACGGCGGGACGCGCAGCGGCGTGTTGTCATGCAGGCGGTTGAGCGTGGCCAACATGCGCTCCACTTCATACAGCCAGCGGGCGCGCGCATCATCATTGAGCCGCGTGGCGTCTTCCGGCGGCGCGGCGCGCTCCAGTTCATGCACCCGGCCTTTGAGCCCCGCGCGCCAGGCCAACGCTGCCGTCTCAGACTGTTCCCAGCCAAACAGGTCCAGACCCAACGCCACCCAACGGTTGATGTAGCGCTGCAACAGCGGGCTCCCCACCGCGCCAGCTTCCACCACGCGCTGCAGGCCCCACAGTCCCATGCGGCTGTGTTCGGCGTGACGGCGGGCCAGCCAGTCCGCCGTGGCGGCCACCGGCGCAAACCCGCCCACCGCCATGGTCTCCAGCGAGAAACGCGCGCACAGGCTCACAAACCCCACAAAACAATACAGGTCCAGCCAGTGCCGCATGGGCTGGTTGAACGCGTTGAGCACGCGCTGGTGCAAAAACGCGCGGCGCTCCAACAACTGCGCGGCGGCAATGCTGCCGCGTTTTGGAAAATGGCGGATCAACAAGCCGCCCAATGCCGCGGCGTGCGTGAGGTTGTCTTCCAGGACGTTGGCCAGCGCGGCTTTGTCCTCGGGGGACGGGGCGCTGTCCTGGAGTTCGCGCTGCATCTCCACGCTGGCCATGTGACAATCCGCCTGGGTGGCCACCATCTGCTGGAGGATGTCCCGGGCGGCCGTGCCGGGGATGTCCCGCCAGCGCGTCCACAGTGGTTCCCCGGCGTGTTCCCCAAACAGCACCGTGGTGTGGCGCGGTGCGCCGGCTTCTTCCGGCAGGCCATCCTGCAGTGCTTTGGGGAGCGTGACGTCAACGTCTGCGGCCCAGGTCTTGAGGCCCGCGTGCCAGGCGGCCAGCGCTTCTTGGACCTGCAGCAGGGGACCAGCCATGTCACCACCGTGGGGCGCGTCAGGACGCAACGTGGGCACGGTGCCAAGGGGCGGTGGGCGCGCGCAAGGGTCAACACCGTGTGGGTTGAGCCGCGCCCCCCCGCCCACTACAGCACGCGTCCCGCCCTGGGGTTTCTCCGCCCGGGGCCACGCGTGGAGAGCAACGCCCATGGCCCCAGACAGCCGCCCGGACCCCCTGACCGCGCCAGAAACACAAAAGCGTGACCCCGCCAGCAAGGGCGCGCACATTGACCATTGCCTCACCACCGCCGTGGAGTACCAGAAGTCCGCCGGGTGGGAGCGTTATGACTTCATCCACCAGGCGCTGCCCAACCTGGACCTGGACAAGATTGACCTGACCACCACGTTCCTGGGGAAGACGCTGCGCGCGCCGTTGATGGTGGCGTCCATGACCGGCGGCGTGGAACGCGCGTTTCAAATCAACAAACGCCTGGCCGCGGCGGTGGAGAAACACCAGCTGGCCATGGGCGTGGGCAGCCAACGCGTGGGCCTGGAGGACAAGGACCGCGCCTACAGCTTCAAAATCCGCGAATCCATGCCCACCGCATTGCTCTTTGGAAACATTGGCGCCGGGCAGCTGGCCAAGGGCTGGACCCACAAGGAATGCCGTGAAGCGGTGAAGATGATTGGCGCAGATGCGTTGTTCATCCACCTCAACCCCATCCAGGAAGCGGCGCAGGGCGGGGATTTGGATTGGACCGGCCTGACCGAAAAGATCAAAGCGGTGGTGCAGGAGCTGGCGGCGGACGGCATTCCCGTGGTGGCGCGCGAAGTGGGCTTTGGCCTCTCGCGGGAGAGCGCGGTGGCGTTGGTGGCCACCGGTGTTGCCGCCATTGATTGCAGCGGGGCGGGTGGCACCAGCTGGGCCAAGGTGGAGGCGCTGTGCGCCAAGACGCCACGGCGGCGCAAGATGGGTGCGGCCTTTGGTGAATGGGGCATCCCCACGGTGGACTCCATCCTCAACGTGCGCGCGGCCTCCAAGGACGTCCCGCTTATTGCCACCGGTGGGCTGCGCAATGGCATCCACGTGGCCATGGCGCTGGCCCTGGGCGCGGATGTGGCCGCCATGGCCCGTCCCTTCCTGGTGGCGGCGGACAAGGGCGAGGCAGCCCTGGAAGAATTTATTGAGGACACGCTGTTGGAAACGCGCATTGCCATGTTTGGCGCCGGCGTGGGCAACGTGGAGGACCTCAAGACCAGACCGGTGTTGCGCCCCGCCACCGCACCCAAGGGCCGTGACCTCTACGGGCCGGGGTATTGAGCACCGTCCCCGCAACGCCCCTGGCCTGCGTGGACCTGGGCACCAACACCTGCCACCTGCTGGTGGCCACGCCGCGGGCCGGTGGTGTTGACGTCATCCTGGACACCTGCCGCCTGGTGCGCCTGGGGCAGGGCGTGGACCAGGACCGCCGCCTCCACCCAGCAGCAAAGGCGCGCACGCTGCAATGCCTGGTGGAATACGCCGCCGCCGCGCGCGCCGCCGGTGCACGCGCGCTGCACCTGGTGGCCACCAGCGCCATGCGTGACGCCGTGGATGGGCCCGCTTTTGCCGCCCAAATCACACGGGAGACGGGCTTTGAGGCCCGCATCATCAGCGGTGAAGACGAGGCGCGCCTGTGCTGGCGTTCCGCCGCGCGGGATTTTGGCGCCCTGGGGCGGCCCATGTTGGTGTTTGACGTGGGCGGCGGTTCCACCGAGTTCATGTGGGGCCGCACCGCCACGGCCACCGGTCAGATGTCCATCAACGTGGGCAGCGTGCGCCTCACCGAGCGCTTGCTGGTTGGCGACCCGCCGACGGCCGCGCAGGTGGATGCCGTGCGCGCCCACCTGGCAGACGCACTGACGGCGGTGCCGGCGTTGGAGCCCGGCGGGATTGTGGTGGGACTGGCCGGCACGCTCACCACGCTGGCCAGCGCTTCCCGGGGATTGCCCGGGCACCAGCCGCGTGTGGTGCACGGAGCAACGCTCACGCTGCCAGACGTGCGCGCGTTCCTGGCGCGGGTGGCCCCGTTGTCCAAACCTGCCCGGCTGGCCATCCCCGCGTTGGAGCCCGGCCGTGAGGACGTCATTGTGGCCGGTGCGTTGGTGGTGGAAGCGGTGATGCTGGCCGCAGGGGCCCAACAGGTCACCGTGGGTGACGGCGGCGTGCGGTGGGGCCTGTGGTGGAGCCTGACATCCCCCGCCGCGTGAGCGCTGCTTCCGGCGGCAGTCCCAGCACACTCAACAAGCCCATCTCAATTTCCGCCTGCAGCTGCGCCTCGTCTTCACCGCGTTCATGATCCAGGCCGCTCAGGTGCACCAGCGCGTGCACGCACAGCACCGCCAGCTCCAGGCCCGCCGGATGGCCCAGCGCACGCGCCTGGTCCCGGGCCACCGGCACACACACGGCCACGTCCCCCAGCCAGGTGCCTTCGGCGTCGCCGTCAAAGGACAGCACATCCGTGGCGTTGGGCTGCTGGCGGAACCGCCCGTTGAGGTCCGCCATTTCTCCGCGGTCCACCAGCGCCACGCCCAATTCCAGCGTGTCACCCAGAAGCGGCAGCACCCGGCGAAACACTGCGCGGCAGGTGGCCGCCTCGGCCTTGAACGCAGCCGGGGCGCGCAATTCCACCCGCGCGGTCACGTCTTGTCCGTGGTTGCAACGTCCGGTTTTGCAGAAGCGCGGCGCAGGTCATCCCGCTCGTAGGCCTGCACAATGGCCGCAACCACCGGGTGACGCACAATGTCCGCGTCGGTGAGGCGGCAGATTCCAACACCTTCCACGCCTTGGAGGATGCGCATGGCGTCATGGAGGCCGCTTTGTTTGCTGGACGGGAGGTCCACCTGCGTGAGGTCCCCCGTCACCACCGCCTTGCTGCCAAAGCCCAGGCGCGTGAGGAACATCTTCATCTGTTCGGGCGTGGTGTTCTGCGCCTCATCCAGGATCACAAAACTTTCATTGAGCGTGCGGCCGCGCATGAACGCCAGCGGCGCCACCTCCACCACGCCCTTTTGCATCAGCAGTTGCGCCTCATCAAAACCCAGCAGGTCATGGAGCGCGTCATACAGCGGGCGCAGGTACGGGTTGATCTTGGCCTCCAGGTCTCCGGGGAGGAATCCCAGCCGTTCGCCGGCTTCCACCGCGGGGCGCGTGAGCACCAGGCGGCTCACCTTGCGGCGGGTGAGCGCCGCCACCGCCGCCGCCATGGCCAGGTACGTCTTCCCGGTGCCCGCGGGTCCCACGCCCAGGGTGATGTCTTTGTTGCGTATGGCGTCCACGTACGCTTTTTGTCCCGGCCCGCGCGGCGCCACCGGCCGGCCCTTGGACGAGACAAAGACGGTGTCCAGGAAGATGGCCCCCAGGTCCGCGCGCGGGTCCCGTTCCAGGATCTTGAGGCTGCGTTCCACGTCGGTGGCGTGAAGCTGGTGACCCTGGCGGGCCAGCACCAACAGGCGCTCCAGGGTGCGCACCGCGGGTCCGGGGTCCCGGCCGTCTGCGTGGATCACAATGTCCTGACCGCGGTGGACCACCTTCATCCCCAGCGCCTTGGACAACACGCGCAGGTTGCTGTCCTCGGTCCCGGCCAGCGCCATGCGGATGTCATCCTCGGGGACGTGCAGGACCTCCCGGTGTGGCGCGCTTTCTTCCACGCGGCCCGGCGTCGCGTTGCGCGGGGCAGGCGGCGGTCCGGGGCGGCGGTGCTGGCTGTTCACTGCGGGACTCCTCAAACACTCAGTAGTAGGGGCGCACCAGGGTGTAACGTTCGCCGTTGCGCATGTACGCAAAAGATCTTTCGTACGGCCGGTGCAGGTCACCCTGCTCCAACAGGCCGCGCTCCACCAACTGCTCCAGGTGGTCCGGATAGTGGCCCGTGCGCAGCCGGAACACCTCCAGCGCGCGTTGCACCCGCGCCAGGCTCCCGTCTCCCAATGCCTGGCGGAACGCCTCCGGCGGCACGCCATTCAACCGGTCACTGCGGCGCAGGTTGCGGGGACTCAGGTCCAACGCCCACAAAAGCCCCACCACCGCCGCACCGCCCAACACCCAGCCGGTGACCTGCTGCACCCTGGCCAGCCGCCCCAAACGCGTCTGTTTGGGCTCCAGCGCGCCGCCCTCGGCCATACCGCTGCCGGGGCGCAACGCCGCGGGAATGCCCTCCAGGTAGCCACCGTTGATGAGGTTGAGCAGGGACTTGCACGTCTCAAATTCCCCCAGGCGGCTCAGGTCTATGAGCTTCTGCACATCCCGCCCGGGCTGCACCAGCCCAAACACCAGGCGTTCATTGGCGTCAATCTTGTCGTCGTCCTCTGCCGGCGCAGCGTTGGAGCCGCCTTCCATGGCGTCAAACGCCGCGTCCAGGTTGTCCAACGCGTCCCCACCGCCCGCGGCCTTCTTGCCGCCGCCAGCAGCAGAGCCACCCACCTGGCGGATGATGCGGAACGTCATCCCGTAGCTGGTGACCTTCTTCCGGATGATGGGCCACTCGTCCACCATGCGAAAGCCTTCCATGAGCACACTTTCACTCCGGATGGCTTCAAACGGTTCCTGCTGGATGTCCTTGAGCTCGGCCTGGGTGAACTCATAGGTGCCGTTGGACCACAAAAAGAGCTTGTAGATGGTCTCGGTGGTCTGGAGCTTGGTGAACTCACGCAGCGCGTCCGCCGTCATGAAACCGGCGTCCACCATGATGTCCCCCAGGCGCTTGAGCGTGCGGCGCTGCAGGTCCAGCGCCTGGTCCAGCTGCTGCTGGGAAATGACCTCGGCGCGCATCAACATCGCGCCAAGCAGCTCGCGCTTCTCCCGCGTGGTGCTCTCTGCGCGCACCACGTTGCCTTCCTTGAACGTGATGGAAACTTCCTTTTCGTTGTTCTTGAGGACCAGCGTGCCCGTCTTGGCCTGGTGGCCAATGAGCTGGAAGATGTCCGCAATGCCAAAATCTTTGAGGGTTCCCTTGAGCGCCATGACCGTTTCCCCGCTTCAGGTGTCCTCGGTGCGGAACATCAACACCAGGCCCAGCAGCCACGCCACCACCACCGGCAACGCCGGCAATGCCCCACGCAACAACCCCGCGCCGCTGCCTTGCAGCCCGTAGGGGTCCGGCAACAGCCACGCCGTCAAAAGCCCCAATGTCCCCGCCAGCGTGAAGGCCACCATCAACACCGCGCCCGGCACCGTGAGACCCGCGTAGAGCTGCCCGGCGCCCGCCCACGCCACGCTCAGCAACCGCGCCAGCACCCTGCGCCGTCCCCGGTAGCGGCGGATTTCCACGTCCTTGCGAATCTTGAGCGCCGCTTCCACCCGCGCCCCACGCACCAGAAACGCGTTGTAACACTGCGCACAGTGCTGCCGGTCCACGTTGGGCCCGTCACAGGACCGGCATGCCGGTGAGCCACACCGCGCACACGCCCGCGCCGTGGACACGCGGCGTCCCAAGGCCTCCACCAGGGCAAAAGCCACCATCAGCCCCAGCACCATGAACGGGTAGAGCGGCGCGGGCACGCTGGGGCAGATGCGGCCCCAAAGGTCCATGGCCACTTCTTCGGACTCCGGGGTGCGCGCCAGCGCGGCGGGAACAAACGCCGCCAGCGGCGCGGGCGCATCCAGGAACGCCACGTTGTGCGGGCGGGGCAGGGTGG
>Ga0154020_10000758_pt1 | contig 39854 bp, 33 predicted proteins | sample Klosneuvirus_201_FD_109709 | JGI IMG/M metagenome (GOLD analysis project Ga0154020, IMG submission 109709) | Active sludge microbial communities from wastewater, Klosterneuburg, Austria - Klosneuvirus_20160825_MG | ecosystem: Engineered > WWTP > Aerobic digester > Activated sludge | place... | reverse complement strand
CATTTTTCAGATTTAAGTGGAATTGCATTCAATCTCAGTTTTTTAAACAAGAATTGAAACAAACAAAAAAGTAAAATCCCAGAAATAATTGGAATGATCATTAGCCACCAATTTATGGAGGCTGCCGCTTCTGCCGGGGTTTTTAAATATTTTAAGGCATTTCCATCCAAGGGACCTGACCAATATGTATAAATAACTGCATTACTTATTACTGCCAAACTGCAAATAGCAAGGAGTGTGTAATGAAATCGTGTAAAAAAAACGGATAGGTTTTGGTTTAAAAATAGTCCCACCAATAGTAATAACGATAATATTAAAGAGAAGTAACCCGCTACCGACATATCGAGCCAAAGTGCGTGAAGCATTGAATTAGCAAGAACTTTCCAGTTAAAATTTTGAGCAAATGATGATGTAAAAATAAAAAATAGCAGTCTGCCTGTTTGAAAGAAAATCAACCAGTAAACAAAATAAACAGGAATTAATTTAAGTCTCTTTATCACTCAATCTATCGGATATCTTGCCCAATTTGAATTTTTAACAAGCAGTGTTTAAAAAGATTAGTTGCCTTTTTGCTTGATTCTGCAAATATCTGTTTCCAAAGGCAATTCACCATCATTTAACAAATAATCAACAAATACTTTAGAAAGGTAAGGAATTAATGATACCCCTTTGCTGCCAAAACCTCCAAAAATAAATTGATTTTTAAGTGCAGGATGTTCACCTAAAAAGGGTCTTCTATCGTTTGTAGAAGGTCTAATGCCTGCCCGATGACCAATGGTTTTAAACGGCATCTTAATTAAATTGGCGAGTTTAGTTTCAAGCTCTTCTCGTCCTTTTTCGGTAGTAATAGGTGTGTTAAGATCCCAATTATAAGTGGCTCCGACTAAAAATTTGTTGTTACCTTGGGGAAGAATAAAAATACCTTTATTAATAATTCTGTCTTCGTAAAAATCATTTATTTCAACTTCCAAAATTTCACCATGAACATTTTTAAAAGGCAGGTAACTAAATTGCTCCGTTTGGGCTGTATATGTTCCATCTGCAAAAATAATTTTGGCATAATTCAACTTCCCATAATTAAAAGAGTCATTTCCATAACTTAAATGTTCATTTCTGAATAGCTCAAACACTATAGATTCTTTTTGTTCCAAATACTGATGCAGTGATCGAATATAGGCAGGAATATTGAGTCTGCCGGTTTGTAAAATATGCAATGCTCCAAAAGAATTATTCACCTTACTATCATCCAAAAAACGAATATCAGAATCCATAAAATCCTCAAAACCGACAGATTTTTTCTTATTAAGCCATTCATTTTGTTCAAAAACAGAATCAAAGAGTTTATAAGTTGGAAGGTTATAAAAAAAAGAATCACTGAATTTTTTCTCTAAAAAAGGATAGAAATTGTGCAATTCTTCGAAAATAGAATGCGCATTCCAAGTAAGTGCTGTGCGCTTTCCGGTTAAAGGATTTACGATACCGGCCGCTATATGAGATGAAATATTTTGAAGGGGTTGATCCATCACCATCACCTTAGCTCCCGAATTTAGTAGGCGAAATGCCAATGTTGAACCGGCCAGGCCTCCTCCTACTATCAAAAAATCATACATTTCTGCGAAATTACTCAATTAATTTGCGTGATTAGTCATCCTTAATTTGAGGAATCAATCCGATAATACAGATTTGTGAGGCTTACCAACTCTCAGTATATTTGCAAGTCTGTTTTGAAAATCGCCAAGGTCTCCATTCTTATACTTTTTTGTTCTCTCGGGAGCATGCTGATGGCGCAAACAGATACATCTTCTAAAAAGAGTAAGATTAAGATTCGACCTCTTTTTATGACAATTGAAAACTATGAATCCTTAAAAACCGATTTACACACTTTTGACACGAGTCTAAATGGTTTTCATCAGTTGAACCCATATCGCAAGCAAGACCTTCCATATCAGGACCTTGGTTTACCGGGAACACCAATTCAACCATTATTTTTAAATACTGTAAAAACCCCGGGGTTTGATCTTGGGTTCAACCGAATGAATGATTGGCTTTACAGCATTAATGGTAAAAGCGAAAAAATTATAATAGCCCCAACTCCGTATACAATGTTAAATTATAGTCAAGGTGCCAAAGACTTAATTTTTCTGGAGCTATTGCACACGCAAAATATTACCAGGCGTTGGAATGTGGGTATTGATTACCGAAGATTAAAAACCAATAACTACCTTTTTTATCAAATGGGTGGTGATATTTATACAAAAATAAGGATACCAAGCATATATAATGTGAAGCTATTTAGTAGTTTTAGGTCAAAAATGGATAAATACCATTTAATTGGATCTCTAAATTTAAACAAGGTAAATTTACGCGAATCGGGCGGACTAAGTAAACCGGAAACGTTTGACAGTACCTCCGGAAATTTAAGAGTTTTTGAAAATCCACTGAACAATGTTGTAAGCACAATTAAGCAACCGGCATTGGTATTGAAACAATATTACAGGTTTGGGAAAACGAGTTTTCAAACTTTATTGAAAGACAGCATATTAGACACGGTTAGTTTTGAATTTAAGCCTAGAGGGTACTTTTACCATCAGCTTTTAATGAATCGAACCATCTTTCAGTACACTGATCCTGAAGCAGATACACCCTATTATCCTTTTCCGATTTTTGGTAATGAAACCAATGATTCCATGTCGTTAAAACAAATCTCAAATTCGGCAGGAATCGCCCTTAAAAATGGAAACAGTAAGTTCAATCAGTTTATTAAATTGGGTGTTGAACACAATCTAATTTGGGTTTACAACTCTCATAATTCTCAAAAGAATGACCATAATTTATCAGTCAATGGCGAAATTGCTGCTAACATGAAGTCGAAGTACGGCAAAATTGAAATTTTTGGATTGGGGCAATTTTTTATATCGGGATATAACAGCAAAGATTATTTATTGCAAGGGCGAGTAAGGTTAACAGTATCGGACAAATTAAGATTAAATGGAAATATTTCGAGTCAACGGCATGTTGTGGATTATTTCCAAAGTCGTGCTAATAATAACTTTGTATTATGGGAACAGGCACTCAAACCGGTATACAGGAATGGATTGGAAGCTAACATAGAGTTTTTGCCATTAAAATTAAAAGCAGGTTTTAATGCATCCAATTTCCAGAACTATGTTTTATACTTTAATGAAAAAGCTCCGGCTGGAGTTGATTTTAGTTATCTGGAAATCTTTTTATCAAACGATATCCGTTTCAGAAAATGGAGCTGGCATAACAGACTAAGTTCTCAAAAGAGCAGTGCAGTTTATCATTTACCGGAATTAGCATTATCGGGCGGTATATTTTGGGAAAACCGTTTTTTTAAGAAGAACATGCTGGCCAGATTTGGTGTAGATTATTTTTGGTACAGCAGTTATTTTGCCGATGCCTACAATCCATATTTAAGGCAGTTTGTATGGCAGGATAAAACTAAGATTGGCAATTATCCTTATTTTGATATTTATATTAGTGCGCAGATACAAACTATGAATTTATTCATTCGTTTCGAGCATTTAAATCAAGGCCTTTCAGGCAATAGGTACTATTCAACACCTTTATATCCAAATCCTCCGCGATTTTTTCGATTTGGGGTAAATTGGAGGTTGTTTCATTGATTTTTTGGACGGCGGTTTTCCTAAACCTTTCGAGGGTTTAAAACCCTCGAAAGGTTAGGAAAAAAATCCAATTATTTAGGAATATTTTATTCCAAAACTGTTGATTACTAACTCAATAGGTGGTTTATTTTTGTAATCGGAATTTCATTTTCAATTCAACCTTTCGAGGGTTTTAAACCCTCGAAAGGTTGAATCAGTCGAAATTTCTCCCCTCAACACCCCAACCAACCAGTATGCAACCCGATACATTCTATCATATCTACAACCATGCCAATGGCAATGAGAATTTATTCAGAAACGATAATAATTACAATTATTTTCTCCAACGATATGTTCATTTCATAGCGCCTGTGGCCGACACCTATGCCTATTGTTTGATGCCTAATCATTTTCATTTCCTGGTTAAAATTAAATCAGAAGATCAACTTCTTGCCATTCCAGGAAAAGGCACTAAACATTGCAAAGGATTTACCCCATCTAAAGCCTATCCAACAATTGATAAATATGTTATTGGAAAGTTTGCAGATTTGTTTAATGGATATGCTCAAGCATATAATAAATTGTATGAAAGAAAAGGTAGTTTATTTCGCCATCCTTTTAAAAGAAAACCAATAATCGACGATGACTACTTAGCTGAAATCATTAGATACATTCATTCCAATCCGGTTCACCATGGCTTTACAAAAGAATTGGAGGACTGGCAACACAGTTCCTTTTTCTACTTTTTAAACACCAGAAAAACCTTTCTCAAATTAAATGAAGTAATTGAAATTTATAATAGTTTCGATGAATTTCTAAACCTCCACAAACAAACTGTGCAATTAAAAATTAACGAATTTTAAGCCTAATTTTTACAAGTTATCCATAAAATATCTTGATATTTTATCCATTAAATGCACCCTGTCTTTTCCCAAAACATTATGTGGGTGGTGCGGATATACAAAATAATCCAGCTGAACCCCGTCTTTAATACATTTCTCAATATACTGAAGTGAATGCTGCCATAATACCACATCGTCTTCTCCACCATGTATCATCAACAACTTGCCCTTCAAATTTTTTGTATAATTCAATAAATTAGAAGTTTTATAACCTTCCGGATTTTCTTCCGGGGTGTCCATGTATCTTTCGGTATACATTATTTCGTAAAGTCCCCAATCAATTACCGGGCCTCCTGCCACTCCCACTTTAAATGAATCCGGATAACGTGTCATCATGCTGGTTGTCATAAATCCCCCAAAACTCCATCCATGTATGCCCATTCTGTTACCATCCACATAGGAAAGCCCCCTTAAATATGAAGCACCTGTAAGTTGATCTTCTAATTCCAGAGTTCCCAGTTGGCGAAACACCGCACTTTCAAATGCATGCCCCCGATTCAATGAACCTCTTCCATCTATCGAAAAAACAACAAATCCTTTTTGAGCCATATACTGCATCCAAAGATTAGCTCCTCCCAACCATGTATTATTAACAAGTTGTAAATGAGGACCATTGTACAAATAAACAATCACAGGATACTTTTTATTGGCATCAAAATTTATTGGTTTTATTAAACGGTAATGCAATGGTGTTCCATCTTTCGCTGTTAAAACACCTAGTTCAATTTCTCCCAGTTTGTAATCTGTTAAGGGGTTGGCAGCCTTAAAAACGGACGTTTCTTTTTTTGAACTTACCGAAACCAAACTTACCTCCCTTGGGGTTGATAAATTTTGAAAATTATCCAAAAACCAATCTCCATTTGGGCTTAATAATATTGTGTGGGTTCCTTCCTTTGTTCCGTTTAAAAGTGTGGTTTTGCCTGTTTTAATATTTACCGATTGCAAATGTCTTTGGGTTGCTCCTTTAACTGTTGAGGTATAAAATAAATTCATTCCTGATTTATCAAAACCGTGTACTTCTGTAACCACCCACTTTCCTTTGGTAAGTTGTTTTAGTAATTTCCCGTCAACATCATATAGATATAAGTGATTAAAAGTATCTCTTTCACTCCACCAAACGAATTTTGTAGGATCGTTTTTAACAAACAAAGGCCCATGCTCCGGCTCTACATACTTTTCATTTGTTTCTTCAAAAAGTGTTTTAACAAAGGAGCCGGTTTCGGCATTATATTGGTTCAACCACATATGATTTTGCGCTCTATTTACTATGGCTACATAAATAGATTTACCATCCGGACTCCAGGTAACATTGGTTAGGTATTGCTCAGCCGGTGCTCCTGTATTTAGGTATATGGTTGTATTTGAACTAACATTATAAACTCCCAATAATGCATGGTGACTTGGGGTTCCTGCAATTGGATAGCGAATATTTCTTGAATTGGCCGGCCTGTTGTTTAATTGATAAATTGGATATTCTGCCACCATACTTTCATCTAAATGATAATAGGCAAGTTTCTCGCCATCATTGCTCCAAAATGTTCCTTTTAATATTCCAAATTCATTTCGGTGTACTGCTTGACCGTTGACAATTCCGGCTTTGGTATCGTTGGTAATTTGTTTGCCATCAATAAATAAATTGTTTCCCTCTGTATACGCAATCTTATGCGTATTAGGCTCTATATCTGCATTCTCCATTAAAGAGGCATTATATTTCGCCAATATTTTGGTACTCTTTTCATTTAGGCTATATGCATAAATTTTATTATTGGCCATGTATTTAAATGAGCCTGCACCAAGCCAAACCAATTTGGGAAATCTTTTTAAGGTATCATCCCCCGGAAATGAAGTTTTCAAAGACTTATCTAATTCGGATTTTGTCACTTTTGATACAATTTTACCGGATCCTGCGTCTGTAATTAAAAGCACATTATCAACCACCTGCGAATAATTAGACGAACCGGCAACCCATTGTAATTGATCCGGACTTTTAGGAATAAGTTTACCACCACCACCCAAAACTGCTTCCTCAATTGTGAAAGTCTTATTTTGCGCAGATGCTGAGTATGAAAGTATTAACGTACCTCCAAGTAACAATGAACCTATGCCTAAAAATAAATATTCTTTAAAATGTTTCATGCAATAAAAATTGATTAGTTAAAAGCGGCAAACCAAAGCATTTTTTTTAGAATGTCAATAATTTATAGATGAATTATTATTTCTCATGGACAGACTAACAAATATGCAAAATTTATTTTTTAGAAAAATTTATTCCAATTAACATATCTCGAAAAAGGAAACATTGAAATTATTGATATAAAACACATAAACTTGTAATTGAGAAACTTAAAATTGTTTACTAAAATCTTAAAAATATATATTCTACATTTTATACTGATAGTTTCAGTGATATTTACATCATGCTCTAAGAAAGCAGATGTCATTATTCCAAATAATGTTCCTAAAAATTACGACGATGTTTCCTCAGTAAAAATTGAAAATTATATCAATCGGTTGTACATTGATCTGCTGGGCAGAGAGCCGTTAAATACAGAAAAGACTAGAGATTTGGACTTTCTAAGAGCAGGTGGACTAAAATATGAAGCTCGAAAAATTCTGATAACCAGACTTATGACGGACTCTATTTTTGTTGATGGGGATTCAAGTTACAAAAGAGCATATTATCAGCGATTATATGATCTTACCAAGGCTAGATTATTGGAAGGTGCGGAGGAAGGTGAATTTTATCAGCAAATAGGAAATGCAGGTTTTGCACTTAAATCCTCCAGATTACTTGGTGATTCCATTGGGGTTTTTTCAGCAATGGTAACTATCAACCGCTGTAAAAATGTTTTAGACTCCCGACGAAATTATCAAATAGGCAAAATTAATATCAACGAAATGTATGCATTTATGTTAGATAACCCAATATACGATGTTATAAATATGAACTCTCTCAATTTTGTCAATGCCTCTTTCGATAACATGTTTTTTAGATTTCCAACAAGAGATGAATTTGAAATTGCCTACCAAATTATAGATGCCGGAAAAGGTGGCAGCCTTTTTGGAGGATACGCTACCAATAAGGCCGAGTATTGTGAAATGTTGGTTCAATCGAGAGAATTTCATGAAGGAATGATTAAATGGTGTTACCTTACCTTAATAGGTCGCGAACCCACAACCCAAGAATCATACAACCTAATGCAAGAGTATTTTATTAAAAAGGACCTTAAATATGTTCAAACAATAATTTTAATGACAGATGAATATGCACATTTTTAAACTTAGCATCTTTCTTTTATTGAGTGTTTCCCTTATTCAATGCAAAAAAGAAAATGTAGATACCTTATACGAAGTGGTTGAAACCCCTTCATATGGTGATAATCTAAACAAGGATAAAAGCAAAACCAATATTGAGTTTCACAGTATTCTTACCACAAATCTATTCCAAAAGCCTGCTTCCATAAATGAACTCAGTCGCACTGACAGAGTGCTGCAAAGCTGCGGTGATAAAACATTAATCAATGAAGTGGTGATAAGCAATTATATGAATAGCCCAACTGTAATACTACCAACTCGACAAAGGATGTATGACAGCACCGAGAAGTTTATTGAAGAAACCTATATCCGCTTTTTCATCCGTCGTCCAACACAGGCCGAAAAAACCTGGTTTATTAATTTTATAAATGCAAACAAATCAAATCCCGCGTTCAGGCCTGAATTGGTTTACACAGCATTTGCAGCATCCGACGAATATATGTTTTACTAAAAATGAAAAGACGTGATTTTGTAAAAAAGGCAGCCACACTTGCCGCAGGAAGTATTGTAATGCCATACTTGTTGCCATCGGGTAGATTGTTTGCCAAAACAAATGCTCCATTAGCCGAGCATGTGGTGTTTGTTATTTTTGGTGGTGGCTTAAGGCAACAAGATTCTATACTTCAAAGATATCTTGCCGATAGTCAAGGATTTAATTCGGAAGGAAATATACTTTACAACATACTTGAAGGTGCTCCACCTACAAGCAAAATTGCTTATGGCTTAACTCCTGCAGGTCAATCTAGCGGTAGTCAGCCTATTCCAAAAATTTTATCCCAATCCATTCAAAAACAGGGAACCATTTTTGCTGAGATGCGCGCTATTTCAGGCGGTCACTATGGGGGTCTTAATTCTCTTATCACAGGAAGCAGAGTTGAAGGACAAGGGCTAAAAGTAAGGCCTATTAACCCAACTGTATTTGAATATGCTCGACGCTTTGGTGGATTTAAAGCAACCGAAACTTGGTTTATCGGTAACACTATAGGCAATTCACTACCACTGTTAAACTCCAGTAAACATCCTAATTTTGGCTTGCCGTATGGTGCCAATTTCTTTGCTCCCAATATTACTTTTGGTGGCGATGGACAAGCAACACTTTCTAATGCAAAGGTTTATCACCCACAGGAGGAGCTCGAACCAATATATGATATGAAAAACTTTCTTGACAACTCCTTTAACATCAAAAAAGGAGATATGCCGGGAATAAAGAATACAGATTCTGAACGCACACAAATAAAAGAATTTATTGCCAACACATTTCAACGAAAAGCCAATGGACAATTACCAATGCCTCCGGTAAGTGGAGGTGATGGATCTACAATGGGTTATGCAACCGAAGTTTTAAGGGTTTTTAAACCAAAATTACTTGTTGTTAATATGAGTGGTATTGATGGATGTCATTCTAATTTTACAGGTTATATTCAAGCAATGCATCAAGCTGATCATGCAATGGGCTTTCTTTGGGATTATATCCAAAACCAAATTCCTGAAATGAGTGGCAAAACAATTATGTGCTTTGCACCTGAATGTGGAAGAAATTTAAAATCAAACCCCATTATCGACTCCAATGATTGGTATGGGTACGATCATGGAGACGCCAACTCCTTAAGAGTTTTTGGAGGAATGGTAGGTCAATCAGTACCAAAAAATCTAATGGTTGGTTCCGAGGCGACACCAATAGGTAAAGTCACGGATTTTAACTTAACCATCGCAGAAATTTTAGGCTATAAAAGCGAGGTTGTATCTTCCGGCTTAATCGACCCTGAAGCAAAAAGTTTATTTGATAGAATATGACGATGAAAAATCTACTCTTATCATTATTTCTGCTTAGTACCATCACATTTTTTTCAAGCTGTGAAAAAGAAAGTGCAAGTTCTGATAACCCTTACGATACCTGGACATCCACTCCCAGAGGTCCCGTAATAAAAGACCTTCCTATGGACCCAAATTCCATTGAAGGCTTGCATAAAAACATTTTTAAACCAACATGCGCCAATAGTGGATGCCATGATGGGAATTTCGAACCGGATTTTCGTAGCATTGAAAGCACCTATAATTCGCTGCTTTATAGAGATGCCACCAATTATGATCCTGCTAATCTGCAAATTGAAAAACGCGTACTTCCGGGTGATGCTGCCAATAGTATGCTACTGCATCGAATTAAAACATTTATACCTGGAACTCAAGGTCAAATGCCACTAACCACCGACCCCGGAAGTGATTGGGCTGCCAAAAAAAATGAATACATTCAAAATATCACAAAATGGATTAACGATGGTGCCAAGGATCAATTTGGAAAAAGCGCATTAAGCCTTGATTTTCCTCCCCAATTAGGAGGTTTAATGGTTTTTGCCGATGGTTCTTCAACTCCATTGCCACATATTGGATTAAATCCTATCGAAATTCCATCCGGTACAAATTCAATAAAAATAATGGTTTCTTTTATTGATGATAAAACTCCTATTAATCAATTGGGTGCAACAACTTTTAATTATTCTTTAAATCCTTATGAATATACCAATCCCGAGGCAACTATGACAACGGAGTCTACACCCTTTATTACCAAAGGCATTCTTGGTAAAGATGTAGAATATTGGCATAGCATTTCATTGCCTGTGTCAACATTTAAGGCAGTTGCAAAAAATGTTGTGTGGATTAGGACCCAAACCACAGATAATATAAATGCCGCATTATTTATCCCTGCAACAAGTGCTGCATTTAATACTAAAAAATATTGTGCTTTGATAATCAGATAATGAAAGGTCTTTCTCAAATAACTAATTTATACATAATGGCGGTTTTAGCCGTAATTTCATTTTACGGTTGCGGTCAAGAAGAGGTTGTTACAGTAAATAAAACACCACTTATTCAACTCGTTTCTGTTTCTTCACAAAATATTAAGCAATTTAAAGACAGTGTCGTTATTACATTTGAATACAAAGATGGAGACGGCGATATTGGAGAAACTGACCCGGATAAAAATTCTATTCAAATAAAAGACAGTCGTTTAACCAAACCCGATTATTACTTTATAAAACCCTTGGCACCGCCGGGTTCTGAAATTTCATTTAAAGGTACAATTGCCCTACAGATAAAAAGTTTGTTTTTATTAGGTACCGCAAATTCTGAAATAACCACCTTAGAACTGCGAATAAAAGATAGAGCCGGAAACTGGAGCAATGTAATCACCACTCCTACTATTACTATTAATAAGTGATACTTAAAACAACATACAACCTTCAAATAAGCTCTTTCATTAAGAGACTTGTAATGGTATGTATGTTATTGATTCCCTCTACACAAATTTTTGCTCAAACCACCTATAAAATGAGCAATAAACAGGTTTACGATTGCAGGGGTAAACTTACCGATAGCGAAGCAAACAAAGTAAACAGTAATTGGTATGCAAGTAATGAAGATCTTATTTTTACAGTTAGTGTTGAAGGTGCAAGTAGTATACTGATTAAATTTTTAAGCACCATTGATATTGAATCCAATGCAGATTTTCTTAAAATTTACGATGGAAAAGATACTAACGCCACTCTTCTCCAAAAATTTGATAATAACAACAAGCCTTCAGGTAATATTTCTACCTCAGATAGTTTCGTTACATTTTATTTTCACTCTGATAAATTTGTAAATGGTTCGGGATTTGAGTTAAGCTGGGAAGCGAAAATCACTAAAATAACTCAACCAAAAATCACACCAATTGCCGATCCAACATGCAACTCAACAAAAATCAGAGTAGTTTTTGATCAAAAATTCAACTGTGATTCCATCAAACCTAAAAACTTTAAATTATCCGGAACATTGAGTACCGCTGTAAGTAACGTTACAGCCATAAATTGCGATAGCAAAAACGAAAGCAATACCTTTGATGTATACTTTGCAAGTGGCTTAAATCAAAGTGGCTCATACACTATTGATTTTAATTCAACTTTTAAAGACAGGTGTGACAGCATTTGGCAAATAAATGCAAAACTGGTTTTCAAAATTACAGATTGCCCCATTGTTGTTACCCTTTCAACCAATAATGATTCTGTTTGTAAAGGGAATTGCACTGTAATTAATGCCACAATCACAGGAGGAAATCCGGCTAATTATATTTACAAATGGATAAGTGGTGGTCTCACAGGCAAACCGCCAAAAACTGTGTGCCCAAATTCTAACACCCGCTATATTTTGGAGGTATCTGATGGAATTTCTATTCCGGGACGAGACACCTTGGATATAACCATTTTAATTCCACCGGTTGCACAAAACGATACCACCGTATGTCAATCAAGTGGCCCGTTTAACCTCAAAGCCTCACCAACAGGAGGAAAATGGTCAGGTACAGGCATTACAAATTCAAACAACGGAACATTTAATCCCGCCGTTTCCGGGAGTGGTACCTTTGCTATAATTTACAAAAAGGATAGTTGTTCTGATATTGTTAATGTAACTGTAAGAGCTATAAATGCAGGACCGCCCAATGCAGCTTGTCCCGCATCTTCTCCTTTTATGGTAAGCAACTTTTCACCACCGGGAGGAACCTGGAGCGGACCAAACATTGCCAGTTCCGGCATAATAACCCCCACATCTGCTAAAAGTACTTTTACTGTAACCTATTCATGGAATGGATGCACTGCAGATAAAACAATTAATATTGATGGAATAAATATTATTAAATCTGACACTATCTGTCAATCAGTAAATTTAGACACCTTTCAATTTAGTCCATTAGGTGGTATTTGGTCAGGACCGGCGTTAACAGATGTAAACAATGGAATCAATTCACCCATCTCAGCCGGAGCAGGCAATAAAATATACATTTATATTGTAAATGGATGCAGAGATACCTTAAAAAGAAATATTCAAGGGGTTGATGCAAGATGGGATGAAATTGCTTGTCCTGATGCAGGAAAACGCACCTTGCCGGTAGGCATTCCCGCAGGTGGTTATTGGATTGGAAAAGGCATTTTTGATAAGATAAATGGTGTTTTTGATGGGGATACATTTAAAGTACCCGGGAAATCAACATTTGCATATTCAACGCTTACCTATGTTTCGCCCAATGGTTGCAGAGATGATAAAATAATGTATTTGCGATATACGAGATTTTACGCAGATACTGTTAAAAACTGCGAAACCGATACGAATTTCTATTTGAGGTACGCTTATGTTTTTAATGATCCCTGGAACATGAATTTTACCGGAAGTTCAGCCATAGTCGGTACATCCTTATACTATCAAATGTTTAGTCCTAAACTTGCAGGTAAAGGCAGTTATCATCAAGTAATTGGAGAGGCCAATGGCTGTCAGGATACAATAATTGTTCACATTTACCCTAGAGCAAAAGTTCAAAACGACACTACGTTTTGCATTGCCGATGATCCTTTCAAATTATATAATGGTGAAAAAAAAGGGACATTTAGTGGCAAAGGAATAACTAGTGGAATTAATGGAATTTTCAATCCGGCAATAGCCGGAGTAGGCACCCATAAAATTCTTTTTTCACTTCCCGGAAAATGCATTGATACAATTAAAATAACAGTAAAAGCGCTTCCGGTTGTCAGCTTTTCGGGCCTCAAAAGCTATTATTGTTTAAAGGATACCATTGTTAATTTATCACTTTCTCCAATTGGAGGCAATTTAACCGGAAACGGTTTAACCGGAAGCACGTTTAATCCCAAAAATGCCGGCACCGGTACACACACAATTACATATACTTTTGGAACTTTAAAATGCGTAAATAAATACACACGCGACGTTTTAGTTGCCGATACCCTAAAATTAACAATATTCAGGGACAAAGATTCGATTTGTGTAGGAACCACAGTTGCAGTTTCAACAAAAACAAGAGGAGGTTCCGGAAAATATGACTTGCAATGGAGTGGAGGACAAAGCAATGTTACATCAATATATCTCAATCCAAAGTTCAGTACACCCATCACTGTAATCTTGAAAGATGGTTGCAGTGACTCGGTTTCTAAAACACACTTGGTTTATGTGCATCCCTTGATGGCTAGCAGCAGCACTACCAGCCCGATTCAATGCTATGGTGCACCGGGTTTTATAAACCTAAAAATGCAAGGAAATGGGCCATTTAATTACACATGGAACACTATCCCTCCTCAAAAAACAGCTATCATAACAGCACCTGCGGGAAACTCATATAGAGTTTATGTTACCAATACTTTAACCGGTTGTAAGTATGATACCAATGTAACCATTCCCGGGCATACTCCAATTAGAGCCTATTTTTCATACTCCCCCAACGGAAGTTGCATGTTAAGTTACAATGCATTTCTTCAAATTATAAATTTAAGTCAGGGTGGAATTACAGGCTATTGGGATTTTGGCGATAGCACAAAAATTCCTTATGATCCTCTGGTTAATCCTACCCATTTATATGATGGGCTTCAAGATCATTATTTTATTAAACTTAAAATTGCCAATGCCGGCAACTGTCAGGATAGTTTTATACAAAAAGTATGTGTAAAGGAAGTTACTGATTTGGTTATACCTTCCGCTTTTTCACCAAATGGAGATGGCATAAACGATATTTTTAAAATAGATTATGCTACTTTTTTGTATTCTTCCATGGCAATTTATACCCGCTGGGGTGAAAGAGTCTTTTACTCCGAAGATTTTAAAACAGGCTGGGATGGTTACTACATGGGTAAATTATGCCCCATGGATTATTATGTTTATGTGTTTACATATAAGGGCAAAAAAACAGCTAATAAGTTGGCAAAAGGAGTTCTATACCTTATTAGATGATACATTTTTAGTGTCACATCCACCAAAATTTATGCATTTGAAATTGATTTTGATTTAATAAACTATTTAGCGGTAATGATATTAAATTTGCACTTTTTATATCATGAATCATTTGCAAACTACCATTGAAACTGCTTGGGAAAACCGCGAATTACTAAGCAAGGAAGAAACACAAATCGCCATACGTGAAGTTATTGAACTTTTAGATACAGGTAAATTAAGAGTAGCTGAACCAACATCGGATGGCTGGAAAGTTAACGACTGGGTTAAAAAAGCGGTTATTTTATATTTCCCTATTCAAAAAATGGAAACTTTTCATGCCGGACCCATGGAATTTTATGATAAAATGCCATTGAAAAAAAACTATGAAAGATTAGGTGTAAGAGTGGTTCCGCATGCGGTAGCACGACATGGTTCATTTATAGCAACAGGTGTTATTTTGATGCCAAGCTATGTTAACATTGGAGCATTTGTGGATATTGGAACTATGGTGGATACTTGGGCAACAGTAGGAAGCTGTGCTCAAATTGGTAAAAATGTACATCTAAGTGGTGGAGTTGGAATAGGTGGAGTACTAGAACCTGTGCAAGCAGCTCCAGTAATTATAGAAGATGGATGTTTTATAGGCTCAAGATGCATTGTTGTTGAAGGTGTTAGAGTGGGCAAGGAGGCAGTGCTTGGAGCAGGAGTAACTCTAACTTTAAGTACTAAAATAATTGATGTAACCGGTGACGAACCAAAAGAATACAGAGGTTATGTGCCCGAAAGAAGTGTAGTTATTCCGGGAACGCAAATGAAGAAATTTCCTGCAGGCGAATTTGGTGTACCATGTGCATTGATTATTGGTCAACGCAAGGCTAGTACCGATTTAAAAACTTCGCTTAATGAAGCTTTAAGAGAGCACCATGTGGCTGTTTAATTCTAAACGACCCATTTTTAGCTCAATTCAATGAATATCGGTTTTGATGCAAAAAGATTTTTTCTAAATCGATCCGGTTTAGGAAATTATAGCCGTTGGTTGATTCATGGCTTAATAAATCAATATCCGCAAAACTCTTATCATTTATATACTCCACAGGTTAATAAAGGTGATTTGGCACCGGATTTTACTACCTCAAATTCAGAGGTTACCATTCATTTACCTTCCAACTTATTCAAAACATTTTGGAGAACCAAGGGAATTAAAAAGGATCTTTTAAAGCATTCTATTGAAGTTTTTCATGGATTAAGTAATGAAATTCCTTATGGAATTGAAAAAACAAAAATCAAAAGTGTAGTTACAATCCACGATTTGATTTTTAAAATTCACCCGGAGTATTACAACCCAATTGACAGAAGCATTTATGATACTAAATTTAAAAGTGCCTGTGAAAGATCCAACAAGATTATAGCAATAAGTGAACATACAAGGCAATTGATTATTGATCATTATGGGATACCCAAAGAAAATACGGAAGTTATTTATATGGATTCATTACCAATTTTTCATGAATCTGCTGATGCAAAAAAACTTAGTGAAATAAAAAAGAAATACAGTTTAAACCAGCCATTTTTCTTAAATGTTGGAGGCGGTGGAGGACGAAAAAACCAGGTGAGGCTTTGCCGGGCATTTGCTGAAATAGCAAATAATATTGATCACAATCTGCTAATTTGTGGAAAGAAAGGAAGAGATTTTGAAGAGATAGAAAAAGTTATTAAAACTTACAATCTTAAGAATAGAATCCACTGGCTTGAAAATATAACGGATGAGGATTTGTTTAACATTTACCATCTTAGCTATGCTACAGTTTTCCCATCCCTTTATGAAGGATTTGGAATCCCAATTGTAGAAAGTTACCGATGTGGCAAGCCTGTAATCACTTCATTTGGAAGCAGTTTAGAAGAGGTTGCCGGATCATCGGGTTTAAAATGTGATCCTCGCGATATTAATGACATAGCTACTCAAATGCTAAAACTAACAGTTACAGAAGTTTACGATACACTAGTAAAAAATATACCACAAGAACTTTTAAGATTTGAGTCAGGTGATCTTTTAAAAAAATATTATACCGTTTATGAGGAAATATGCGGCTTAAAAATTTAAAATCAGACGGAAATTTTATAGTTAAAAAAACATTTACGCTCATTAATTAAGAAAATGCTTGCTTACAATAAACCGTTTTGACATTCCTTAACACTTGATTTACAGACACTCGTGTTGTTAAAAAATTTAATTTATTTAAAACCATTCTAAATAAATTGAGCGAAAGAATTATTTATTAACTACAGGGTATTAAATGTAAAATAGAAATATTTTTGCGCCCTAATCATTATTGCACTTATTATACCTAAAAACCTCCAAGGATGAAGATACGAATATTCGGTAAATTCAGAAAATTAATGCTGCTTTGCTTTGCATTATTTCTAATCAGTACAGTTAATGCAGCTGCAATTAAGGAAAGCATATCCGGTAAACCCGTAGATGATGCTGTTATCGCTGCCGGTAAAACCCTTTTCGAAGGTAAATGTCAAAGTTGCCATGCCTTAAACAACAAATTGGTTGGACCTGCATTAAAAGACGTTCACAAACGCAGATCCTACGATTGGTTAACCAAATGGATTAGAAACAACGAAGCATTAAGAAAAAGTGGTGATAAAGATGCTATTGCTATTTTTGATCAGTACAATAAATCGGTAATGACCAATTTTACTGATTTAAAGGACGACGAATTAGCCTCGCTTGTAATGTATTTAGAGGATGCGAGTGCCGGTGGTGGAACCACAGCCGGTCCGGGCGACGCATCGGCTCAACCTGCTGCTCCTGTGGTAGTTGATCCAAAAGTGGCTAACAAGGTAAATTGGGCCATGGTGCTATTATTTATTCTAATCGGTGTCATTCTTTTCACTATAGTTAAAATTATTGAGCAGGTTTCTGAAATTAGAGGTAAAGAAGTAATCAAATGGAATCATGTAAATGCATTAATTTGTTTAGTGTTTATGATAGTAGGCTTTATTGCCTTCTTTTATGAATTTTATGTGCATGGAGCTTTAACCTTACCTGAAGCCGCAACCGAACATGGTCGCGATTTAGATAAAATGTTTAATATTACATTAATCTTCACCGGTATTGTTTTTGTAATCACACAATTTTTATTATTCTTTTTTGCTTACAAATACAGAGGTCGTCCAGGAAACAAAGCTTTATACTATCCGCATAACAACAAAATTGAAGCAATTTGGACAATTATTCCAGCGATTGTACTTACTGTGTTGGTTATTGGTGGTTTAAAAACATGGAATAGAATTACAAATAATCCTGAACGTAACAAATTTAATGTAGAGATTTTTGCTTATCAGTTTGGCTGGACCGCCAGATATCCGGGTGAAGATGGAAAACTAGGAAAAACTAACTGGAATCTTATCTCGAATGATAATTTATTAGGTGTTGCAATTAAAGAAGAGGCAGAAAAAATGTTGCCAACTTTAGAGCAAGATATAAAAGACCTTCAAAAACAACGTGCAGAATTACCTTTAAGACTAAGCGAATTAAAAGCTGAATTAGGTGGTTTAAGCGGCCAAGAACGCAAAACACAACTTTCTAAAATTGCAGAAATCGAAAATGGTACCGCAGAAAGTGATATTAATAACTCCATCAATAACCGTAAGGTACAAATAGGTAGAATTAAGGAATCTCTTAAACCGGAATATTTTGCTGATTTTTATGACAATACCGGATTAGATGATCAAATTGTGAACAACGAAATTCATATTCCAAAAGGGAAAACAGTAACCTTCAAATTTAGAGCACGTGATGTTATTCACTCAGCTTATATCCCAATGTTTCGTTCGCAAATAAATGTTGTTCCCGGCCTAGGAACTGAAATAGTGTTTAAGGCCATAGAGACAACAAAAGAAAAACGTGCTAAACTTAATAAGCCTGATTTTGATTATTGGTTAATATGTGCCAAAATTTGTGGATCAGCACACTTTAATATGAAATTGAAAATCGTAGTTGATACAGAGAAAAACTACAATAAATGGATTAAATCCCAGGAAGCTTCCTTTGTTAAAAAAGCTTCAACACCAACACAAGCAAATAATAATTCTACCACAAACACTTTAGTTATAAATTAAACAGAGCATGAATCCCTCAGCAACACATACAGCGGACGCCCACGGTCATGATGATCATGGTCACCACCACAAGGAAAATTTTATAACCAAGTACATTTTCTCACAGGATCATAAAATGATTTCCAAACAATTCCTAATCACAGGAATTATTATGGGATGTTTTGGAATGTTAATGTCTGTATTATTCAGATTACAATTAGCATGGCCCGACACAAGTTTTCCCATTTTGGAAGCTTTACTGGGAAGTAAATGGGCACCGGATGGCAAATTAGATTCATCATTTTACATGGGTCTGGTAACCATTCACGGTACTATCATGGTATTTTTTGTTCTTACTGCCGGTTTAAGCGGTACATTCAGTAACCTACTTATTCCATTGCAGTGTGGCGCCAGAGATATGGCTTCACCATTTATGAATATGCTTTCATATTGGTTCTTTTTTGCATCGTCTGTCGTTTTATCGGCAAGTGTATTTATTGAATCAGGACCGGCTGCAGCAGGTTGGACAGTTTATCCTCCATTAAGCGCTCTTCCAAAAGCAATGCCCGGTTCTGGATTAGGTATGACGATGTGGCTAATATCGATGGTATTATTTATTGGTTCTGCTCTTTTAGGCGGTATCAATTATATCACAACTGTTTTAAATATGAGAACCAAAGGAATGTCAATGAATAGAATGCCCCTAACAATTTGGGCTTTCTTCTTTACAGCCGTTCTTGGTTTATTATCTTTCCCTGTTTTGTTAGGTGGTTCATTACTTCTAGTGTTTGATAGAAGTTTTGGAACTAGCTTCTATTTAAGTGATATTTTCTTAAATGGAGAAGGTGCACTTGCCAATAGTGGCGGTAGCCCTGTTCTATTCCAACATTTATTTTGGTTTTTAGGCCATCCTGAAGTTTATATTATCATTTTACCTGCTCTTGGTATTACTTCCGAAATAATTGCTGTAAATGCACGTAAACCAATATTCGGGTATACTGCGATGGTAATCTCAATTATTGGTATTGCATTCCTTTCATTTATAGTTTGGGGTCACCATATGTTTATCACAGGTATGAATCCTTTACTTGGATTGGTATTTATGATTTTTACCTTGATTATTGCGGTCCCATCAGCTGTTAAGACTTTTAACTATCTCGCGACATTGTGGCGGGGTAATATTCAATTTACACCTGCTATGTTATTTGCCATTGGTTTGGTTTCTTTCTTTATCAGCGGTGGTTTAACCGGTATTTTCTTAGGTAATGCCGCTATTGATATACAATTGCATGATACCTATTTTGTGGTTGCCCACTTCCATATTGTAATGGGTTGTGCTGCTATTTTTGGAATGATGGCCGGTATATATCAATGGTATCCTCGACTATATGGCCGAATGATGAACAAAACTCTTGGCTATATGCACTTCTGGCTAACTTTTATTGCAGCTTACCTTGTGTTTTTCCCAATGCACTTTATAGGTTTGGCCGGTGTTCCTCGTCGTTACTACCAATTTACAGTATTGCCTGAATTTGGTATTTGGGACGATGTAAACGTTTTAATAACCATGGCTGCTATCTTTGGTGCTTTGGCTCAGTTGATTTTCTTATACAATTTCTTTAGCAGTATATTCTTTGGTAAAAAATCTGAACAAAATCCTTGGAAAGCAAATACACTTGAATGGACTGCTCCTGTAGAAAGATTGCATGGTAACTGGCCCGGCGAAATACCTACCGTGTATCGTTGGCCTTATGATTATAGCAAGCCTGGTTTCGAAGATGACTTCATACCACAAACAGTTCCAGATGATGGAAATGAAGAGGAATTTGCTCACGTACACACCGTTACTCCTACTCCTGAAAGAAAAGATCCTTCCGAAGTTGTTCATTTTTCGACTCTGTTGGCAAAATGGTTGGGTTTGAAAAATGCCTAAAATTATCGATAGTTTCATTTAATTTAATCAGACTACCTTTAACAAATATTATATAGAATAATTTAACAACCGAAACGGTGTTTAGAGAAAAATTTTTTAACAAGGTTTGTTTTCTAAGTATCGTTTCGGTTTTTTTATTGTTTATAATGGGAGGGCTGGTAAGAAGTACCGGTTCCGGAATGGGTTGCCCCGACTGGCCGAAATGTTTTGGCCAAACAATCCCACCTATTGATGAGTCGCAATTACCTGCTGATTACAAGGATCAATTTCTGGCAAAACGATTAAAAAAAGCGGAAAAGTTCACGTCACTTTTAAATGAATTAGGCTTTACCAAACTTGCCGAAAAAGTTAAAAATGATCCAAATCTGAAAATTGCGCATCCTTATAATAAGTTTACGGCATACACCGAATGGATTAATCGCTTATTCGGAGTGCTCACAGGTGTATTATCCATTTTATGCTTAATATCAGCCCGACAATTTATCGCCACCGATAGAAAACGATTTTGGTGGGTGGTTTCCGGAGTTTTTTGGGTAGTGTTCAATGGTTGGTTGGGAAGTGTTGTTGTTGACACCAATTTAGTTCCCGGAATTGTAACCGCTCACTATGCAGCAGCTTATCTGGCAATGGGATCTTTTATTGCCGCTATGCCGGTAAGTCACCCTTTTATACTTACCAAACGAAAGTTTACACTTTTTATCTTTGCGCTGTTACTATTACTCATAGAGGTATTCACAGGCACTTCTACAAGAGAAATTCTAGACACACTTCAAATGAATGAGAATTTTGTGTTAAGCTTGGATTCCGTTTGGTTACCCGGAAAGATTTTTAATATCCACCGATTATTTGGAGTACTAGTTTTTTTAATAAATATTTATTTACTATACTCGGTTAGGCATCAAAATCCTAAATCTAATTTCGCAATTGCCCAAAAATGGGTTGTTATTCTTTTTATTTTTCAAATACTAAGTGGCACGTTAAATACTCTTTTCAATATTCCATCATTAGTTAATGTCATTCATATTTCGGCAAGTGCAGCAGTAGTGGGTGTGCAGTTATGGATGCTTAGAAACAGAGAATAGAATTCCCAATTACTTACTCATCTTCTTAGAATGTTAAACGATTGAGCAAAGTTTAAATTTGCATTTATAAAGCAACCATGTTAACCGAAATTCACCCAAAGTTGCCTATGCGCAATAAAATTATTACTCTTAACTTTTATACAACTCAATTAAAATTTAAAGTTTTTGGTAATTCAGACCATGAAGATTACCTGATGATTCAAAAAGATAATGTTCAGATCCATTTTTTTTTGCACAAAGACCTAAACCATTTAGAAAATTACGGACAAGTTTATATCCGAACTGAGGATATTAAATCTTTATATAATTCATTTGTTAAAGAAAAAGTTCAGATCCATCCAGCCGGCCATTTGCAGATAAAGCCTTGGGGACAAATAGAATTTTCAATTCTTGACCCTGACAACAATTTGCTAACCTTCGGACAGAGTGTTATTTAATATTATTCCATAAAAAACCCGATGCAAACTCTAAATGATTTACATCGGGTTTTAATTATTTTGTTATTATTCTATTTTAATGGTTAAGATCTACCTTAACTAAAATATCTTGTTTTTTCTTTTTATAGGCCTCAAAAACAAATTCACCCGGACCGGTTTTAAAAACTCTTTCAACACCAAATTGATATATCTTTTTACCCTGAGCTTTTTTGGTGTCTAGGATAGATACCTTACTTACATTGCCTTCTTCATGCGAAACCTCGTAAGCTGTAAGAAATCCTCCTGCTCCGTTTCTATGTTCAAATGGTCTTTGATCCGTTTCCAGTTTCATGTTTTTTACGTTGTCTAAAAACACCAAATAATGGTTTTTACTGTCTTCATCATACATATAGGCAAACGACATACCAGAACGACCGCTGTTTACTCCTGTTTGTCTCTTTGGTAACTTTTTCATCCATGCCAACTCTCCATCGGCCCCAATTTTTGTTATAATAATATCGTTGTAATGGTAATAATATGTAGTACGTGTATTTCCTTTTGAATCGGTTGTAGTTACTTCAACTATAAAAAATTGTTCTCCAATTAAAACAATACTTCCATCTGCTCCAATAAAAAAATGTCGTGGAACCAGCTCCGAAAATTCACCCTTTCCTTTTGCAGCTTTTTTATCATTTCTTTTTTGATCTTTTGCTGTCATGTATTGGTTTAGCATTTTCTGAGGAAATTCATAGCTTTTAGTATCATATAAATCCCCTTCAACTCCTATTTTAAATTGAAATACTCCATTAGCACCAGTTAGGTTTTTTCCTTTATTATAAAAACCTGCGCATAACATATAGTCTTCAGGACCTTCATATAAAGAAATACTTTGAATGAATTTATCCTTAATTTTGATCACGGTCTTTTCAATATCCTTGCTTTTAATGTCCTTGGAATTGGCAGGCACCCTTAATATTTCCATGTGATAATTAGCAACCTCTGATTTGCGTTTTTTAAGATCGGTGCTATTGTCACTATATACACGAGCTAAAATATAGGAATTACCTTTTTTATCTACAGCATAATCCACGTTATCCATTTTCTTTTCGGTATAAGGCATTTTCACTTCATCTCCCCATATCTCATCCATATTTTCGTCAAATACAAACATTCCTATCAAATCATAACTTCTCGCATCTTTCTTTTCTTGAGGTTTTTTGCGGTAAGTAACCATAAACTTGGTTTCATCATACGATTTATAAAAATCAAATTTGTCAGTCACTGATCCACCCCATCCCCATGAAGATGCGGCAAATGCACCGGTAACTTTGCCATCTGTTTTAATTAATTGCTTTTCACCATCATCTAAAGTACCATTGGCAAAATCAATTTCTTTACAAAATAATTGTTCACTTTTGTTAGGTTTATCCCAAACAGAATAAAACATGTAATATTTGTTGTTAATTTCTTCTACACCTTCCAATAAAAATCCTTTAGGCATTTCCTTGTAAACGTTAACCGATTTAAATGATAGGTCACTAGTGCTTAGTTTTTGAATTGTAACCTTGGCTCCTTTAATTTTAACAGTCATCAATTCGTTATCCTGTTGAAAGTAATACTTAACAGGAGCGTCAACCACTTTATATGGTTCGCTGATGGAATAGGTGGCCTCCTTTACGTCCACATTATCGACCTGTGAAAACGAATAAGTGGTAGTGGCTAATACCAATAAAATGGATTGAAATAGTTTTTTCATATAATATGTATAGTTGTTTCTTTTAGAGTTTGAAATAAGTCTGTATAATTTATTTCCATAAGTTATCTTAAATTCAGTGCCATCAATACGTTTTAGTTACGATTAAAATTGCTAACATCAAGTTTGAGATTTAATCACACAATAATGAATAAATAAAATCAGATTTCAAATAAACTCTAAAAAATGACAAAACAACTCTAAGTCCACACTATGAGTATGTTACAAATTATAAGTTCTAATATTTTAACTAGATTCTTTGTATTGTTGCGCAAACTATAATTTCATCATGCATGTATTTACTATTGGAATTCATTTTTTTGTTCCGGTTTGGGTGAAAAAATGACAAAACCTTATTCAAAGTTATGGCTTTAGGCATTTAAAACATTGTGTAATTATATATTGATTCTAAATTATTTCTTGTTTGAAACGGAAAAGACTTTTAGTAAATTCGCGGCTTATAAATTTTCAAATAAAATCACCGCAAAAGCATAATGATTAAAGTCCTTGCACTTGATAAATCTGTCGCTCTAAAGTCTAAACTTACCGACTACAACCAGTTGATAAAGATGAGGCTAACTTTTACTGTGGTTCTATCGGCAGTATTAGGATATTTAATAGCCGTGGAAACCGGAATCGAACTTAGGGCAATTCTCGCTTTGAGTATCGGTGGGTTTCTTGTTGTGGGCTCTGCCAATGGCATAAATCAGATTATCGAAAAAAATTACGACAGCAAAATGCTAAGGACCAATGATCGTCCTTTGGCCACCAATCGTATGTCGGTTTTGGAGGCCGGTATTTTTTGTACCTTATTTGGTGTAGGTGGTGTATATATTTTAGGAACATATCTTAACCAAATGAGTGCTATTTTGGGCCTAGTTTCTTTAATTTCTTATGCATTTATTTATACTCCCCTCAAGCGTTATTCATCATTCGCAGTATTTATCGGTGCTTTTCCCGGTGCCATTCCACCACTATTAGGTTGGGTAGCCTCTACCGGAACTATCGATATGGGAGGATTATCCTTATTTGCCCTTCAGTTTATTTGGCAATTTCCTCACTTTTGGGCAATTGCATGGATTTTGGACGAAGATTATAAAAGAGCAGGATATAATTTGTTACCATCCAAAGAAGGCAGAAACAAAAAATCTGCCATGCTAACAGTAATTTATACTTTAAGTTTAATACCAATATCAATAGTTCCTTTTATTTTGGGTATTTCAGGTTATGTTTCGCTTATAGTTATTTTGGTATGTGGTGTATTGTTATCCATTCAAGCATTCAAGCTTTACAAAACCTGTAGCATAGCTGAGGCTAAAAAACTGATGTTTTATTCAATTATTTACAACCCTTTGGTGCTATTGGCACTGTTTATCGATAAAATATGAACATTACCTTAAACGATTCTAACACGCAAGAACCTAATACAGTGCACCCTAAAAAGTTCATTGTATGGTTACTAATAATTGCTATTGTAATGCTATTTGCCGGTTTAACCAGCGCCTATTTGGTTAGGATGGGCGAAGGCAATTGGTATACTTTTACCTTACCTAAACAGTTTTTATTTAGTACAATTACTGTTGTGATGAGCAGTATCACTATGTGGTGGGCCTATAGATCTGCCAAAACAGATGAAATTGTACAACTTAAAACTGCACTTATACTTACTTTAATATTAGGCATTGGGTTTTGTTATCTTCAACTTGCCGGTTGGAAAGCAATGAATGCTTTGTCATTGTTTTTTGCTGACGATGCTAATGGCAACAAGATTTCAGCATCTTTTATTTATGCACTTTCAGGACTTCATCTTGCCCATATACTTGGAGGCATAATATTCCTTATAATACTGGTATTCAAGGCCTTTATGGCTAAAGTTCATAAGAAAAACCTTCTTTCTATCAATATGTGTAATACTTATTGGCACTTTGTTGGAATACTCTGGGTTTATTTATATTTATTTTTTTATTTTGCGCACTGAAAATTAACATGACTACAAATTCTACTACAGTTTCAACCACTAACACATGGTCCGGCGGCCGTTCTCCATTCAATGTGAGTTACGGTAAGTTAATGATGTGGATTTTCCTTTTATCGGATGCCTTCACCTTCTCTTCCCTTTTGGTTGGATATGGTGCAGTTAGATTTAGCTATCCATCTGCTACACCACTTTCTGCAGAACATCACGTAAAAACATTGTCTCATGTTCATGAGAACTTTGTTGATGAAATGCAAAAAATTGGTGCCTTTAGCGAAAAACACTGGCCTTCTCCGGATTTGGTTTTCAATCACTTTCCTTTTTTACACGGCATACACTTGCCACTATTCTTCGTAAGTTTAATGACCTTTATTCTGATTTTTAGCTCAGTAACCATGGTTTTAGCTGTGGAAGCTGGTCATAGAAAAGATCGAAAGAAAGTAGAAGTGTATATGTTTTATACAATTCTTGGAGGATTAGCTTTCCTTGGATGCCAAGCTTGGGAATGGACCCAATTTATAACCGCAGGATGTAACCTCGAATCAAATCCATTTGGACCACCTCAATTTGCAACTCTTTTCTTTGTTGTTACAGGTTTCCATGGTTTCCACGTATTTAGTGGAGTAGTTCTAAATTTTATTATCTACCTAAACACTCACAAGGGAACCTATGAAAAAAGAGGTCATTATGAAATGGTTGAAAAAGTAGGACTTTACTGGCATTTTGTGGATCTTGTGTGGGTATTCGTATTTACTTTCTTTTATCTTATATAATTCATTTTATTTCAAATTTAATTTAGCCAAAATCTAATAATCCATGTCACATAATAACTCACAAGAATACGAACCAATGTCCTATGTGCCTCACGTAGAAAGTCAAGGTACAAAAGAAATTTGGAGAACCTTAACTATACTTTCTCTATTAACTGCGGTTGATATTGTTTTGTATTTCTACATGCCATTAACAGGATTTAGAAATTTTATTTTCATCGTTCTTGGTTTGGTAAAAGCATATTACATTGTTGCGTCCTTCATGCACATGAAACATGAAAAGATTGATTTAGCAATATGTATCTTATTACCCTTATTGTTTGTTTTTGGTTTAATAGCCGGACTTCTATATGAAGGTAATTTCTGGTTGTTGACTAACTAGATGACTAAAACTGCAAAGTTTCTCATTTTAGGTACCATATTTTTAGCTCCAACAATTTGGGGCCTATTTTGGAAATTCAGTAAAACAACTTACAATAAACTTCCCATACTGGGGGATGTTGAAATGACAGGAGATACAACTCCATGGTTGGTTCCTGATTTCTCATTTATTTCTCAAACAGGGGATAGTGTTTCACAGAAAAATTTTGAAGGCAAGATTTATGTTGCCAATTTCTTTTTTGCATCTTGTCCGGATGTTTGCCCAAAGATGAACCGAAACCTCCATCTGGTTTATGAAAAATTCAAAAAACATCCCGACATAAAATTCATTTCGCATACCGTAGATCCGGAGAATGATACGCTGCAAGTATTAGCCGAATATGCTAAAAAAATGCATGTTGACAATACTAAATGGTACTTTGTAACTGGTAGAAAATCGGATATATATTACTTAGCAGAAAATGCTTACAAAGCTGTAGCGGTTAGTGGTGACAAACCTGCCACATTTATCCATAGTGATAAACTGGTATTAGTGGATAAAGAAAAACATATCCGAGGCATTTATGATTCACAGGACTTTGAAGATGTAAAACGATTACAGGATGGAATTGTTATATTAATAAAAGAATACAATGATAAAAAGTAGCGAAAAACTAGTTTTTCGGATAGTTCTGGGAATATCAATATTTGTTTTTTTACTTGTGGTACTTCTAAACAAAAGAATTTTTCCTGTTCCTCAAGAAATACCTTCATTTGCTTATTTCCTACCAAAACTTAACGCAATCATTAATGGGACTTGCTTTGTACTTCTTATTCTAACTCTTTACTTTGTAAAAAAGAAAAGGTTTGACGTTCACAAACGGATTAATATAACTGCATTTTTTTTATCAGCCCTCTTTCTTATCTCTTACGTTGTTTATCACTATTTAGTACCGGAAACTACTTTTGGCGGAACCGGTTCAGCAAAATCTATTTACTATTTTATATTAATCACTCATATAATTCTTGCAGCCATTGTTTTGCCACTCGTTCTTTTGTCATTTTATTACGGATTAGAGGATAATAGAGCAAAACATCGCAAAATTGTAAGATGGAGTTACCCAATTTGGCTTTACGTAACTTTTACAGGAGTACTCGTATATTTATTATTATCTCCCTATTATAACTTCCCAATTTGATAGTAACTTTGCCCTGCTTATTCTCCGAAACGGAAATGAATTGTTAACACTAAAATTAATCTCAAATACTAAAATTCAAATGAAAAAAATTATCCTTCTTTCTTTTGTTTTAATACTTAGCTTAAGCTACTCATACACAGTGAAAGCGCAGTGTCCGATGTGTAAAACCTCGGTAGAAAGTTCATTAAAAGACAAATCAAGTATGAAAGGTAGAGGTCTAAATAAAGGCATACTTTATTTATTAAGTGCACCATACCTAGCTGTTGGTTTGGTCGGTATCGGCTGGTATCGTCAGCGCAGAAAAAAAGCCAACAAACGAAATGAGCAGTAAGCCCGGGTTTCTTTCTTCCATGTTATTGGGTAAGTGCCCAAGATGCAGAAAAGCTAAAGTATTTTCCCATCCGTTTTATAACGTTATTAATTTTAGTGAGGTTCATCCTAATTGTCCGGCATGTGGGGTTAAACTTGAGCCCGAACCTGGATTTTTTTGGGGTGCCATGTATTTTAGTTATGCAATAAATGTAGCAATTTCAATAATAACAGGATTTACAATGTTTTTTGTTTTTAACGATCCTGAACTTTGGGTTTATATATGTGTAATAGTTCCAGCCATATTATTACTCACCCCTCCAATGATGCGATTTTCACGCTTATTGATGATGTATCTCATTGCTCCTTATCGTAAATACAACCCGCAAGCTGCGGAAAACAAGTAAAGTAATTTCCTTACTTATCAAATAACAAGTTAATATTATATTGTTAGATGGATACTAATCGTTCTGTCCTATTCTTTTATAATATCCAATTATTACAGAAGGTTTAACCTTTAAGGGTGTAATTTTAAGTGGAAACTCAAACATTACAGCACCCAATGCAGATCTTATACGAAATTGTAGTGAATGATAAAAAATCAGGTTCTTATCAGATTCTCCTGTCAATCCTGGATACTTTCCAAAACTACCTCCAATTTTATGCCTAATTACAAAATACAATTTATTGAGGTCTCCTTTAAAAAGTACTGTATTGTTTATACCTAACCCAACCGTACCCATAACTTCCTTTATTGTGCCGGATTGGTCTGGAATTGTACCGGTAGATACAGTAAATAAATCTGAATAATAATTGCTTCCTTTGGCTTTAAATTTATGAATATGCAGAGGTGTAAACGTAAAGAGCGATAGATTTCCAAATCCATTAATTAATGTTGAGTAGCTTAAATTTGTATCACTTCTTTCAGCCGCAATTCCTGAATAAACCTGCACAAGAGTATTCCCTACAAAATCATAAACCGGCGGGGCCTGAAAAGAAGCAGATAAAGATTGAGGCATGTAACTCAAACGCATGTTATTTTGACAAAGTGTATCTCTCCAAAAACGATTGATAGATTGCGATAACGTTTGCCCAGATGAACATATGATAATCTCTAAAATTATAATCCAACACTTCATAATAAACCACTCCTTTCACTGTTTTACCCATTATCATTTAAACCTCTGCTAACACTTCAAATCTTTTCTTATTCAAGACGATTTTAACAACAGCCCTAACCAAATTTAATCAATAGGTAGGGAAACTTCTATTTTGCTTAACCAACGGCAGACAGAATTTGATAATTGGTTTTGTGTAGTTTTTATGGCATACAGAATTATCATTAGGCGTATATTAAACAGAAAGTTATGTCATAATATTGTCCTGAAAAATAAATATCTCTTCAACTCTAGTCTCTTGGTTAATTCTCTGGTTAACGATTTAGAATAGAACGTCTTCCATAAGCAGAATTCTTGAATTCGTAGTAATAAATACTGTGAGACTTTTAACTCAGAGGTTTTTAACACAGATTTAAGGAGATTTTTACAGATTTTACACAGATTATCCTCGATAAATCAAAATTAAACAATGCCTGTCTGTGCTTAAACATCTCGGGTTTCTACAAAGATGTTTTAATCTAGATTGAAGAAAGTTTTCATTGATTTTGAACGGATTATACATTTCACGAAAAACTCGAGAATTCGTAGCACATTTTCGAAATCAATCAAATTTTTTGGTAGTAACTCACCGAAAGTAAAGGTTGTATGTTTAGATGTGTTATTTTCAAAGGAAAATCAAAAATAAGTGAACCACTTACAGATTTAATCCTTACCTGTACACTATGATAAAAGACTATCTTTTGATCAGGATTTTTTATTAATCCCGGATACTTGCCGCTACTTGCCCCCAATTTGTGTCTAATAACAAAATGCAATCGATTAAGATCACCGCTCAACAAAACGCTTGAGTTAATTCCAACTCCTGCTGTTCCCAATACTTCATCTACAGTTCCACTTTGGTTGGGTATGGTGCCTGTAAACATAGAAAAAAGGTCGTTGTAATAAACCATTTTTTTATCCGAAGATCTTTTTATGATTAATGGAGTTGATGTCATTAGAGACAAATTACCAAAACCATAGACCAATGTTGAAAAACTTAAATTAGTATCATTTTTGGACGTTGCAATCCCTGAATACACTTGTACCAAAGAATTCCTGATAAAATCATAAACCGGTGGAGTTTGCACCGAAGCAGTAAATGGTAAAGGCGTATAATTTAATCTTAAATTATTTTGACAGAGGGTGTCTCTCCAATACTTTGTATTGGTTTGGGCTTTCACAAAACCAAAAAGCAATTGAATTGCTGCAAGAGTTAACACCATTTTCACCGGGCACTTTGTTTAAATAATTTTTTTTGAATTAAAACGATTAAGAAGACCAATTTTTATTGGTTCAACCTGACTAACTTTGAATTGAAGGAACTTCTCGTTTGAAGTATGTTCATATTTCTTCTCCCAACTTTAAATGTTCATTGTTTTTTACTCTTCCAATACCTGTTTAGTTTTGCGTAGTAGTTGCAAATGCAATGGTATCGAGCTATAACCAAATTTTGAGAGGATGTTTGGATCTATAAAACTCAACCTGCTGTCTATATTTAATTTTTGAGCTGCAGCTACTCCCTTTGTTTTATCTAAATCTACAGAAATAAAATAAAACCTATCACTGATTTTTTGTAATTCACTCATAGCTCTAATCTGTTGAATACATGGACCACACCAGCTTGCCCAAAAAATCAAAATACATGTATCTCTTTGAAACTTACTTCTTTGGTCCACTGTTGATTTAAATTCACAATACTTATTTAGATTACTCAAAAGAGTATCATAAAAAATATTGGTCTTTTTAAAATTTTCTGTCGCAACAACCGAAACAGAAGGATAAAAAAGCTTTTCCATGTGCTTGCACGATCTAAGTCTATTCCTAAAGAAATCGCGTTGTAGAATTTCTGCTGCCGGAAGAATCTTAAGGATCAACCAACAAGCAAAATAATTATTTTCATTTTGAAGAATATGATTGGTAAGAATATCTCTATAATAAAGGGTGTCAAGTGTTTGACCCGAAAAACCTAATACAAGCATTTCACCAAAAACCTTACCGAATTCAGAGGATGCCTTGCTTCCTATTATTTCAATACTCTTCAAGGCCGGAATGAAGTTCGACATAGAATCTATGAGGTTAAATTCAATTCTTTGTTGCTTTGTGTCTGCAAACATCATAAATGATACTTGTGCCTTCATTGATTGATTAAGCAAAATGAACATTATATTTTGAAACTTCGAGTCAATTGTAAAGGTTGTATCAGGCTGATTTACAATTATTTCAGGCCATTGAATACTTGTATCGCATCCAAGTGTTTTTATTTTAATCACAAAGCCTTGCCGACCGGTATTAAAAAATCGAATTCTTCTTGTTTCCTCGGAATAACCAAAAGAACTTAGTGACACAGTGAAGAAAATGCATGCTATTATTATATTTTTCATAATTTGAGGAGTTTTACATCAATAAATTGCCAAAATAATCTATAATAAATTAAGCCTAGTTTTGACTAAAAGACTTAAAAATTAGCGGAGAAGGCAACTAATAAAGTAACCTTTCTCCGCTTCGGAATATTAATTGATCAGTGTATTTAAAAAGTTAGTGTAATTTGTTTTTTCAATCACATTAAGAGTCTCACAAGTAGCGATAATTTCCAATATTAATGGATTAAAATTTGCTTCGGGATTTGAATCGGCCAACGATCTGTACTCCTGAACTTTTAACCTTAAATTAAAAGCCTCAACACTTGTGTAAACTTGAAGGTGCTGAAGTAATAAATTCAGATTTTCTTTGTTTTCATTATCAACCCCAACAGGGCCAATTGCATCACTGCCCCCGCAACCACAAGCTGGAAATCCATAGACACAGCCACATGCGGCAGCGCCAACATTTGATTCACATTTTGCCTTACAACTTCCAAAAGGGCATTGTGCCTCACATGTTGAAATTGTTTTGGGACCACCTACCTGAGTTTGTGAAAAAGCATTCAGACCGGAAATTAGTGTTATTGCAAAAGCAATTGTTTTAATAAATTTTTTCATTATAAATATGTGTTTAATTTTTAGTGCCTACTCTAACAGGTTTTCGGCTTTCCCTTTTTTTGTACTGCAATACAGAGGCAAACCAAACACATTAAACTGCCTAAAAAAAGGAATAAAATATTCCAAAGGGCCCTATTTTAAGTTCGCGTGAGGTCAATCAAAAATCGCGGCAACTTGACCAATTTTTAGACTCCTATTTTTTTTAAAAGCTACTATGACCTGAATACGCAAAACGAAAATTTGCATAATTATACTCAATTGCCCTCATTATAGTTTTAAAGGTTGCAGATATACATTGGTCGTTTTTTGATAATAAAGCTCCATTAATTTTGAATAAAAATCCAGCACATTGATTTTAACAGATCAGAAAAATAAATCTTAAATTATATGAACAAAAGGGTAAATATGGAAGCAGAAAATATTATTTTGAAAAATATTCGTCTCTACAGAAAATTGAGAGATATAAAATCAGAAAGTATGGCCAAGCTTTTGGGCATTTCACAAAGCGAATACTCAAAACTAGAGAATGGTTTAAAACGAAAGTGGACTTATCATCTACCGGACATTGCCAAAATACTTGGTGTTACCTTTCATGAATTGGTGCATTTGAATGTTGCAAACGACAAGCCTGCTGAATACATTGTTCCGGAAACATACGGAACAGTAAAAAAAGTAAAGCCGGCCCCCGATATTGAACTATATGAACGCCTGATTTTTGAACTTAAAGAAAAGGACAGATTAAAAGACGAACTATTAAATTCCTTGATTACAAATAAAGAAAATTATAAAAAGAAGTATGAACTTATACGGGCAAGGATGTTTATTAACGATGATAATGGAATTGAGAACCACCTTAATATGAATTTTTGAAAAATATCATTAAGTCGCTTCAAAGCCTACAAAATCCTAATGAGATTGTAAATCTAACATCTAATATCTACAATCTTAACTCTAAACTCATAACTTCAGAACTCATTTTTTACTCTGAATCACGAATTAAATTGATTACACAGATTGCAATGATTTTTATTTGGTCGAATTCCTACCTTTAAAATCTAATATATAATTCCATCAGAAAGTCTAAAATCTAACATCTAATATCTACAATCTAAACTCAAAACTACAGAACTCATTTTTTAGTCTTAATCACAGATTAAATGGATTACACAGATTGCAATGATTTTTCTTTCGTCGAATTTCAACCATTAGAATATAATATACAATTCCATCAGAAAGTCTAAAATCTAACATCTAACATCTAATATCTACAATCTTAACTCAGAACTCAAAACATCAAAACTCCACTATCCCTTTTCTTTCGAATGTCTCCTCTTCAGCTCCTGCACTATCAGTGAAAGCTCCCGGCCCATTTGACCTGACATTGAGCTGTTTTCTTTAGCACGACGACCTAAATATGGAATGACAGACTTAATTGGTCCATATGGAACATATTTGGCAACATTATAACCATGAGGTGCTAAATTAAAACTAATATTATCACTCATTCCATAAAGTTGAGCAAACCAAAATCGTTGGTCACCATTTTCAATCCCTGCCTCATGAAGTAACTTTGCAAGTATTAAGGAGCTTTCCTCATTATGAGTTCCGGCACAAATGGAAGTACAGTCACGGTTTTCAAAACATAACCTCAAGGCATCATTGTAATCATTATCACTATTTAATTTACTATCCTGAATTGGATTTGGATAATTCATTTCTAAAGATCTTTCAGTTTCCTTTTCGAGATACGCCCCTCTAACTAACTTAAATCCAATATAATATCCTTTTTCTCGAGCATCACCTATAGATTTTCTTATAAATTCAACCCTGTCTTTTCGATACAACTGAACAGTATTAAAAATCAATGTTTTTTTCTTGTTATATGTGGCCATCATTTCATTAGCCAAATTGTCTACGCACTGTTGTATCCATGATTCCTCTGCATCTATAAAAAGCCTGACATCATTTTCTGCTGCAGTTTTACATATTGACTCGAATCTTCCCTTAAAACGATAGTACTCATCAAGTTCATTTGAATCTAATTTTTTGCCGGCATCCAACATTTCTAGCAATCCAAATCGACCAATTCCAGTAGGCTTAAACACACAGAAAGGATAATAAGGTTTTCCTTTAGCTTTAGTAATGGTATGCATTATTTCGGCAGCATTTTGATCAAAATTCTCATCCGACTCATCCCCTTCAACTGAGTAATCTAAAATGGCTCCAACTTTATTTTCCCAGAGCTTTGATACAGTTTCATCGCATTCATCTATTGTTTCACCTCCACAAAATTGGCCAAAAACGGTGCTCTTAATTATACCCTTAACCGGTAATCTTAACTTTAGCGCAAAACTTGTTAAGGCTGGACCATGGTTTACTAAAAACGAAAACTTAAAAATTGAAAATATTAATTTTGATTTATTTAACTCGGCGTCACTTTTGTGTTTGAAAGCCTCTTTGGTATCAGAAAATGAAAGGTTAAAAGAATCCATGATTTGATCGCAAAATTATCATTAATCTGTCGTTTACCAATTGTTGTTTTAAAAGAAAAAATGAGAAAAATCATTAAAACAAAAATTTATTAACAAACTCAATGATTATAGCTGTTCACATGAATATTTATCATAAAATATTGACATAATGATGAAGTTCCATCTATTAACTTTCTTGTTCATTCATCCCCTTTTGACAAATTTTGGAAGAAAATTATATATCAACAAATTCAAATATTGTAATATTGAGGCATGGCAAAAAAACATTTAATCTGCTTGTTGATGCTCATTGCAAGCAGCGTAGCATTTTCTCAAAAAAGCATAACTCTTGAAGATATTTGGAAATCAGGAACATTTAGTTCTAAAGGTGTTTATTGATTTACTCCATTAAAAGACGGAAAAGCCTATAGTAGAAAAATAACCTTAAAGGGTGGTAATCCGGCAGTTGTGAAAAATTCGTATGAAACAGGCAATGTTGTGGATACTTTAATAAGTAGTTCAAAAATCACTTTGATAAACAATATTAAATCTTTCACTTTTGATGGTTATACCTTGAATAATGATGAAACGATGGCTATTCTTACGACTGAAACTGAGGGAATATATCGCCATAGTACTGCCTCAAAATGCTACGTATATGATCTAAAAACTAACAAGCTCACCCTGGTCTCCGATAAAAAAATAATGTACTGTACTTTCGACCCCAGTGGCAAATACCTGGCTTATGTTTGGGAAAACAACTTATATACCAAAGATTTAAAAACGCAAAAAAACAAAGCTGTAACAAAGGATGGTAAAAGAAATGCTATTATTAATGGGGCTGTAGATTGGGTTTACGAAGAGGAGTTTAGCATGAGTACCGGATATCAATGGAACGAGGATGGATCAGCCATTGCTTTTTACAAATTTGATGAATCAAAAGTGCCTCAATATTCAATGACAACTTACGAAGGTCTTTATCCACAGCAAAATAATTTTAAATACCCCAAAGCCGGAGAAGCCAATTCAATAGTTGATGTTTATGTATATACACTCAAGTCAGGTAAATTAAAAAAAATGCTTACCGGTTCAGAAAACGATCAATATTTACCAAGGATAAAATGGACCAAGGACAATAATATTCTTTCTATCCAGAGACTAAATCGATTACAAAACAAATGGGAATTATTACTTGCAAACTCTCAAACCGGAATTATAAATGTTGCCTATGAGGAAACCGATAAATACTATATTGATATCACAGATGATTTGATTTTTTTGCCGGGAAATGAATTAATGCTGATGACAAGTGAAAGAAATGGGTATCGACATATTTATTTGCACAAATCCAATGGACCTGAAATTGCTCCCATCACCAAAGGAAATTGGGAAGTAGCTGATATACTGGGATTTAACGACTTAGAAAAAACAATTTATTATTCTTCCTTTGAGATTTCGCCTCTTGAAAAACATATATTTTCTATCAAAATAGATGGCTCAGATAAAAAGGATCTAACTTCCACCTCTGGTATGCACTCTGCTAACTTCAGCACTGATTTTTCTTACTTTTTGCATACAACTTCAACTATAAATTCTCCTTCAGTTTCATCAATAAATAGAGGAAATGGTGACTTTGTAAGAACATTAGAAGATAACAAACTACTTAAGGATAAGCTTTCCGAATACAAGTTTTCAGAAGCTGAATTAGGTACGCTTACTGCAAATAATACCACATTAAACTATTGGATGATAAAACCCAAAGATTTTGATCCTTCAAAAAAATATCCACTTTTAATGTTTGTTTATGGGGGGCCCGGCTCACAGCAGGTTACCAACTCATGGGGAGGTGGCAATTATCTTTGGCATCAAATGTTAGCAAACGAAAAAGGTTATATAATTGCTTGCGTTGATAATAGAGGAACCGGAGCCCGAGGATCGGAATTTAAAAAAATGACCTATAAAGAATTAGGTAAATATGAAAGCGATGATCAAATTAGTGCTGCTCAATATTTTGGCACACTCTCCTATATTGATGCATCACGAATTGGAATTTGGGGATGGAGTTATGGAGGTTTTATGAGTAGCACCTGCCTTACAAAAGGTGCCGATGTTTTTAAAGCAGCAATTGCCGTTGCACCTGTAACAAATTGGAGATATTACGACAATATTTACACCGAAAGGTATATGCAACTGCCCAAAGATAATGAGGAAGGTTATGACAAAAACTCGCCAATTAATATGGTAGATAAACTCAAAGGAAAATATTTACTTGTACATGGTACAGGTGACGATAATGTCCATTTCCAAAACTCTGTAAAAATGGTTGAAAAAATGGTTGAGTTAAATAAACCGTTTCAATCTGCTTATTACCCCGATAAAAATCACGGAATATATGGCGGTAACACGCGTTTACACCTTTTTACACTTATGACAAATTTCATTATAGAAAATTTGTAATCATTTTCTCAAAAATTAGTTATTAATTGCCACAAAATTCAGAATAAACATTATGAGTAGCACACCAAGTAAATCACATCCAAAAGGATTGTACTTTTTATTCTTCACAGAAATGTGGGAGAGATTCAGTTATTATGGCATGAGGGCCATCTTCATGCTTTTTATGACCAAAATACTTCTTATGTCAGATGCCGATGCATCGCAGATATACGGAAGCTATACAGGTTTAGTTTATCTTACTCCTTTGCTTGGAGGTTACCTCTGTGATAAATTTTTAGGTAATAGAAAAAGTATAGTTGTAGGAGGTGCTCTTATGGCGCTTGGTCAATTCTTTATGTTTTTAAGCGCTTCATCCGGAGCAAGTGCCGGTGTTACACTTATGTGGCTAGGCTTAACCTCATTAATAATTGGGAACGGCTTTTTTAAACCAAATATCTCAACAATGGTTGGACAACTTTATCCCGAAAATGACAGAAGGATAGATAGTGCATTCACAATTTTTTATATGGGTATAAACCTTGGAGCATTTTTCTCGCCCTTGGTTTGTGGCTCTATGGATTTTAAATGGGGATTTTTGGCAGCTTGTGTCGGAATGATTATAGGTTTAATCACATTTATACTTTTCCAAAAACAATACCTCATTTCTGAAGAAGGTAAGGAAATTGGACTTCCGGTTAAAAAGATGGATATGAAAAGTTTTCTTGCTGTAATTGGTTCCATTGGCATTATATTTTTCATGCTTAACTTTAAGCAACTATTTAAAAGCGACGTAGATATAATAAGTTATTTCATTTACGGAGCCATGGTAATTATGCCGATAATCATTTTAAGTGACAAAAGCCTCACTAAAACCGAGATGAAAAGGATAATCGTTATCTTTATCCTTGCATTTTTTGTTATCTTCTTTTGGGGTGCCTTTGAACAAGCAGGAGCTTCATTAACATTGTTTGCTGACAGGCAAACCGATAGGACCTTATTTGATTGGGAAATGCCGGCTTCTTACTTTCAATCGGTAAATCCACTTGCAGTAATTGCACTTGCCCCTTTGTTTACAATAATTTGGGGATTTTTATATGCAAGAAAATTGGAACCATCTTCTCCAAAGAAAATGGCAATTGGATTGGCCTTAGTTGCTCTAGGCTATGTAGTTATTGCATTTGCTGTAAAAGGTTTAGGTGTTGAAGATAAAGTTTCTATGTGGTGGTTGATTGCACTTTATGTAATTCATACTATGGGTGAGTTATGTTTATCACCCATTGGTTTATCCATGGTTTCAAAACTTGCACCGCTAAGATTATCTTCTTTAATGATGGGAACTTGGTTTTTGGCCAATGCAGCTGCTAATAAATTTGCAGGAACACTTAGCGCCCTAATTCCTCCAACAGCCGGAGCTGAGGCTACTACTGAACCTTTAGTATATCCTTCTTTCTTAGGATTTCAAATCACAAATCTTTATGAATTTTTTATGTTGTTTATTGTAATGACCGGATTGGCAGCAGGTATATTGTTTGTTTTGAGTTCTTGGTTACAAAAAATGATGAATGAACACCACGACGAGTTTAAACCTGATATTTTAGACCATCAATAATTAATTCATATTTTTGAAAGCCTTCAGGTTAAAATCTGAAGGCTTTTAATTTTTAAAAAACTATGTGGAACAAACATCCTAAAGCATTGCCATTTCTCTTTTTTAGTGAAATGTGGGAAAGGTTCGGGTATTACCTGATGATTGGAATTTTTACTCTTTATTTAAAAGATGTAAAAGACGGTTTTGCAATGAGTGAAGCCGAATCTGCGGATCTCTATGGAACATTTATAGCGCTTGTTTTTTTAACACCATTTTTGGGTGGCTTACTTGCCGACAGGTACTTTGGTTATAAAAAATCTATCGTATTTGGAGGAATATTAATGGGTGCAGGATACTGTATTATGGGTATACATAGTCTGCCTGTTCTTTACTTGGCAATGACCCTCGTAATTATTGGAAATGGATTTTTCAAACCAAATATTTCAACACTTTTAGGCAATATTTATTCTGTGCCTGAGCACAATCATCAAAAAGATGATGGCTACAACATTTTTTATATGGGAATAAATGTGGGTGCTTTTATATGTAATTTTTTTGGTGCAGCCTTGCAAATAATGCTTGGTTGGAAATGGGCATTTTTGGCTGCAGGGCTTGGAATGTTTGTTGGGGTTATAGTATTTTTAACAGGAACTAAACATTTTCAAGGATTTGATCAAAAGAAAGGTGTCAACGAGGACGATATGCCAATGTCAAAGATTGTATTACT
>Ga0154020_10000757_pt1 | contig 39881 bp, 30 predicted proteins | sample Klosneuvirus_201_FD_109709 | JGI IMG/M metagenome (GOLD analysis project Ga0154020, IMG submission 109709) | Active sludge microbial communities from wastewater, Klosterneuburg, Austria - Klosneuvirus_20160825_MG | ecosystem: Engineered > WWTP > Aerobic digester > Activated sludge | place... | reverse complement strand
GACGCGCACTTCACCCTTAGATGATTCATCGCGAAGGTCTGCAATGCCAACAACTTTTTTATCACGGACAAGTTCGGCAATCTTTTCTATAAGAGTCGCCTTGTTAACTTGATATGGGATCTCGGTCATGACAATACGCTGATTGCCCTTCTTGCCTTCTTCGATCTCAGCTACCGCTCGCATCACGATACTACCCTTACCGGTTCCGTAGGCCTGAGCGATACTACCATCATCATAGATCACTCCACCGGTAGGGAAGTCGGGACCTTTAACGAACTCCATGAGTTCGGCGACGGTCGCCGCAGGATTGTCTATCAAATGAATAACCGCATCAACAACTTCTGTGAGGTTGTGAGTTGGTATGTTCGTCGCCATACCGACCGCGATACCCTGTACGCCATTCAAAAGTAAATTTGGAAGCTTTGCCGGCAGCACTTTTGGTTCGCGCTGTGAGCCGTCATAGTTGTCCATAAAATCAACGGTGTCTTTGTCGATGTCACTGAGCATCTCTTCAGCGATCTTGGTCATGCGAGCTTCGGTATATCGATGAGCCGCCGCGCCATCACCATCCATCGATCCAAAGTTACCTTGTCCGTCGACCTGTCGATATCGCATTACCCAATCTTGAGCCATACGAACCATAGATTCGTATACCGCAAGATCACCATGTGGGTGATATTTACCAAGTACTTCACCGACGATAGTAGCTGACTTGCGATACTTTGCAGTCGAACGAAGTCCGAGATTATTCATCGCAAAGAGAATACGGCGATGGACTGGCTTGAGACCATCACGAACGTCCGGCAATGCACGACTGACAATGACCGACATGGCATACTCGAGGTAACTTTTCTCCATCTCATTTTCGAGCGGCTGAGCCAACACTTTGCCGTGCTCACTTTCGAGATACAATGGTGCGTCTGACTTAATAATCTCTTCTTCAGGGGTTTTTTGTTCGTCTGTTGCCATATCTATATATCCAAATTCTCTACTGATTTTGCATGGGTTTGAATGAAGTTCTTGCGCAGACTCACTTCTTCACCCATCAGCTTATTAAAGATTGCGTCGGCTTTTTCAGCGTCATTAACTGTTACCTTGAGCAAAATACGCTGCGCAGGATCCATGGTTGTCTCCCAAAGCTGCTCTGGGTTCATCTCACCCAAACCCTTATAGCGCTGGATGGAAAGACCGGCGATCTTAACTTCACCCTCTGGTGATTCGACAGCAGCCGCTTCGGCTTCTGCTGTACCAATGGCAAGCTGGGCAAGATCTTCAGCAGTTTGCACATCTGGCTTCTCTACTTCTTCACCTTCAATTACTTCAGCCTCTGCCTCTTCGGCTTTTTTACCCTTTGCCTTCTTGCGATCTTCAGCAACTACGAGCATTTCGCCAGTAATTTTGTCGCGCTCGTCGTCAGAATAAGCATAGTGGCTCGTCCGGCCAGCTGAAATCTTATAGAGTGGTGGCTGTGCGATGTACAGATGACCATCTTCGATCAATGCGGGCATATGACGGAAAAAGAAGGTTAGAAGGAGCGTTCGAATATGCGCTCCGTCGACGTCGGCGTCAGTCATAATAATGATACGGTTATAGCGCAGCTTACTCACGTCAAAGTTCTCAGCAATACCAGTTCCGAGGGCAATAATAATATTCTTCACCTCATTATTGCCTAGCATCTTATCGAGTCGTGCGCGTTCTACATTAAGAATCTTTCCGCGAAGTGGCAGGATCGCCTGAAAATCACGATCTCGTCCCTGCTTGGCCGATCCACCGGCCGAGTCACCCTCTACAATATATACTTCGGTCTTTTGCATATCGCGACTCGAACAATCAGCGAGCTTACCAGGAAGCGTCATGCCTTCAAGTGCACCCTTACGGATAACTGTGTCACGAGCGGCTCGAGCGGCTAAGCGCGCACGGGCAGACAGCAAGGCTTTGCCCAATATCTTCTTCGCTTCGTTGGGGTTCTCCTCAAGATAATATGAGAAGAATTCATTCATAACCTGTTCGACAATGTTGCGAATTTCCGGATTACCAAGCTTAGCCTTAGTCTGACCTTCAAACTGGGGATCAGGGAGCTTCACACTAATAACAGCTGTGAGTCCTTCGCGGACATCATCACCAGTTAGGTTCTCATCCTTCTCCTTAATAAAGCCCGATTTTCGCGCGTATTCGTTGATTACACGAGTAAGAGCTGTTTTAAAACCAGTTAAGTGCGTCCCGCCCTCGGGGTTATGAATATTATTAGCAAAGGTGCGAACATTTTCGTTATAGCTGTCACAGTACTGGATGGCAACCTCAACCGTAACATCGCCAACTTTACGTTCAACATAAAAGGTTGGGTCGTTGACTGCCTCTCGGCTTCGATTCATGTGCTCAACGTAACTGCGAATCCCACCTTCAAAATAAAAACCATAGCTCTTTGGCTGCTCGGCCCGTTCATCGCGCAAATTGACGCGCATCGATTTGACGAGATAGGCCTGATGCCGCATGTAATCAAGTACTGTCTGATAATTAAACTTGGTTGATTCAAATATTTCAGGATCAGCGATGAACTTAATTGTCGTACCGGTTCCCTCGGCTTCACCAACTGCTTTGATCGGTCCCTGCGGTACACCGCTCTTATAGATTTGTTCGTAGAGCTTACCGTCGCGTCGAACCTGAGCGACAAGATCGGTCGAGAGTGCGTTTACGACGCTCACACCTACACCGTGCAGACCGCCAGATACTTTATATCCGCCGCCGCCGAACTTACCCCCGGCATGCAGTACCGTGAGTACTGTTTCAAGGGCCGACTTACCGGTTTGCTTGTGCTTGTCGACTGGAATACCGCGACCATTGTCACTTACCGTGACCCAGCCGTCTTTTCCAAGGATTACCTCGACAGAACTACCAAAACCAGCCATAACTTCATCGACCGAGTTGTTGATGACTTCCCAAATAAGGTGATGAAGGCCATCAAGCCCCGTGCCACCAATATACATTCCGGGACGTTTACGAACCGGATCCAAGCCTTCTAAGACTTGAATCTGCTCAGCATTATACTGTTTATTTTCTGCCATTTACTGTGATTACCCTCAATTTCTAAAAGTCAAAATTAAAAAAGGACAATGCCTTTTTATCGTTACATAAGTATGTATTAAGTATACCTCAACAGATAGGAAAGTCGCAAGAGCTGACTTAGACTAACTCTTTCGGCGTTTCATAGTTCGTACGATCGTTTCGCCAACCGCGCCGATAATCCAGCCAACCGCAAAACCAAATACTACTTCGGATCCACTTAAGCGAAATCCTTGTACCCAAGCGAAAATGTACACAATGATACTAAATATCAGACCAATAACCGAACCGGTGATAAGTAGTGGCGGACGTAGTACCGTATCTTCTAAAAATTCAGAGACATCTTCGACGACACGGTTATGAACAACTTTCGAGAATGCTCGACTGCCCGACGGTAATTGAGCACGCACTTTTTGCATTTGTCGATCGAATAAATCACGCCGTTGCTTCGGACCTGCCTCAACATGGACTGGCTCGCTTTGCTTAGCTTTCTCGGCTGGCTCTGGGGCGGGTTTGTGCTCTGCTTTCTTGAGTTCATCACGAGCAGCCTCGAGCGTTTTTTCGCGGTCAAATTTGGCTGAAGACTCAGCTGAATGCTCTACTGACTTAGCCTTCTCAAGCTGTTCTGCCGAATGCTCCTTAGGTCCTTTTTCAGGGGATCGAATATCTGAAAATCGCTCAGCCACTATAGTCCTCCACGTGTTGATTCATTAGTTCTAGTTCTTTCTTGATTAAGCGATTACGCAGGAAGATAAAGCTTGCGACTGCAGCGAGTACTGCGAGTATGGCAGTTGGCCAATCGGCACCGGTTTGCGGTAATGACGTTACTATTGTTTCAACCGTTTTGGCTGGGGGAGGTGGTAATAGAATTCGTACGTACTGCCCCTGGAAAACATTATCCATCTTGAGATCGAAGCTCAGTGTGTCACTTGAGCTATGTGGCTTATCTGGAATTGGACTCTTGACTCGTACCGTGAAACTCTTAACTTCTTTTGAATTTGCCTTAATAGTGAGTGGTGCCCATGTTAATATTGTTGATCCATATTTTTCTGATTTGAGTGATCCGCCAAGATCTTCGATGTCGGCATATTCAAGGATGTCAGTAATGTCCTCGACGAAAACATAATTCTTCTCATCTACGCCGCCCGTGTTATTAACTGTTAGGTTGTATTTGATACGGTCGCCAGCCTTTACCGTCGTGCCGTTCGCGTCACTTGGCTTACCGCCGACTAGTACGGACAGATTCTCTGCCGTCTTGATATAGCTCACCTTTGGAGTAGGAACTGGCGTTACTGTTGGTAGTGGAGTAATACTTGGTGAGGGGGTAGGTGTTGGCGTAACTGTTGTACTTGGCGTAGGGGTAGGTGTTGGAGCCTTGTCCATAAAGGTAAAAGCTGAGTCGCAGCCGCCCGCTGCAGCAGGAGTATTAGTCAAGAAACAGGCTTCGTTTTTTAGTTTTCCTTCTATGATGCGAGTCGCTTTGGCGAATATTACAAAGCGCTTTTTCTCACCACGCGCCAAGAGAGGGATCATATATTTATACTCAGCTTTGGTCGTCTGATCGTTCGGTACAAACTCAATTCCATCAGGTGCCTTGTCGACTACATAGACATCGCGCATATCTACCGGGCCAGTATTACTCACATCTATGGTGTAGGCAAAGATCTTATCTTTTTCAACTTTTAACTCATTTACATCTTTTGTCGTTTCGGAGCTAACAAGTTTTTCAATCTTGCCGGTCGGCTTCGGCGTAGCAGTCGGAGTTGGAACGACAGGCTTACCAACAAAAGCGAGGTTGCCGCAGTCATACATAATATAGAAGGTCAGACCACCAGCCGTGCGTCCTTTGAGTGCAGTATAGCGTGCACCTGCACCCCAGGCGCCAAGCGGACGAATATATATATTTGTTGTTGTACCAGGTATCACTACTTGTTCGTCAGCTGCAAATCGATGATTGCGGCCAATTGAATAGAGACCCATGCTGCCTGTGATAGTGACTGTAGAGCTATCCTGAACGTTTTGTCGCGTAATACCCCAGTGATCATAGATCAGCTTGATATCCGATGGATTACGAGAGTCAAACCGTGATAATGCCTGTGTTTTGGTTGAAAAACCACCATACATAATATCGTTTGGACTCGCTGCATTTGATGGCTTTGGCGGGAACAAGAATGTAACCATCTGGAATACCATGACAGTCACAACGAGTGCCGCCGCTATCCCGCGACTTGAGTTTTCTGTAGAAAGACGACGAATATAAAAACTAATGCCAGAAGTTGCTTCTTCTCGGTTTCGGGTGTGGGCTAGATTGGTAACGATATCTCGAAATAACATAGTTGTACTGTCATTATAGTAATACGCTTACGCTCACACTGCAAGCTATCTATTGAGAACAGGAGCTGGCGGGGGCGGTGCACCAGCCTCAGTAGCGATCTTGAGGCTTTCGAATATTTCTTTTTCGATTTCTGCTTTCGGGTGACCATATTTGGCACGCGATAAGTCGCGTATCGCGGTCGCGACAGCCATATCTGACGCACGCGGAGCGTAGATCGTCTTAAGCGTAAACGGTGTAGTTGGTGCACCATCCGCGATCATTTTTACTACCGCTGTGTAATTAGGAATGTTCACCATATCGCTCATATCAAACTGCGGGGTGAACTGTTTGGTCATAAACTCAGCATCCTCTGGGCCAGTACGAAAACTCATGAGACTCCCAACGTTACCAAAGATCGCATCGCGAATCTTATCATCCAACTGCCCGATAAACTGGTTGGCCAGTACGAGGCTCAGGCGATACTTTCGAGCCTCAGACAAGATGGTCGCAATCGAGTCAGTAGAAAAGTTCTGAAACTCATCGACGTAGAGTGAAAAATCACGACGTTTTTCTTCATCAATATTCGCTCGACTCATCGCCGCCATCTGGAACTTGATCACAAAAATGATACCGAGCAGCTGCGAGTTCAGGTCACCGAGCAGACCCTTACTCAGATTGACAAGCAATATCTTGCCATCATCCATCACGTCGCGCAGATTGAAGGCTGATTGCTTTTGACCAATAATATTTCGCATGATTTCATTGCTCGCAAACGCACCAAACTTACTGACAAACCAACCAAGCATCTCACTCTTGTGATAATCACTGGTCTGTGCCATTTCTTTTGTCCAAAAATCTTGCACCGTTGGATCGGTTACATACTTGAATTTCTGCTTGATGTAATCGTTGTCCGTAAAGACCTTCGGAATCTCGATAAATGTACCCCCCTCTGGATCAGCCATGACAGTAAGAGCAGCATTTCGGAACCAGTGCTCATAGCGTGGCCCAATAATACCCTGATGCTGCGGGTCATAGAGCTTGTAAAGCATTGAGATAGCTTCTTGGATAATGAAGTCTTTTTGCTCAGGGTGATCGTGATCAAACTCCATGATGTTGAAGCCGAGCGGATAGTTAGTGTCACCAGGGTTGAAATACACCACATCTTCACTGCGATGAGCAGGAATCTTGGATAAAATCTTCTCAGCCGTATCGCCATGCGGGTCGATAAAGGCAAGTCCTTTGCCGGCTTCAATATCTTGCATGATAAGATTTTCGAGCAAGTTCGACTTACCAGTACCAGTCTGTCCAAGGATATACAGATGGCGCCTCCGATCATTGTCGCTCAGCCTGACTGGCGTCTCAACTCCGCGAAAAGCATTATTGCCAAGCAGCAAGCCTTCTTTTGGCAATGCGTGCGGCGCCGATACTTGCTTGTGGGCAGTTCGTTCAACGGGAGTTGCACCGAGTACATTATCACTCGGCAAATGAAAGATAGTAGCAAGCTCGGCTGAACTCAGTACGACATAACGCCACCAGACTGGAAAAAAGCGAAATATAAAATCGGTCGTAAACTGCTGCATCGAGCCATAGTTGTAGATCTTAAAACCGTTATAACCAGGGTTATTAAGCTGAGTAAAGCCCGTCATCATATCGGAGATAATCATTTTCGAACGCTGTTGGCTTTCTGAGCTCGCAATCACTCGTATCATAGTCTCAAAGACAGGACCGCCGATCTTTTCTGTGACCGCCTGGCTTTTTTGCTGATCGATCGCGTCAGGCTGCTTATCGGCCGCTGACTTGTTCTGATCAGATTGCGGATTGCTGTATGGTTTTTTAGCAAGTTCGCCGATTTCACCAAGCGCCCCTTTCTTTTCATCCTTTGGATGCAAATGACTTTTGGCGATCCCCTTGGCCTGCTTATTCCATTTCTTTCGTACGGGTCGTATTAAAATCTGGATTGCTGCCCCTTCGTCAGGACCCAGTTTCGACATACTTGAAAGTATGCCGCTGAGGGCATCAAATTCGGCATGCTTGTAGGTTTTTATCGGGTAATGACTGTCCCCCGTCATAACTATGGCGCCACCCGCTACGCCATCGATCTTGCTGACTTGAGAAAATATATTATGATCTTCTTGGGCCTCGATCTGGATGTCTGGATATCCTGCCAGCAGCGCTTTTTCTATCATGCTCACAAGACTAATTGGCGCTCCGACATAAAAATATATCTGATCACTATCGGCAATTATTTCAAAACTAACATATCGCCAGCCGAGCAATCGTCGTTTCATCGCCGATATCCCGAATAATAAGTCAGTAAGTTTTTTGATACGCGTGGAACCCATACCGGTGAGTAAGTTAAACACACCTTCAGCCCGAGCGATATTCTCCTTGGTCATCTCACGTGAGTCACGATTGGTAGATTCATTTTTTTCAGTCGGTGGTAGTTTTATTAGCAGAGGGACAATCTTAAGCGATCGCTCCACCTCTTTGGCATGTCGCAAAATTTTACGATAGACAAAAAACGCGATCGTGCCTATAACACCAACCACAACGAGAAATATCACGATCATAAAGATCGTAAATGAACTGCCGTCCGCCATACTAATTGTCCCGCCCGATTGAATTCACCTTATTTGGCGTCCTCGACATCAATATTAAATCGTTTCTTCAAATATGCTTGGCTCAAATCTTCTTCAGCTTCTTCTTCGCCCGCCGGATCGTTGGCGCGTGCTGCCATAATCGTATCCGCTTTATCAACCCACTCTTTTTCAATAATATCGGCGTCACTGGCGGTCAGGGCATCTATAGCCGGGTCCACTGGTGGTGCGGTACTACTTGCTTGGGTACCTGTTGCATCAGCAGCTCCTGTTGTGGCTGCTGGATCAACTACAGGAGTTGCAGTGACCTGATCATCTTGTGGCTGAGGTGTCGAAGCCGCAGTAGGTTTGGATTCGGCCTGAACTGGAGTTGGACTCGGTGTTAAGTTTGGATTGCTTACTATTTGAGGCTCTTGATTTGGTGATGTTTGATCTGGTTTCATATCTGCATTATACCAGATCATAAGAACTTAGGTGAAACTAGTTATGTACCCAGACTGGCGTACCGACCTCACCCCAGTTATATATGAAGGCTGCGGTTGCATCGGGTAGGTTTACGCAACCATGACTCCCATTGTAATAGTAATCTTGTCCACCAAACACACCTCCGCGCCAATAGGCATCATGCAAACCGTAGCCTTGATAGAATGGCATCCAATAATTTACGTGAACATTATAGTTATACCCATATGGTGCGCCGTTCAGGTAGGTGTTTGTCGCCTTGTAGTAGATAGAAAATAGCCCGGTGACAGTCGGGAAACCTGCTCCAGTCGCCCCGCTCGTGACTGGTGATTCATAGATCACTTGGTGATCTTGATAGATCCAAAGATGCTGCTGACTAAGATTTACTTCAATGTAGCGGCCAAGGTCGAGTGTCACTATGGTATTCGATTCGGTCTTAAAAGGTACTGGCGATGACGTTATTGTGTAGTTAAAAGCAGAATCGTCAGTCATTGCAGTAGTGACTGCCTTGGCAGCCGACAATTGATCGATCGCCATACCATCGGTACCTTCACGATCTACATTCGTAACACCATTTTTTACCGTAACCTTCTTATTGATCGGCGCTACATTCACATCATTAGCGACTGACTGGATGTAGCCCTCGACCTGTTTCTGGTCGACCGATAACTCCAGCTGCATTTTATTTTTGTCGTTCTTCTTCTCGGAAAAAATGATCCAATGTCCAATAGTTGCAGCATTTGGTGTAAAAGTCTTGTCCTCATATTTGAGAGCTATTCTCTTTGCCATGAGTCGCTTTGCCTGATCAGAGGCTGCAACCGTGTCTTCTGGCTGGATATCTGCCTGCGTTACAACCGGAGCAAGAGCTACAATCTGATCTTTCGCATCTACAACAGACTGCTGTATCAAGGTGTTGAGAAGCTCAGCGCTCACGCGGTAACCGGGCTTGGCCTGCACCACCGAAATCTCACCCTCATTTATCTGGAGTGAAGAATTTACCGGGTCAGTACCTACTGACTTGACCACCTTGTCTGTAAACGTATTAAAGACCTGATTATCAATATGATATACATAGCCAAGTTGGGCTGCTTGACCCGTCTTCATCACACCAAGTATCGGCAGATTCCTGATTCGACCCTGCTCATACGCCATGTCGACTGATCGCTGGAGATCATACTCAACGCCGAGTGTCTTATTATCAGCCTCAAATAGTTTATCTCCAACCTTAACAGTCAGATGTTGCATCGGTGGATTTGATTGGAGTATCTGCAATGCCTGGGCGCGTGTTTTCCAGCTCAGATCATGGCCACCGACAGATACACCAGGGTAAATAACACCTTCCAGCGAGGCCCCTAGAGCACCGTTTGCGATCAAAGTTACTAAAAATACACCAAGAAAAACAAATTTTAATCGAGCCCAGATACTCGGCTTTAAACCTGATTGAGACACTCCTTTTGGAAGGTGTAGAAAGTGGCTATATGATGTCGAATCCATTTCTAAAATTATACCGCGCGAGCGTGATTTTCACTAATTCTGGATATGCTTTGTTATGCTCTTCGCTACCTTCTTAACTTCTGCATCTATCTCTTCTTGAGTTGGCGTCGCACCAAGGTCTAGGAGTACTCGCATTGCGAAACGCTTGTCATGAGTTTTTAGTAATTCCTCATCTTCAAAAACACTCAAAAATTCAATTGAAAAAACTTGCTTCTGCGATGAACCTGCTTCAGAGATAGTTTGCCAGCTTGTCTGGGAGGGGAGAACGAGATTGATGTCACGAGTAATAAGCTGATAACTTGGTACGTCATGAGCTTCCACTTCTGTTTTATTTGCAAATAACGTATCGAGCCGTAATAGTGCATACGAAACTTCACTTTTAATACCAAATTCGCCAAGAACTGACGGCTTGACCTGATAGATCTCCCCAACTTCCTGATTATCAATCACTACCTCGTAACTACGTCCTTTTATACCAGCTGCACTCTGTGTCGGCCGGTACTTTGATCTGAGTCCGAGTGACCGAATAATTGACTCTACAGCTGGCTTTATTTGAATGAAACTATCTTCGCCAATCGACATCATCCCAATGACTGATTTCTCCTGCGGGAGTGATTTTCCGTGCTCTGGGATATAGACGTGTGAGGTTTCAAAGAAAACAAGCTTTTCTTTAGCGAGTTGGTTTGCAGCAACCGCGAGTAAATGACTGGCTAGTAAATCTGATCGTAAATACTGCTGCTCTACGGTCAAAGGATTGTGAATCTCCAGATGTTGATTTGGTTTTTTACCAACCGATTCGAGGGCTTTGGCGCTTACAAATGCATAACTCATTACTTCATATAACCCTTTTGTTACAAGCACTTGCTTGAGATTCATGATCGAAGCGAGTAAGCTATGGGAATTTGTCTCGGTAGCCGGCAAATCAGGGAGTGACATTGGGATATTGTCATAACCAATCAGTTTGGCTACTTCCTCGACAATATCTTCTTCAATTTTTACATCCGTACGCCACCATGGGGGAGTCACGCTAAATACATGATTAAAACTCTGTCGCACGCGGACTGCACCTGAGTAGTCTCGTGCGTGGATCAATTCTTGAATGCTATACTGCGTTAATTTTACTTTGTCCTTAGCAACTTCAGCACTTACTACCTTTTGTTTTGACAGAACTATTCCAGCTAATTTAAGATTCTTTCCTGTCATATGATAGATCACATCACCGGCCCGAAGCTGATCACTGTCAACCTGTTGATAGCTACCTGGCCGTACGAAATTATCGTCAATTGTATCCCCAATTTGCTCAAATATTGTATTCAAGAAATCAATTGGTCGATCGTAAGATCGTTCTTGTTGTACCTGATCAGTCGCTTTCGTAAGGCTAAAGTGCTCAACTTTAAAACCAAGTTTTTCGAGGCCACTACTAAATACTCTTTCTTCTAACGATAGTCCGATCAATTTTTCCGCTCGACGCTGTGAAAATCCAATCTGCACATGCCGTTGTTGATTCGGATAATCATCAAAAATAGGGGAGACCAGTTCGCCATTGCAATACTCACTAATAAGGCCAATAAGTCGGTTTGCGGCAAGTTCAGTCAAAGTAGGGGGGAGTGAGCGCTCAAATCGTGCCGATGCATCACTACGCAATCCATGGCGGAGTGCACTCCGCCGCACCTTCGTAGCTTCAAATGTGGCAATTTCTAGCACCACCTCAGTGGTTTGACCCGAAACCTCGCTATCTAGTCCGCCCATCACACCAGCTAATGCTACGGGTCCACGCTCATCAGCAATTACAAGATCTTCAGCCGTTAGCTTGCGCTCACGTCCATCAAGTGTTGTAATTTTTTCCTGCGACAGGGCAGGGCGCAGGATGATATCTCCGACAAGCTTTGCAGCATCATAGGCGTGGGTCGGATGACCGAGCTCGAGCATGACAAAGTTAGAAAAATCTACAATTGGACTAATGCTGCGCATTCCGCTACTCTGCAAGTTATCCACAACCCACTGCGGAGTTTTCACGCGGTTGTTTACTCTCATTTTCACAGACACAAAACGGCTCGCCTCTTCCCTGTTCTTGACATATTTGTTTTTTATTGCTTTATATGTTTGCCCTGGAATTTCGGGATTTTTGACTGTATTCCCACCTTCCCGTTTATCAAAAGCTGCGATTTGGCGGGCTACTCCCCATAAACTCAGAAAATCCCATCGATTTGGCGGTGTCTTAATATCCACAATATTGTCATTATTCACTATGTCGCACAATAATAGTCCAGGGGTAATTTCTGGTTCTAACAAGTATATTCCATCATGATTGTCACTTAAGCCCAATTCTTTCTCTGAACAAAGCATGCCGTTTGATTCGATACCACGAATTGAAGACTTTGTAATTTTTGTGCCATCCTGCAGAACTGTTCCAACCGTTGCCAGGACAACTCGTTGATTCTTATCTACATTTGGCGCGCCACAAACAATCTCTAATTGAGTATCATTTCCGATGTTCACCGTAACTATCTTGAGCCGATCGGCATTTGGATGTTTCTCTACCGTTAAGGTCTCAGCAACTATCAATCCTTTATCATATTTGACCGGCTCATGAACTTCTTCGACTTCTATTTCGGTTCTACTCAGTATCTCAACTAATTCATCAGCTGTAACTGAATGCTTGAGATAATGGTTGATTTGTTTTAGTCCAATCAGCATTAGAATTGCCTCAAGTATTTAAAATTCGGGCGCCAGAAATAGCGAATATCAGATACGCCATACTTGACCATGGCAATTCGTTCGGCACCAATTCCAAAAGCGAATCCACTATATTTAGCGCTATCAATACCTGCATTTTCGAGTACCTTCGGATGGACCATACCCGCCCCTGCCATTTCAAGCCACTCACCTTTATACCATGCATCTATCTCAACAGATGGTTCGGTATATGGAAAGAAGCTTGGTCGCAAACGAATCTTAGTTTCATCACCAAGGATACCTCGCATAACATGATTGAGTGTTCCTTTCAGATCACTGAGCGATACGCCCTCTCCTACTACCAGGCCTTCGATCTGATAAAAAGACCATGAATGAGTACGATCCTCATCTTCATTTCTAAACACACGGCCAGGAACAATGATCTTAAACGGCGGCTCATTCTGCTCCATGAATCGAACCTGCATAGCGGAAGTTTGTGTACGCGGCAAAAACGAATCTGGTTCATCGCGCTCAGGATGTTTGAGGTAAAATGTATCCTGCATATCTCGAGCTGGATGTTCTGGGGGCTGATTTAACGCTTCAAAGTTGTACCAATCAGACTCAATCTCAGGACCATCAACGATCGCAAAGCCAAGCTTAGTAAATATATCGTATACATTACTCAGGACGTGGGAAATAGGATGCAAATGCCCATATTCTTCCCTTTCAACAGGTTGAGTTATGTCAATCGGCGCAAAACTCTGCTCCTCCAAGATATCGCTAGCCCGTTGCTTGAGTTTTGACTCAAGAGTCTTTTTTGCCTGATTCGCAGCTGGTCCAACAATCTTCTTATCTTCTAAAGGAAGAGATACGATAGCATCGAGTTGCTCCTGAACATAGCTATCTTTACCAAGATATTGTGACTTAACCTGATTAAGCTCCCATTCATTCTTTGCTTTAGCAATTGCTGATTGAGCTTTATCGATCTCTTTATTAAGTACTGTTTGGTCAAATTGTTTCATAGGTTTTGCGATCTTTTCGTACGGAAATATAGTTCGATAATCACTAGAGTTAACAGAAATAGTATAACGTCTCGAAGGTTTAGACTACCAAGTGATTTTAATGCTAGTAGTACAACAACACCTGTTGATATTAATACAGATATCCTCAAGCCTTGTAGTAATGACTTATGGGCATGTTCCCTCTTGGCAGGCTTTCTCATCTGTAAAAAGTGAGCTATACATGCCCCTGAACTTGAAAGAAATACAAACAGTGCGATAAACCACATCGTAACCCCACCAGGACCTAATTCTTGAGGTGTAGTAGTAAATACAGGCAAGATACTTGCTGCTCCGGAGAGTACGGAAGTAAGTAAAATGACAGAAAAAAGAAGAGCTGTTCTATTATTGTTTTTCATCGGTGTTCTAATTATCTCAAATGCGCTATTTTCGCACAACCCGTAGGTATTTGCATACATTTATTTTATGCGTGAATACAATTTATATTTTGGACTACTTTTTTGTTCGTTAATAAGACAATTGTAAACTCTGACAAAATTCGAAATTATATAATTATGTACATAACAAAAAAACACCCGATTGGGTGTCTGGTCCGTAAAATGGTTACGGGCCAACTAATGTGGCCTAAAAGTTAAGAAACAAATTTGCCACTAGTTGGCCCGGGACGGTCCTTAGGGGATCCAAGGAGCCGTAAGGTGGAACGATCGTGCCGCGTTGTTAATGAGTGGGCTGATCGCAACTTCCCTGCCATCCTTTCGGTCGGTAGTCAGAGCGCTGTACTCAGATTGTGGTTTAACGCACGCACTGAGTAGCAGCGATCTGACTACTGCCATCGGGATAGTAGTGTTTAGCTACGGATGTAGCTGTTCGCCCTAGAACAGTAGGGAAAATCCGTCTAGAAACAAGGGGGCTGTTTCTAGATCGGATTACCCCTACTGTGAGCTCTTTAGAGTACAGAGCTGGCGAGTTGTAAGTTTTTATTTTTGTTTTAATGAACTAATTACACATAGTATAGCACGACGCTTATGCTTATGTCAACAGTTTTTATCATTTTTCCAAATATATAAAGAATTCTCCAGGTTAAACCTGTAGAATCGATGTATTTAACACAACAAGAGGACTGATTTAGCCGATGAGGCCTATGTTTCTTTTGATTAGATCAAGCTTTTTATTTGCTACTCGATTAGCCTTGTCGCTCCCCTCCCTGATGACCTGTTCAAGCCGCTTAAGATCATGGCGAATAACACCGTAATCCATTTGGAGCTGAGAAAGTTGATCAACGATCAGTTCACTTAGCTCGGATTTAAACGTTCCATATGATGCACCCTCGAATTTTTTGCCGACATCAGCCATGCTCATATCTGAAAATCCTGAGTAAATCTGTAGTAGATTAGCTATTGCTGGCTTGTCATCACTTAGTTCAATAGCGCTACCTGAATCAGTTACCGCCTTCTTGACCTTCCGATTAATCACATCCGGTTCATCTAGTAGCATAATGTTGCCATTTTGATTAGGATCGCTTTTACTCATCTTTGAGCTCGGATCAGTCAAACTCATAACTCGACCTCCGACTTGAGGCAATGACGCCTGCGGAACAGTAAATATACTGCCGTAGAGGTTATTAAAGCGCATTGCGATATCGCGAGCCAGTTCTACGTGCTGCTGCTGATCTTCTCCGACAGGCACAATATCAGCATCATATAGTAATATGTCGGCTGCCATCAGAACTGGATAGGTAAAGAGTGCTACAAGCTGCCCCTCGGCCCCACGTTTGCTACTTTTATCCTTATACTGCGTCATGCGGGTCAATTCGCCCATAGTGACATAGTTTTGCAGTATCCAACACAGTTCAGCATGGGCTGGGATACGCGATTGCACATAAATAATTGATTTGTCTGGATCAATACCACAAGCAAGCAGCCATGCGACAGTATCGAGCACTTGATCACGTAACTCTTTGGCGTCTGGGCGGACATTCAAGGTGTGGAGATCTGGAATAAAATAGTACGATCGACCCTTAGACTGCCAATCAACCCACGGCTTCATCGCACCGAGATAATTACCAATATGGAGTTTGCCTGTCGCTTGCACTCCTGACAAGATTGTTTTCATAGCTGCATCCCTTCACTATCATTATCGCGCGGCAGGTCCTCTAGCTCAAGTGCCGACTTCTTTGCCGGGCCAAGGTGACTCGCGGACTCTATCTTATTCCCGAGCCGGCCATAACTCGCACTAGCAGAATCCATAGCATTCTTGGCGTTATTCAAGTGCTTTCCGGCCAATGTAAGTTCATCACCAAATTTTCGGGCATCAACTTGAATGCCTTTTAGGTAGGTCATAACTTCCTTGGCTTTCTCTTCGATCAGATCACCTTCGAGTGATAACAGCACCGTGCGAAGGAAGTAATAGAAGCTATGTGGCGAAACGAGATACACACGCATACTTGCCGCATAGTCAGAGAGATCCGTATTGGTCATAATCTCGTAGTATATGGCTTCTCCAGGTATATACATTAACGCAAAGTCTACCGTTCCCTCACCCGGTAGGATGTATTTCTTTGCAATCGCTTGTATGTGTTTTTTAACGTCCGACACAAACAGTTTGTGCGCAGCAAGTTTTGCTTCATCGGTCTCTGCTTGCGAATAGGCGATGAAGTTCTCTGCCGGGAACTTCGAATCAACCGGAATGAGGCCGTTTTTAGTCTTAATAATTGCATCGACTTTCTCGCCTGAGCGAAATGCATATTGAAGCTGGTAGCTCGACTTTGGTATCTGCTGGGCAATGAGTTCATTCATCATCTGTTCACCGATGTTTCCGCGGTTCTTAGGACTCTTGAGCGCATCCTGAATGTCTTTCATACTTCGTCCAAGCTCTTGCATCTTACCGAGCTCATTCTGGAGGCTACCAAACACTGCTGCCGCACGATCAAGTCGGTCATTCATATGTGCCTGCGTTTGATTGAGCGTCTGACTCATGCCGACCAAGTCTTGCTTGATCAGACCAAGCGCCGAATCGTCTTTTAGGCCACTTAACTTTTGGTTAAAATACACAAAGAATAAGCCAAAACCGGCCAAAACTATGACAACGAGTATAACGAGAAGTATTTCCACCATATATAACTATTATAACAGGTTGTGCTTACGCTTCTATAGTATCGGCGGAGTAACTACCGAGCACTGTGAGTGAATTGCCCAATTGCTCGATCTTTTCGAGTGCCCGCTTAGTGCGCTCTTCATGAATACCGGACTCAATATCTATATAGAAATAATACTGCCAGGTCGCCTCAGGAATCGGGCGAGACGATAGTTTTGAGAGGTTAATTTTCTCCCGATAGAAGGCTTCAAGGACCCGAAAAAGCGCCCCAGGCTCGTGAGAAGTTTTGACAACTAATGATGTTTTATTAACATCATTATTATTTATAATGGTTTTTGATAATACAAAGAATCGTGTGTAATTATGCTTGTCTGTTTCGATATCTTCAGCCAGTACTTCAAGCCTGTGAATATTGGCAGCCTGTTTGCTCGCAATTGCCGCCAAATGAATATTCTGTGATTTCTGGACATATTCAGCTGCAGCAGCTGTATCGTGGCGCTCGTGAATCTCAGCATGTGCCAAGTTCTGGTCCAGATACTGCTCTGACTGAAGAAGTGCCATAGGATGAGAGTACACATTGGTAATATCACTTAGATTCGCACCTGGTAGCCCGAGAAGATTTTGAGAAATGCGCAGATATTTCTCCCCAACTATCTTTAATGGATGCGCACGAAGCAAATCATATACTTCATTAATAGATCCAACCAGCGAGTTTTCGATTGCTACGATTCCAAAGTCAGCAGCACCTGTCGCAACGTCCTCGAAAACTCCACGAAAGTTCGATCGATAGAGTCGCTTCGCATGCTCACCGTAGAGCTCTGTAGTGGCCATATCGTGAAATGATGCTCGCTCACCCTGAATAGAAATAATAAGATCTGACATGGATAGTATAATAGCAAGTTTTGTGGCTGAGGCCCAGGGTATTTCCCTGAGCCTCGTGGGCGGAGTGACTCCACGGTCACCCCACCCGCCTCTCGGTGTAGCTCTACTCGAGCGCGTTGGCCTCACGCTGCAAGCGATCCTGCTCAGCCCGCAGAGCAGCCAGCTTGGCCTGCCTCGCCTCGTCGGCTGTCTTGAGCTCGTCACGCTCAGCCGTGACAGCTTCGTTGGCAGCCTCGAGCTCACGTACCCGGTTCTGCAGTCCCTCGATCAGGGAGCTGGCAGCCTGCTGGTAGGCCGTGACGACACCCATGGCCGACTCCAGCTCACCCTCTGCCGACTCGTAGTCAGCGTCGAGCTCACCGAGGTCCGAGACCGCAGATCCGCCTTCAGCAGGAGCAGGTGCCGATGGAGTCGTGGCTGCACCGGCGCCCCCCGAACCACTGAGCCACTGCCTCCCGAGGTCGGTGATGGCCAAGCGCCTGGGGCGCTGCGTGCCATCGCGGTCCACCAGGCCTTCCTTGACGAAGGCCGAGATGATCGGCGACAGCTCCTTCTTGTCCAGGGCGAGCTGATCAGCCAGCTCACCAGTTGCCTGTCCCGAGGAACTCTCCACGGGACCCTTGTCGGCCAGCCACTGGAGCACATCGCGCTCCTGCTGGTCGAGGTCCTCTGGTCCATCGTACGTCGCCATCGCTGGCCCTACCTTTCTTTGGTCGATCTCCTGTTCGGGAGACTGGTCTTGGGTTTGCACTGCTGTACTACTGACTGCATCACACGGGAATTCCTCGAGCCCGTCTGCTGTCACGATGTAGGCAACTTGCTCATCTTCTTCGAGCCGATCGATCCAGCCACTCCCCATCATCACTGCAAGCAGTGTGAAGAAAGTATCGAACGAAAGACCGAATCGATTGGCGAACTCTCCCACATCTTCCGTCTTCGAAACGACGACGAAGTTCCCATCGTCAACCAAGAACTGCACCAGACGCTGCTGAACCTCTCGGCCGACTTTGACTGGTGACGGTGCAGGATTTCTGGGTGGTTCAGAAGTGGACGCTACAGGCTGCTTCGGACCAAGCTTCGGCGTCCGAAATGCTTTCGAGTCCGCCTCTACCAGTACCGGTGGTACGTAGCTGTAGGTGCCGGCCTTGCGTTCGATGCTACGGCGCCGACGGATTCGTCGACGCTCGCGTTCCGAAAGCCCGCCCCAGATGCCGAATTTCTCACCTTTGGCGAGTGCGTATTCGAGACAGAACTCTCGAACCACACAACCCCTGCAGACATCCTTCGCATCTCTGGTGGAAGCGCCACGCTCCGGAAAGAACAGATCCGGATCAACTCCGAGACAGTTCGCCGCTGCTTGCCAGCTGCTGTCCTCAGTGTCGAATCCGTCATTTTCGACTAACCCTTCTTCTCCTTCTTGATCGACTTCCTCATCGAACTCTTCGTCGCCCTCAAGGGCAACATCTTCAACAGACATCACCCTCTCCTTGGCTATTTGGTTGTAAAGCTACACCTTTGCGAGATTATCGCGTGTATTTACACTAAACCCAATCTGTAAAAATCTCAATGCACAATTATCACAACTTAGCAGTGCTTACTTTGTGCACTTTTCACAATCAATCAGGCCACTGCCAAAATGGCCGAGGAACACGTATATTCGATGATCTTCTCACAACATACCGAGTACTTTTGATATCAAAATATCGCTGCAATACCCCAATCCAATTGTGTCTCAACCACTCTCTCTGATCTATAAAAAGCTGTTCTAGCCCTCGCTCTGCGAACTCCTGCCGAATTACTCCTCCGCTATGCGGATGTTGTTGTTTTTGTTCCAACGGTGAGTTAAAACCGTGCGCATAATGTGTCATTTCATGCACGATTGTAGCCCGCACCACAAACTCTGGCACCTCAAGATCTTGGAAAATCGGATTTATGGTTATGATTGAAGTAATTCGGTCCTTTGGATCGAGCTTAATTGAACCCAACTGACGCTTCGCCTTGCGCCCATACACGATCCGTACATCATTTTGTTGCGGAACGTCTATAAAGTGCTTATACCAGATGTCGCCTAGTAGATTTTCGAGCCATTCCCGATCTCGATACGAATCTTTCACCAGCATTCTGCTCATAACATAGCCTCAATTGATTCTATGCCAGATTGCTTGGGAACGAACTTGTTGGCTCGTATTCCCTCAGCGACTTCCCTGATCTTACTGATAGTCTTTTCGTGATTAATACGGCTATTCGAGGCAAGGATATTACTATCCACAAAATCGAGCGACACCGATGAAACCGGCTGCTCATGGAGTCGCTCCCAGGCAAGTGCGTAGATGCCAAGCTGAGTATTACCGCTTAATTTACGTTTAGCAGCTGCCTCACCACTCAGCTCAGATGTCTTATAGTCTCGGATCTCAATCTTGCCCTCTCGATCATAGACCGCATCAAAGCGGCCGTTGATTCGCACCTTTATATCTGGGAGGCTTAATGTAAACGCTTCTTCAACGTGTGTTGGCCAATCTTTATCCTGCTCGTGTTTATCATAAAAATGCTTAAGGACTTCCATGCCGCGTTTCTTACGTGACTCCTCATGTTCTTTCGACGCAAAGCCCTCGCTGCGCCACGTCTGGTTGAATACATCAATCAATTCATTAAGAGAGACTGATTTTTGTTGCAACTTGGTGCGATTATAGAGCTCTATAGCATTATGAATTGCTGAGCCATAGACAAGTGCATGGAATGGCCCTTTTGGCATATTGAGCAAATGAATTATCCAAAACTGACCTGGGTCTCTGAGGTAGTCATCAACCTGTTGGGTCGACAAATGAAGCCAGCCATCGTGAAATAATTGAGCTGCTAAGTTTGTTGGCATTTTTTGCTGATCGGCAAAGTTTTCTATATGCTCGAGGCCCAAACCGGGACTCATTGTCGGCTTGATACTAACTTCCGGTAACGCTTCGGCAACAAATGGCGATACTTTACGTGGTCGACTCTTGCCGTAATCGGATGAGCTGCTAATATGTAGTATCATCTTAGCGCGTGTCAGAGCAACATAAAACAAGCGACGCTCTTCTTGAATATGCCAATCTGAGCTGGTCTCAATTTTTACCAAATCCTCTGGAAGTGGAAGTGTATCGCTCTGTCTACGACTCGGAAAGACCTGATCCGCCATTTCAACGATGAAAACCACCTCAAACTCAAGGCCTTTAGCCCGATGTACAGTCATAATTCTAATTGATTCATCGTCAAGCGGTGAGTCAGTAGCGTTAAGTTCTGATGTCGATTCATCTATCTCATTCATGTAATGACTAAAGGCCAGCGCTGAACAATCTTCACTGACAGACTCAAAATCCTTGATGAAGCGAAATAACTTTGCAATATTTTGGACTTTTAGAGCCGCTTCATCACTTGATTCTGCCTGACGAATCAAGCTATCAAGCCGTCCAGTCTCAGTAATGAATTTGTAAAGCAGCTGGCCAATCGTGAGCTCACCAAGATACTCCCTAAATCGAGCGAGCAATATCTGCGCATCGGCAATCAAATCATTGTCAGAATCCTCAAGAACCTCTTGAAGATTCCTATGCGAGCGACGTGCCTGCGCCATAAGTGGCTGCACCTCATGCACATCGAGCCTAAAGTATTCACCGATGAGGTTACGATACAGTGCGGCCGAGTCATCCGGATCAACCATAGCGGTCACAAAGCTCAGTAGTCCTCTTACCTCAGGTTTTTGCATGAGGTTTTCTGGAGCGGATGCGTTCGTCTTGATACCTTCACGATTAAGATCCTGCGCGATAGCCTTCACCTGAGCGTTACGCCGCACCAAAACCGCGATATCTCTCGGCGAAATGCCGGATTTGAGTACATCCTGAATAGATTGTGCTAACCAAGCGTGCTCTTTTTGAATGTTTTCAAAATGTAAAAAATCCGGTGCTTCACCAGTACTATAGCCTACTAATCGTTTTGATATTTCGTTTTTTACCTCGAGTCGATCAGGATTGTTGTGCTGAATAAGTCGATACGCAACATCAAGGATCTGCTGGGTACTTCGATAATTGTGAGTCAGAACTATAAGCTCACTTTTTGGAAAATCAGATTGAAACTGCATGATATTACTAATTGCAGCACCGCGAAAACGATAGATTGATTGGTCATCATCACCTACAGCCATAAGGTTATGTTGTGTATTTATCAACGTTTTGAGCATATTTGCCTGAGCCGTATTAGTATCTTGATATTCATCTACCAGAATATATTTGTATTTTTTACGATATTGATCAGCTATCGCCGGCCGACGCTGAAGTAACTCTGTGCTCAGCACGATCTGATCTCCAAAATCAAGCTGACCTTCTTTTCGACAGGCCGTAACATAGGCTTCGTACAGATCGGCAAGCTCCGTAATGCGTATGCGTTCGCCAGCATCAAACATCTTATCGGCAGTTTTCTTTTTGACATAATCATGATAGTCAGACGTACTAATTGATTCGTCTTTTAGGCGAGAAAAATGCTGCAACAATGCCTCAACAAAACGAAAAGGGCTGCCGAGTGGAGCAAAATACTCGAGTTTCGAAGTTCTTAATATTTCTCTTAAGAAAACCACCTGCGAAAAATGGCTCATGACTCTAAAGTCCGACCGCAAGCCGATCTCGAGTCCATTATCGCGAAGGATTTGATCGCCCAGAGCGTGAAAGGTCATAATATTCGTGTTGACATAGCCCATTGGTAGTAAAATATCGACTCGCTCCTCCATTTCTGAGGCTGCCTTATCGGTAAAGGTTAGGGCTAATATCTCATCTGGCTTGGCAAGTCCCTGCTGTATCAGCCAAGCAATACGTCTCGTAATTACCGTGGTTTTCCCAGTGCCAGCACCTGCTATAACAAGCGCTGGGCCACTATCATGGGTCACGGCGGCAGCCTGCTGTTCGTTAAGTCCCTCGAGTAGATTCATAGAGCCATTATAGCAACATCTCCCATCTGGAAGAAGCTCGCCAAAAATGTTATGCTACTTTTGTTACAAACAGGCGTGATGGACGAGCAATATATACATAGAGTCGCCAAATTAATCCCCTTTGCAGTTAAAAACAAGTCGTTGCCAACAATGGCGTTCTCGTATCATTTCGAGCCGCCGGTTGATGACAATGGCCAGTTGGGTAGTTTTTTCGTGGTCATTGAGATCATGGCCAATCAAAACCTTGCCAGTCAACTGATCGATCTGATCATTAAGACAGTCGGCGAAGTCTATTACAACGAGCAATACGAAGCTGAGCCTGAAGAGCGCTTTGAAAAAGCCCTTAAAGAAGTTAATTTACAGATCAAACAGCTTTTTGGCGGCAAAGACAAATCGTGGCAGACAAAAATATCGGCAATTATTGGAATTATAAACCAAAATAACCTCCTCCTCTCTCAAGCTGGATCTGCAACTGCGTTTTTATATCGAAAAAAACGAACGACCAGCCTGGCCGATGAGTCGACCTCAAAAAAGACACCATCTGACAAAACCTTTGCCCACATCACCAGTGGTGAACTCAAGCCGCTCGATAGGATTCTCTTCGCGACGCCCGCTATCATGTTTCAGTTTTCTCTTACAGAGCTGCGCAATATTATCACCGACAATAGTCCAAATGCAGCCGTCAATAAGCTATCAGCAGCACTTGCAACGCAAAGTAATTCCGAACGCTGCGCAGCAGTGGTTATTGAGGTCACGACGCCGGAAATCGCCGCCGAAACCCCTCTCACACATGCCCCGGATGAAGTGATGATTGGCGAGCCGCCCACCACAATCAACAAGACCAAGGAAAAAGCACTGCCCGTCGCCAAGAACGCCGTTTCGATTGCCAAACAAGCGGCCGAAAAGACTAGCACTTACACCAAGGAGCGATTTGTACCAAGCGCCAAAGAAGGTATGAAAAAAGGCTGGAATTCACTCTGGACCGAATACATCAATCCAAATCCAAAACGAGCACTCGCCATCTTTGCAGCGCTCCTGCTGGTGCTTATTATCGCTAGTAGCTTTATTTTTTCAATTAATCCGAACCGAGACAAAATTATCTCACTCTATAGTGAAGCCCAGACTCTTAAGGCATCTGGCCAAACAAGTCTCGAAAAGGGAGACAAGTCCTCAGCCACCAAGAGTCTGCAAAAATCTTCGGACAATATAAAGCAGATTGAAAAACTCCAACCAAAAAGCGAAGATGTCGATAAACTAATCCAATCAAGCGCTGCAGAACAAAAGACTCCCCTTAATGAACTCGCGACTCAGATCAATCAGCTGCTTGACCAAGCGCAGGATATTACACGTATATCACCAAAACAAATTGCCGATCTCTCAACTGTCCGTGATGCCCGTTTTACTCAGCTCATCAGTATCGGTGGATCTGAATACACCCTCAACGTATCAGATGGCAGTCTGTATAAAACCGAGGCCGAATCAGGTGATGTCATCAAAGTGGCAAATGACAGTTCACTCAAAAACGTTGTATCTTCTACACCAGGATATGCGAAAGACAGTATCTTCTTCCTGACGAGTGACAACAAAGTATTATTATTTCGCCTGGCAACATCCAATCTATCAACCCTCAAACTCACAAGCGGCGAATGGCCAGCTGGCAGTGATATCGCAAGCTACTTGAGCAATCTCTATATACTCACCCCGAAGGATAACCAGATATATAAGTTCACTCAAAGTGGCGCAAAATACGCTCCGTCAGGTCCATACGCGAAAGATGAAAATCCTGAACTTAGTAGCTCAAAAAGTTTCACCATTAACGGCTCAGTGTTTGTTGGAACTGAAACTACAGAAGTAAAATTTTACGAAAAGGGCTACAAGCAGTCATTCGAAATAAGTGGCATGCCTGATATCACAGGTGGATTAGCGAAAATCTTCTGGAATGATAGCAAGTCACAACTCCTCGGGCTTAGTGGTGATCGTCAGAAAATCATCATCATCGACGTCACGAACTCCCCTCGTTTCAGTAAACAGATCGTTCCGAGTGGCATCTCGAGTATCGAAAGTATGTCAGTCGCCAACGGGGATATTACGATTCTCAGTGGCAACAAGCTTTACACACTGAGCCAGTAGCTACATTTTTGTTGGTATTTCGATGCCGAGCATCTGAAGCCCTGAGCTCATAATTTCTATGAAGAGTTGATTGAGCTGCAAACGACGCTCTCGATCCGCTTGAGAGGCCTTAAGGAACTCCACAGTGTTATAAAAACTATTGTATGACTGTGCAAGACCATAGAGATAGTTTGCAATAGCGTTCGGTCGATACTCAGCTAGCGATTCCTTCACCGCATATGGGAACTTAGAAAGATGCAATGCAAGCTGTTTTTCCAGGTCAGAAAATTGAGTCCGTGAATTCCCCTGCTCAACTTCTGCTGTTTGCTGCGCTGCTTTTTGGGCTATCGAACGTGCTCGAACGGTCGAGTAGACAAGATACGGTGCACTATTACCTTCAAATGTCAGCATTTTTGACCAATCAAAGGTGATATTACTCTGGCGGTTCTGCGAAAGAATATTGTATTTGAGTGAGCCGATTGCGAGCACCTCAGTAAGTTCATGCTTCTCATCGTCAGTAAGATCTTTGGTCTTCGAATCTACCAGCTCTCGTGCTCTCTTTTTAGCTTCATCGATCAGGTCGTGCAGGAGCAAGATATTGCCCTTACGAGTGCTCATAGAAGAATCTGCAAATTGCATACGACCAAAGCCGACGTGGACATTCTGGGCATCTGTTAGCTCCATGGCTTCAGCTACTTCAAAAACCTGTTGGAAGTGTAGGCTTTGTGCCATATCTACTACTACTATCATCAGATCAGGATGCCAGGTTTGCTCCCAGTACTCGATACGCGCAAGATCACGGGTCAGATAAAGTGTTGCGCCATCTTTCTTGCGCACAATGGCCGGCGGTAGATCGGGATTTTTCATGGTATAGACGAGAGCGCCCTGGCTTTCAACGAATATGTCCTTTTTCACGCCCTGATCAATGATGCCGGGAAGGGCTTTCTCATAAAAACTCTCGCCATTCATGTAATCAAACTCGACATCAAGTTCATCATAGATTGGCTGAATCTCTGCCTTGCTCCAGCCGATGATCTTCTGCCACAGCGCCCTATTCTCAGGATCGCCATCTTCAAGCTTTTTATATTCAACTCGAGCCGCATCATCAAGCTCTACATCAGATTCAGCTTCAATATGAAATTGCACATATAGCTTCAACAGTTCAGTGATCGGATCTAATTCGATCTTTTCGAGATCACCCCATGATTTAACAGCATGAATAAGCTTGCCAAATTGCGTACCCAGATCACCAATAAAATTATCAGCTACGACCGTCGCACCGATCTCTCGGTAAGATCGCTTGATCGCATCACCGATAACCGTCGAAAGGAGATGATGCACCCCCATTGGCTTGCCAATATTCGGATGTGAGTATTCCATGACAATATTCTTAGCTGAGAACTCTTCGCTCTCAGATCGCATAAACTTTGAGAAATCTGACGCTGCCCCAGCTATAACCCCAGCAAACACCTCATCGCCAAGCGAAACATTGATAAATCCTGGCGCGACTGCGCTAACTTTTGTAAATACTTTATCTTTTTGTAGTAGATCAGCCAGTGTCTCCGCTATGTCCATCGGTGATTTGCCAAGCTGACGACTGGCTCTCATGGCAATATTACTGGTCAAATGACCGAATTGCGGCTCTGTATACTCGATCGAAGTCAGTACGTCGGTATCGCTTTTGCCATAGAGCGCGGTATAAGCTTTTTCGAGTGCAGTAGCGTAATAGTGTTTGAACGTATTCATATCGTTTAATTATACCAGGCGTCAGATCAAGACCCAAAAGGAGTTATCAGATATAATAGAGCCATGAAGATTATTGCTAAAAATAGACGAGCACGATTCGACTACGATATCACCGAGATTCTCGTGGCAGGATTAGTATTGAGCGGCGCTGAGGTCAAGAGCGTCAAATCTGGTCATACCTCACTCAAAGGGAGCTTCATCTCGATTCATAATGACGAAGCCTATCTGACGAACGCGCATATCAACCCCTACAAATTCTCCTCTCATCAGGCTGACTATGACCCGACCCAGAGTCGCAAACTCTTATTGCATCGCAAACAAATAGATGAGATACGGAGCAAGATCCAATCAGAGGGCATGACGGTCGTTCCGCTCAGCATCGGCCTCGAACGTGGCCTTATCAAAGTCGAGGTAGGTGTTGGCCGAGGTAAAAAACTCCATGACAAGCGCCAAGTTGTGAAAAAACGAGACATGCTGCGCGATGCCAATCTCGAAATCAAATCTGGAAAGTAATAAAAATAGTACTTAGTTGTTATGCTTTAGCATAATTCCCAAGTACCATTTTGATTTATTGGCAAATGTTGCCCTACAGATAGGTGTCAGTATTTTGCGACCCTACTAAACAGCCTTACCACTACTACCAAAGACATCCATATGCGCTTCAACGACCGACTGAATGTCATCGATGACGGGTCCTTCGATTTTCGGCACAGCATATTCGGTCGGGTTTTGCTTGAGTGCTTCTTCAAGACCCGTCCGAAAAGCTTTGCGCATCTCAGAATTGATATTGATCTTGCTCACCCCTACTTTAACCGCCTCAGAAAAGAAGTGCGGTGGCGTTCCACTTCCACCGTGTAGACTGATGTAGCAATTTAGTCGATCGCGAATTTGCTGCAGAAGCTCAATATCGAGTTTTTTGGGTACTGGATACAAGCCATGGAGATTACCAATTGATGCGGCGAATGTATCTATCTGCGTTTCCTCAACAAACTTCGCTGCAACCTCTGGATCGGTAAAGTGCTTTTTAATCTCCTCATAGTCGATAGTTTCAGTATGTACGTTAGAACTGCCCGCGAAGTACTCTAATTCCCCTTCTACGAGACAACCGTGCTCGTGAGCATATGGCACAAACTCCTTTGTCATGCGTACGATATCGTCATAGCTCGTCTTTCCCTTATCCGTCACATCGAGGTGAATCAGTTCAAAGCCAGCCTCAACCCCTTTGCGCGCTTCTTCGACTGAGGGCGTGTGATCTTGATTGATGAATATCTCAACTCCTTCATCTCGAGCGTTTTTCACAAGATCGACGATGTTGTCATACCCCCAAAAATCAACCTCCCCTTTTGACACCTCAACAAGTACCGGTGACTGCTTTTTCTTGGCAGCTGCCACCACCGCCTTAAATATCTCAAGGTTGTCGATATTAAATGCACCAACCGCAAAATGCTCTTTGCGAGTTCGCTCCATTAGTTCTTTGTGATTCATTCGTAATCCTCCTTTCAATTAGTTTAAACTAGTCTCCTGTGCAAGTAAAAAGTTTGGAGTTATCCACAATTTTTTTGAAATTGCCTGTTGACAGGCATAATCGCTACGCTTATATTGGATTCAGTGCTTGCACACATAAATTACTCAAAAACAAAAACACAATCTGAAAAAGGCCGGTTTCCCCGGTCTTTTTCTTTTGTCCGAAAGTATTGCAATAGATAAAACCGCAATGTAAACTCAAATCAACATAAGAAGTATAAAAAAACAAAAATGAAAAAATCGTACAGTCGTACATATAATGTATTTCGCCATATAGCTCTTTCATTACTCATATTGGTTCAAACTTTTCTTGGACTTGCTATGCCACAAGGGGCGCACGCGGCGACCGAGCCTGCTGTTCCCCAAAACGTTGTAGCTCCTGCTAACGGAGATAGTATTACGCTTATGTGGCAAGCGCCACTGGATGATGGTAGCTCCGTGATAACTGGATACTATGCTCGTATACGCATTCATGGAGATAGTATGTGGAGCAGCATTACCATGCAGGCGTCCGATACATCCATTACCTTTGGTAGCCTCACTCCAGCCAGTCACTATGATGTAGCCATTGCCACCTTTAATGCTATTGGCGCCAGTGCCGATGTTGAATTAAGCGATATACTTGTTGGTAATGTACCCAATGAAGTTGAAAATCTAGTCTTTGTCGATAGCGCACCATCGCTTGGCGCGACCTGGAATCCCCCAGCTTATACTGGCTCAACCGAAATATCGAGTTATGATTTTGAATACTCGGTTGCCGGCCAAGACGCCTGGGGTAGTTACAATGTCGGTACGAACGCCGCCCAGGTTAACGGTCTGCCAGACGGACTATATGACATCCGCGTCCGCGCCAATAATAGTGTTGGATCTGGTGACTGGACCTACCTGCGTAACCAGTATTTAGGTGTAATTAACTACGACATTACTACCTGCCAAGACCTGCAAGCTATGCGCTACGAACTCGACGCTGCGTATAATCTTGCGAATAATATTGATTGCACTGGGGTGGAATTTGTCCCCGTCGGTACAAATGACCACCCCTTCATCGGTAGCCTAGAGGGCAACGACTATACTATTAGCGGCCTTAGTATTGAAGCGCCGATAGACTATGTCGGTCTCTTTGGCGCTATCGATGCGAGCCACATACAAAACTTTACTATCAATGGCACAGTAAATGGCGGCAGCTACGCTGGGGGGCTCGTTGGTAAAGCATTAAATATGGCAGCCATTCATAATGTTCAAAGTAATGTAATGGTTGATGGCGGCAACTACAGTGGTGGACTCATTGGCTACACTGCAGGTCTTGATGGAAATAATCTTCAAGTGACAAATAGTAGTGCAAGCGGTGCCATTACCGGGGATGAAGCCGTGGGTGGACTGATCGGATATGCAACTGCTACCACGGTCTTGAATAGTCACGCGACTGGCCTTGTCACATCATCACTCGACTACGCTGGCGGGTTACTCGGTCGATCGATCGGCAACACGATCAGCCAAAGCTACGCCACGGGCACCGTTATTAGTGAGGCCACCCGAGGCGGTGGACTAGTCGGTGAATCCATCAGCGATACTATTAGCGACAGCTACGCACGCGGTGACGCCTCTACACCCAACATTTATTATGCTGGGGGGCTCGTTGGCGCTATGGACAACAGCTCACTCACTCGCGTCTACTCCACGGGCGTAGTGCATGGTTATGGCATCATCGGCGGACTAGTCGGTTACAACGCCAGCGGCTCAAGTATTACCGATAGCTTTAGTGCGAGCTACGTCCTACCTCATGGTGATAGCTGGGACATGCGAGCCAACAACGGACTTGTCGGCATCGATTACAGTAACGAAATTACCTACAGTAATGTGTTCTATAATTCGATCAACAATGCCATAAACTGCGCGCGCGACGATAGCTTTAACATCGTTACGTCTAGTGACTGCACCGGCATTAACCTGCAATTTAACGAAACTACGTTCATTGAAGCAGATGACAGCCCCATCAACACATGGGACCTGGGTGGCATCTGGCACCTCAATGCAGACGATTTCCCTACTCTCTCACCCATTCGCCAACCATACATCCTATGCGAGAAACCACAGAGAACAGACTCAACTGTTAGCGTGCACTGTGTGTCCGCTCCAGCTGGTTGGGGCGCAACTACTTGGGAAATGCAGTATAAGAAAACAGCTGAGAGCAACTGGGTAGACGTATCATTAGCAGACAGCTCTGATGCACGAGCAACTATCACCGGCCTTACATCAGGAACTGCCTACCAAGTCCGATTTCGCTTCACCAATGACTGGGGTACCAGCCAATGGGGACGCCAGGACATTACTACTACCGGAATAGCGCCCGCTTCAGCTGAGAAAACGACCGAACCCACCGCCGCGAACGAAACAATTACTTATCTCGAGCAGCTCACGAGCTCCATCGTTGAGTCGTCTAAAGATGAGCCAATCGACCTAGATGGCGACACGCAGTTTACAAGTGACAATGGCAAACAGCTCTCCCTTAGGGTCGGCCAGGTAGTTTACTTTGTAGTCAACGGTGAGCGACACAGTGCTACCGTCAAAGAGATTACTGATAGCTATGTAGTTCTTACCATCGCCTCCACCCCGCGCGACGTCCGTATCAATACTGGTAGTAGCTTTGATATCGACGTCAATGATGATGGAATAAATGATGTCAGCATTGGCCTCATCTCTACCTCTAATAAAATCGCCACCCTAAACTTCAAACAAATAACCGATAAAGTCGCTGCTCCCATCGGAAGCAACGACACGACTATCGGCCAGATCAATAACACCCTCTTTTATACGTTCTTGATTGGTGGCATTTGCTTCGTCCTCTTCATTCTTCTGATCAGTCGCCTGCGCGAACAAGAAGACAGCTCAGCTCGCTAAAACAGATCTGCGCTATAGCTGGTTTTTCGCTCGATCAGCCATTCTTTTGATGCCAAGATATCGATCTCCATCTTGAAACTGTCGAACTTCTTCGGCATCTGATATGCCTCATCGAAGGTCATACATTTGTTGCGTCCGCCTTCGAAGCTATCAAAGAGCTTCCCTTTTGGATTTGTGCCGTGTGCCACAAAAAATATCTTGTCTTCAAGCATGTCGCCCGACTCCTCTGACATCACCTGCTCATGATAGACGCCCGCAATTCGCCAATCCGCCGTAAGACCCGTTTCTTCCATCGCCTCACGTTCAGCAGTCTGTATGATCGTCTCACCCCATCGCATCTTGCCAGTCGGCAGTCCCCAGAAGCCATAGTAGGGATTCTTCAGTCGTTCTTGAAATACATACTCTGCCTCACCACTCGTATTCAGGCTTTCGATCGCCAGAATGACAGCAGTCTTTGGCTGACGCTCAACGGTATTGTTATCGGTATCAAGCCGATTGGCATACTCCTTACCCATCTGCGTGAGTTTGTATTTGCCACGAGCCTCTTTCTCAACCAGACCAAGCTCGACGAGGCGTCCAATATGAAAGTTGAAGTGATCACTACCCAAACCCGTTGGTTTTTGTAGGGTCGCAAATCCTGCGCTCGGGTGAAAGAGCAGCTCACGAAGTATCGACGTCTGGGCGTCATGAATTTTTATTTCTAAGCTCATAGTGTTCTCCTTATAGATTGTAGTTATCAGATAAGGACGCGTCCACCGTAACTGTAAACAACCAGATGAGAGCCGTCTAGTAAAGTTGAGTTTAGTATTTTTGAGTTATCGAACTCATTAGTTATTCGTTAGACCTGAAAAACCAGTATTAAGATTGACTTAGCTATATATTTATCGTATAGTATGCGCGTCCCAACCCTCGAGCGATGGAGATCGCCGTGACCAATATCGTCCTCGTCGTTCGCGGCGAACCAACAGACATCCCCGATCTCGCACGTCGCGAGTTCGAAGCCAAGTTCGGAACCGACCTCAGCTACCAGATGGTCTGGCCCGACACCCCCGAAGAGCTCGACGAGCTCACCAAGCAGCCGGGTGTCGTGGCGGTCTACCTGCCGGACTGGCGCCCGCTCAATGCTCTGGTCGTTCATCATGGTACGACGCCCTGCGTCTACCTCCATGATGGTGATCTCGCCAAGATGACCGACATCAGCATCAAGCACAGCTACGAACCGTGGGACTAGCCCCGCCTCACCACCTGACCTGCGATCCTCGCTGGCCGGGCTGGTCGGCGGGGTTTCGCATATATATTAGTAAACGAAAAGGCGATTCGTTAATTCGAATCGCCTGTGGGGCCGGGAGTCCAAAGCTCCCGCACCCCGCCGCATGGTGGTTGATCAGCCGACGTGACGCTGGCTCCCGAAGGCGCCGACGGGCGGCTCGGTGTAGTTGGCCGGATCGTCGAGAGCTCCGGTGGTGAGCTCCAGTTCACGAGCGATCTGCTCGAAGTCGAAGCGGAGGAACTTCTCGCCGGGCTCGCGGTTCACCTTGTCGGCGCTCCGCTTGATCCACTGCTTGACGGCAGCGGACTTGAGCTCGATGAGCTTCTCGATGCAGCGCATGTACCAGCGCCAGTCGCTCTCCTGCTTGCCTCCCGACACACCACCCTCGTAGTCGAGGTACTCACCAGCGCCCTCCCAGGGGAAGTCACCGGACTCGACCAGGTCGGGACGCGTCAGGGCATCGACCGAGTTGCGGCCAGTGCGGAGGTAGAAGCGGAGCTTTCCGATGACGTTCATCACCAGCCCCTCCTCGCCGTCGAAGGTGTCACCCTCACCGCTGGAGACGATCATGTCCACAGCGGCCATCGGGTCACGCCAGTCGGCGTCGATGCCCTGAGCGAGCAAGACGAAGCTGAGCTCCGTGTCGTCGCCGTAGCCGGCCTTGACCTCGGGGACGAACTCATCCCGAAACCAGTCCGTGAACTCGGCCTCGACGTTCGTGCCGAAGTAGTCGTTGAGGGAACCCATCTGGGCCTCCTTGTGTGCGGGCGGGGTCACCGCCATCCCCACCATGGGGATTTGCACATATTATCATATTGCTTACGTTTTGTCAATGTAATTAAGCACCAAAAAACCAGGCATCATACCTGGTTTTGAAATAATTGCTTGAGGGAGACAGTTGTAGGATCGCCCGTGCCAGGATGGGGCCGAAGCCCCACCCTGGCTGGGTGGTGTGGATGACGATGTCTGGAGGGGCCCAGATGATCAGGTTCCGGCGGTGGCCGGCTCCCGATCCGACTCGGCCACGGTGGCCTCGTCGGTGGACTGCGGGTCCTCGTTGAGGAGCTCCTCGATGCGCGCCTGCGTCTCGTCGATGTACACCCGGAGCTCCATGCGGAGCTGGTTGCACCGATCGATGTTGGCCTGCAGCGGCCCGAAGGCCGGTGCGATGAACGCGTCGTAGTCCGGGTTGTCCTCGCAGGACTCGTCCGGGTGCTCCGCGTGCCAGCGATCGTCGAGCTCCCGGTACGGGGGCACGAGCTGGCACTGCTCCGCGAGCATCAGGCTGATCTCGGCCTCGCGGCGGCTGATCTCGGCCTTCGTCTCGTGGTAGAGCATCAACGCCGGCAGCTGCCGGCCCACGACGTCGGTCGGGTACGGCAGACGCGAGACGCGCTGCTCCACCGAGATGATGGAGATGCCCGGGATGCCGAGCGGTCCGTCACCGAAGGGGGTGCCGCCGAGCAGGAGCGCGGCGATCTCGGGCGGAAGGCCCATCATGTCGAAGGGGCTGCCGCCCAGGTTGCTGTCGTTGCTGCCGGTGCGCCGGCTGCGGTCGAAGATTCCCATTTGGAATCCTACCTTTCTCCCCACGTGGGGAGACAAGCTAGATAAATTCTAGACTGTCTTCCCAGGGGGAGAATATCCTACAACTGTCAAAAAACCACAGCCTTTTCGGGCTGCAGGTTTTCAATATTACCATAATAGCTTTGATACGTCAATACTTTTCTTGCAAGAAAACACCCCGCCAGCCCCGAAAGACCAGCGGTAGTGGTGTTTTCGTAGGTTAACGGGGCTATGCCCGCACGGTCAGAGGGGTCAAGGCGAAGCCAGATAGACCCCGAAAGTCCCATCTGGCAACGACGGCAGACAGGTCAGCGCACCGACCCGAATGCCGTAGTGCACCCCCCAGAAGACCCGACGCCTCGAGATGTGCAGATCATGTGCGATCCGCTCCTCGTTGAGTTCGGCTCCCCCCTGACGGATGAAGGCCAGGACACGCTGACCATCGCGGCGAAGCCGTCGATCTTGCAGACGCAAGGCCCCGATGAAACAGATGACCAGACACCCTCCTATCAATACGTGTACCATCATAAGTCCCCCAGACTTGTTGATAGACCGGTACGCACTCCTGATTAGAAGCTTGGCTCAAAAATACCACTTTTTACAGATAAAACAAGTATAAATATCACAAAAGCCCCGGATTACTCCAGGGCCAAGGGGTTGATGGATCCTATTGCAGTCCATCACACCCCACCTCTTCACCTCTACTCCTTCCTGCGCCGCTTGACGGTCCCCACGATCTTGCCGTGATGCATGATCATCGCGCGACCCATCTCACGACCCTCGTTGACCGACTCGGTCCAGGTCGCCATCATGGCTCGATCACCCTCTTCGCCGGGCAGATGCTCGAAGTCACGAGGATCGATCGGATCACAGACGACTGCCAGAACTACCCGGCGCCACTTGGCGAGACCCGGGCGGATGATGGGATCGTCCTCCGAGACACCGACGATGGCGATGGGCAGCAGCGGAACAGCCGTCCGACGCGACGTCTTGATGGCACCGAAGAAGCCCGACGACACCTTGCTGGCACCCAACCGCGTTCCCTCGATGAAGAACTCGGCCGAGAAGCCCTCGTTGAGCCGACGCTCGACGATCTCGAGTGCTTCCGACCCCTTGTAGGAACGCATCTGGTGATGATGGATCATCGCCAGGTTGTTGTCCTTCTTGGGATTGCGCTTCCCGACGCTGTACTTGCCGTCGATCTGCGTACGGAAGATGGGCAGCGCGCCGTTGTACAAGCAGAGCTTGGCCAACCACATCGGTCCCGACGTGAACCACGGCTTGCAGGTCCAGACCAAGGGCCGTCGGAACGACCCGGTGATCAGGATGTCCCGCTCGTCCGCGTGTGTCGGGGCGATGATGATGTTCTTGACGCGCCCGAGAAACGAACGAGCGCGACGGAAGTAGGGCTTCGGGTAGAAGCCCAGACCACCCGGGATCTTGTCAGTGTTGATGATGACACGCTTGACGAGCAAGCGGCCGATGAGCAGGACGAGCCCACGGAAGAGCGGGTACTCCCACCAGCTGGCACGCCCGGTGCCAACCTTGAGGTTCTGCAGACGCTGCGCGTCCTCCTCCTCGGTGAGGAGCCAGGGCACGATGTCCCCCTCTGCGAAGTCGTCATCGGTCACGACCGATCCGTCCTGCAGGAAGTACTTGCGCGGCTCCGGGTCGAATTGATCTGGACGCATCGGTGACGTCATGGTTGGTTCCCCCTTGGGATTTGGGCTGGTTTTTAAGCCAGCAAATGGATGATGAAAAGGTTCGTGGTGTGATAATACCAGATTTTTCTGATTTTTCAAGCATAAACACATACAAAAACCAGGCACTTAACCTGGTTTTTGTATGTTGTGATAATTACAATGGTGGAGCTGCCGGGAATCGCACCCGGGTCCATCAGACCGTTCAGATAGCCTACTACAAGCTTATTCTACTTGGAATTTGTTTTGAAAGATCGCTGAGATAGAAATAGACGAAACACTCAGTGCGCTTCTCCCAGTAAGTCTTAGCCTCGAACCCTAGGCAGTCCGAAGAGCAATCAGATACTGTGACGCCCTACCCCTCATCTGATGTCAGGAGTAATGGACGGCATTCGAAATTAAGCGAATGCTGGCGCAAAGGTCGGCATGGCAAAAGCCGCGCGTACTTTGCTTACAAGTGTTTTTGCACTTATTTGGGTTGGACAACTAACGTGTATCCAGCCGGCTTGCATCTATCTGTTAAAGTACCGATGTCGAAAGCTTGAACAGCCCCAAGAGCATTATTATATCATATTTGCTACTCAAATCTAGGTGTATTTGAAGCTGATACTAGCGTCCGCGCAAATCCTCTGCCATAATACCTGCAATGGAAAAATTACGGATCAACATCATATCTGAAACGGTTTTCTCAGTAAAAGGCCATGGCGTACATACTGCCTATATCGAGAACCTCACTTCCCTTCAGAAGAGAGAGGATGTGATCGTCACGACCAATGTTCGAACACCAGCTGACATCATCCACATTCACACCGTTGGACCATATAGTGTTCGTTTTATGCTCTTCGGCAAATCAAAGCTTAAGTTCATCTCGGCGCACGTTGTACCTGATTCGTTCGTCGGTAGTCTCGTAGGTGCCAAATACTGGAAACCACTTGCCAAAGTCTACCTGCGCTGGCTCTACAACCGAGCGGACGGCGTATTTGCAGTTAGTAGTGAAGTCGTTGATGAACTCAAAGCTATGGGCATCCGCAAGCCGATCCACCTTGTGCCGAACACCATTGATATCACACCCTACAAAACAACGGCCGCCCAGAAGAAAGAGATCCGTGAAGAACTCAAGATCAAACCCGATGCCTTCGTGGTCGTTGCAAGTGGTCAAGTACAGCCTCGCAAACGAGTCGATAGCTTCATCAAGGCTGCTGAGGCCCTGCCAGAAGTAAACTTCATCTGGGTTGGTGGTATGCCATTCAAAAATGCGGCAGCCAATCATAAAGAAATGCAAGCAGTCATGGATCACCCGCCTAAAAACGTTATTTTTACGGGTGTGATTGACCACGAAAAAGTTATTCCTTACTACCGCGCATCAGATGTATTCTTCTTGCCGTCCGAGCAGGAGACCTTTGGAATTGTTGTTGTCGAAGGTGCTGCCGCCGGACTCCCCGTCATCCTACGTAATAACGATCAGTACAAAATCACCTTTGAAGACTGGTACTTGGCCGGTGACGATGATAGTTTTATCGAAATTATCAAAAAGCTACACTCAGATAAGGCACACTACAAGCAGTGGCAAACTCAGAGCGCCAAGCTCGCTGCCAAATACGACTCAGTCGCAGGTGCCCAGCAGATCGTCGATATCTATCAAAAGGCACTCGAGGCAAAATAATGCGCATTGGATTCTTTACGGACAGTTACTTCCCCTGGGTTAACGGTGTCTCTGTCTCGGTCAAAGCTTTTGCTGAAGAGCTCGAAAAGCTTGGCCATGAAGTGTATATCTTCTGCCCAGGAAATGCTCGCAAGAATGACGCAGCCGAACACAGTCACATCATCAGGTTCAGATCCTTCCCGAGTATCTGGCATGAGGAGTTTCGTGACACCATTCCTTTTTCAACCAAGAACATAGAGCAAGCCAAGAGCTACAACCTTGATATCGTTCACGTTCACACTCCAGCTCAGATGGGTATCTTTGGTGCCCGAATCGCCCGAGAAACTGGCGTTCCACTGGTGACAACCTATCACACAGACATCGAGCAGTACGCTGAGGTATATCGCCGAATCCTCCTTGGCTTCATCGCTGGAGCTGCCTTTGGCCCGGTCGCGATAGGTAATGTCAGCATGCTTCGCGACACCATGCTCACCCTCAAACCGGAACGACCGATTCGCAACTGGAACAAAAAAATCGTCCGTGAAGGTCTTAATGTCTTTCATGGTAACTGCGACCTAGTGATTGCTCCATCGATCAAGATCCTCAAAGTACTCAAAAGCTACAAAACTCCTGCTCCACTAGTCGTCCTTGCTACTGGTGTTGATCCCGAAGAACCCAAGAATGCCACAAAATCCAACATGCGTGACAAACTCGGCATCCCAAAAGATGCAATTCTGCTCATGATCACAGCTCGCTTAGGCCAAGAAAAGAATATCCAAACATTGATCGGCGCCATGGGCAAAATGGTTACGTTAGAGCCACGTGTGCACCTTCTGATCGCTGGCATCGGCCCACACCAGGACTTGTTCGAGCAGCAAGCAGATGAGCTCAACGTCGCACAACATATTACCTTTGCTGGGCTCTTGTCTCGTCCTGACATTTACGCTGCACTGCGCGACAGCGATATCTTCGCCTTCCCTTCTGTTATGGACACTCAAGGGCTGGTTCTGAATGAAGCAGCACTCATGGGGTTACCGCTCGTTTACGTTGATGAAGAGATCTCACCACTGACTATCAATAAAAAAACTGGACTTCGAGCAAAGAACACGGTCAAATCTGTTGCCGACAGCATCATGACGCTCATCAAGCAGCCGGAACTTCGCAAACGCTATGGACAAGCAGCTCATACTGCAGCAATGACACTTACGATGTCCAAGCAAGCGAAAAGTCTCGAATCTCAATATCAGAAGCTAATTGATTCAAGTAAGAAATAACTTTTACTCCGCGCCAAAAAATTGTTACCATAAGAGTTAAGAAAGTAGAGGACGGATGGCTACCAATTCAACTCCTGCAGCTGATTTTCACCTGTCGCGTGCGAGCGCGCCAGCTCCTTCAGATTCCGCAATTCCACAAATAGCCGTTGAGCCACCACCAACTCAGATAGTACCCCAATCTGCCCAGCAGACGATAGATAGTTCGAATCACAACTACGACCCTTTTGTGAAGAAAAAGTTTGATCTCAAAGTCGAGCCTGCCGAACCTGAAATTCGCAAAGACTACCTTTTTGATTATTACGTTTTGATTGCGCCGAAGCGGCACAGTCGACCATTTGATCACAATAAGGTGGAAGATGAGCTCATAGAAACTGATGCAAGCCCAAAGCTCTGGGAACAAACCCAGGTCATGACGATCAAAGACGATCAAGGACAATGGCGTGTCATGACAGTCGAGAATAAGTTCCCTTCGCTCAATCTCAATCAACCAAAGGCCTATGGTAAACAGGAAATACTGATTGATACTCCAAGAGCAAGTGTCCAGCTCGGCGAGCTTGATTCTGATCAGATCGTTACGGTCCTAAAGGGCTACCAGCAGCGGCTGACTGAGCTAAAGAAGGTAGCGAATATTAAATACGTCCTTGTCTTCAAGAACGAAGGCCGTGCCGCCGGTGCATCACTCGCCCACTCTCATTCTCAGATCTTTGCATTACCACTCATACCTGATAAATTCGTGCGTGAAGCTAAAACAATTGAAGATTATGCCATCGAGCACAATAAAGATCCCTATGATCTGATCATCGACTTTGAGAAGCGTTCCAAAGTCCGTATTATCGATGAAAATGAGAGCTTTCTCACCTTCTGTCCCTATGCCCCAATGTGGGATATGGAGACTTGGATTCTACCCAAAAAGCGTGTCCGTAGCCTGACGCAGCTATCAAATGCTGAACTTGGAATGATCGCCACGCAGTTCCAGCGTATCCTCGGTAAACTCTGTGAATCAGGTGTCGCCTACAACTTCTACCTCGAAGAAGGTATTAGTGACCACCATCGCTTCTGCATCAAGATCCGTGGTCGAGACGTAGTAAGCCCTTGGGGAGGATTTGAAGTCGCCACTGGTATGAAGATCAACACTATCCCCCCAGAAGCTGCCGCTGCCTGGCTACGACAGCCGTAAGCTCCCAGCACACAATCTGATAATAAGTACGCTAAGGCCCCTCATCTTGAGGGGCACTTCTTTATTTAGCTGTGTCGTGGAGGGTGATTTCGAAGGTAGCGCCGCCCTTGAGGCCTTTTTCGTTAAGGGCGATAGTTCCGTCGTTCTTACCGAGAATAAGCTTAGCAAGATAGAGGCTGAGACCTTGACCTTCATAATCAAACTTCAGAGCGCTCTGTGTACGCGAGAATGGCTTAAAGAGGGCTTCCACTTTGTCGGCCGGTACACCTGGACCATTATCGCTGACTCGGATCTTAATCTGCTCACCGCTTCGAGTAGCAGAAACGACAATCTTAGCATCCTTCTTTGGTGCGAACTTGATAGCATTATCGACCATTGCAGTTATCACGAGATCCAGCATCTCTCGGTTCTGACGGACATTAAATGACTGAGT
>Ga0154020_10000756_pt1 | contig 39925 bp, 33 predicted proteins | sample Klosneuvirus_201_FD_109709 | JGI IMG/M metagenome (GOLD analysis project Ga0154020, IMG submission 109709) | Active sludge microbial communities from wastewater, Klosterneuburg, Austria - Klosneuvirus_20160825_MG | ecosystem: Engineered > WWTP > Aerobic digester > Activated sludge | place... | reverse complement strand
TCCGCCAGGCGCACGCCGAGGCGATGGCGCTCGCGCATGCCGACGTGGCGCTCGAGGTCGAGCGCGCGGCTCGTCATGAGCGACGCGCGGCCGAGCCGGTGTTGCCGTCGACCAGCGCCGCGCTGGCGCAGCCGCTGGCTGCGACGGACAGCGTGCGTCCGACCACGCCATGGACGCTGCCCCTGGCGGCGGCTGGCGCCGAGTCCAACCGTCCCGGCGCCATGGCGGCGCGCTTCGAGGCGATGGCGAATCGCACCGTGGCGCGCTCGGCCGACCTGGCGCTCGACATCGTCGATCCCGCCCTGCTGGCCGAGGGTCGCGCGCTGGGGCTGAGCCCGCTGGAGTCGGTCGCGGCGCTGCGCCTGGCCGCTGGTGGTCCAGCCGCGCTGCGTGGCCCCGACTTCGCGATGACCTTCCTGAACGTCGCGCCCGACGGCGCCGAGAGCCCTGGTCAGGGCCCGGCGTGGCGTGCGCCCTCGCGCAGCACCACCGTGGTGCTGGCCGAGCGCGCGGCTCAGGTGCCGATGGGCGTGCCCGCCAGCTTCCTGCCCGGCCTGGCGCCGGGGGCGCAGGTCCCGCAGGCCGCCATGTTCGCGGCGCATGCGGCGGGTGGCGCGGTCGACTTCCAGTATCTCGCGGGTGGCGAGGCTGGCGACCGCGAGATGTCCGAGCTGGCGCCGCGTCAGGCTCCAGCCATGACGATGCTGCGTGGCAGCACCACGTGGCCGCGCTCGATCGAGGCTGCGCGCGGTCAGGGGCTCGGCGCCACCGCGAGCCTCACCAGCGCGGACGGCCCTGCCTCGAGCTGGCTGCACTTCACGGCCACCCTGGCCAGCCAGGTCAGCGGTGCCTCCGAGCTGATGGCGCAGCTGGCCAGCGCGGGTGTCGCGCCCGAGCGCGCTGCCGTCATGGCGATGTCGCTGGCGCAGTCGGCGCCCGGTCGCGTACCGCTGGTGGCGTCCGACAACCTGCAGCCAGGGACAGGAGCAGGGCAAGGAAGTGACGAGTTCGGTGTCGGCGGCGACCAGCTCGAGCTGGCGGCGTTCGACGCTGGCGGTCCAGGCGCGATGCCGACCGCGCAGGGCCGCGCGGTGGCGCAGCTCGAGCAGGCCCGCGCCCAGCTGGCGGTGTTCGGCATGCCGTCGGTGGCCGACTCGACGCGGGCGGCGCAGTTTGCGCGCGCGCACGGCGGCGCTCGTCGCGCGCCGGCCACGAGCTACCAGACCCTGCTCGAGGCGCCGCGCAGCGAGACCTTGCAGCTGTTCACTGGCGCCATCGGCCACAGCGCCCCGCCGCCGGTCCGTCCGACCCTGGCCGACGCCGCGCCGCCGATGCCGGAGCCGGTGCGGAACAGCCCGGCCGCGCAGCCTGCGCTGTCGCGTGAAGAGGTCGTGCGCGCGGTGTCCACCGCGGTCGGTGGCGGACTGCCCAGCTGGCTGGCCGACGCCGCCGCCAAGCAGGCTGCCAGCGGACCGGTCGATCAGTTCACTGCTCTGGATCTCGCCTTCGTGCAGACCGCTGCGCCACGGGCCATCCCGCTGGCCGCCAAGGGTTCGCACGAGCCGTCGCCGCCTCCAGGTCGGGGTCATCCCAGCGGCGCCAGCAACAAGAAGCAGGGCGGGGGCGAAGACCTGGAAACGTTGGCCCGCCAGATTTACGATGAGATCATGCGCATGATGGATCTGCAGCGCGAGCGCACGGGAGGATAGCTGATGGGGAATCCAAACGAAGGTCAGATCACTCGCGCCTTGATCCGCAACGAGGACACCGGTGACGAGGTGACGGTTCACTTCAACCCGAAGGAGCTGTCGATCGACAAGGCCGTCCCGTGGCAGAAGCACAAGACCTCGGAGTCGGACGCACCGACCCTCGAGTTCACGGCCTCGGATCCCAAGACCATGGGCGTCGAGCTGCTGTTCGACACCTATGAACAGCGCACCAACGTCCAGGACGAGATCGCCAAGCTCGACAAGCTGTGCAAGATCATCAACAAGGACGACAAGAAGCGTCCTCCGATGGTGACCTGGACCTGGGGCGACAAGATGCCCACGTTCAAGGGCGTCGTCGAGTCGCTCGGCGTCAAGTACACCATGTTCCTGAACAACGGCACGCCCTGCCGCGCCACCGTGACCCTGAAGCTGAAGGAGGCTTCCAAGGTCATGAGCAAGGACACCTCGGCCGACAGCGGGCGAGGGGCGGCGGCGGCGGCGGGTGATGACGATGTTCGCGAGCCCTCCGGTGGTGCCCCCGCCGGTGGCACCGGGACCCCGGCTTAATCATGGCTGATGCAGCGCACCCAAAGGTCAAGATCAAGGGCGCCGAGGTCGACAAGGAGAAGATCGCCTCCGTCATCATCGACCGCGACATGGACCAGCCCGACATGTGCCAGATCGGCGTGCGCAACCTCGGCTCGCCGCTGCCGGCCTGCTCGTACAACCTGGGCGACGCCGTCGACATCCTGATCGCGTTCACGGGACAGACCGAGACCTCGGTGTTCCAGGGCGAGATCGTCGGCATCGAGCCGACCTATGACACCTCGGGCAAGAGCGTTGTGCTGCTGCGCTGTTTCAACCGACTGCACCGGCTGACCCGCGGTCGCAAGTCGCGCACCTTCGAGAACATGACGGACGCGCAGATCGCGCAGAAGATCGCGCAGGAAGCGCAGCTGACCCCCAAGGTCGATAGCAAGGTCGCGATCCAGTACAAGCACGTCTATCAGCACAACCAGACCGACATGGAGTTCCTGCTCTATCGCGCCTCGCGCATCGACTACGAGATCGCGGTCACCGGCGAGAAGGACTTCCTGTTCCAGCCGCGCAAGAACGACCAGGACTCCGGCATCACGCTGAAGATGGGCAAGCAGGACACCTCCAACGCCATCCAGCGCTACACCGCGCGGCTGTCGAGCTCGGTGCAGGTCACCGAGGTCCAGGTGCGTGGCTGGGATCCCGCCAAGCGCAAGGAGATCATCGGCAAGGCCAAGTCCGCGACCAAGTCCATGGGCAAGACCGCGGGCTCGAAGGACGGCTCCGACGTGTTCGGCTCGACCGTCCAGTACGAGGTCGACGACAAGGTGACCTCGCAGGAAGAGGCCGATCGCCGCGCCCAGACCATCCTCGACCAGCTGATGATGAACTACATCACCGGCGAGTGCATCTGCATCGGGAACATCAACATCAAGCCCGGCCTCCTGGTCACCATGGATCTGGGCAGCGATGATCGCTTTGGCGGCAAGCACTACGTCGCCGCGGTGAGCCATCGCTACACGATGAATGATGGCTCGGGCAAGGGCGGTGGCTTCACCTCGGCCATTCGCTTCAAGCGTAACTCGGGAGGCAAGTAGTCATGTTCCCGTCCAGGTCGAGCGGCAATAGCGACAACTCGCCCGGTCGCCACATCTATGGCGCCGTGATCGGGGTGGTGACGGACAACGTCAACCCCGAGGGTGAGTACAAGGTGCGCGTGCGCTTCCCCACGCTGCCCGGCGATGGTGCCAGCTGGTGGTGCCGCATCAGCACCTACGGCGCCAGCAAGAACGGCATGGGCATGTTCATGCTGCCCGAGGTGGATGACGAGGTCCTGGTCGTCTTCAACAACGGTGACGTGCAGCAGGGCATCATCATCGGCACCCTGTGGAACGGCATCGACAAGCCGGCCTACTCGAACAAGGACGCCTCCAGCAAGACGGATCGCTACCAGTCCAACGACGCCAAGTTCCGCGGCCCGGTCGAGGCCAAGAAGAACGACATCCGGTCGTTCAGCTCGCGCCAGAAGCACGAGCTGGTCTTCAACGACAACAAGACCGACCCCCGGGTCGTGCTGTCCTCGGGCCAGAAGCACCGCATCGTGCTCGACGACAAGGGTGGCGCGCCGACGCAGATCGAGATCTACGACGGCAAGGAGGAGAACTACATCCTCATCGACACCAAGAACAAGAAGATCACGCTGGAGACCAAGACCGGCGACATCCTCTTGAAGGCCAAGAAGAAGATCACCCTCGACTGCGAGGATCTCGAGACCAAGTCGTCGAAGACCACCAAGATGACGGTCGGCAGCGACTACGAGATGAAGGCCAGCGGCAAGAGCACCATCCATTCGAACGGCGAGGGCGAGGTCTCGGCCGGCGCCAAGCTGACCGTCAAGGGGTCGACCGTCAATATCAATTAGCTCGGCGAAGCCGAGCTAATTGTCCAGGCCCCTCGAGCGCAGCTCGAGGAGTCCTGTTCCATCTCCGCCTCCGCTCCCTCAGCCCGCCTTCTTGCACCGCTCCAGCCACCGCTCCAGCACCTGCCCGAACACCACCGGCTCCTCCAGCGGCAGCAGATGGCCACACCCGGGCAGCAGCGTCAGCTCGGCATCGGGCAGCCGCCTGGCCAGCGCCATGGCGTCCTCGAAGCCGACCCAGTGGTCGTGCCGCCCGCACAGGATGCTGATGGGACGCTCGAGGTCGCGCAGCGCCGCGGCATGGTGGCGCGCCATCGCGTAGCGATAGCGGATGGCGCCGACCACGTCCTGGTCGGCGACCACGTTGCCGACGTGGACGGCGGTCTGGAACGCGGCCAGCACGGCGCCGGTCTGGCGCACCGCGATCTCCTCGAACGCCGTGCGCTCGCGCGGGTCGTCGCTGAAGGGCAGCTCGGGCTCGCGCACCGCGACGTGGCGCACCGGGACGACGCGGCGACCGAAGTCGGGCTCCAGCACCGGGCACACCAGCAGGGCGCCGCCCAGCGCGACGTCACGCGCCAGCCCCTGCACCAGGTAGCCGCCGTACGAGTAGCCGATGGCCAGCGGGCGCTCCAGCTCCAGCTTGGTGCACAGCGCGGCGGTCAGGTCGACCAGGCCATCGGCGGACATCTGCGTCCAGTCGCCCCTGGAGGCGCCGTGGCCAGGGAGATCGAAGTAGATCCGGCGCCAGCCGCCTGCGGCCAGCGCAGCCTCGTAGCTGGCCATCATGACGCGCCGGTCCCCGGTCACGCCGTGCACCAGCAGCACCGGCCGACCCTCACCGCGGACCTCGTAGTCGACCTCGTGGGCACCGAACGCGAAGCGCATCGAACGCATCATACGACATCCGACCTCCGTCATCCGGCCTCGGACCTCGGGCTGCGCCCGCGCTATGATGGCGCGTGGACGCCGACATCGGTACCAGCACAGGGACTGGGGGCAGCAAAGGGAAAGGGATCGACGATCTCCTCGCGCTGGTCGCCGCGCTGACGCCGGCCGTGCTGTTGACCCAGGCACGCACACTGGACGAGGGTCGGGATCCGCTGCGCGAGGCGCTGCTGCGGCGCCATTTCGGCTTCGCGCGCGACGACCTCATGGCGACGCCCTTCATGCTGGGCGCCTGCGAGGCCGGCCGCGTGCATGGTCGCTTCGCCTTCGATCGCCTGGAGCGCCACTTTCCGCCGCCTGCGCCCGATTGGCTAGGCCCCGAGCACGCCGGTCTCGACTTCGCGGTCGAGCTCGACGTCGACCGCGTGCGCGCGCCCAAGTACTGGCCCTTCGCGCAGGACGCACCGGTGGCCGACTTCGAGCTGACCACCTCGCCCAAGTGGCTGGGCCACTCGGTGGTGCACGCCCTGGTCGGCTTCGGCTGGTGGCCGGGGTTGACCGCGTGGGACGTGCTGCACGCGGCGCGCCTCAGCGAGGGTGTCGCGGCCTGGTGGTGGTACTGGCCCGCCGAGCTGGGCCGCGGCGCCTGTCCACGCCATGGTGTGTGGTCGGCCGACTGGTCGGCCAGTGACTGCCCCGCGTGCGCGCTGGTGCTGGCCTCGGTGCAGCTGCGCGAGGCTCGCCTGGCGCGCCTGGGTGCGCCCGAGGTCCCGGCCCAGCAGCAGGACGGCCTGGCCTTCCTGCGCCAGGAGGTCGCCGCCTTCGCGTCCGGGGTGCGCGAACGTCGCCTCGACATCCCCGACAGCCCGGTGCTGACCGTGGGCGAGGCCTGCGAGTACGCCCGCGTCAACACGCTGCGCATGCAGAGCGTCGCTTTCCAGCGCTGGCTCGAGGCGCTGCTGATTCCTGGTGTCGACTATGCGCGTGACCACGACGAGCTGGCCACCCGCGCCAGCCAGGTCCTGACCACGCTGCTCGGCCTGCCCGGGGCGCCGCCGCCCCGGCCACCGGCACGCGACGAGGACGCCCTGCGCGCCCTGCGCGTGGCGCAGGATGTCGGCTATCGCCTGTGTCACGCCGCCGCGCTGGCCGGCGCTGCCGCCACGCGCTACCAGGTCGGCCTCGGCGCGCTGGCCGACGCCGCGCGCGCGCTGCACGCCGGTGCCCCCGCCGAGCGCCTCGCCGATGCGCTCGACACCGCCTACCACGACTATGCCGCCGCGCCTGCGCCGCAGCTGGCGCCGGCGCAGCTGTTCGCCCTTGGCTATCACCCGGGCGACGACGTCGAGCCTGCCCCGGTGCGCGCGGCCCGTCGCGCCGCCTACCAGCAGCGCCTCGACAGCAGCGGCTCGCTGGCCCGGGTGCTGGCGCGCGCCTGGCCCGCTGGCGCTGACGCCGTGCTGGCTGGCCACGCTCGCAGGCCCGAGCTGGTCGCCGATCTGGTCGGCTCCGTGGTCGAGGGCGGCCTGGGCACGCGCGGCCTCGACGCGGCAGGGGCGGCCTTCCTGCACTGGTTCACCGAGCTGGCGGCGCAGGCGGGGCCGACCCGCGTCATCATCGAGTCGCTGTGGTTCTATCGCTTCTGCTTGCCCACGCTGCCAGCCGAGGCACGCTGGCGCGAGACCTCGCTGCGCCTCAATCCCTATCTGCAGCTGGTCGAGTCGCCCTATGACGCCGGCTGGTTGAGCAGCCTGCTGGCACCAGCCCACGCTGCAGCCACGCCGGCGCCCAGCGCGGAGCTGCAGGTGTGGCCCGCCGCCGCGCCTGGCTACCTCGCCCTCGGCCCCGGCCGTCGTCACCCGCTGCTGCTGGTCATCACCCCCGAGCGCGCCCAGCTGCTGAGCCTGCTGTCCGAGGCGCGCAGCGTCGCCGACCTCGTCAGCGCCGGCGTCCCCGCCGAGGTGCTGGCCGACGCCGTGGCCAGCCAGCTCGTGATTGCGGTCTCTGGGGGCGTCTGATGTGTGATGAAATGGCCAGCGGATGCGCCCCACGCTAGCTGACGAGCTGCCCCTCATCTGTCCCGCCTGTCGTCGGCGCACCGAGGTGGGGCGTGAGATGCACACCGTCGCCCTCGTGGTCGGCGTGCCCGATGCGCAGACCGGCGAGATCGAGGAGGGCGTCCTCGCCTGCGTCAATCCGGCCTGCGGCAAGCGCTATCCCATCGTCGCCGGCATCCCCATCCTGGCCCGCGATCTGGCCGCGCTGCTGGGCAACCAGATGGTGGCCGTCGTCGAGAGCGACCTGTCGCAGCCGGTGGCCGCGGTGCTGGCCGAGGCCGGCCCCGACGGCGCGACCTATCCGCGCCTGATGGAGACGCTGTCGATCTACCTCGACGCGCAGTGGGGCGACCGCGTCGAGCCGGCCAGCGACGGTCCGGCGCCGCAGTTTGGCTTCGCCGCCATCGCGGGGCGCATCACCGCGCGCAGCGAGGCCCCGGTCGGGCGCGCGCTGGAGCTGGGCTGCTCGGTCGGCCGCGGCCTGGCCGAGCTGGCGCGCAGCTCCGATCTCGCGGTCGGTCTCGACACCAACTTCGGCGCGCTGCGCCGTGCCCGCCGCCTGCTCGCGGGCAAGCAGCTGACCTACGGCCGGCGCACCGCGGGCCGCCACTACCGCGTCGCCACCATCCGCCCCGGCGATCGCGCCGCCAGCAACGTCGCGCTGGTGTGCGGCGACGCCCTCGATCCGCCGCTGACGCCGGGGTCGTTCGCGCGCGTGGCCGCCTTCAACCTGCTCGACGCGGTCAGCCATCCGCGCGGGTTGCTCAGCGCGCTCGATGGGCTGTGCGAACCCGGCGGCGAGCTGATGATGACGTCGCCGTACTCGTGGGAGAGCCATGTCAGCCACGAGGACGAACGGCTGCCCGGCAGTGACCCGGCCGCCGCGCTGCGCAAGCTGCTGGAGTCGGGCGAGGGCCTCGAGGCGCCCTATGCGCTGCAGGACGAGGCCACCCTGCGCTGGTGGCTGCGCCGCGACACCCGCTCGGCGGTCGTCTATGACACCCACTATCTGCGCGCCCAGAAGCGCTTCTGAGCCTTCACGCAGGGGAGACGACGGCCGCCGATCGGGTACAATGGACGCATGCCGGCGCCAACGTTCATCAAGATCCTGGGCAACCTGGCCTTCTTCGCCAAGGGCCTCAAGCTGCCGACCACGGCGGAGTGGAAGCAGCCCTCGGGCGATCCCGCCGCCAAGCACTACGGCGACGCGCTCAAGCCCGCCGACAAGATCGCCATCCCGACGGTGATCCCGCCCTGGTTCATGCCCCAGAACCCGAACAAGTATCACCAGGACAGCTGCGACAAGATCGGCAAAGAGTTCAAGGACTTCCACGACGCGATGATCGACGCCGTCGGCTACGCCGCGAACATGTGGAAGCTGCAGGCCAAGTTCAAGGACCTCAAGGTCATGTCGGTCAGCGCCATCGGCGCCCCGGGCTGCCTCGATGGTCCCGAGCTCGAGAACTTCATCAAGAACGCCCCCATGACGGCGTCGTTCTCGGGCAACAAGCAGAAGTACCGCGACGCCGTGGCCAAGGGCGTGTCCAAGTGCTTCAAGGACTGGCAGGGCAAGGTCATGGTGCCCGGCCTGCCGCTGTACCCGGCGTTCGCCGCCTTCCCCGGCCCGATGGCGCCGCCGATGCCCAGCGTCCCGGTCCCCCTCATCACCAACCCTTCAGCGATGAGCGCCAACATCATGGCGCCTTCGCAGCTCAAGTCCGAGATGGTCAACGCGCTCGACGGCGGCATGAAGGACAAGGACAAGGACAAGCAGCACGAGGCGCTGTTCGAGGCCATCGCCACCGTGCTGTCGCTGGGCTTCACCATGTGGCTGCCCATGCAGCAGGTCATGCTGGTCATGGGCAAAGGCCCCATCCCGAGCTTCGCCCCGCCGTTCGTCCCCGTCGGCCCGGTCGTCGGCGGCGACAACCTGGCGGTGCCGGGGCACTGTATCGCCTAGCGCCTCCTCGAAGCAGCCCCCTCGAAGCGCAGCTTCGAGGAGTGCTGTTCCGCTCCGTTCCGTCTCCGCTCCGTCTCCGGTCCGCTTCCGCCTACTTGACCGGCGGCCCCTTGTAGAGCAGCCCGTTCAGGAACTTCGGGTCCTTCTTCAGCTCCTCGATCAGGTCCAGCATCTCCTGCGTGACCTCGCCATTCTCGATGGCGTCGATGCACTCGTTGGCGAAGCGCACCGCCTCCTCGTGGGCCGCCTTCTCGAGCGCCAGCTTGCGCGCGTGCTCCAGCGCCAGGGCCTCGATGTGATCCTTGTGCGTGAACAGCATGGCCTCGTTGGTGGTGCCCACGGGATCGTCGATCCACAGGGTCTTCAGCTCGATGCTGGTCTCCATGTAGATCCGCTCGGTCTGGTCGGGGGTCAGCACGACCTCGAAGCCCTGCTTGGGGGCCGGCGGATGCTCGGCCAGGAAGTCGGCCTCGAACTTGAGCGCGTCCTTCTCCAGCTGGGCGGCCTCCTCGGCCATGATCTTGGCGATCTGGATCTTGACGTCGACGTCTTCCTCTTCCTCGATCTTCTGCGCCAGATTGATGAGGTACTGCTGCTTCTGGAGGATGTCTTCGACGGTCGTCGCCACGGGCCCATTTTAAGCGGGAACTCGCCCTCGAACCAGTCGTATCATGGGGGTCTTGGCGCGCGTCTTCCTCATCAATCCCCCGTCGCCGGAGCCGGTCAAGACGCCGCTTCTGGCGCTGTGCTACCTGGCCTCGTCGCTGCGTCGCGCCGGCCACGAGGTCGCGCTGTGCGAGGCCTCCGCACCAGCGTCGCCCGATGTGGACACCCTGCTCGAGCAGGTCGCCGCCTTCGCACCCGACCTGGTCGGCGTGCACATCAAGACGCTGCACGTGCAGCCGGCCTATGCCCTGGCGCGCCGGCTGGCCGACGCCGGTCACCGCCTGGTCGCCGGCGGCCCGCACCCGACAGTGTGCTGGGAAGAGCCGCTGGCGCACGGCTTCGAGTTCGTCCTGCGCGGCGAGGCCGAGGAGTCGCTGGTCGAGCTGTGTGACGCTCTGGACGGCCGCGGCAACCTGAGCGCCATCGCCGGCCTGTGCTACCGCGAGCGCGGCATGATCCGCATCAATCCCGGGCGCGACTTCCTGCGCGACCTCGATGGCCTGGCCGACCCGCTGGCGGCGCTCGATCTGTTCGATCCAGCCTGGTACGGCACCACCTCGGCGGTGGCGCCCGCGGGCCTGCTGTCGAGTCGCGGCTGCCCGGCTGCGTGCACCTTCTGCTCGAACAACGTCACCGGGCGGCGCTTTCGATATCGAAGCGCCGCCGGGGTCGCCGACGAGGCCCGCGCGCTGGCGACGCGTGGGCAGACCGCGTTCAGCTTCTTCGACGACTCCTTCGCGGTCGGCCATCGTCGCGTGCGCGAGCTGGCCGAGGCGCTGGCGCCGGTGCGTATCGCGTGGACCTGCACCGCGCACCCGGGTCACCTCGATCTGCCCACGCTGCGCGACATGAAGCGGGCCGGCTGCTGCGGCGTGGACATCGGCATGGAGAGCGGCGACCCCGGCATGCTGCTGCGCATCGGCAAGGGCGTCACCGTGGAGCGCGTGCTCGAGGTGCTGGCCTGGTGCCGCGAGGTCGGCCTGCACACCGTGCTCAACCTGATGTTCGGCTGGCCCGACGAGACCGCGGCCGAGCTGCAGGCCACCCTCGACTTCATGGAGCGCGCCGCCCCCCTGGCCGGCGGCTTCAACGCCCGTGGCGTGCTGGTGCCCTATCCCGGCACCGAGATCTACGATCGCTACCACGAGCGTTTCGGCTTCACCTCGTGGTGGCTACGCGAGGCCCCGCTGGCCTACCAGCGCTTCCCCGCCGAGTGGTCGCTCGAGGAGGTCACGCGCTGCTATGCCGAGGACGCCGCCCTGGAGCGCAACTTCTTCCAGCACCCGCCCGCGCAGCTGGCCCTCATCAAGCAGGCCCTGCTGCGCAAGACCGAGCTCAGCTTCGCCAGCGTGATCGCCCTGGCCCACCGGGGTCGTCTGAAGAACCAGGTCGTGCCCGCAGCTGGGGCCCGCTAGAGCCCCGAAACAGGGGAGAACATGCCTCGCCTTGGCGTAACAGGCGAGGCTCCAAGTGTGCTAAATCTGAGGCACCTCCGACCGCGAAGGGACTGAAATGCCGGGACAAGGCAGGCTGGGTGACAACGGGCAGGCTGATTCACCAGGGGACAAGCACGGCTGTCCTGCGTGCCCTCATCCTGCCATCGGCCCAGCCATCCTCGGCTCGCCCAACGTGTTCGTGAACGGCATGCCCGCCATCCGCAAGGATGACATCGGCATCCACGCCATCTGCTGCGGCCCCAACATGTGGAAGGCCACCGCCGGTTGCGACACCGTCCTCATCAATGGCAAGGCGGCGCACCGCAAGGACGACGCCCAGCAGCACTGCGGCGCCAGCGGCAAGATGGTCGTCGGCTCCGGCAACGTCATCGTCGGTGACGGCAGCGGTGGCGGCGGCGGTGGTGGCGGCGGTGGTGGCGGCGGTGGCGGTGGCGGCGCGGGCGCGGCCGGCAGCGGCGCTGGCGGCACGGCGCAGAACCGTCCCCAGGCTCAGACCTACGACGCCGGTGGCGCTTCCACCACCGGTGGCAGCGACGAGAACGACGACGGTCTGGTGGATGATGATGACGGCACGGTGGCTGATGACGGCACCGTCAGCACCGATGACGGCACCGTCAGCACCGACGACGGGACGGTCAGCACGGATGACGGCACCGTCACCGAGCCGCCGACCGCGCCCGAGATCGCCGCGATGTCGCCCGAAGAGGCGGCCGCTGCGGTCAACGAGGCCAAGCCCGAGACCGCAGCCGAGGCGCTGCAGGCCATGCCGCCCGAGAAGGCCGGCGAGGTCCTGGCCAAGGTCGAGGTCGGCCCCGGTTCGCTGGCGCTCGAGGTCATGACGCCGACGGTGGCCGCGTCGATCGTCATCACCATGGAGCCGGGCGAGGCTGCTCCGGTGACCGAGGCGATGAAGCCGCAGAGCTCGGCCGCCGTGATGGCGGCGATGCCGCCGCAGAAGGCCGCCGCGGTGCTCGACAAGAGCAACCCGGGCGAGGCCTCGCGCACGCTGGACGCGATGCCGCCGGCCAAGGCGCAGGCCGTCGAGGCCAAGATGCAGCCAGCGCAGCTGGCCAAGATGGAAGACTCTCGCGCGGCCAACGCGGCCGCGGCCAGCGCGCCTGCGGGCGCGGCGGCCGGTGGTCCTGCGGCTGCGGCCGGTGGTCCTGCCGGTGCGGCAGCGGCAGGCCCGGCGGGCGCTGCGCGTGGCACCGCGGGTGGTCCTGCGGGCGCGGCTGCGGCCGGTGGCCCGGCCGGCGTGGCGCGCGGCACCGCGGGTGGTCCCGCGGGCGCGGCGGCTGGTGGTCCTGCGGGCGCGGCGGCTGGCGGCCCAGCGGGCGCGGCGGGCGCGGCAGCGGCAGGTGGTCCCGCGGGCGCGGCGGCAGCCGGTGGCCCGGCGGGCGTGGCGCGTGGCACCGCGGGTGGTCCCGCGGGTGCGGCGGCGGCAGGTTCTCCGGCGGGCGCAGCGGCGGCGGCAGGTGCCCCGACGAGCGCGGCGGGTGCAGCCGGCGCAGCGGGCGCTCCAGCGGGCGCAGCAGCGGCGGGTTCGCCGGCGGGCGCGGCAGCGGCGGCCGGTGCGCCCACCAGCGCGGCCGGTGCGGCGGCAGCGGCGGGCGCGCCTGGCGGTGCAGCCGGCGCGGCAGCAGCGGGTTCGCCGGCGGGCGCAGCGGCGGCGGCAGGTGCGCCGACCAGCGCGGGTGGCGCGGCGGCAGCGGCCGGCGCTCCTGGCAGCGCGGCGGCAGCGGCAGGTTCGCCGGCGGGCGCAGCGGCGGCGGCAGGCGCGCCCACCAGCGCGGCAGGTGCAGCGGCAGCGGCAGGCGCGCCTGGCGGCGCAGCTGGCGCGGCGGCGGCAGGTTCGCCCGCGGGTGCGGCAGCGGCAGCCGGTGGTCCGGCGGGCGCAGCGGCAGGCGCAGCCTCGCGGGGTGATGTCGGCACCGCGGGCGCGGCGGCCGTCAAGGGTGGCCCTGCTGGCGCGGCCGGCGCAGCGGGTGCGGCGGGTGTTCCCGGCGCGGGCGCAGGCGGCGTCCCGGGTGCGGGCAGCGTGCCCGGCGCAGGCGGCGCCAGCGCAGCGACGGCCGGCGGCGCAGCTGCGGCTGGCGGCGCGGCGGTCGGCGTGTCGGGCAGCCTGGGTACCGGCGGCGTGAAGGTCGACTCCAACATCCCGGATCGTCCCCACGCGCCCGACGCGGCGCGCGACGCCGCCCAGCGCGGCAAGGAAGGCGCCTCCGACGTGCGCGACGCACGCCAGCAGGCGCGCGATGCCAAGGCCGACGCCGAGGATCCGTCGCGCGTCGCCAGGCGCACCGAGACCGCGCAGGATCTCGAGGGTCGCAAGGCCAAGGCCGAAGGCCGCGTCGATCAGGCCAAGGCCGACGCCGATGTCGAGGCCCGCGCCAAGGCGCGCGCCGATGCCGAGAAGAGCGGCGCCCAGCAGCGGGTCGACGACAAGAAGCGCGAGCAGGTCGACGACCGCAAGGCCGCGGCCGAGCAGTCGGCCAAGGACAAGTCGGGCGTCAGCGCTGCCGAGCGCAGCCGCGACGACGCCCAGCGCCGCAAGGACCGCGAGGTCGCCGACGCCAAGGACACCGCCGACGTCAAGGGCCGCGCCGAGGCCAAGGTCGACGGCAAGGAGCGCGAGCTCAAGCAGGAGCGCGACCAGCAGCGCCGCGACGTCGATCCGGCCTACCGCGGCGACGAGCAAAAGGCCAAGGACGCCGCCGGCCTCAGCGAGGCCGAGCGTCAGCGCAGCCAGGCCGAGCGCGCCCGCGACGTCAACAAGGCCGGGGTCGAGGGCACCAAGGAGAATCTCAAGAGCAGCACCGAGACTCCGAAGGCCCCGACCACGGACGACGCCAAGTCCGGTGTCGAGGCCGACCTGAACGTCGACTTCAAGAAGGACTTCGACACCGAGTAAGCGCCCTTGCGCATCCCGGAACCGTCCTCACCCCCTCCACCCGTGGAGGTTGGCGGACTGTTGAAGCTGCGCGCCAAACCGCCACGGGGCTTGGTTTTTTCCCCACGACCCCCGTTGACCACCACACCTCACCTGGGTACACTGCGGCCCCGTTCGGATCAGGGTGGTGAGAGGGCATGTGAGCTCCGAAGACGAAGATCAGATCGTCTGGCAGGACACGCTCGACGAGATCCAAGCAGGGAGACTCCAGTCACTCTCATGCCCGATCTGCGCCGAAGGCAAGCTCGAGGTCACCAGGCGAGGGCAGTTCACTCGCGTGCAATGCAAGAAGTGCCAGAAGTTCGTGGAAGGGCAGTTCGGGTCGTTCGAGTGAACGGCTGAGCTGGGTGTAGGGAGCAGGATCGTCGGGCCGTCGTAAGGTCGTCCAACCACCAACCATCTCTTCGGCAGGGCATGGCCAAAAAACACCTCGGCAAGGGCTGGCGGTTCGTGGTCGACGTCGACCGAACGGGAGGCGTGTCGCTCTCGCAGTTCGACGAGAACATCCGCGAGGCCATCCACGTCATCATCGGCACCGCCCCCGGTGAGCGCGTGATGCGGCCGTACTTCGGCTGCCAGATCCACGACCTCGTCTTCTCGCCCAACAATCCCAACACCGCCGGCCTGGCCTGTCACTACGTGACCGAGGCCCTGCAGAAGTGGGAACCCCGCATCGACGACGTGCACGTCACGGCCAGCGCTGCGCAGGGTGAACCCAACAAGCTGCTGGTCGACGTCTCTTACCGCGTCATCGCGACCGATACCGAGCGCAACATGGTCTACCCGTTCTATCTCCGCAAGTCCGAGGACAAACGATGATTCCCGCTCCCAAGCTGGACGACCGGGCCTACGACGACCTGGTCGCCGAGGCGCTGCGCCTCATCCCACGCTACTGCCCGGACTGGACCAACCACAACCCGTCGGACCCGGGCATCACCATCCTCGAGCTCGCGGCCTGGATGACCGACGTCATCCTGTACCGCCTGAACCGCGTCCCCGAGAAGAACTACATCGCGTTCCTGAACCTGCTGGGCATCAAGCTGCGCGCGCCGCAGCCGGCGCATGCCCTGCTGCAGTTCGGACTGGTCGAGGGCGCCGAGAAGGCGCTGGTGCGCGAGGGCACCGCGGTCGCCACCCCGTCGGCCGCCGACGAGGACACCGTGGTGTTCGAGACCGTGCGCGACCTCCTGGTCACCAAGGTCAAGCTCGATCGCTGCTTCTCGTACCAGAACGAGAACTACTCGGACAACTCGCGCTTCCTCATCGGCGGTGCGCCCGATGGCTTCGAGGCCTTCGGCGGCGCCGATCGCGTCGATCGCTACCTCTACCTGGGCGATCCGCGCTTCCAGTCGGTCGGCGACGGCGCCGTGCTGTTCGTGCACCTCGGCTGCCCGGAGACCGGCGCGCGCGATCTGGCCCGCCTGCTCGAGTGGGAGTACTTCGATGGCAAGCGCTGGCGCGAGCTCAACCGCCTGACCCAGCTCGACGTCGAGCGCGGTGAGATCGCCTTCGCCGGCCCGGCGCCGATGGTGCCGACCACGCTGTTCGGCATCGAGGACACCTGGATCCGCGGCCGCCTGGCCGAGGTGCCGCAGAACCCGCAGGAGACCGAGATCGACACCATCCGCACCCGGATGGAGGTCGTCGGCGAGGGCGTGCCGCCCGACGCGGCGTTCGCCAACCTCGACAACAACGCCTATCTGCAGCTCGATCTCGGCAAGAACATGTTCCCGTTCGGCAAGGAGCCGAAGATCGATCACTGCTTCTACGTGGGCTGCACCGAGCTCATGAAGCAGCCCGAGGCCGAGGTCCGCATCGAGGTCGTGCTGTCCGAGGGCGCGGTCGCGCCGCCGCCCAACCCGTCCGAGGACCTGACCATCGTCTTCGAGTACTTCGACGGCAAGAAGTGGCGTCCGCTCGGCGTCACCGGCCCCAAGGGCCCGCGCCCGGGCGCTGGTGAAGAGTTTGGCTTCAACGACGAGACCCGCGCCCTCACCAAGGCCGGCGTGATCTCGTTCCGCCGCCCCAAGGACATGGTCATCAGCGAGGTCTCCGGTGTGGCGACCCACTGGGTGCGCGCGCGCATCGAGCTCGGCGATTATGGCCTCGCGGGCAACTACCTGCTCGACGGCGACCGCTGGGTCTGGCGCGACGACCGCCCGCTGCGTCCGCCGGCGGTGCGCTCGCTGGGCTTCAAGTACCGCGAGGAGTACAAGGATCCCAAGCACTGCCTGAGCTACAACGACTTCAAGTACCGCGATCTCACGCACGACGCCAAGACCGAGTTCACGCTGTTCCAGCCGTTCCTGCCGGTGGTCGAGGAGTCGGCGTCGCTGTACCTGGGCTTCGACGGCAAGCTGCCCAACGACATGGTCTCGCTGTACTTCCACATGCAGGAGAACGTGTCGCCGCTGGCCGGGCTCGACGCCAACACGGCCAACATCGAGCACCTGCGCTCCTGGATGGCGCAGCGCGAGGCCCAGTGGGAGGCCGAGCAGCGCGTGGTCTGGGAGTACTACCACGGTGGCCAGTGGTCGCCGCTGGTGGTGCGCGACTCGACCAAGAACTTCACCCAGTCGGGCTTCATCGACTTCGTCGGCCCCGATGACATGGCCATGACGATGAAGTTCACCGAGGATCGCTACTGGATCCGCGCCCGCCTCGAGATGGGCGGCTACGCGCGTCCGCCGCGCGTGCTGCGCATCCTGCACAACGTGGTCGAGGCCATGAACGTGGTCTCGGTGCGCGACGAGGTGCTGGGCAGCTCCGACGGCACCCCGCTGCAGACCTTCCAGCTGGCCCAGGGCCCGCTGCTCGAGGGCGAGGTCATCGAGATCCTGGAGCGCGAGGCCCCGCACGAGAAGGACCTCGAGGACCTCATCTTCGAGGCCGGTTCCGGCGGCCGCACCCCGGCCTCGAACGAGCGCGCGGTGCCGGTGCCCAACACCGCCGAGGGCACCTACCATGCCGCCGTGCGCCTGGTGCCCGAGGACCAGAACAACGGCGTGCCCGGCTACTGGGTGCGCTACAAGCCGGTCGACAGCTTCTTCGACTCCAAGCCGCGCAGCCGCCACTACAAGCGCGATCACATCACCGGCAAGATCTCGTTCGGTGATGGCGCGCGCGGCATGCTGCCGCCCGAGGGGCGCAACAACGTCATCGCGCGGCGCTACCAGGTCGGTGGCGGTGTGCAGGGCAACGTCAACGCCGGCACCCTGACCGCGCTGACCAAGTCGATCGCCTACATCGAGGGCGTCTCGAACCCGCTGCCCGCGGGCGGCGGCGCCAACGGCGAGACCGTCGACGAGGCCAAGGGGCGCGCGCCGCACGTCATCAAGAGCCGCGATCGCGCCGTCACCGCCGAGGACTACGAGATGCTGGCCCTGCGCGCCTCGACCGGCGTGGCGCGCGCCAAGTGCATCCCGTCGCCCTCGAACCCGGGCGAGGTCGTGCTCATCCTGCTGCCGCGCGTGGACGACAAGCACGCCGACCTGGGCAAGAAGCTGGTGCCCTCGCCGGAGCTCTTGCGCTACGTCAAGCAGTTCATGGACGACCGCCGCCTGGTCGGCACCACGCTCGAGGTCGTGCGTCCGCGCTACGTCGAGTTCTCCATCAAGGTGACCACGCTGCGCCGCTCGGTCGGCACCTCGGACCGCCTGCGCCGTGACATCGAGGAGCGCACCCGGCGCTACCTGCACTCGCTGGTCGGCGGTCGCGACGGCAAGGGCTGGGCCTTCGGGCGCGCCGTCCTCAAGAGCGACCTCGTCAACCTGGTCGAGGGCGTGGCCGGCGTCGAGGCCGTCGATAGCATCCAGATCTTCGATGAAGACAACCGTGTGACCGTCGAACAGGTTCGCCTGGGCGTCGATCAGCTGCCTCACCTCATCTCGGTCAGCGTGGTCGAGAAGGTGCGCGACGAGATCGCCTGATGGCCGTCGAGGCGCGCAGAAGTCTCACCAAGATGCCTGATCTGGCGGGAGTCTCGCTGGAGAAGGCCAAGCTCATGATCCGCAATGCGGGCCTGCAGCTCGACGCCGTGCTGTTCCGCGAGGCCTACGAGGCGCGCAACACGGTGCTCGAGCAGAAGCCGCTGCGCGGACAGATGGTCTACATCGGCGACAAGGTGTCGCTGTGGGTGTCGCGCCGCGGCTACATCCAGTTCCTGCCCGCGATCTACCGGCGCGCCGATCCCATCGGCCGCAACTTCGTGCGCGACCTGCTCTTCATCGTCGAGCACCTGATGGGCTCGGTCGACGACAAGCTCGACATCCTGCCCCAGTTCTTCGATCCGCACGAGGCGCCCGAGGAGTTCGTCGAGTGGCTGGCCAACTGGTCCGCCATGATCCTCGACATGGACTGGCCGGTCGAGAAGAAGCGCTCGGTGGTCAAGAAGGCCATCGAGCTGTACGGCATTCGCGGCACCGTGCGCGGCCTCAAGATCTTCCTGTCGCTGTTCACCGGCTACGAGCCGACCATCATCGAGAACCAGTGGCCCTTCAAGGGCTTCCGGATCGGTGAGGGGCTGTGCGCCATCGGCATCGACTCGGTGGTGTTGCCGCCGGTCAACCTGAACCAGTGCTTCATCGTCGAGATCCCGGCCAAGTTCCAGGACGTCTCGCTCGACAGCGTCATCCGGGTCCACGACATCATCCAGGCCGAGAAGCCGGCGCACGCCAGCTACTACCTGCGCTTCCTGGCCGAGGGTGGTGGCAGCGAGCTGCGTGAGTTCTTCCAGATCGGCATGCGCTCCGGCATCGGTATCGGCATGGAGGTCGTCGAGGGCGAGGAGGCCGAGGCCCTGGTCAGCGGCAAGACCCAGGTCACGCCGCCGCCCAAGCCCGCCGCCGAGATCCCGGCCGCCGAGCGCGAGCGCCCGAGCCAGAAGTTCATCGAGACCAAGACCGAGGTCGGCGTCGATCAAGAGGCCATCGCGCGCGCTCGCCTGGCGGCGCGCAAGAAGGAGATGGCCGAGCGCGCCAAGGCTGGCGGCGGCGCTGGTGGGACGTCGGACGAGAAAAAAGACGAGAAAAAGCCGGCTGATGCCAAGAAGCCGGACGACAAGAAACCGGACGACAAAAAGTGACGGAGTAGCCCATGGCGGTCGACAAGCAGGTGAAGGGCTTCAAGCGCATCAACTTCTTCAAGGGCTTTCTCACCACCGAGAACGACTGGAACGACGCCGAGCGTTACCACGTCGAGAAGCGCAAGCTTCACAACAAGCTCTTGCACGCGCCCGGCGTCGCCCTCGGCTACATGGGTGATCTGCGCGTCGTCGCCCGCGCGCGCGGTGATCTCGCGATGGAGATCCAGCCCGGCTACGCGATCGACGCGGCCGGCAACGATCTCGTGCTGTGGGACGCGGTCATCAAGACCATCGTGCCCGAAGAGTACAAGCTGCCGCAGACGCTGTACGTCGTGCTGCGCTTCGTCGAGGAGCTCTCCGACTTCATCGCCTACAAGGAGAACCTCGAGTACAAGGGCCACCGCCGCGTCCATGAGCAGGCGCGCGTCGAGCTGTCGCAGACGCCGCCCGACATCACCAAGGAGGTCGAGCTGGCGCGCCTCGTGGTCGAGAAGGGTGCCCAGCGCATCCGCGACGCCCGTGACCCGCTGCAGCCGCAGGCCAACGAGATCGACATGCGCTTCGTGCCCAAGGCGGGTATCGCCGGTGCGCAGATGCAGCCCGATCTGCGCGCGCGCATCTTCGGCATCCTCAACAACATGCGCAAGACGTTCATGGGCTACTGCCGCATGGGCGTCATCTCGGCGCACGACGCGCTGCAGGCCACCAACACGGCCATCATGCTCGAGCGCTCCGACATGCTCGACATGCGCAACCTGTTCGAGGTCATGACCCTGGTCGTCGAGATGGAGGCCGAGATGGCCCTCGACGTCGAGGTCAACCACCCGGTGCTGTCGGCCAAGAAGGAGTTCAACGACTACAAGAAGAACGTCGAGATCCTTCGCGGCCTGCTCGGCGAGCGCAAGTCGAACGCCGAGGCGTTCCAGAACCTGTGCGCGTACCAGCAGAAGGCGACCGACATCGCCAACGCCGCCATCTCGGGCGAGAGCCGCGCCGTGGTCGAGGAGCCCAAGAAGAAGGAAGAGAAGAAGGAAGAGAAGAAGGCCACGACCGCCGACTGGGAGTCGGTCAAGACCATGTCGAGCGGCCTCAACGACGCCATCCAGCTCGAGAACCGGACCTGGACCCTGATCGACCAGATCGAGATCCTCGACCAGGACTCGGAGGCCAAGCACGGCTTCGAGATCAAGGACGCCAAGGACTCGTACCGCACGCGGCAGAAGCAGAAGTACCCCGACGGCGTCACCGTCGAGGACACCGGCCGCGCTCACATCGACGGCCACGCGGTGTTCAAGATCCTCAACGTCACGCCTGGCAAGGAAGTCGCCATCGTCCGCCGCATGGACTACGTCTATGGCGACTACGAGATCGAGTACAAGGTGGATGGCAAGGTAGCCGGCGTGGCCTCCTGCACCGGTCGTGACAAGTCCAACCGCTGGCGCAACTGGACCTACGTGATTCCGGCCGAATTCGTCAAGGGAGCGACGATCACGGTGCAGCAGTCGGCGCTCACGGCTGGTCGTGACGTCAACATGTTCCACTTCTGGTTCTATCAGCCCAAATAGGCTAGGATCGAGCTCACCGTGGCGGGCTTCTTGGACAAGCTCTTGGGACCTATCCTGGCGCCGTTTCGGAGCGCCCGGTCGAGCTATCTCAACAAGAAGAACATGGTCGGCAACATCAAGGTCGACGTCAACCGCGCCAAGGCGATGTCCAGCCGCGCGAAGCAGGACGTGGCCGGCGTCAACAACAAGCTCGGTGGGGGGCTGAAGCAGGCACCGCAGGCCGGCGTTGGCGTCGGCGCCATCGGGGCACCTCCGCCGGGCGCAATGGCGCCGCCGGTTGCGATTCCACCCCCAGTCAAGAAAAAGGGCGGTTTCATGGGCCTGTTCGGCAAGAAGAAGTCACAGTGCCCGCAGTGCGGACAGATGCTGGACCCGAGCTGGGACCAGTGTCCCTACTGCATCCAGGCGGCGCAGGCCGCCCAGGCCGCGGCCGCGGCGGCGGCACCCGCGGCTCCCGCCAAGACCCAGGCCTTCTTCATCGAGCAGGGCGGCGGCGCCGGCGCTCCAGCGCTGCTGGGCTGGCTGGTCCCCATCAAGGGCCAGCAGCGCGGCGAGCTGTTCACGCTCAAGGCGATGTCGTCGATCGGCACCGACCCGGCTTGCGACGTGGTCCTCAACGACCCGCACATGAGCCGGCGCCACGCCGAGATCAAGTTCCAGAATGGCTCGTTCTGGCTGGTCGACCTCGGGTCGACCAACGGGACCTTCGTCAATGACAAGAAGGTCACCCAGCCCCACGAGCTGGTCGACAGCGACAACGTCAAGTTCGGTCAGACCCCGGTGAAGTTCAAGAGTCTCTAAGCGAGGAACCGACCGTGCTTCGAAAGCGTGCTGGCATCGTATCTGGGTTTTTCCTCGGCCTGGGCCTGAGTGTGCTCGGCGGGCGCGCGTTTGCGCAGCAGATCATCGTGCGCAACGTCGACGCCACCTCGCGGCCCCCCTTCATCACCGTCAGAGCCGATCCGGTGGGGGAGGACGGCACCCTGGCCCGCGGCCTCAAGGCCGAGGACTTCAAGCTCACCTTCTACACCAAGCCCTCGGACGAGCAGGCCTTCAAGCTCAAGCCCAAGGACAAGGACCCGCTGCTGGTCATCGCCAGCAGCGTGACCTCGGTGCAGAGCTCGCCGGTCGATACCGCGATGCTCATCCTCATCGAGGGTGCGCGCATCTTCGTGGGTGACTCCGAGTATCAGCAGCCCGACCCGGCCACCGGCGATCAGCCGCGCCAGGGCGCGCTGCGCTACGCCAAGGCGGCCGCCATCCAGGTCGCGGACGCCGTCAAGCAGGGCGAGGTCGGGGTCAGCTTCTACGCCGCGAACTACATCGAGAAGATCTCGTTCGGGCCGCCCCAGGGCGTCAAGGACATCGAGGCCATCAAGCAGGAAGAGTTCAAGAACGAGCGCAACCGCGGCTTCTTCGCGGCGGTCGACACCGCCATCACGTCTCTCATCAACAACAGCAAGAAGCGCAAGATCCTGGTCATCATCTCGGACGGCGTCGAGGGCGCCCAGGGTGAAGGCCTCAAGGTCGACCCGCTGGTCGAGAAGGCGCGCACCGGTGGCGTCGAGATCTACGCGCTGCAGTACCAGGACAACGAAGACCCCATGGCCGACCGCGCCAACATGAAGGCGCTCGGTCGCGAGCTGGGTCTGTTCAAGACCACGCGCAACGCCGCCCAGCTGGAGACCTTCGCCAAGCTGGTCAAGGACCAGATCGAGGGTCAGTACCGCCTCGAGTTCGAGGCCCCCGACGCGCCCTGGGCCAAGAGCAAGTCCAAGCCCGACCTGCGCGGAATCAAGATCAAGGCCAAGGACTTCGAGGGCCGCACCGAGGCCATGTTCGGCTACTTCCGCAAGCCCAAGAAGGGCGCCGTGTGGCCCTGGATCGTCTTCCCGGGCGTCGGTCTGCTCCTGATCATCGTCATCGTCCTCATCGCCAAGCGCAAGGGTTCGCCCGAGCCGATGCCGATGCCGATGCCGATGCCAGTCCCGGCTGCGCCGGCACCTGCGGCCGCCCCGTCCCCGCAGAAGACCATGATGCTGGGCTTCGGCGGCGGCGGCGACGACATGCCGATGGTGGGCTGGATCGTTGCCGTGGCCGGACCGCAGGCGGGTCAGACCTTCAAGCTGCAGCAAGGTCGCACCACGGTGGGCACCGCCCAGGAGTCCAACATCGTGGTCATGGACCCCTTCATGTCGACGCGACATGCGGAGATCTTGCAGACCCCGGTGGGCTTCCAGCTCATCGATGTCGGCTCGACCAATGGCTCGTTCGTGAACTCGAAGCGCATCAAGAGCCACGAGCTGGTCGATAACGACGCCTTCACGCTTGGCAAGACCGACTTCAAGTTCAAATCCATCAACTGAGCTCCCTCTCCAGGTCACTGGTTCACAGGTCCAAAGACTGCTGGGGAAGGAACAGGACCACAGGCAAGGTACAAGGGTGGGCTGAGCCATGGTCTGGGCGATTGTCGCTACAGGAGTCGTTGTCGTAGCGGTCATCGTGGCCCTGGTGCTGCGAGGTCGAAAGGGCGGATCTGCGCAAAAATGCGCGGGTTGCGGCCGAAACCTGGTGGCGGGCTGGTCGCAGTGTCCGTTCTGTGGTCAGGTCGCTGACGTCGGCGCGGCCCAGGCCCAGGCCCATGAAGGAATGCCGGGCCAGGCCGGAACGGCTGGGATGGCGATGGGGGCCCCGCCGCAGCAGATGGGTGGCTCCTGGACTGTCCAGCCCGGCCAGATCCAGGGCATGCCGCCGGGAATGTCGTTCGCGAACGGCCACGCCAACGGCGGCCCCAACGGCCCCATGGCGGCGGCCGCGGGTGGCTATGCTCAGGCCCAGTTCGGCCAGCCCGGGATCCCCGGGGGCAGCGGACCGATGCCCAATTTCGGAGCGCCTCCTGGCTACTCGCCGCCGCCGATGACGCTGCCCCCGCCCAGCCCCGAGCAGTGGGCCGCCATGGCACCGCAGCAGCCCATGATGCAACCGATGCAGCAGCCGCAGGCGCAGGCCGGGGCGCCCGGGCAGGGCATGCTGGAGTTCATCCGCGGTCCGCTGGTCGGCCGCGTCGTCACCATCGCGCAGGCGCGCGACCCCGACGGCGCCATCCGCATCGGCTCCGACCAGCGCAACTCGATCGTGCTGCCCGACCCCTCGGTGTCGCGTCGCCATGCCGCCATCCGGCAGACCGGGCCGCAGTTCGAGCTGGCCGACCTCGGCTCGACCAACGGGATCTACGTCAACGGTGCCAAGGTCGCGCGCCACCAGCTCCGCCCCGGCGATGTCATCCGGCTGGGCGGCAGCGAGCTGGTCTTCAAGTAAGTCGTCGTCGTTCGTCCGACGATCTCGATCCTCGATCGTCCTGTCGATCATCCTTTCATTGCGGGGTAAGATTCGGCCATGGCTCGGTTGGTCTATAGAGGCGCCTCGGGGCAGGATGAAGCGGTCGAGATCAATGCTTCCAAGCCCACCTATGTTGGTCGCGCGATGGAGTGTTCGATCCGCACCGACGACGCGATGGTTTCGCGCAAGCACACCCTGATCCGCTACGTCAGCGGCCAGTACATCGTCGAAGATCTCGGCAGCTCCAACGGCACCCACATCAACGACCGGCGCGTCACGCGAGATCCGCTGAAGAATGGCGACATCCTGCGCTGTGGCAGCCTGGTGCTGCGCTTCGAGGACGATGGCTCTCCGCCGCAGGGGCTGCAGCCGCAGTATGGCCAGCCCCCACCCATGCCCGGCATGGGCGGCGGCATGGGTGGTCAGCCCGGCATGGGCGGCGGCATGGGTGGTCAGCCCGGCATGGGCGGCGGCATGGGTGGCCAGCCCGGCATGGGCGGCATGCCCGGCATGGGCGGCGGCATGGGCGGACAGCCTGGCATGGGCGGACAGCCTGGCATGGGCGGACAGCCTGGTATGGGCGCGGGGCCGCCCGCGATGCCCGGCGCATACGGCCAGCAGCCAGGCTACTCACCTTATGGTCAGCCCCCGCCGATGCCCGGCATGGGCGGTCAGCCCGGCATGGGCGGTCAGCCCGGCATGGGCGGCATGCCTGGCATGGGCGGCGGGATGGGCGGACAGCCCGGCATGGGCGGACAGCCCGGCATGGGCGGACAGCCCGGCATGGGCGCCATGCCCGGCATGGGTCAGCCTGGACAGCCCGGTTATGGCAACGTCGGCGCTGCACCGGTCAAGCAGGGCGGCAAGATGGACACCCCCGATGCGCTCGCGGCCACGGTCGCGCGTTCGGGCCAGCAGGCTTCGGCGTCGCCGCAGCAGGGCGGCTATCCGCAGCAGGGCGGCGGTGGCTATCCGCAGCAGGGCGGCGGTGGCTATCCGCAGCAGGGCGGTGGTGGCTATCCGCAGCAGGGCGGCGGCTTCCCGCCACCTCCTGGTGGCTATCCGCCGGGCGTGATCCCGCCCATGGGTGGCGGCGCGCAGAATCCGTATGGCCAGCCGCCTCCGATGCCGGGGCAGCAGCCGTCATCGGTCGTGGTCGACATGATGCAGGTCACCCCGGTGACCGCCGACGAACACGTCAAGCTGGTCGCCGCCAAGGACGGCCTGGTCAGGGAGGTCGACGAGCTTCGCGGCCGCTACGAGACCGAGGTCGCCGAGAACAAGAAGGTCCGCGCCGAGCACGTCGCCCAGAAGGAGAAGCTGGGCGAGCTGACGCAGAAGCTGAAGGATCGCGACGAGGAGATGGGCGGCGTCATGCGCGCCGTCGAGGAGCTGCGCGCCGATCTGCAGACCATGCGCGAGGATCTCACCGTCGCGCAGGCCACCATCGTCGAGCTCAAGGAAGTCATCGAGGACAAGGACCGGCAGATCAACCGGGCCCAGGACGAGATCGGCAAGCTCAAGGTCAACAACGAGGAGTCGCAGAAGAAGTTCGGCGACCTGCAGAAGACCAAGGACGAAGGCTGGAAGGAGCTCAACAGCCAGCTCGCCGAGGTCGACCATCTGCGCGAGGTCATCGCCGAGCAGGAGCGCATCCTCGAGGAGCGCCGCGTCGGCCTCATCTCGCAGGAAGAGGCCCTCAAGGAGCTGCGCCAGGAGCGCGAGTCGCGCCTGCGCGAGATGTCGCAGATCAAGCACGAGCGCGACGATCTGAAGACGGCCAACGCCAAGCGCGACGCCATGATCTCGGCGGTCGAGGACGAGAACCGGCGCCTGGCGCGCCTGCTGGCCGACGTCGAGACCCGCGGCGGCTCCTCGTCCAGCGGCGACGAGTTCCTGCGCATGGCCAACGAGACCAAGAACCTGCGCGTCGAGCTCAAGAAGGCCGAGGCCGAGCGCGATCGTCTGCAGGAGCGCGTGGGCCGCTCCGACGCCGAGATCGAGAAGGCGCAGTCGCAGCGTGCCTCCATCGAGGTCGAGCGCGATCGCAGCCTGGAGGACCGCCGCGCCACCGAGAGCGCCCGCCAGCGCGCCGATGAGCTGCGCGCCAAGTCGGAGGTCGCGCGCGCCAAGGCAGAGGACGAGCTCAAGCAGGCCCGCGAGGCCGCCGAGAAGGCGCAGGACCAGGTCAACGACATGGAGCGCCAGCTCGATCGCCTGCGCACCCAGCTCGAGGATGCGCAGGCTGGCAAGGGCGGCGGCGGCGCGGCCCCGGCCGACAGCGGCGCCGCGGCCGCGGCGGCCGCCGAGGCCATCAAGCTACGCGACAAGATCGCGGTGCTCGAGGGCGACAAGAAGAAGCTGCAGAGCGAGCTCGAGGCCGCGCGTTCGGCGCCGGCCGCGGCGGCGCCAGCGTCCGACGGCGGCGGCGACGCCAGCGAGCTCAAGGCCAAGGTCAGCGAGGCCTACAACCAGCTCAACGACTCGTTCTCCGACTTCCGCATGAACCTCAACATCGCCAAGGACGAGTTCAAGGAGTTCGCGGCTGGCAGCTCGGACGAACGTGCCGGCATGATCTCCGCCGCCATCGAGGAGATGGTGACCTTCCTGGAGAACTCGAAGGGCTTGCTGCGCGGCCTGCGCGAGACCGCCGAGGGCTAAACGGCCTCATTTCACCCGACACCCTGACCGCAGTACGCCGAGGAGACGCGCCGTGATCACAAGCCGCCAGGAGGTCGACGACCTCATCAAGGCCCGCTACACCCTGCTTTACGTGGTCTCCTCGGAGGAGCGCCGCGTCGAGGACATGCTCAAGACGCTCGCCACCGAGCGCGAGTTCCGCCTCGAGGCCTGGTGCATCACCCAGGGCTTCACCGGCCTGGCCAACGCGCCCAGCCCGCGCGACGTGCGCGACCCGCTCAAGGCGCTGGAGCACATCGTCGGCGCCGAGGGCAAGGCGGTCTACATCCTGCGCGACTTCCACCCCTTCTTCCAGGAGCCCGCGATCGTGCGCAAGCTGCGCGACATCGCGTCGGCCTTCAAGCGCACCAAGAAGACGGTGATCATCCTGTCGCCGGTGCAGAAGGTGCCGCCCGAGCTGGAGAAGGAGCTGTCGATCCTCGACTGGGATCTGCCCAACCGGCGCGATCTCGAGGGCCTCATGAAGGAGATGATGCCCAACGTGCCCGAGGCCAACCGTGCCGCCATCCAGGACGATCGTGCGGTGCAGGACAAGATCATCGAGGCCGCGCTGGGCCTGACCGCGGTCGAGGCCGAGAACGTCTTCGCCAAGTCCGTCGTGCGCACCAAGACCTTCGACATCCCGACCATCCTCGACGAGAAGAAGCACATCATTCGCAAGTCGGGGATCCTGGAGTACCAGGAGGCGGCCGAGCAGCTGGGCGACGTCGGTGGCCTCGAGATTCTCAAGGACTGGCTGCAGAAGCGCAAGCACGCCTTCACCTCGCGCGCGCGCGACTTCGGGCTGCCGCTGCCCAAGGGGATCTTGCTCATCGGCGTCCCGGGCTGCGGCAAGTCGCTGACCGCGAAGACGGTCGGTGCGCTGTGGCAGATGCCGCTCCTGCGCCTCGACGTCGGCAAGATCTTCGGCGGCCTGGTCGGCTCGTCGGAGGAGAACATCCGCAAGGTGCTCAAGACCTCGGAGGCCATCGCGCCGGCCGTGCTCTGGCTCGACGAGCTCGAGAAGGGCTTCTCGGGCACCGGGTCGTCGAACATGTCGGACGGCGGCACCACCTCGCGCGTGTTCGGGTCCTTCGTGACCTGGCTGCAGGAGAAGACCACACCGGTCTTCGTCATCGCGACCGCCAACAACGTGCACCAGCTGCCGCCGGAGCTGCTGCGCAAGGGCCGCTTCGACGAGATCTTCTTCGTCGATCTGCCGGCGCGCGACGAGCGCCGGTCGATCTTCGAGATCCACATCAAGAAGAAGGGGCGCGATCCGGCGCAGTTCGACCTCGACAAGCTGACCGACGCGTCGATCGAGTTCTCGGGCGCCGAGATCGAGCAGGCCGTGGTCGCCGCCCTGTACGAGGCCTTCGATGCTGGCATCGAGCTCGGCACCGAGGGTCTGCTGGCGTCGATCCGCGAGATCGTGCCGCTGGCCGTCACCATGAAGGAGAACATCGACAACATGCGCGAGTGGGCCAAGACCCGCGCGCGCGTGGCCTCGCTGTCGGGGCCCGTCGCCCGTGCCAAGGCCGCCGCCGCCGCGGCCCAGCATGGGGGAGGTGGCCAGAGCGCGTTTCGTAAGCTAGATGTGTAGTCCCGCGGTCAATTCTTCGCGGCGTTGAGAAGGAGCTTCCGTGTCTCACTTCACCAAGTGCGCGACCAAGATCACCCAGCTCGCCGCGCTGCAGACCGCGCTGGAGCAGCTCGGGCACAAGATCGTCGTGGCCACTGACGAGCAGGGCGTCACTGTGCGCGGCTATCAGGGCCAGACCATGAAGGCCGACATCTGCATCGACATGGGCAAGTACGACATCGGTGTGGTCAAGGCCGAGGACGGCACCTACGAGTTCGTGTCCGACTGGTGGGGCGTCGAGACCACCCACGGCACCACCGAGGCCAAGTTCACCGAGGAGGTGAACCAGAAGTACGCCTATGTGCGCGTCGTCGAGGCCTGCCAGCAGGCTGGTTACTCCCTCGACAACATCACCACCAAGGAGGACGGCACCGTGCAGCTCGCGGCCGTCAAGTGGGGCTAACCATGGCGCAGCGCAAGGAGATCCAGATCGAGATCTCGCCCACCGGCGAGGTCACCTTCACGGTCAACGGGGTCAAGGGCTCGGCCTGCCTGGCCGAGACCCAGTTCCTGGAAGAGGCCATCGGCGGCCAGGTCCTGTCGCAGGAGAAGACCTCGGAGTTCTACCAGCAGGTGCCTGCTGGAGTTGGTCAGAAGGTCGAACAATAACAGCTGGTTGTGACCGGGCAGGGGAGACGCTCCTGGCCCCGGTGGTAACAGGATGAGCCATGGCTGAACGGCCAGAAGACCAGGACCCCAAAAGGGACGACGACGACGCCGCCCAACTCGAAGCCGAGGAGGGTGGCTCGGAGCGCGAGCGCCGTGAGCGTGACGCGCGGGGCCGGCAGGCTGTCGGCGGCAACAAGCCGGACCAGGTCAACGTCGACGACGAGAAGCAAGGCGACAGGGCCGTCGAGCTTTCGGACGAGCTGGCGCGGCGATGGGATCCGCAACGGCTGTCCAAGCTCGTGGCCACCAAGGCTGGCAAGGCCGAGGGCCTCGACATCATGACCCGAGGGCGCTACGAAAAGCGCCTCGGTGTCGACCTGTCGCGGGTCAAGGTGGTGACCGGCGCGTTCGCCGAGGAGTTCACCGCCAAGCACAACGCCGAGGCCATCACGGTCGGCTCGTCGGGCATGATCCTGATGCGGCAATCGTCGCAGTTTTCGGGCCCTGCGCAGCGCGAATCGCTGCTGGCCCACGAGCTGACGCACGTCGCCCAGGCCGCCCCTGGCTTCCACAACAGGACCTCGGGAGCCGCGCTGGGTTCGTCGGCGTCGGAGGCCGAGGCCGAGGCCATGGAACGCATGGTCCTGGCCGAAGAGCAGGGCGACGAGGACGACGGCGAGGAGGGCGGGGCCGGCGGCCAGCCCGACCCCAACGAGGGCCACAACGACGAGATGCGCCGAGAGCGCCTGGTCACCATGGTGATGGACCTGGTCGAGGAGGACCAGCGGGTCCAGGCCATGCGGAGCGGCCAGGCTAGCTAGTGGCTTTGCGCCGGGCTACACTGGCCTCGTGAGTAGCGAGATCGTCGAAGACCGCGTCCACCTGATGGATCTGGCGCGCGAGGGCGCCCTGGTCGGGCGCACGGTGCGCGGTCTGGTGACCCGGTCGGCGTCGCTCCCTGGGGTCGACCTCGACAGCGCCATCCTGGAGCGTGTCGGGCTGGAGGCGGCCGACCTGACCAAGGCGGCGCTGCTGCGCACCATCCTGCGCCAGGTCGATCTGCGCCAGGCCCAGCTCGAGGGCGCGCTGCTCGACGGCACCATCCTGACCGACGGTGACCTGACCGAGTGCAACCTGCGTGGCGCGGCGCTGCGTCGCGTGAGCCTGACCTCGGTGCGCATGATGAACGCCGATCTGCGCAGCGCTCGCCTGTCCAACTGCACCCTGACCGGCTGTGAGGCCTATGGCCTCAAGCTGGGCGACGCCGTCATCGTCAAGACCGCGTTCCACAGCAAGGCCGGCGGCTCGCTGTCGAAGGCCAGCTTCGTGGGCGCCACCCTGGTCGAGGTCGACCTCGAAGGTGCCAACCTGTACCGAGCCGATCTGTCGCGCGCGCTGCTGGTGCGGTGCAATCTGCGCGCGGCCAACCTGTCCAGCGTCAACCTGACCGGCGCGCGCCTCATCGCGTGCGACACCATGGGTGTCGACTGGACGGACACCGTGCTCCCCGCGGAGAAGCCATGAGCAATCCCGAGAAACCCGACGTCCGCAAGGTGGCCCAGGACATCCGCGAGGCGCTGGCTGAGTACAGCCGCGAGCAGCTCGTCGAGATGCTGACCCACGTCTTCCAGTCCTATGTCGTCGAGGGCCCGGCCCCGGTGTCGGCGGCGCAGCCCGAGCGGCTGCCCGAGCTGGAAGGCATGGCGTTTCCCAAGCTCATCGAGACCCTGCAGCTGCGCCTCGACCTGCCCGAGCTGGCCTGGTTCGCCATCGTCGAGGGGCGCGTCCAGGTTCGCGCCGGCGGCATGATGCAGCCGCTGGGCGGTGCCGGTGGCGCGGCCGAGCCGGTGCAGCTCCTGTCGTCAACGCCAGCGCCCGCGCCTGCCGCGGCAGCGCCCGCGCGCCCGGTGCAGCCGGCCCCCGGGGTCAACCTCGAGCAGCGCCCGCAGCCTCCCAGCGCGCCCGCCGGACGCCCCATGAACGGCGAGGAGATGCGCTTCCACGAGCAGCGCATCGAGGAGCAGCGGCGCGCCCAGCAGCAGGCGCCGCGTCCGACCCGCGGCCTGTCGGTGTCGGGCAACTCTGGCGGTGCCCGACCTGGTGGCGCGCCCGCGCAGCCCGCAGGCGCGCCCGCAGCCCCGGCGGCTGGCGGCGCCGCGCCTGCGCAGCCCGCCAAGCCCAAGGATCTCGAGCTGGAGAGCGACGCCGCCGCGCGCTCGCGCCTGCTGGAGATCGACTGACATGAGCGCCCTGGCACGGCGCTACTACGTGCGCGGCCGCGGCGAGCTCGAGCGTGGCGACGCCGAGGGGGCCTGCGAGAGCTTCCGCGCCGCCAACGATCTGGCCCCCAACTTCCTGTCGGCGCGCCTGGGCTTCGCGGCCGCGCTGGCCAAGCTGGGCGACGGCCCGCGGGCCGCCCAGGTGCTGCGCGCCGGCGTGGCGCGCCTGGGCCCGGAGTCGTCGCAGCGCGCGCGCTGCACGCTGTGGCGCAGCCTGGGCGACGTCCTGGTCTCGGGCGGCGACTATCTCGGGGCGGTCGACGCGTTTCGCGAGGCCGCCAGCATCGACCCGACCGATCGCACCGTCGATCAGGGGCTGGCGCGGGTCTACGCCAAGCTGGGGCGCTGGCGCGACTCGTTCAGCCATCTGGCGCTCTCGGCGGGGGTCGCCGCGACGCCGCCAGCGGCCAAGCCCTAGGCCTAGGGACTCTCGTGCACCCGCAGCAGGATCACGCTGATGTTGTCCGCGCCCCCGTTGGCGTTGGCTGCGCGGACCAGGTTCTGACAGGTGATCTCGGCGGTCTCGCCCGCGCTGAGCATCTCGCGGATGATCCAGTCCTCGACCATGTCGGTCATGCCGTCGCAGCACAGCATGAACTGGTCGCCGGGCTCGATGGCGATGATGCGGTGGTCGACGTCGACGCGCTCGTGCAGGCCGACCGCGCGCACGATGACATTGGAGTGCGCCGGGCCCATCTTGCCGGCCAGGTCGGGGCGGTCCTCGTACAGGTTCGCCAGCGAGTGGTCGCGCGTGGATTGGCTCAGCTCGCCGCCGCGCATCATGTAGATCCGGCTGTCACCGACGTGGCACAGGTGCAGGAGGTCGTCCTCCTGCCGCACTGCGACCACGGTGGTGCCCATGCCGCGACACGCCGGGTCGTTGGCCGACCGGGTGTAGACCGCGTTGTTGGCGGCCAGGATAGCGGTCACCAGCGGCTCGGGCTCGGTCGGTGGCCGGGCGCGCATGACTTCCTGGATGGTTGCGCAGGCCAGCTGCGAAGCCACCATGCCGGCGGCATGCCCTCCCATGCCGTCGCAGACCGCCCAGTAGCCAAAGGACGGATCCAGAAGGATCGCGTCCTCGTTTTGGGTGCGCTGGTGGCCCGTGTCGGTCAGGCCTGCGCTCTCGATCCGTAGGGCCATCGGAGAGATACTCGAGTCAAGGTACGACCATGGAGAATCCCGTGTCAACGTCGACGACTACCGAGGACGCCCCCGCGCCACTGCGCACCACCCATCCGCCCGAGGAACGCCTCGGCACGCTGTCGTTTCATCTCGATGGCGCCATCTGTCGGGTCAACTGTGAGTACTGCTATCTGGGCGCCCGACCAGGCCCCCGGGGCGGTGCGCGCTCGCTGGACGCCGCCCTGATGGAGGAGCTCATCAAGACCCTGCCCTACAAGGAGGTCGCGGTCTCGCTGAGCGAACCTGCCGAGATGTGGGCCCATGGCCTCAAGGCCGTGATCCGCGCCGCGCGCAACCGGGACAAGCCGGTCGCCGTGACCACCACCCTGGCGGTGGCGCGCAACCACATTGGCATGCTGTCCGAGGCGACCCGGATCAACCTGTCGGTCGACCCAGCGAAGGGCCCCGTCAACGTGCGCGTCATCGCGGCGCTGTCCAAGGACCTCAACCTGCCCTCGCGCGAGGTCTCGCTGATCGTGACGCTGTCGTCGCCGACCTTCTGCGACCAGCTGGCCAGCGGCATGCTGCAGCAGTTCCTGGAGCTGCCCACGGTCGATGCGGTGGCGCTGAACGGCATCAAGCCGCCTCCGCCCTGGCTCGACAAGGCCTACTGGCTGCAGTTCCTGTCGCGCATCCAGCCGCTGGTGGATCGCTATCTCGACCGGCGCCTGTTCTCGGACTGCTACGTGCACGCGCGCATCCTCGGCCTGGGCCCGTGCCCGGGGCGGCCCGACATCTCACCCGGCGCCGAGTTCAGGAGCTGCGTGTACCAGAAGATGCCCGACTTCGAGTTCCAGGCCCCCGAGGAGCTGGCTGCCAAGGTGGCCGACTACCTGCCCCCCGCGGTGTGCCCCTTCAAGATCGTCTGAACCAGCCCGCCCCGCCTCAGCCCATGGTCTCCTGGATGGGCTTGAGCAGCCCATCCTCGTCGTACTGCGCCGCCGCGGTGTCCTCGTCATAGACCGGCCTGGGCGGGATCTCCCAGACCTCGAACATCCAGCCGCGGTGCCGCCGCATCTCCTCGGTGAACGCGGTCGATGCGTGCAGCGGGGGCGGCAAGGTGCTGCGCAGGCGCAGCCGCCCGGCCTCGCCCAGGGACAGCGCGAAGGCGGCCATGTCGGCGGGCTTGTAGCCGGTGTAGATGAAGTCGTGGTCGGTGATGCCGAAGCGGCCGACGGGGCGAAACAGGTCGCGCAGCAGCGCCTGGGGTGACACCTGCTTGAGGGCATCGCTGGTGCCCTCGGGGATCAGCAGGCCGCACACCGGGCCGCCATCGGCGATCTCGCGCATGCGTCCGCTGCCGCCCCACTGCTCTGGGGCGACGTGGATGGGCAGCTCGCGCAGGTACGACGGCATGGCCTTGGGGTTGTCGTGGAAGACGCGGGGCGAGCTGGCGACCCAGCGGTCGCACAGCTCGAGCAGCAAGGGCGGGACGTGGGTCCAGGCCTTGGGCTCGGCTGGGGCGGCGGGGGCGGCCGCGGTCTCGTCGCCTTCACCGGCGCCAGGGTCGGCCGCGGCGTCACTGTGGTCGTCGGGCTGCTCGGGCTCGGGGCTCATGTCCACCTCGACATCGCCAGGTAGGTCGCCAGCCCGACGCCGATGCCGGCGACGATCCACAGCATCCAGTACAGCGCATTGGAGGTCTGGCCGGGGTCAGCCTTGCTGCGCCGCTTCGGCTCGCGCATGCGCTGGCCGCCGAGCGGGACCGGGCTGCCACCCTGGCGGGCGAACGACACCACGCCCTGCGAGCTCTGCAGCAGCACCGTGCCAGCCTCACCAGGCGCCGACGGCACCGGCGCCGCGGCCAGGTTGGGCATCCCCGCGGCCTGGTCGACCAGCGCACCCTGCAGGGCCAGCCCGGGCATCGGCTGGCCCGGCGTCACATGGCCCGGCATGCCCGGCCAGCTCGAGCCCAGCCGCCCTGTGGTCCCGGTCAGCTCGCCGAAGGCGCGGGTGCACTCCTCGTGCATCTCGACCGCCGACTGGGCGCGGCGCGCGGGGTCCTTCTCCAGCGCCTTGAGGATGATGCGCTGCGCCACCTCGGGCACGTTGCCCATCGGGGGTGGCGGGGTGCGCGCGTGCATCGCCAGCACATCCAGCGGCGCTGCTGCTGTGAATGGTTGACGACCTGTCAACATCTCGTAGCCGATGATGCCCAGCGCGTAGAGATCCGAGCGCGCATCCAGGGGCAGGCCGCGACCCTGCTCGGGCGACATGTACTGTGGCGTGCCGAACACCACGCCAGCGCGCGTCTGCATGGCCGGGTTGGCGGCGCCCTGCTGGATCAGCTTGGCCACGCTGAAGTCGAGCACCTTGACGAAGTCGGGGCTGCCTGGCGGCTGCAGCACGAAGATGTTGTCGGGCTTGATGTCGCGATGAATGATGCCCATGCCGTGGGCCTCGGTCAGCGACGAGCAGATCTGCATCAGGAGGCGCATGACCCGCACCGGATCCATGGGACCGCGCGCGATCACCGTGCGCAGTGACTCGCCGTCGAGGAACTCCATGGCCATGTACAGCAGGCCATCGCGGGTCTGGCCGAAGTCGAACAGGTGCACGGTGTTGGGGTGGGTCAGGCGTGACACCGCGCGGGCCTCGTTGATGAAGCGCGCCACCCAGCCCGCGTCGCTGGCCAGCGCCGGCATCAGCACCTTCAGCGCCACTGGTCGGTCCACCGACACCTGGGTGGCCCGGTACACCACGCCCATGCCGCCTTCACCAATGCGCGCCTGGATCAGGAATCGGTCGCCGAGGACCTGACCCAGCAACGGATCCGCGGTCCCCCCAGGCGGCGGGTGTGGATACATACGCGTGTAGCCTATCACGGCAAAGCGAGGCGGGCGCGGAAGCCGCCGCTGAGGGCGGGGCGGAAGCGGAGGCTACGGCTCGAGCTTGACGCGGGTGTTCTCGCCGATGACGTCGAGGCCGAGCTTGGTCTCGAGCTGGGCGCTGGTGCCGAACACCTTCTTGACCTTGACGTCGCCGTTGGTCAGCGGCTTGTCGGTCTTGCCACGCAGGATCTTGCCCTTCCAGCCCACCGCGATCCCCTTGTTGGTGCCGGCGGCGACGATCAGCAGCGTGCCACCGGCGGTCGCGGCCATGTCCTGGATGGTGACGATGACGGGGCCCGCGGGCGGATCCTCGGCCGGCGCGCCACCGGGCGCTCCGCCGGGGACTCCACCAGGCATGCCGCCCGGCATTCCACCGGGCATGCCGCCCGGCATTCCACCGGGCATGCCGCCCGGCATCCCACCGGGCATGCCGCCCGGCATCCCACCAGGCATGCCGCCCGGCATCCCACCGGGCATGCCACCAGGCATTCCGCCAGGCGGCATTCCACCGGGCATGACACCCGGGGGCAGCGCCGCGACGGCGTTGGGGTCGGGCGGCGCGGCCAGCGGCTCGGGGTCGGGCAGCAGGTCGGCGCCGAACTGAGGCGGCGGCGCACCCACGGCGGCGGCCAGCTCCTCCTTGGCCTTCTTGAAGCTCACCGACAGGTCGTAGACAGCGGCGTCCGACTTCCGCGGCGCGTAGACCTGGATGTAGTACTTGCCCTTCTCGGCCTCCTTGACCTTGAGCTTCTTGGTCGTGGTGGCGGCGCCGCTGTTCGACTTGGCGACCACGCGGAAGCCGGAGTCGAGCAGGTTGGCCTCGGCGGTCAGGCCTGCGCGCGCCGGCGTCACGTTCATCGTCACCGTCAGGATGCCGTCGCCGGGCACCGAGATGACGCGCCAGTCGACGCGATCACCGCCCGGGAACGTCACCGAGTCGGTGACCTCGGCCTCGCCTTCGCCGTCCTCGACCTCGAGATCGAGGGCCTGGGGATTTTCCCAGCTCTGATCGGGGCTCGATTTGGCGTCGGGGGCCAGCGCGGCGGGTCCACCGCAGGCCGCCAGCAGGACACCCACCGGGACCGCGATCCAGCGACCAGTCAGCACGATCTTGTTCATGCGAGGCTCTCCATTCCCCTTCGGATTCAGTACTTTAGCAGTCCAGTTCGACGGACGTCAATCATGGTGCTTCAAGCCGGATGCGCGGATTTGCGCGCACATCGTCGAGGCTCAGCCTGACCTCGAGCTGGGTGGTGCGATCGAGCACGAGCTTGACGGTCGCAGCGCCGCCGCGCAGCGGCTTGTCGGTGCGACCCAGCAGCAGGGTGCCCTTCCATGTCTTGTCGATCTTGTTCAGCTTGCCGACCTGGACCGTGATCAGTGTGCCGTTGGGCGACGCCACCGAGTCGACCACCTCGACGATGATCGGCGGCGGGCGCACCGCGGCGTCCGGCTTCATGCCGGCGTCGACCTGCTGCGGCGGCAGCGCGACCCCGGCATCGACGATCCCGGGCGGTCCGGTCGGCGATGGCGTCGGCACCACGGGCTCGGGCACCGCGGGCAGCGGCTCGGGGTCGGGCAGCAGATCCTTGTCGAACAGCGGCTTGTTTGTGGTGGCGTCCACCAGGTCGTCTTTGGTCTGGGCGCCCTTGCGGAAGCTGACCGAGAGGTCGTAGATGGCGGCGTCACCGCGGCGCGGCGCATAGATCTGCACGTAGTAGCGCCCGGCCTCGCTGTCCTCGAGCTGGATCTCGAGGCTGGGCTGATCCGAGGTGCGCGAGCTCAGGACACGAAAGCCGTCGTCGAGCACCTGCATCCCGATGGCCAGCCCAGGCCGTGCCGGCTGCACCGCCAGGCTGATGCTGAGGGTGCCGTCAGCGGGCAGGTCGATGAAGCGCCAGTCGACGCGGTCGCCACCGGGGTAGCTCACGGAGTCGGAGGCCTCACCCTCGAGCTCCTCGGGCGCGTCACCCTCGCCTTCGAGGGTCAGCTCGGTGGGCGTGTCCCAGCTCTGATCCGGGCCCGAGTGCTTGTCGGGCTTGATCTGGCTGGGTTGCGGACAGCCGAGCACCAGCAGTGGCAGCAAGGCTGCCGCCACGAGAAGCCCCCTCATGATCCCCGGACGCGCATGGCTCGACATGACTGCGACACGGTACGACGACGGAAGCTTGGGTGTCAGAAGTTTCCTCCATAGGTCAGCGCCAGCCCACGGTCGACCGGCGCCAGCCCGACCTGGCGGCGTTCACCGGTCCCGCCGGATGAGGTGTCCTTGACGAACAGCACGATGCCCACGCCGATCAACGTCGCACCCACCCCGGCGCTGACATAGCCGGGCAGCGCGGTGTTGTACTCGTCGGAGCAGCCCGTGGTGCTGCACGACTTGCGACCATCGAGGACGATGAGCGCCACACCCGCGCCGGCGGCAGCCACACCGCTGCCGAGTGCCAACCATTTCCACAGCCGGTAGGGGCGGCGGCCGCTGTGGTCGATGGCCGCGGGCGCTGGTACTGGCGCGGGGGGGGCACCTGCGCCGCCAGCTGGGTCGGTCGCGCCAGCGTCTGGCCTCTCCATGCCCTTGGGCGGCTTGCCCCCGGCCAGGTAGCGCGCCAGCCCGACCAGCTTGTCGCGCCCCGGCGGTGCCGGCTCCAGCGCCAGCGCCCCGCTGCGCGAGGCCTTGCCGGTGCCGGGGTCGAGCACGCGCCCCATGATCACGCGCCGCTTGTCGAGGTTCGCGATGGTCAGCACCACCACCTGCGACGCATCCAGCCCGACCCCGAGATCGCTGGCCAGCTGCGCATCGCTGGCCGCACGCGCCGCCTCGCTGTCGAACACCAGCCCGACGAACGGGCGTGTGCTCAGCGCGGCGTCGAGCTGCCAGCGCACCTGCAGCTTGTGCTCGCTGCCGGGCACCACGTCGACCAGGTGCACACGCCCCGGCGTGGTGCCGCGCTGCACATAGATCCGGTAGCGCCCGGCGAAGAGGTCGGTGGCGCTGGCCTGCCCGACGGCGAGGAAGCGCTCGTTGATGAAGATGACCGCGGTGGGATCATCGACGCTGATGGTCAGCGTGGCGCGGCCGCGCTGGGTCAGCTCGGCGCGCACCTTCTTGGCCAGCTCGGCCGGCTCGGGGCCGTAGCTCGCGCGGCTGATCTCGCGATCCGGGAACGAGCGCACGAACTCCGCCATGGTCTGCGTCGCGGCCTCGGCGTGGCCCAGGCGCAGGTGCGCCAGCGACAGCCCGAGGTGCGCCTTGATGGTGGGGTCGCGCAGCTGCTGGTTGCGCGCGATGGTCGCCGGGCGCGAGCGCAGCACGTCGAGGGCGCGGCCCAGCTCGTCGGTCGCGGTCTCGAACTCGCCCTTGAGGAAGGCGCGATAGCCGTGGCTGATCAGCTCCTCGGCGTCGGCGATCGCCGCTGGCGCCAGGCTCTCGCCGGGCAGCGAGACCTCGTCCTCGATTCGTGCGCCGAGCTTGCTGGCGGCGTAGCCCCTGGCCTCCAGCTCGGCCAGCACCGGGGCCATGAAGCTGTCGGCGTCGCGCGGGCGTGCCCCGCCGTACGACTCGATGGCGACCGGCCCGCGCGCCCACGCGGCGCTGGTACAGGTGATGGACGTGATGACGACGACGGCGACGACTGCGACGACTGCCTTGGCTGACATGACGGCTCCCTTCGATGTCCTGAGCGGTCATCGCGGGGGCCGGACAGTTGTTGCGGGTTTTTTCGCGCGGACTACTGGCAGGTGCCAAACGTGGTCGAGATCATGGTGTTGGCGCCGCAGGTCATGCCGCCGGTGGAGGCGCCGGCGCACATCGGGACGCCGCTGGGGACGCGGCAGTGGAAGAAGCAGCGCCTGGCGCCGCCGCCGGTGTTGAAGCACGAGCTGCCGCGCATGCAGGCGTTGGCGCCCTGGCCAGTGCAGCTGGCGCCAGCAGCGATGCTGCCCGCGGTCAGGCACTGCGGCAGCGGCTTGCCGTCCGCGCCGGCGGTGATGAAGCAGCCCTGGCTGGCGCTGCAGGTGCTCTGGTCCAGCGGGTCGCACACGCGCACCGCGCCGCACAGGTTGAGGTCGGCGACGCCGTTCACGGTGACCTGACAGGCCGTCATCATGGTGCCCGACATCGGACAGGTGTTGGCCATGGTCGGGTCGCACACCTTGTGGCACGTCGATGCGGTGGCGCCGGGGCCGACCAGACACAGGAAGCCGTTGGCGCAGTTGTCACCGCTGACCGTGGTGGTGCAGGGCGAGCCCTGCGTGCCGGAGCCGCCAGTGCCACAGCGCAGCGTGCTGCGCCCCCCGGTCGTGATCAAGGTGCACTTCATGCCCGGCGTGCAGCCGTCATTGGTGACCACGTCGCACTCGGGGCCGCCATCCGGGCGCGGTCCGGCGTCGATCACGCGCGCGTCGATGCCACCATCCACCGCGGCGTCGGGCGCCACGATGTCGTCATCGCCGCCGCACCCAGCCAGGGCCACGGCAGCAAAAATCAGCAGGCTAGTCTTGATGGACATGGGAAGTCTCCTCGCGTCACCCATTGTAACGCGAGGGCCGGTTGGCGACGAAATCAGACGGGG
>Ga0154020_10000755_pt1 | contig 39930 bp, 34 predicted proteins | sample Klosneuvirus_201_FD_109709 | JGI IMG/M metagenome (GOLD analysis project Ga0154020, IMG submission 109709) | Active sludge microbial communities from wastewater, Klosterneuburg, Austria - Klosneuvirus_20160825_MG | ecosystem: Engineered > WWTP > Aerobic digester > Activated sludge | place... | reverse complement strand
ATCCGGAAATTTCCACGCTACTGTTTGTGTTACCGGATTCCAAGCCAATAAACTTTCTGTTCGTAAGGTGTCCTCAGCAGATTTAATTTGCTCGGGAACATTCTTGCTGAACTTATACATCTCACCATAATCAATGGCCGTGTTATCCACATCATCTCTATACTTATACGGCACAAACGCCTTAAATACTTGCGGGGTTGAGCGCTCTGGAATGTAAACCAATCCTGTTGTTGGATTGAATGACATGGGCTGCCACACGTGACCTCCACCCAAATAAGGAATTACTAATTTCGGTTTGTCTTTATACCAACCCCCTTGTTCGGTTAACACTGGTCTTCCGGTTTTTAAATCAACATGACTGGCCCAATTAACACGCGTATATTTTTCTGCTGAGATCAGTTCGCCTGTTGCACGATCTAACACATAATAAAATCCATTCTTAGGTGCCATCATAAGGACTTTGCGCTCTTTGTTGTCAATCTTGAGATCGGCTAATACAATATTTTGTGTAGCGGTGTAGTCCCAAATCTCAGAAGGAGTCGTTTGGTAGTGCCACACCATTCTTCCGTTGTCGGGATTGATGGCTATGATAGAGGACAGAAATAAATTATCGCCACCTGATGGACTTCGATACCAAATGGGATACGGAGTTGAATTGCCAGTGCCTATATAAAGCAAATTGAATTCAGGATCGTAAGCCGATTCGCCCCAGGCCGTGCCACCCACTCCGGTTTCCCAAGCAGAATTTGGATCCCACGTTTTAGCAGCCATCTCCATTTCAGGAGTTTCATATCCGTTCTTAGGATCGCCCGGCACAATCCAGAAGCGCCATTTTTCTTCACCCGTTATCAGATCATACGCAGTAACATAACCACGCACGCCATACTCACCACCGGAGTTTCCAATCATCACAATCTTGCCGGCCACTTGTGGCGGACTTGTAATCGTATACCCTTTTGTTCTATCCGTGAATGTGTCTTTGTTCCATAAAACGTTACCATCCTTGGCATCAAGACAAGCCAGGTATCCATCGAGCGTGCCTACATAAACTTTTCCTTCCCACACCGCTAACCCACGATTCACGGCATCGCAGCATGCTCTACGTGCATACGAGGCATCCACTTTTGGTTTGTATGTCCAAAGCTCTTTACCTGTTTTTCCGTCTAATGCATATACCGCCCCCCATGCACCTGAGGTGTACATAATTCCATCTACGACAATGGGTGTTGCTTCTAATCCGCGCGGTACATTACCGATATAGGTGCTGGCATCATACTCCCAGGCAAAGCCAAGGTCATTTACATTTTCTATATTGATAAGATTGAGTGGCGAGTAATGTTGCATCAAATGATCACCCCCTAAGGTTAACCAATCTTTTGCATCCCGATTTAAAATCCGGGCTTCATCAATCCAGCCAAGGGGTTTTTCATTTTTACAACCAATGACGAGAGTGAAAAGGAGGAGAATGTAGAGGGGTTTTTTCATCAAGTTTAAATTTGCTTAATAAAGATAGGAAATCTTTCACGCTAGACTAGCCAATTCATTTCACGCAGAGATCGCAAAGGTAAACCATGCGAAGAGTACAAAATTCTTAGCGTGCTTTGCCGTATTCCTTTGTGTCCTTTGCGTGAATCAAAAACTAAATACATTCACGCAGAGAGCGCTAAGATTATACTCGCAGAGGACACAAAGCCTCTTAGCGAACTTTGCGCATTCCTCTGCGCACTTTGCGTGAAACATCTACAGCCCATTAACAATTCGGTGAATGCCCTCTTTCAGAACTTTTGTGTTGAAGTTGATGAGCAACGCTAATTTCAATTGAGAGAGTTTTAGGTAGGTTAATGTTTGAGCAAAATGAACAGGGGCCAAATTTTCAATTGACTTTATCTCTACGATTACTTTTTCATTCACTATTAAATCAATTCTATAGCCAACATCTTGTTTGACATCTTTGTAAACAAATGGCATTGCCACCTGAGTTCTTACGCTCAAACCAATTTGTTTCAAATCATATTCCAAAGCTGCCTCGTAGGCGGATTCAAGAAGTCCGGGGCCTAGTGATTTATGCAAATCAATGGAGCTGCCAATTATTTTATAAGAAATTTCATTTTCCAATAAGTCTTCTATGAGTTCAATTTTTTGTTACCCAAATACATCTCATGTAGAGAGCGCAAATATAATCCACACTAAGAGCGCTAAGCTAAATATCTGCTGATGAAACTAAAATTCTCATCGGGCTTTGCGAATTCCTTCGCGGCTTTGCGTGAATCGAGCCGAATACATTTCACGCAGAGAACGCAAAGTTAATCTACGCGAAGGTCACAAAAATTCTTCGCGTACTTTGCGCATTCCTTCGCGCCTCTGCGTGAACCATTTCCAAATAAAAAATTACTTCTTCACAGGCAACTTCTCACTCATCGTATCCGCCTTAAGGTATTTATTAAACCAATCGAGGTAACGCGTGTATCGATCTTTTTGATAACTCGGTACAGCAAGTCCATGGTTCTGCCCCGGGTAAACAATAAACTGCGTAGGCACACCTAATGTTTTAAGTGCCTGATACATTTGTTCGCTACCGGCAGCAGGTACATTAAAATCTTCTTCGCCTACCATGTAAAGCGTAGGTGCTTTAATTTTTTCCACATTCAAAAATGGATAGGATACTTTCATCCACTTATCCATGTTTTTCCACGGCACCCCTAATTCTGTTTCATATTGAATCGTGTATTGATCGGTTCCATACATAGATAATTGCATGGCACTACCTGCGCCACTGGCGGCTGCTTTAAAGCGTGGATCGGTAGCAGTAACATAATCAGTAAGAATGCCGCCATAACTCCAGCCTCCGATACCTAATTTATCAGGATCCGCTTTACCGATTTTAATCAGGTGATCGGTAGCTCCTATAATATCAACCACTTCTTTATTTCCCCAATCACCTGAGATTGCTTTACTAAAGGCAAGTCCGCGGCCGTTACTACCGCGATAGTTAACTGTAGCTACAGCATAACCTTGTGCGGCTAAAAGTTGTGGGATCAAGTCAAAACTAAAATCGTCTTGTGAGGTGGGGCCGCCATGTATCCACATGATAAGTGGAAGCTTCTGATCTTTTGGTTTGCCTGCTGGCCAGAATAAAAAGTTACCAACTGTCGTACCATCCTTACTTTTGGAATCAAACGCTTCTACCGTTGCTAACTTCAATGATTTTAAAAACTCATCATGAATGTGAGTAAGTCTGCGTGGGGTTTCATTTTCAATCACATAAATTTCATTGGGTGTCATCGGATCGCTGTTGATAGAGACCCACGTTTCACCTGCACCACGTTGAAGTGAATGAAAAACCCGATCGCCTTTTGTAATCACTTTTTTATTTCCATCAAGATCGAATGCAGTAACATGGCTTCTTCGATCATCTTCAACAGTAACCCACACCGATTTACTATCGGCCGACCAAGTAGGCGCGGAAGCATCACGGTCTAATGTGGCGTTGAGAATTTTTGGCGCTCCTCCTTCGGCAGGAATGATTGCAATTTGTGATTGATCATAAATGTCATACACCTCAGTTTGCGATTTCAGGTACGCAATCCATTTTCCATCAGGACTCCAGGCGGGGTTGTTGTCTGTATCGCCCCAGGTAGTTAATTGTTTTAACGAAGATCCTTTCTTTGCATCCATTACCCACAAATCGCTGTTGCCATTTCGATCCGGATCTTGTGTGCGATTGCTCACAAACAAAATCTTTTTACTATCAGGACTCCAGATTGGGTCGTTTGAATCAAAATCTCCGTTAGTCAACGTATCCAGTTTTTTTGTTTCCACATCAAACACATAGAGGTGATTGCGTTTGCGCTCGAGGTAGCCATCACCATCTGCTTTAAAATGATACCGATCAATCATAATCGGCTTGGCTTTTTTGTCCTTTTTCTCTTCCTCCTCTTTCGATTCCTGATCTTTTATAATCAATGCAATTTTTTTTGAATCCGGACTCCATACATAATCGCTGATGCTATATTTTAAATCTGTTAGTTTTTCAGCTTCACCCCCTCTGCGATCCATACGCCAGATTTGTGATTTCTTGGTTTCATACCGCGATGAGAGAAAGGTTAAATGCTTTCCATCGGGTGTCCAGCGAGGTTTGCTTTCACTTTCCTTGCTCGCAGTAAGTTTAACAGATTCTTTTCCATCCCAGCTAATCATCCAAATGTCAGCATCCGATTTATCTTTTACGGAATCGGGGGTCGACAAAACATAGGCAACCCATTTCCCATCAGTAGAAACCTGTGGGTCGCTGATGGATTTAATTCTATAGATATCAGAAGGTGTGATTGCGCGTTGTGCAACAGTTACAATTGCAACAAACAAAAGGGGGAGAAGAAACAATTTTTTCATGGATGAAAGATAATGAGAAAAAGTGAAGTGATTGCTTTGGGTTGACTTAACAGGCATCTGAGGATTAAGAGGTGTCCTACACCTTGAAGGTACAGAACACCTGAAAACCCATCTTATCAAATCACCTAATCAGTCTTGAGAGCCTCTACAGGATTTTTTCTTGCTGCATCAATCGACTGGAACGCTACGGTTAGCAATGCAATCGTTAGTAAAAGAAACCCAGTTAATACAAAGTAAAAGGTAGTCATTTGAGTATGGTATCTGTAGGAATTCAAATATGCATCCATTAAATAGTATGAAATAGGGAGTGCTAATACTATGGCGATTATTATAGGTTTTGAAAAATCTTTACAGAGCATTATAACAACTTGTGGAATAGAAGCGCCCAGAACTTTTCGAACGCCAATTTCCTTAGTTCGTCTTTGAGTATTGAACAAGGTTAAACCAAACAAACCAAGGCAAGCAATGATTATAGCGATTGTAGTAAAACAAATAGATAAATATCCTATTCTTAGATCTCTACGAAACTGGTATTCAAAATCCTGATCAACAAATCTAAACTCGAGTGGACGATTAGGTGATAGTTTTTTGCCTATGCTGGTGAGATAATCAATTACCTTCAACTGGGTGCCCGGTTTATAGCGTATAAACACTGGCTTCCAATGACCCCACGTTGCCTCACTTCCTAAATAAAAAAAGACTGGGGCCACCGCATCATGAATATCAGCATTATGAAAATCTTTTACCACCCCTATTATTTCAAACTCTGAATTAACATCCAACTCAACTCTTTGTCCAATTGGGTTTTCAAAGCCCATCAGATTTGCTGCTGTTTCAGTAATAATTACCGCTGTCGAATCTGAGATTCTTTCTGGTGAAAAATTTCTTCCCAGCAAAAGTTCAAAGCCCAGCGTTTCTAAGTAATCGTAATCAATCGGGTTATTGTTAATATTCATGGTTTGAGTTACTCCACCAAGTTTCCAATTAATTTGGCCTTTCCCATTAATCTCCATAGGGGTTGCAGCCGCCTGGGCTACAGACTCAATATCTGAATTGCGAAGAGCTTCATTTTTGAAAGTTTCAAATGGCAATTCGATATGCTGCCCTGTCTCAACATATAAAACGTTCTCTTTATCAAATCCTAAATCTTTCGAACGTAAAAAATCAACTTGCTGATGGATTACTATTGCACTAAAAATTAAAATCACGGATAGACTAAATTGAAAAATTACCAAAAACCTCCGCAATTGGGATCCCGATAATATTGAATATAAATTACCTTTTAAAATGGATGCGGGCTTTAAAGAAGAAAGCAAAAATGCTGGGTAAGCACCGGCCAATACGCCAGTTAAAATAATAATTGATAAAAATCCGAAAGCAATCCTCGGGTCAAGTAAATTCAAGGTAAGATCTTTTCCTGCCAACGCATTAAAGGCAGGGAGCAAAAGAAGAATAACCAAGATCGAAAACAAACCAGCGGAGATTGTAATAAAAAAACTCTCGATCATAAATTGGCGAATCAAAATTGGCCGTGTGGCACCAGACATTTTCCGCACACCAATTTCTCGAGCGCGAATGGCCGCGCGGGCTGTTGAGAGATTTATAAAATTTATGCAGGCCATTACAAGAATAAAAATTCCAGCTATGCCAAATGCTATTATATAAACCATCCTACTTGTCGGTTGTAAGAGAACCACCGAACTCCAATACACTTGCCAATCGGTAAGGGAAAACAAAAACATCCGCGTTCCGTTACTTTCCCAAGCCCGATGAATCTCCGTAGTTAGTTTCTCCTCAACCGCTTTACTAGTATTGGCATCGTGAAGTTTCACATATACATTTCTATTGCTATCATCCCAGGTTGAAATCTCCTGTTGCTCATGGAGAGCAAAGGGTAAAATGAACTCGGTATCAGAAAAGCTAAAATTTTCTGGTAATTGGTAAATGCCTGATACCTTAGCCTCAAACTGATTATTTATCATAACCGTGCTGCCCAATGCTGATCCGTCTTCAAAAAGAATCTTAGCTAATTTGACGGATAGTAATACAGATTGATTATCAGGAAAAAGATTCCTGGGATTTCCCTCTAGTGTGGTAAGATTAAACACCTCGAAAAAAGATGCTTCTGCAAAGGTGCCATCCGCGTAAGAAATTTTCTTATCAGTTGATAGCAGTAGTCGTTCTCCAAAACCTGTTTGGCAAACAGTTTCAACTTCGGGTATCGCATTTCTAATGTAATCTACCAGAGGGCCAGGGCTACTCTCTCCAATAAAGTGTTCCCCATCTAATAATTGAACATCTCGCAGCAACATAAATACTTTTTCATTGTCGGGATGATACCTGTCTTGAGTTAGCTCATCCAGCACCCAAATGAAGATTAGCATAAATGCTGAAATGCCAATGATCAAGCCCCCTAAACTTAGCGATGTAAATACCTGATGACGGGTAAAATGCCTGATGGTAGTTGTTAACAAGGAGCGTAGCATATCAAAACTTTAGGTAAAAGATAATTCATAGGCTGCTGTCAAACAAGTATCATAGACCACAACGATATTGACCTATGGCTAAAAAGGAAATTTAAAAGGAAGTTATCTGGCCTTCTTTAAAAAATCCGCATCGCGATAAGCTGGCTTGGGATAAGTATAAAAACCCGAACCCGATTTTTCACCAAGTTTGCCTTGATCTATATATTCTTTTAATAAAGAGCCAAAGGCTTGCGAAGCAGTGTCATCTCGCTCTTTTACCACATGCCAGGCTGTATCCAAACCTATACTATCAAGAATCCCGAACGGCCCCATGGGCATATGAAAGTTTACCATCCACGAACGATCAATATCCTCAATACTGGCAATGTCCTTTGTTTTTAATCTTCCCGCGGCACCAATCAACGCCATCAACATAAAATTGAAAATGTAGCCAGGCGATTCTTTCTTCACAATAACCGGAACCTGATTGAGTTTTCTACCCAATTCTTCAAGCAATGGAATTAAGCTTAGATCCGTACCAGAATGCGGCATGATATCCACTACCCGCGCATAAAACACATCGTGAAAATGAAACGCACAAAATTTTTCAGGTCGGCCGGAAATGCTGGCAAGCTGTGAGGGAAGTAAGTACGAAGTATTGGTAGTGAAAATTGTTTTTGTGGGAGCAAGATCACGGATTTGCTTCCAAACTTTTTCTTTGATGGCTAAATCTTCGGTTACACTTTCGCTGATGAAGTCGCAATCGGTTAAGGCTTTTTTTAGATCGGCAGCGTATTCGATGCGGGCAAGTGCTTCCTCTTTTTTAGCTTCAAGAAGTAAGTTTGATTTAATGAGTTGATTACAAAGTTTCTCAAGGGATGCTTTCGCTTTGCTTAGCGCGGAATCAGAGATGTCATAAAAGATGACGTTGTAACTAGAGATTGCAGCCTGCAATCCAATGCGACTTCCTAAGTTTCCGGTACCGATGATGGTGATGTTTTTTATGTTCATGATCTAAATTTTCTCTTCTTAATTCCTCGGTCTGTGTCCTCTTTGGTTAAATTTCTTCACCACAGAGAAACACAGAGGGTCACAGACTTTAAATTTCATTTCTCTCAATCGTCCCTATTCCTCGGTCTGTGTCCCCACAGGCCGAAATACGAAATCATTTATCTCATATCAGTATGGTCTGTGTGGACACAGACCATGGTTAAATTTTATTTCTCTCAATCGCGTTACGCGCATTTTCGCCACACGCCTTGATTATATGAATCAACATAGCAAAGCGCGAATCTTTTGTTACTCCCAGTTTATACCGCTGATAAATTTGCTGACAGATGACCCCTACTTTAAATGCACCGAACGCGTAATAGAAAACGATGTCATTAATTTGTATCTCCGTCTTTTGCTGATAGTAATCGACTACTTCATTCCTTGTGAAATTTCCAGGCATCCACGTAAGGTTAAAGGGCTTTAAAGAATCTGAATCTGTCGCCTCCGCCCAATATGCTAACGTTGTTCCTAAATCCATCAACGGATCGCCCACGGTTGCCATCTCCCAATCCAACACCGCTTTTATCTCGGTTAGATTTTCCGGATTTAATACCAGATTATCATATTTAAAATCATTGTGAATAAAAGCCGCGCGCGATTTGGTTGGTTGATTTTGTTGCATCCACTCAGCCACTTCATTCATAGACGCGATGTCATCCGTTTGAGAATTTGTGTAGCGTTTTGCCCAGCCTTCCACTTGTCGCGCAACATAACCATCCGGTTTGCCTAAAGTATCAAGGCCGGTAGTGTTAAGATCTAATTTATGTAGATCAACTAATTGATCAATTGTTGCTTTGGAAAGCGAACGAAAAGTATCTTCAGAGATTGAAACATCTTTTGGTAAACGGTTTCTTAGAATCACTCCGGCCACGCGCTTCATCAAATAGAATTTGCAGCCCATCACCGCTAAATCTTCGCAGAGATGAACTGCTTCGGGTACTTTTGCGTAGCCTGCTGCTTTGAGTTTTATCAGAACTTGATATTCGCGCTCCATATCATGAGCTGATTTGATATTAGCACCAATGGGTGGCCTGCGCAAAACATATTGCTGATCACCAGCCAGAATGAAATACGTGAGGTTAGAATACCCGCTCGGAAATTGTTGAATAGAAATTTCCTTTTCAAATCCCGGAAGTACTCCGCGCAAATAGGTTTGCAGTTTAACCTGATCAAGTTCTTCGCCAGGGCGAATAGAAGCAGGTTGATCAATCATAAATTAGCTGCGTATTTTTTAAGAATAGACTTTGCGAGTGCAGATTTATGCACTTCATCCGGGCCATCATAAATACGGGCTGCTCTCTCGTGCCGATACCAGAAGGAAAGCAAGGTATCATCCGTAACACCCAAGCCGCCATGAACTTGTATAGCCCGATCAATCACTTTAATCAGAATATCCGCTACAAAAAATTTGATCGCAGCAATTTCATCTTTGGCAGCTTTTGCGCCTTCTTTTTCAATGGTCTGTGCAGCATTCAAAACCATCAGTCGGGCGGCATTTATTTCTGCGCGACTTTCAGCAATCCAGAATTGTATCATTTGCTGATCGGCTAAAAACTTTTCGCTGCTTACTTTACGAGTAACCGCCCGTTTGCACATCAAATCAAAAGCCCGTTCACAAATTCCAATCCAACGCATGCAGTGATGAATGCGCCCCGGACCCAATCGCGCCTGCGCCAAAGCAAAACCTTTTCCCGCTTCGCCAATAAGATTGGTAACCGGCACTTTGCAATTCGTAAACATTACTTCACCGTGACTCAAGTAGTCTCCGCCTACATCGCCCATGATAGGAATGTTACGAATCAATCTATAGCCTGGATTATCGAGTGGCACTAAAATCATACTTGCTCGTAAGTGGGGATTTTCATTTTGTGGATCGGTAAGCGCCATCACTATAGTAAAGGCAGCTCCATCGGCTGCTGTTGTAAACCATTTATGCCCGTTGATGATATACTGATCATTTTCACGAACCGCTATTGTCGCCATGTTTATCGGATTCGATCCTGCAAACTCGGGCTCGGTCATAGCAAAGCAAGATCGAATCTCGCCATTCATTAAAGGCTTCAGATAGTTTGCTTTCAATTGCGCAGAAGCGAACTGATGCATCAGTTCCATATTGCCGATATCAGGTGCATTACAATTAAATATGTAATGGCCTAAAGGAGAAGTCCCAAGCAATTCACTGATATGCGCAAACTCAACAAGAGAAAGTCCAAGGCCGCCATCCTTTTCAGATAAATGCGGAGCCCAGAGTTTTTGTTCCTTCGCTTTCGCGCGAAGCTTTTGCAGTTGAGGAAGCGCTTGCTGAAAGTTTGTGATCATTCCCAGTTCAACTGGATAAACTTCTGTTTCTAAAAACGATTTGTATTTAGGAAGAAGCGTGTTGACTTTGTCGGTATGAAATAGTGTGGTCATATTAAATCGTAAATCCGCCATCGGCAGTAAACACACTACCTGTACAATATGCCGATTCATCGGCAGCAAGATATAAGGCCAAGGCAGCAATTTCTTCGGGCGTGCCCACGCGTTTTATCGGCAACATCTTCATCATGGTATGCATGATCTTTTCATTGTTCCATAGCGCTTCACTAAATTTTGTCTTAATAAGTCCGGGGCAAATAACATTCGCACGAATATTATCACCCCCCCATTCTTTGGCCATTACTTTTGTGAGTGAAATTAATGCCGCTTTACTCATACTGTAAATTCCAAGTCCTTGCTCGGGACGCAGGCCACCTACTGAACTAATATTAATTATCGATCCGGATTTTTTTTCCTTCATCAACCCATAAACTTTTTTCGAAAGTTCAAACGGACCTTTCACGTTCACATTCATGATTTTATCAAAAGCGGCTTCATCGGTATCAACCACAGGGCCGAAGGTGGGATTGGTAGCCGCATTGTTTACTAAGATATCAATGCCTCCATACGCGGAAACCGTTTCCTTAACCAATCGATCAACATCCTGCATGTTGCCCATATGGCAAGCAACAGCAATTGCCTTTCCTCCATTTTGAATAATTGAATTAGCGACTTCATCTACTGATTCTTTTTTACGACTGGAAACAACAACATTCGCTCCGGCAGCCCCATAAATTTTTGCAATCGCTTCACCGATTCCTTTACTGGCACCGGTTACAACCGCTACTTTACCGGATAGATTAAAAAGTGAATTCATAGTTAGAAAAATTATTTAGTAACAGTACGATCTTGCTTCAAGGTAAAGAATAGTATGGTTTTTAACAGTATTTTGTTGAAGGTTAAATCCTTTGGCCTATTCTTTGCGTATTAATGGTTTTGGATTTTGTACCTTTACAATTACAAATTAACCGTTATGAAGTTACGCTATTATTTAGCCTTTGGAACAGGTCTCTGTCTTGCTTCCATTGGTACGGAGGCTCAGGTGTTGAACCGGCTCAAACAAAAAGTTGAAAACAAAACCGAACAAAAAGCAGGCGAAGAAATTGATAAGCTTTTTGGTGGTAAGAAAAAAGATCAATCCGGAAATCAATCGGGTCAAGGTCAGGGTGGTGTTAATGGCGCAGGTGGGCAAAATGGAATGGGCGGAAACGATCCATCCAACCAAGGTGGCGCAGGTTTGATTTCAACTCCACCGGATGTCAACCAAAATCTTGCCGATGCCGAAATGGCGTATAAGAAAAACAGTTATGGGGAAGCGCGCTATTCCGTACAACAAGCTATGCTTGGTGTGGAGATGGAAATAGGAAATAAAATTTTAAAGTCACTTCCAGAATCAGTAAGCGGGCTTGCCAAAGACGCAGATGAAGATCAGGTAACTAGTACCGGTTGGGGTTGGGCTGGGCTCACCATTAAACGGGAATACAGTGATGGAAAGGATAAACAGTTTACCACCACCATTGCAAACAATTCTGTTTGGATGGCAGGTGTTAATGCCTATCTGGCTTCGGGTGGGTATGCCCAACAAACCAATGGAGAACAAAACTGGAAACAAACCAAACTAAAAGGATACCGCGCAATTATAGAATATAGCGATGGTAGCGGTTATAAACTAAGTGTTCCTATCGGTCAATCCTCCATTATCGTTTTTGAGGGCAGGAACTTTGCCACTGAACCTGACATGATGAAGGCAGCGGAAACCTTTAATTTAGATGGTATCAAAAAAGAACTAGGAGAGCAATAGAAAATAATCATATGAAAAAAATTAGTTTACTCGTAATAGGCGTACTGGCAGGAATTGCCACTTTCGCTCAGGATTTTGATAAAAATATTGCATCCGCCCGCTCCACCTATTCATCGGGTGCTTTACAGGATTCGCGATTCGCTATGGAACAGATGCTCCGTGATTTGGATATGGCCATTGGTAAAGAAATTTTAAAGCTGTTACCCGCCAAATTGGGCACATTGCCTGTGGTAGATAAAGAAGATAATGTAAGCGGCACGGGAAGTTATGTAGGCTTGTATGTAAACCGCCATTATGGTAGCGTTCCAAAACAAGGATCGATTGAGATTATTAACAACTCCCCACTTATCAATTCATTGAACATGATTTTGAATATGCCTATGATCGGTGGCATGATGACGGATGAAAATCAAAAAGTAATAAAGGTACAAGGCTACAAATCCATTCTTAATAAGGATGTAAATACCGAAACCGGAAAGACGAATTATCAACTACAGATTCCGATGAACAATACATTGCTCACAGTAAAAATGGATGACAGCTCAGAAGGCGAGATAACCGGAGTTGCGAATGGTATACCGCTGGCTAAAATTGTTCAGATAGCACAATAACAAAACACGGTCTCTTGTGAGAGGACTGTTTATTAAAGTCGGCAATCATGGAATTCCATCGTTGCCGACTTTTTTTTAGCAAAATTCCTTTTAGGGAAGTTATGATTGTAGTCATAATCTATCATGCTCATCGCCTTTAGTTTTGGGTTTATATTATATCAATCTCACTATGACAACAACAGATAGTACCTTCGATTTTTCTACCTGCACAGTTGCTGATCTTGCACTTCAATTTCCACAGGCTATTGGCATTTTTAATACGTACTACCTGGACTATTGCTGCCATGGTAAAACACCTTTTATGCAAGCTTGCGCAGATGCCGGATTAAATCCACATAAAATCTGGCAGGAAATTATGGAAACCAAATTCAATCAAGGCCCTGAGAGCAAAATGCGTTTTGAAACCTGGGATGCAACCTTGCTTATCGATTACATTACGCAACATCATCATACCTATGTGCGCGAGTCCATTCCGCAGATTATGGAATTACTAAATAAAATTTCTGATGTGCATGGTCAGGATAGTCCGTATGTATTAACCATACGCGACACCTTCAACGCTTTGGCCGAGGAGTTGCTCAATCACCTTCCCAAAGAAGAAGAGATTCTCTTTCCTGCTATCCGCAGACTTCTTGAATCAAGTACACCTAAGAGTGTAGCCGCTTCCATTCAATTTCCAATTTCGGTTATGGAACACGAACATGATAGTGCCGGTGATCTGATAAAATCCTTGCGCAGTCTTACCAGCCAATACACATCTCCTGCCAGTGCGTGTCCTACTTTTCAGTACACGTATAAAATGCTGAAGGAATTTGATGAAGATCTGATGCAGCACATCCATTTAGAAAACAACATATTGTTTCCTAAAGCTAAAATGTAATTCATTTGTTCGATTGACAATGGGCTATTGAAATACCCGCACGTAGTCAACTGCCATTTCCTGAGGGAAAGTAGTTGTTCCATCCGGTGAGCCCGGCCAATTGCCCCCTACAGCAACATTCAAAATAAAAAAGAAGGATTTGTTGAAGGCTGCCACATCCGGCTTAAAGGTTTTAAAGCTTTGGTTATCGACATACCAGGCCATGTTATCTCGCTCCCATATTAACGTGAACACATGAAACTGATCAGAAAAATCTCCCGTGAGTAAACTCGAACTACCTGTTGCACTTTTGTAGCCATCCTTATCATAATGAACAGTGCCATGTGTGGTTTGAGGTTGATGGCCTACCAATTCCATAATATCGATCTCGCCACAGGCGGGCCAACCTGCTGAAGTTATACTTTCACCCAGCATCCAAATAGCTGGCCAAATCCCTTGCCCTTTGGGCAACTTTGCACGCACGTCTATTCGTCCGTACTTAATGTTTACTTTATCCTGTGTTTTTATTCGCGATGAAGTAAAGTTACCACCGCTACTCAATGCGGTAATCTTTACAGTGCCGTTTTCTACTCGAATGTTAGCCGGATTATTGGTGTAGGTTTCTAACTCATTATTACCCCAACCACAAACACCTCCGTTGCAACCATTGCCGAGATCAAAGCCCCAATTACTAGTGTTAAGTTGCGTTCCGGAAAATTCATCGCTCCAAACCAATTGCATAGAGGGATGATCGATTGATGTATAGAAACCGGTGCTGGAAACAAGAACTTCTTCCATTTCATCATCATCTTCAATATTGATCTGTAAAGGATATTCCTTCCCTTCGTATGTTATCACGATATCAAACGACTCTGATATCTCTAGAAATTCATCACCAATAATTTCAATTACTACCTGAGCGCCTGATTGACCTGATAAAGTAATGTCGCCAGCCTGTGATTTTATATCCTGGTCAAAGTGAGCCGAGCCTTCCCTCACCTGATAAGCGACAGAAATTTCTGTGTTCAAATTTCCTTTAGGCTTTATAATAATGGTTTGTGTGTTAGGTGCGTCCCCCTCTGGCAGTATGGAGCTTTCAAGTAAAAATCCTGTAATGTTAATTTCTTCACCCTCTTTGCAGCCAGCGAACAGAACCACCGAGATTGCCAATAGAATTATTGCTTTATTCATTTTAACTTATGAAATTCTCGCAAAGAAATGATAGTCCTTTTCCTTTTAAAGTGTGAAATACATTTTTTTAATCTACAATAAAAACATGAGATTGTTTATTGCTTCATGTCTCTGGATTTCCTTTTTACTTGGAGGATGCCAATCGAATGAAAAATCATCATCCAATTCTAATGATAATACAGCCATTCTAAATGCAGCCCGCGTAGTCATTAGAAATTCTGGAAAATGTGCTCTCATAACATTGAATAACGAAGGCCATCCGCAAGTAAGAACCATGGATGCTTTTGAGCCCGAAGCTGATTTTACCGTTTGGATGGGCACAAATCCTAAAAGCAGAAAAGTAGATCAAATCAAAAATGATCCCCGCGTAACCTTATATTATTTCGATAAGAATGAAAATGGGTATGTGTCAATTTATGGAACAGCTGAGTTAATAAATGATCAAACCGAAAAGGATATCCGCTGGAAAGAAGAATGGAAAAATTTTTATCCGGATCGCAAGGAGAATTATTTGTTGATTAAAGTAACGCCTGCCCGACTTGAAGTGATTAATTACGACAAGGGCATAAGCGGAGATTCTATAACGTGGCGGCCTTCAGTAGTAAATTTTAAATAATTGTTAACTTCCAGAACGGGATGAAATCGCTAATGAATTTTCAGCATTCGCTCTTTTTTAAAACTTTGCTTATCTTGAACATACCAAAGCCACTTGCCTTATGAAAACCACAGCCATTGAAGATTCTATTATCAAAAAAATAGACAGACGCACATTTTTAAAAGCTACCGGCATTACTGCCACAGGAATTGTACTTGGCTTACAATATGCATGTTCCCCTGCTAAAGCCAATGTTCCGTTTTCTCCCAATGTCTATCTTACTATCAACAGCGATGGTTCTATTTTAATTGTGGCTCATAGGCAGGAAATGGGAACAGGTATTCGTACTGGCCTACCCATGATTGTTGCAGATGAGTTGGAAGCTGATTGGAAGCGGGTGAAATTAGTGCAGGCTGTAGGCGATGAAAAAATCTATGGCAACCAGAATACCGATGGTTCTTTTTCTGTGCGGATGTTTTTTGAGCCTATGCGCTTGGCCGGAGCCACGGCCCGGATGATGTTGGAACAAGCAGCCGCCTCTACCTGGAGCGTTGATGTAAGCGAGTGCAAAGCCCTCAACCACGAGGTAGTTCATTCCAGCGGAAAGAAAATTGGTTTTGGTGATCTCACCGAAGCTGCCTCCAAGCTATCACCTCCCGCAGAGAATACTGTTGTGCTCAAGAAAAAATCGGACTGGAAATACATTGGCAAACACATGAATCTATATGATGTGCCCGACATTGTTAAAGGTACGGCTGTCTATGGATTGGATGTCGTAAAGCCCGGTATGAAACACGCGGTTATCTTAAGATGCCCGGCAGCCGGTGGAAAAGTGAAAAGTTTTTCTGATGCGGAGTCGAAGAAGATTCCAGGTGTAGTTAAGATTTATGAAATGCCGGCTTCGGGTTTTCCCGCTGGCTTTGATGTGCCGCAAGGGGGTATTGTTGTAGTAGCCGACACGACATGGGCTGCTATCAGCGCACGAAAAGCCTTACAGGTTGAATGGGACTATGGTGTAAATGCAACATATGACTCCGACACTTACCTGAACGAGTTAAAAGAAAAAGTTAAGAAGAAAGGGAATGTACGGAGGGCAAACGGATCGGTGGACAACGCGATCAAAAACGCAGCGAGTAAGATGGAGTCGGTTTATGTTACTCAACATTTATCGCATGCGCCCATGGAAGTACCCAATGCTACCGCTTTAGTAAAAGATGGTAAATGTGAAATGTGGGCTCCGGTACAATCACCACAATGGATTCGTGATAGTGTTGCCGGAGCTTTAAAACTAGATGCCGCCAATGTTACCATCAATGTTACCTTGTTGGGTGGTGCCTTTGGTAGAAAATCAAAGCCTGACTTTGCTGTTGAAGCCGCCTTGATTGCAAACGAAATGCAGGGCACGCCCATCAAAGTTACCTGGACACGTGAAGATGATCTTACCCACGATTTTTTCCATGCGTGTAGTGTTCAATACATTCAGGTAGCTTATGATAAGAATAAACAGGTGACAGCCTGGACGCATCGAAGTGCTTTCCCTCCCATTGCCGGAACCACGAACACCAATGAGATAACTCCCAGTGATGGTGAACTTGGTCTTGGCGTGATTGACATCCCATTCAATATTCCAAATATTTCATGCGAGGCTATTGAATCGCCTGCCCATACCCGTATTGGCTGGCTGCGTTCGGTAAGTAACATACAACATGCGTTTGCCATTGGTAGTATGGTTGACGAAATAGCAGCTTATCGCAAAGTTGACCCTGTAAAAAATTTGTTAGAGTTATTGGGTCCCGATCGGATGATTCCTTTTGGGGAATATGTGAAGGGCTTTGAAAACTATGGCGAACCCTTAGACAAATTTCCGGGTGATACTTCGCGCTTACGCGGAGTGATTGAATTGGTTGCCGAAAAATCAGGTTGGGGCAAGTCGCTACCCAAAGGGCATGGTATGGGTATATGCGCTCACAAAAGTTTTTTAACTTATGTGGCGTGTGTAGTACATGTTGCTTTTGATGATTCTGGAATAATGAGTATTCCTGAAGTTCACTTTGCTGTGGATTGTGGCCAGGTAGTAAACCGAAATTCGGTAATCCAGCAATTTGAAGGTGGTTTTGTTTTTGCTTTGAGTGGTGCGTTAAAGGGAAATATTTCTTTTAAAGATGGTCGTAGCCAACAAACTAATTTTGATACGTATCAGGTTTCACGGTTTGAAGATATGCCTGTTGAAACTCACATTCATCTGGTTGAAAGTGATATTAAACCGACCGGTGTGGGTGAACCACCCGTGCCTCCAGTAGCTCCTGCTTTAGCGAATGCAATTTTTGCAGCCACAGGAAAAAGATATAGAGATTTGCCCATTAAGCTTTCGTAGAGGCTGAAGTAGGAGAACCTGGTTGTATAAAATTATTCAGGACCTGCGCGACAGGCCTTCATGGGTTAGATCTATTTTCATTCTTTGTTCATAAAAAATATTCCGTTATGAAAAAAACGCTGCTTTTTCTTGGAGGAGTTTCGTTGATTTTCGTTTCAGTAGCTTCCCTACACACTTCCAATCTATTTACGTTCAAAAGTCAGATTAACGCGGAAATACTTCCTCCTCTATCGATCTGTGGCACGCCCGGTGCAAGAACGATTCTTAAAATAATGGACACCACCCGACAGATGGCTCCCCTCATGGAGAATCTGGGAAAGTATGGAATGAAAGTTTCTACCGATGTGGAAAGAACCCAATTATTTTTTAATCAAGGGCTAAACCTGTATTACGGATTCAATCACCTGGAGGCATATCGATCCTTTAAGGAAGCTGCACGACTTGACCCCAATTGTGCGATGGCCTATTGGGGACAAGCTCTTTCCTTGGGGCCAAATATTAATCTACCCATGGATCCGACTGATACAGAAACCGTTTATAAAGCCTTGCAAAAATCATTGTCTCTTCTTGATAAAGCATCTGCCAAAGAGCAAGCACTGATTAATGCACTCGCTAAAAGGTATACCGCGCAAGCACTAAAAGATCGGAAGTCTTTAGATGAGGCCTATGCAACTGCTATGGAAGAAGTAGCAAAAAAATTTCCTGAGGATGCAGAGGTAAATACATTGTACGCAGAAGCCCTTATGGATTTGCACCCATGGGACTTTTGGAAAAATGGAAAGGCACAACCGTGGACATCACAGCCGGTTGAAATTATTGACAAGGTTATTTCTCAATATCCCAATCATCCAGGAGCAAATCATTTAAATATTCATATCCTTGAAGCTTCACCCCAACCGGATAAAGCGGCCGAAAGTGCTGATAAACTTCTCGATCTTGTGCCTGGTTCTGGCCATCTGGTTCACATGCCTTCTCATATCTACATTCGGGTAGGCCGATACCTTGATGGTGTGGAATCAAATGAAAGAGCTGTGAAAACTGACGAGGAATACATTGCTCAATGCAAAGTACAAGGAGTGTATCCGCTTTTTTATTATCCACACAACTATCATTTTCTATTGGCTTGCGCGCAAATGGCCGGCATGAGTACAAAGTCCGCACAGACAGCCGAAGCTCTAAAGAAAAATATTCCTGAGGAGATGCTTAATGTGCCTGATTTTGTTACCCTGCAACACTGGTACGCTATGCCATGGTACAATATGGTTCGTTTTGGTCAATGGGATGAAATTTTGAAAATCGAAGAACCAACAGATTCATTGAAGTACATAAAAGCAGTTTGGCATTATGCGAGGGGCATAGCCTATGTACGAACAAACAAAATTGCTGATGCAAAGAATGAATTGGTAAGTCTAAAAAAATCGGTTGCAGATCCATTTATGGATAACACTATTGGTGGGTTCAATAGTTTTAAAAGTGTACTGAGTATAGCGGAGAATATGCTTGACGCGGAGATAGAAGCAAAGCAAAAGAATTATTCAAAAGCTATTTTACTTGCAACCCGAGCGGTGCAAATAGAAGACAATCTTTTGTATCAGGAACCACCCGATTGGTACCATCCTACCCGGCAGGTATTAGGGGCGCTCTTACTCGAGTCTGGTAGCCCTGCATTGGCTGAACAACGGTTCCGGGAAGATTTAAATCTTTATCGGGATAATGGATGGTCTCTTTTTGGCTTGTATCAAAGTTTGGAAGCCCAAGGGAAAAAGAAAGAAGCAAAGGAAGTGAAAGCAAAATTTGACGTGGCCTTCGCTAAAACCGATATCGTGTTGAAATCAGTTAGATATTAAAAGAAGAAAATCTATTGAGATGCTGATAAATTATTTTTATCGATTGAGACTATTCGAAACATTTATCGGAAGTTAGGTGTGCAATCAAGAACAGAAGCACTGAACAAGGCTTTCCTAAAAGTTAAGTCTTGATCAGCACGTAAATCTTTACCATTAGCTTAAAATCACTTCCGATCCAACGGTGGCGGCCCATCCGGAATCAACCCTTTATATACAGCATTACCCTTGCGTTCCTTAAACTCAGCCTTAACTGCCTCTATTTTTTTTGGATCTTCATACAGATCAATCATTGTCATGGCCAATGTTTTTGACGCATGTAACATCCCTTTATGCCCGATGGACATACCCCCACAGGCAACTACAGCCCAGGAATGCCACGGTGTGCCGATGGGTGCAGTGGCCACACTCAACCGAATGGTAGGAACGACCCAACTTACATCGCCTACATCGGTGGAGCCACCCCCTGCATTCGGATCAGTATCTTCTAAAGGCTCAACGATAGTATGTAATCCAACCTGAGGTTTGCCAGTGCTCTCCTGAATTTTTTTCGCAAAGTCAACTTCGGTTTCGGTATAGGTCATCGGTCCCAGCAAACCAAGATTCTTTGTAAGTAAATCGCCACCCGTTCTGTTTACCAACACTTCATAAACACCGGATACCAATGAAGTTTTGTAATTTACATTGGCTAGAATCGCAGCGCCTTCGGCCATCTTCTTAACACGTTCATATACTTCTTCCATTCCCTCACGTTTGGTATCGCGCACCCGCACCCATAACCTCGAGTAATCAGATACCACATTTACTACTTGTCCGCCATCCTGAATATGATAATGCATGCGTACGCTTGGCTTAACGTGCTCTCGCAAATAGTTAATGCCTGTAGCATAAAGTTCCAATGCATCGGAGGCACTCCTTCCATTCCAGGGATCTGCTGATGCATGCGCAGCCTGACCAGTAAACTCCACAATAAAATCTACCAGAGCCAAACCGGTTTGCACAGCGGCTTTGGTTTCGGCTCCCGGGTGCCAGTCCATGACTACGTCCACACCGTTGAATAGTCCCGCACGAACCATCCACAGTTTGCCAAAGAATTTCTCTTCGGCAGGCGTCCCATAAAACTTAATAGTCCCTTTTAATTTCCCTTGCTCAATCATTTCCTTAATCGAGATGGCCGCGCCTAAACTGGCGGTACCAAAAAGATTATGTCCACAACCATGGCCAGGTTGGCCTTCATGCAAAGGGCTCTTTGTTGGTACTTTGTTTTGCGATAAGCCAGGCAACGCATCGAACTCGCCCAAAATACCTATTACCGGACTGCCACTACCATACGTAGCCACAAAGGCCGTGGGTATTTCTGCAACTCCGCGTTCTACTTTAAAGCCATTCGCTTCCGCATAGTCGGCAAGAAGTTTAGCAGATTGAACTTCATTAAAAGCTGTTTCTTCCGCAGCCCAGATTTTATCACTTATCGTGATAAGATCTGAACCATGATTATCGACTGCTTGAATGACTGCCTTTTTGCTTGCACTGATTGAAGGAGCCTGCGCTTTCTTTTGCGCGAAAGAAGTTGCTGAGATTAACACAAGCAACAAAAGGATTGAAATTCTCATAGATGATACAGGGTTTAGAAGAGCAGATCGCATTTTACTGACTGGTTAAGGATATTAGGTAATATAAAATTATCTAATTTCGACATCAAAGCAGTTATCATTTTTACTGACGGTATTATGGCTTTGCGGATAAGTTGTATTGACTCCGGCCTCGTTCATATAATTTTCTTCAAATAAAATTTAGAATCAATCAAACTGCATATTTTTGTCTTTCCTGTTAATCATTATCAAATGAAGAATTCCAAAGCATCTAAACTTACTCAAAGTGTTCACGCTGGTTCTATTGGCGATCCTTTGTTTGGTGGTGTAGTTACACCTATTTATCCTTCGGCCGCCTACGATTATGAAACCGAGGTTCGCTACCCCCGCTACTACAACACCCCTAATCAAAAGGCAGCGGTAGAAAAGTTAGTGGCTTTAGAAAATGGTGAAGATGGACTCATGTTTAGCTCCGGCATGGCAGCCATTATGACTTCTTTGTTTGCCATGGTGAAGTCTGGCGATCATATCTTATTTCAGCATGATTTGTATGGCGGCACCCATCACGCTGCCCTGCATGAATTAGAACGCTATGGAATAGAGCACGCCATGGTTGATGTCTCTGATCTTAAAACTTTTGAGAAAGCGATTCGCAAAAACACAAAAGTGATCTATGTGGAAACCCCTTCCAATCCATTATTGAAGATCACTGATCTGGCAGCCGTTGCCCGGATTGCAAAAAATCATGGAATTGTCACCATCATCGACAATACGTTTGCCAGTCCGGTAAATCAAAATCCAATTGATTTTGGAATTGATGTGGTTACCCATAGCGGCACCAAATACATTGGCGGCCATAGCGACATTTGTTGTGGGGCCATGGTGTCATCCAAAAAACTAACAGAAAAAATTAAACAAAGCGCCATGCACTTTGGCGGAAGCTTAGATGCGCAATCTTGTTACTTGGTGGAGCGCAGTTTAAAAACCATTGTGCTTCGCGTAAAGCAACAAAACGCAAATGCTTTGGCGCTTGCAAAATTTCTTGAGCGTGAATCAAAAATTGGCGGGGTATATTATCCGGGTTTAAAAAATCATCCCGGGCATGCTATTGCGAAGAAGCAAATGCCGGGTGGCTTTGGCGGCATGCTTTCTTTTGAAGTAAAGGGTGATCCGGGTAAGTTCATTAAAAAACTAAAGTACATTAAGCGAGCCATCAGTTTAGGTGGCGTTGAATCGACCATCACTTCGCCCGTTAAAACTTCGCACGCTAAACTTACAGTCGCTGAACGCAAGCACGTTGGCATTTCCGATAAGTTGTTGCGGCTTTCTGTGGGCATAGAAGAAGCGGGAGATTTGATTAATGATATTAAGCAAGCCTTATGATAGCCATTCGTCCCGCTAAACCTGAAGATGCCATGTTTATCATTGAGTTTCAGCAAAAAATGGCAATGGAAACGGAAGATGTTGCATTAGACTTTCATACCGTTACCAGCGGTGTGCATTCAGTCTTTGAAGATGCAAACAAAGGTGCTTACTATGTAGCGGTTGACGATGATACGGTTGTTGGAAGCTTACTGACTACCTATGAGTGGAGCGACTGGCGCAATGGCACCGTTCTTTGGATTCAATCTGTTTATATTATTCCAACCTATCGTGGTCAAGGTGTGTATAAAAAAATGTATGAACACGTTCAACGTTTGGTCACACCAGAATCTGGCTATCGGGGCATTCGGTTATACGTTGACAAAACAAACCTGGCTGCTCAAAAGGTGTATGAAAAGTTAGGCATGAATGGCGAACACTACCAGGTGTTTGAGTGGATGTTAAAGTTTTAAGTATTTAAAATTTTGTGGCTAGTACGATTTCGAATAAGTAACTCTGCTATTAGCAGGTTTGGAACCCAGCCTAACCATGCAACCATCATATAGGCATCCATTGGATGAGGGTGAAATAAAAGTACCAATAGATATTTCCAACTTCGCAGAGTGAGTGCTGACAAAGTAAGGGCGTAACTCCTTATCATAAAATTTCCGTGAGAGATAAAGTCCTTGTTGCGAATAGCTATATAAGCCTTCACTGTAAAGAAAACCCAAAGAATGCTGAGTAAGATAAAAGCTGTTTGAGAGAGGAGGCCACCATTAGCAAACCATGACATCACCAACCCAGCAGGACCAGAGATAAAGACTATTATAATTATATAAATCTTACCAATAGATCTGTGAATTTTCCCCTTAAGTGGTTTATAGAATTGCGTAAATCCTGCAATCAATAAAAAGGTGCTACTGAAGACATGGGTAAAAAAAGAGAAGCGCCATATCTCGTTTTGAATCATCCATTGTTTGATTTTTAGAAAGGCGGTATCTCTCTCCAGTGACAAATAAGGTATAGTAATTTTTACCATTAAAAAGGTAAAAAAGGCCAAGATTAACATCGCTAGCCAATTGCGAATTTTTCGCTGCATACTGCAATGTTAAAAAAAGTGCTTAACTTTTACTCAACAAATTAAATTGTATGAATAAAGTAGCAATAATCTTTATCCTATTACTATCAGTAATCGCTTGTCAGAGTAAAAAGGAATCAGCTCTTGAAATTGTAGAAGGAGAACCGAAGATTCAAATTGAGAGCGCACCAATTGTAAAAGTTAACGCAAGAACTATTGGACCTCCTAAGTCAGCTGAACAGCTTTTGATTGAAGAAGCTGTTATGAAGATGAAAATAAATGAAAGCGAACCATCAATTGGTTATTGGGTTGGCATGTTCGGAAAAAATAAAATAAATATAGCTATTGCCGAAATAGACCAAGGCAAAGCTTTAGGATACACGGTATGCGCTGGTAATTATAGACCAATTACAGGTTTGGTGAACATAGTACAAGGTGAGTATCAATTTGATATGAATGAACCAGGAACCGATCAGTACGATGGTCATTTTGTTTTTACCATAAACCCAGATAGTAATTCACTTTCTGGCAATTGGGATCCTTTTAAGAAAGGAATTGTGGCTGGCAAAAAATACAAGCTTGTAAAAATGGTCTATTCATACAATGCTGAGATTGGCAAATATCCTCAAGCTTCAAATAGATTACTCACAAAAGATGACGTAGAGAATCTTTTGCCTGCAGAATTGGAATTTATGCGTAATGAAATTTATGCAAGACATGGTTATTCCTTTAAAGATCGAGAAGATAGAATGCAGTTTGACTCTATTGATTGGTATATTCCAATGGGTATTGATATTCGTGATAAACTAACGGATATCGAAGTACAAAATATTGACCTAGTCTATACCTACGAAGAATACTATAATGAAAGTTATGACGATTATGGTCGGTAAAGATGCTTCAGGCGATTTAGACTAAAACCCATCCAATCTCATATATCCCGATAAATTTTGCTTGCTGATAATCCATTGAGCTATAATTAAATTTGGCACCCAGCACAACCAGGCAATAACCCGGTAGGCTTCGATAAAATCAAATTGTAGAATTTGCCCAAGAGGTAACCAAATACGAAGTGTGACCGCTGCAAACGTCAGTGCATAACTGCGTATCATCCACATTTTATGGTTATCAATTTCGCCATTGCGAATAGTTAAATAAGCCTTCGATGTAGTAATCAGCCAGAAAATAGCTAACGCTCCAAAACCCCAACTGGCTATCCATCCACCCGTAGCAAAGAAGGAGATGTATAACCCCGCGCTGCCGCTGATAATACAAACGATTACGTATACTTTTCCAAGTATCTTATGCACTGATATATATTTATTTCTAATACGGGTATTGAATTGTGACCAACCCGTTAACAATGCAATGCCACCGAGAAAAATATGTGTATAGAAAGCACTCTTCCAAATTGGATTTGCTAAGAGTTCGGCTGACTTAGAACTTAAGAGTCCGAAGCGTGCATCAATCAGTAAATAAATGATAGGGTAAAGACCAACACCAATTGCAAAAAACGCAAACATAATCCAACCCAAAATTCTCATGTCTTTTGCTTCTTTTTCTTAGCGGATGGGAAAAGTACATTATTCAAGATTAGCCGATAGCCCGGAGAATGTGGATGTAACGAAAGATCGGTTTTATTTCTACGCCAGCCGGGTAAACTTTCAGGATCGTGACCGCTGTAGTACGTCCAATGTCCTTGACCTAGTTCGCCATAGATGTAACGCACATTTCCTGCACTTTTATTTTCGGCCAGCACAAGCGCTTCAAGCTTGACAACATCAGCACTAAATGCAGTTGTCAGGCCACTAAACTCTTTAATGGAATATTCATGATTTTGGGTAAGTATAGTTGGAATGAGATCCCACTTAGCCGAGAAATTAAACACCTTGAAGTATTCCCCACTCGATTGATAGAAATCCGTGCGTCCAGTATTGATGCTTGAAAACTTTCGGCTGCTTGGAGGCTCCAGTACAAAATTTTCGAAAGCAAGGCTCTTTGTAAAGTCTAAGCCCGATGATTCATCATCCATATCAAAGTTTTCTGAAGCTAATGCGATGTCAAACGATTCGGCACCTGAACACATGGCAAACAGATACTTGCCTCCCGCACAAAATCCTTTAATCTTTTTCGCCACAACCAATTTCATTTCGCGAACAGAATTAAATCCTAACCGAGCAGCGGTTTCTTCCTGAATTTTTGCTTGAATAATATCTGATTCTCTTCGTAGAAATCGTCCATGTTGCCCGGTAAAATCTTCATGATGAAGATGAAGCCAATCATATTTAACCAACTCATCATTAATTATTTCTTCATCATAAATAATGGTATAAGGAATTTCTGCATAGTCAAGAACAAGGATAACCGCATCGGTATCGTCTGTTACTAATTCATTTTTGGGGGAGTAAACTGCAATGTTTGGAGCTGTTTCCAACCGTACGATATCCATATTTACTGCAGGCGCTGCAATCTCCTTAAGAATGGCATTCTCCCTGGCGCTTGAAATCACTTCATACGAGATTCCCCGCACCACGCATTCACCTTGTATAGATGTAGAAAAGGGTATCAGAAAACTTCCACCGCGGTAATTCAACAACCATTGAACGGCCACATCGTGCTTAATTGAAAAGTAGGCGAGCCCATATGCTTTCAAATGATTTCGCTGCGCATCATCCATGGGTATTAGAAGAGAATTGGCTTTGCTGGTAAATCCAATTAACAAAAACAATATCAGAAACGCGCATTTTTTCATCGGCTCACTTGCCTATTCAATCTCCGCTATTTTTGCTGAAATAGCAATCGTATCTTTGAATTGGTTCAATACAAATGAAATGAGGATTTTAGCGCCAACCCTGGAAGAGTTTACTCACGAACTTGTTTTTACAACATCCCGCAGTAGCGGCCCGGGTGGGCAAAACGTAAATAAGGTTAACTCAAAAGTAACCCTGCGATGGGATGTTTCAGGTTCTTCTATTTCCCCAGAGCAAAAGGAAATAATTCTTAAGAAGTTACACACACAAATAACCAAAGACGGCATTCTGCTCCTAACCGCTCAGGATTCTCGATCGCAACTAGAGAACAAGGAAGTTGTTTTGATTAAACTTTCTCAATTACTTACCAAGGCCTTTGCCCAAAGAAAAAAAAGAAAACCCACCAAACCCGGTAAAGCAGCCAAGCAAGTTCGGTTGAATCAAAAGAAACAGCATTCGGAAAAGAAAAAATGGCGGCAAAAGCCTGAATAGCTCTTCTATGAAGATTTTCAGTGTCTAAGGAAGAAAGTATATTTGCGCTTCAATTGATCTTTTACCTATGCGACTCGGACAACTAGCCAGAAAACTGGCACTAAGACCTTCACAAATAGTTGACTTTCTTGCTGCCCGTCAGATTTATTTGGAAGAAGGATCAAACGCAAAGCTCAAAGACGAATCGGTAGAGAATATTGTCCGCCATTTCGCTCCCGAAAAGCTTCAAGAGATAGTCGTTTACCTTAACTCAGAAAGTGAAATCGAGGCTATAGCTAAAGAGCCCGAAGTGATTATTGCTAAAGAAGAACCTGTCGTTGAAGAAATTCGAGCAGCGACACCAATTGCTCAACCCGATTTAGTTGAAGATAAACCAGAAGTGATTAAAGCTCCTAAAGTCGAACTTTCAGGATTAAAAGTTTTGGGGAAAATCGAATTGCCAGAGCCAAAGAAAAAAGAGGTTCCTGAGCCCGCATCTCCTGATGGCCAACCAATCCCCGAAAAGGAAAGAGCCCCGCGAAGGGAAAGAAAACCGCAAGCGCAAACCAATCGCGAAACAGTGCAACCTCCGTGGAAAAATCCTGTCGCCCAACAAAGGGAAAAAGAAGCTCGTGAATTAGAAGAAAAAAAACGAGCTGCGTTAGCGCACCAGAAAGAAAGACGAAGAGATAATTATTTTAATAAAGTGAAAGTAGGGCAACCGACTAAAGCGGTTCGACTCTACGAAGAGCAGGTTGAAGAAATTTCTGTTAAACAGGAGGCACAACCAAAAACCCTTTGGGGAAAGTTTATAAAGTGGTTGAATACCTAACCGTGAAAACCAAGGAATGCCCCTCCTGCGCGATGGAAGTAGATGCAAAAAGTAAAATCTGCCCTATTTGTGGTTATGAGTTTGCTGCGCATTCCCCCGTTATAAAATGGCTCGCCATTATCCTCATCGTGGCTTTTCTAATAATCCTACTAGCCAATCTTTAGGCAAAACATCCTGGTTTCGCCAAGACCTGCTAATTCTCAAGCCATGAACTGACCAATGTCATGAATTTACTGGTAAAAGAAAATTAATCTTATATCAGGAAATTGAACAATAAATCAGTGAGTTATGGCACTGGAAATTAAAAAAACCGCACAAGCCGATCTGGATAAAAAAGAAGTCTTTTTCTTCAGCATCAGTCTTTTTATAACACTTTCCTTGATCTTATTTGCCTTTGAGTGGAAGCAGTATGATAAACCCATCGTTGAATTAATATCACGCAGCACGAACACCTTTGAAGAAGTAATGGATGTTCCTGCCACAGAGATACCCCCCACACCAGAAATTGTAGTTCAGCAACCCCGCCTTGTTGAAGTGCCCGATGAGCAAGAGATAAAAGAAGAAATAAAATTTGTATTTGATATTGAAGTGACGGAAGAAACCAAAATGCAAGTAGTAGAAGTAATTGAAGCTCCTAAAGTAGAAGAGCATACTGACGAAATTTTTAGCATCGTAGAATTCTCTGCCGCCCCCAAGAATGGGTTAGCCGCCTTTTACCAGTATGTAGGTGAAAATATAAAGTATCCCGCTATGGCTCGCAGGATGCGCGTTGAAGGAAAAGTATTTGTTGAGTTTGTAATTGGTAAAGATGGCCAGATTACCGATGTAATTGTAATTAAAGGAATTGGGGCTGGTTGCGATGAAGAAGCAGTCCGCATTATTCAAAGTTCACCCCCCTGGAACCCCGGTCGCCAGCGCGGCAAACCCGTAAAGCAGCGCATGGTTTTACCAATTATTTTTAAGTTGGCTAGTTAAGTCGGCTAAAAAATAGTCGATGTAATTTTCATTCCTTTTTTCCAGAACTCTTTTTTTTACGCTCAGTCAAAGCTATACATACCAAACTTGTAGGCTAGGAGTGTTTATAGATATTTAGAATGTATAATTCATTATTTTACCAATCTAGTATTAGAGTTTCTGCCCAAAAAGGTAATCTTTGTTAAATGAAAAAGTTGGTCTTTATTATTGATGACGATCCCGTCTATCTGAAGTTTATGAATGGGCATTTTCGCCAAATGGATGAATATCAAACCCAGATATATCAAACGGGTGGTGAAGCCATTAAAGCCCTCGATCAACATCAGCCCTACCTGATCATACTCGATCATATATTTTTAAATGATCCCGATCAAACGGGTCTTGAGTATCTCCAGTTGATCCGAAAAAAAAACTCAAAAGTTCCTGTCATTTACATCACAGCCGTTGATGAAGAGATTCTTCGATCTAAAACGAAAAAGTTAAAAGTGATCGATTATCTTATAAAGGACGATGCTTTTTTAGTACATCTGCGTACAGCTCTCGACAAGTTAAACTCAAAACCAGAAAGCAAGAGTCTGCTAAAAAAACTCTTTGGTAAATAATCTCCACCTATTCATCCTTGATGAAAGCTGTTCTATGTAAAAATTATGGTCTTCCGGATACGTTGGAGTTTTCAGAGGTCCCTATACCCACCCTTGCCGATAGCGAAGTATTGATTCAGGTAAAAGCAGTTGGCATCAACTTTCCTGATGTACTGATTATTCAAAACAAATATCAATTCAAACCTGTACTCCCCTTTTCACCGGGAGGCGAGGTTTCTGGAATTATTCATGCTCTTGGAAAAAATGTAAATCACCTAAAGGTTGGCGATTCAGTCATCGCATTATGTGGTTGGGGTGGTCTTGCAGAATTCGTTAGTGTAAAAGCTTCGCGGGTATTTGCCATGCCCAACGGACTAAATTTTATAGAGGGAGCCGGAACGCTTTATACCTATGGCACTTCGTATCATGCCTTGAACGATCGCGCTCAATTAAAGTCAGGCGAAACTTTATTGGTTTTGGGAGCCGGGGGTGGTGTGGGATTAGCTGCGGTTCAATTAGGTAAAATTATGGGCGCAACCATTATTGCTGCCGCATCCAGCACTGACAAACTCGAAGTCTGTAAAAAAATGGGGGCTCACCATGTAATCAATTATTCAACAGAAGATTTAAGAGCTCGAATAAAAGAAATTACAGCCGAGCGTGGCGTTGATGTAGTCTATGATCCAATAGGTGGATCGTTAGCAGAACAAGCCTTGCGCTCCATTGCCTGGAAAGGCCGCTATCTGGTTGTGGGATTTGCTTCCGGAAATATTCCTTCCTTTCCCGCTAACTTACCCTTGCTTAAAGGGGCATCAATCGTTGGTGTTTTTTGGGGAAGTTTTGCCGAGCGCGAACCCGAAAAGAGTGCTCAAAACTTTTCACAACTCACTTCTTGGGTAAGAGAAGGAAAAATCAATCAGCACATCCATAAAATATATTCACTTGAACAGGCAGCCGAAGCGCTTCAAGATTTAATGGATAGAAAAATTATCGGAAAAGCAATTGTTCAAATAGCTGGCTAAGCTATCAATTCACTTTGATTAGCTCCACTTCAAAAATTAAAGTTGCATAGGGCGGTATTTGACCACCGGCACCGCGTTCGCCATACCCTAATTCAGAAGGAATAAACACCATCCACTTGTCACCCTCTTTCATAAGTTGAAGTGCTTCTGTCCAGCCTGCAATTACCTGACCCACACCAAAGGTGGCGGGCTCACCACGCTTAAGAGAACTGTCAAAGGGTTCTGTTGCCCCTATCAACTTTCCTTCGTAATGAACCGTCACTTCGTCTGCGGCCGTAGGTGTTTTTCCTGTGCCGGCTGTGATAACCTGATACTGTAATCCGGAAGCCGTTTCTTTAACTTCAGGTTTCAATTTGTTAGCGGCAAGAAATGCCTGTCCTTCTGCTTTCATAGCATTTATTTTTTTCTCCATAGCCTCTTGCATGTAGGTTTGTACAATCATAGAACATTCCTGTTCGTTTATTAGTAAACTCTTATTCTTAAAAACATCCTGTATTCCAAAGTAAAGCGATTCTACATCGAGGGAATCACCACCCTGACCTTTTACATTGGAAGCAACCAGTACACCAAGGCCATAACTTGCACGTTTGTTTTCAGAATCAAGATTGGGCACTTTCGGCTTGTTTAACTCAGCAATTTCTGCTTTAAGTTTTTCTACTTCTGCGGTAAGTTCTTTTTTGGATTGACCGATAAGGGCTGTACTCATGAATAGAAAAGCTACTAAGATGAACGATTTCATATAATCTGGTAAAAATTTGTGCAAAGAAACAAAAACCTCTGGCTTTCGCCAGAGGTCTTAAAATTATTATCTGCGCAAATTTTATTTGAAGGTAACAGCAAGCTCGCTGATGTCCTTTGGATTAAAGGGAGACAATCCATTTAACCGGCTAGCAAACACATCCCAATCTGCACCCGGAGATACACCGCCTGCTAAAAATCCTTTCTTTCCATCAAAATAACCAGGCGCTGCGGTGTTGGTTAAATAGGCGGCTAATAAATTCTGATCGATGCCCGGCCAAACCGCAGTGATCTCTTTTGTAAACACATTCTTTATAGAATAATCTTTTAACAAGACTTCGCGATCTGTTTCATCAAGCTCGCTGGGTGGTAGCCCAACTTCAGCCGCGCCAATGTTTTTCGAATCGCTGCCCGATGCTACAAATGCCCAGTTAAAACCCGTGTTGCCAGCAAACAATATGGCGTTCGGATGATCTGTGTTCCCAAACACATCTACCACATCGCCTTTCTTACCAGCAAACATTTTAAGCGTGCTTACGGAATAGGGATCTTCCAAAGGGTTGGCTAAAGGCAGACCGGAAATCGATACCTCCATCTGCGCGTCATACCCAAGTGTACTCACTTCTGTATAGTCAATTCTAAACACGGCATCCTTTGCGTTATTGTTATGCGTGCGATCGCAATTATAGGGTTTGATTATAGCGATGCCACTTACAACCCGGTTTTTGTTCCAGAATATTTGCAACGCCTTTCCGCCATCCGGTTGACTTTCTGATTCCGCATCCGTTACCGTGAGTTGATAATCCCACATCGTGTCTTCATACGTAACATCGGATAACACCACGAGATTTTTTACTCGATTGTCATCTTCACCAATATAGGTCAGTGACTGAATCCGATCAATTTTATACTTGCGGATTCCATCGATAAACTCCTCGACAATTTGCGCGGCTCCTTCACCTACAGCAATAAAGGTGTTAAGATGCAGATACATATCGTTGCCCTGCAACGTATCTTCTTTAATTCTACCTGCGGCCCGTCCATTGCTAACACTGTTTTTGTTACTCAACGATGCTGGGATATCCACACTAAAAGATTGTGGCAACAAATCTTGCTGCGGCTGAACGGTTTCATTGTTTTCGCATGAGCTTAGTGCTAACGAAAACAAACCGGCAAGAAATAAACTGGAGATAATTTTTGAGGTCTTCATAATTTTTAAGTTTTAGTTTTCAATTCAGTTTTGGTTGGGGACTTCTAGAACTTCCCCTTCACTTACTAAAACCCGAATAGGCGTCCGTACCCTTACGTCAATCCAAAAATATTTTATCTGTCTAACGAAACAGGACTGTTTTTGAGCTAAAAAGCTCGTTTTCAAGAATAAGATCATAAAAAATTTTAAAGAATTATTCAACTACTACAGTTGTGTCAGAGACAACCGTAGTAACAGCAAAAAAGCCGATGGCTCCGGCACTCAGGTTGGTTGTCGTATTGGAGCGCTCTACATCATAAATACCGCCCCGCCATTCGGTCTCAGATAATACGGATCGCAGGAAAGCCCGATAGGCCGGACTCACAGAATACTTTCTTCGGATGATTGTGGTGTTTACGGGAAACAGAAAATCCTCTTTGGCTGGTTTATAAATCTCGTTTACATCGATTGTTTTTAAATCATAAAATACAATGCGTCCTTCACAAGCATTGTTCGCACACGATGCCGTATTTTTCCAATCCATAGAATGATCAACATAGTTGGCATTAGATCCGGTATTGTTAAGTACAAGTTGGTACTGATCATTTACTTTTCGATAGTCTATCGCTGCCAGAGGCTCCACCGGAACAGAACTGTCTTGCGCAAAATATCCTTTACCCTGATATAGAATAGACAAGCTATAAACTTCATCAAACACCGCCCGGAAGACGGGGGTTTGATAAATTCCAGAACCCGCGGGTGATTCAGTAAGCGTGTAAACATTTCCGCCTTGTATAATTTGAACCAACGCCCCGGTGGCCGGAGCAGCTTGTCCATTCAGCGATTGGTAGGGTAAAGAGAGGGTAATGGAGTGACTTTTATTTTCATTGGTTAATACCCCTTCTACAGCTAATAAATTTTGGTTTTGTGATACCACCGGTTTATCAATCGCCTCTTCGCAGGCTAACAAAATGATCAAGAGTAATAAAATGCCGTTTCTAAACTTCATCGCCATTTAAAAATATAGGAAACAGAGGGTGTAAATTGAAAGAGAAAGAATTGAGAAATGGTGCGGTCGTTCTCTAATACATTTGACGGAACTTTAAAATCGCGATAGCCTAACTCGGTTTTATTGTAATTTATAAATACCGAATTCTTACGGCCATACAAATTGTAGATGCCGAACGTTAAACTGTGCTTATACTTTTTCTCAGGGCTCTTGTTAAGTTTCCAGGTTGCCGAGGCATCCAGCCGATGGTAGTTGGGAAGCCGGTCATTATTCTTCTGCCCATAGATGGGTGTTTCTAAATCGTTATACGTATAAAAACTAACGGGTGAGGAGTATGGAGCCCCTGTTAAATAATTCCAATTCAGGCCTACCATCCAACGTAAGTTTATATCGTATGAAAGCGTTAGGTTAATTTGATTAGGTCTATCGCCCAGGGCATTGAAAGTCTTTCCATTATTTAGGTCTTCAAATTTTCGTTTAGCTCGTGCATAGGAGTAGCCTGCCATTCCGCGCAGGCGACCTTGTTCCTTTTTTGCCTGAAGTTCAAACCCGTACGCATTGCCTTCACCAAACCGAAGTTGATTTTCAAGTAGCGGATTCAATAGTAATTCGGCATGGCTTTCATAATCGATTTGGTTATACATCTTTTTATAAAATGTTTCCAGTACCCACGAAATACCTGTTTGTGCATGTAGATCGTGATAGCCCAAAGTCAATTGATCCGCACGTTGTGGTCTTATGTTGTAGCTACTCGGCAGCCAAACATCGAGTGACGTAAAGGGACTGATGGAATTGCTGATGAGGTGAACATGCTGAACATTGCGCATATAACTTGCTTTAAGCGCAGCATGTTCGTTTAATAAATATTGAACGGTTACCCTGGGTTCCAGATTTGCAAAAGTGATGTACGATTCGCCCGATTGATAATACAACGTGTCAGCAGGATTTCCGCTAGCGTCAAAAATATATTCAAAAGCTTCGCCTGTGTTTGTCCATGTGGAGAAACGCAGACCATAGTTTAAACCCCAATGCTTGTTTAGCTTGATCTCCTGATTTCCGTATAGAACAAATTCCAGCGAGTTACGCACAGAGGTGTTGGACGTTTTCTGGTTCAACGATCCGCTTTGAAGGTTACCGGGATTAAATTTATACCCGTTTAACCCAACCCCAAACGTAATTTCATTTTGTGGCTTAACGAAATAGCTAAAGTCAGACTTCAGGTTAACATTAGAGATGTGCGAATTCCACCGCTCGTCCTTTGAAACATCGGTATACAAATTGTAATCATAGCCACTGGCTGATAGCGTAGTGTTTAGAAATAATTTGCTGTTCAAAATATTATTCCAGCGAAATGTGCCCGCCCGGTTCGACCAATTGATTCCATTATTTCCATTAAAATAATTATCGCTGCCGGTATAGAATGAAAAGAAAATCCGGTTGGTGGAGTTTAGTTTAAAATTCATTTTTCCCGTTAGATCATGAAAATTGAATTTATTGATGGATGGATCTTGCGCCTGAAAGAGCCACTGCAAGCGTGAAAATCTACCAGAGATTAAAAATGAACTTGCATTTTTTTTAATTGGTCCCTCCACGCCCAACTTGGTAGAGATGAAGCCCACGTTACCCCAAACCTGGGTAAACTGATCATTGCCCTTTTTGGTATGAATATCTAAGGTTGAGGATAACCGGCCGCCCATCGATGCCGGAATGTCACCTTTATAAATATTGATATCCGTTACCGCATCGGGAATAATGGTTGAAAACAAGCCCAGCAAATGACTCGGGTTGTAGATCGGTGAATCATCGATGAGTACGAGATTCTGATCGCGTTGACCACCCCGCACATAATAAAACGTAGATCCATCGGAGTGCAGTTTGAATCCAGGAACAGACTCCAGCGATTTTACTACATCCACTTCACCAAATAACGCAGGCCTTTCCTCCACCGCCCGGGGCTGCACATTTAATTTGTTCACCTTTACTTCTTCCGCCACTTCCTCCGAAGGAGTAACAATTATTTCTTCGAGTAAGGGCGGCTCTTCTGTAAGCAAAATATTTTCCATAGTAGAAACCTGAAGAGAAACAACTTTGCTAATCGGTTTATAACCAATAAAGGAAGCCACCACTTCATAAGATCCCACCGGAAGCGTGATTGAAAAAAAACCGTAGGCGTTGGCTGCTGTGCCTACTTTTAATTCCTGAATGAAAATGGTCGCTCCAATTAGCGCCTCACCATTGGCTCCATCTTTAATGTAGCCGCTGAGCGTGGCAAATTGTGCTTGTGTTTTCTCTGGTTTGCCTTTAGGTTTAAGCACTACCTGATCTTCAACAATAGAATATTGAAATTCAAACTGCTCAGCAAGTTCAGTCAAAATTTCAGATACCGATTTGTTAACTGCCCGATAGCTTACCTGACGCTCGGCTTCCATTCGTTTTGGATTATAAGAAAAGCGGAGGTTGCTTTTAATAGAAATCTCACTTAACACTTCAGCCAAGGGAACATCTTTAAGATCAATAGAAATTTTCTGCTGGGGAATAGTTTGAGCGCCCACGGTAATGGCACAGAAAAAATAAATACAAATAGTTATACCTGTATTCTTACAACAGGCTGCCACAGCTTGAAATGCGTATCGCTTAACTATTTTAAACACGTTTACAATCCGTTGAGCAAATCAACATCCTGCCTGGGTTATTTCAATTACACCGTTCTTGCTGGTGAAGGTCAGATTGAGCGTATCTTTTAAAACCTTTAAAATTGATTCTAAGCTTTGTTGCTCAAACGTTACCGTTACTACACATGACCCCGAGACCTGCGTAGCAATACGAATGTCCGATCCATAGATGCGATTTATCGATTCTACAACAGCGCGTAAATCACTTTCTACAAATACGATTTTACGTGTTTTCCAAGCCAGAAAATTAAGATCGGCATTCGCAATATGGGTAAGGTTTTTTGTGCCCCTTTCATAAACCCCGCGCTCTCCGGCTTTTAAAATAATATTTTTGGTTCTTTCAGGTGCCGATAGTTTAACAATTCCTGTTTGAACAACCACTTCCAGATTTTCTGTTTCATAACCACGCACATTAAACGAGGTGCCCAGTACTTCAACAGTAGCCTTATTAATTTCAATAACAAATGTCTTTTCTGGATTGCGTTCTACATCAAAAAATGCTTCTCCTTTTATGCGAACCCTTCGCTCTTGCTTTCCATAATCCGGAGTGTAAACTAACTCCGAAAATCGATTGAGTGTTACCTGGCTGCCATCGGGCAAGGTTATCTCAAGCGTATTATCTGCAGTTTCAAACTGAATATCGCGGGTGGTGAATAAAAAATAATTAATGACAAACCCAGATGCAATCAATAAAAGCACGGCAGCCGCAATGCGCATCCAGGAAGTATTTTTTTCGGGCGCGAGCGAGCGAACCGGGGTTGGCTTTTTCTTTTCAACCCGATTGACAAAATGATTCCACTCCTGATCAACATCAATCGACCCGGTTAAGGTTTTGTTGGGATAATAATTACCACTCAAATCAAATGTCCGCTTCAGTTTTTGGTAGTACGCGTCATTCTCCACGCTGGACGCAATCCAGGTGTTAAGTTGGTCATGCTCCACAGGCTTGGCTTCACCAGTCAGGCAACGGGAGATCAAATCATCAATATGGTTTTGTTCGTTATTCACACACTGGCTCTTCTTTTAAAACACATAAACATACTCGTACCCTTACGGGGATATCAAAATAAATATAAGAGATAAAAATTCGCCCAAATGAGTTCTCAGCGTGGCAAGCGCTTTGGACATTTGAGCCTCCACCGTCTTTACTGAAATCTCCAGTTTTTCTGCGATTTCCTGATATTTTAAACCTTCGTACCGGCTTAGCTCAAAAATCTGGCGGCATTTTTCCGGTAAAGAATTTATGGCATATTCAATTTCCTTTTCAAGTTCCGCAGTTTCCATTGCCGTGTTTTCTTCGGCCATTTTATGTTCGGCATTCTCCAGGGCTATAAGTTTCTTTCTGTCGCGCAGGTGATTTAAGCTCCGGTTCCGAACAGCGGTGTACAAATAGCTTCGGTAATGCGTGTCTACGGGCAGCGTATCAAACTTTTCCCAAAACGAAATAAAGACTTCATGAACAAGATTCTTTGCTTCATCCAAATCCCCCACATACTTCATGGCAAAGCCACACAGAGGCTTAAAGTGTTCTTTGAATAGTTGTTCGAATGGCTTCAGATTTCTTGTCAAGTCTTGAAGATATTTTTAAAGGTATTAAAAAAATTACCGTTTGAATACTTCCGCGTATTCCGTGAAGGCAATCCTAAATAAGTTGGTAGATTTGTTAGCACTAAATAATCATACCATGGATAAGCGATCATTTCTTAAAAATTTAGGAATGCTTTCATTAACGGGGGTTCCTCTATTGCAAAGTCTTGACCTGTTAGCAAAACAGACCAGCAACATCCCTGCCGAAGAACTCGCCAAGGATGAAGATTTTTGGGAAGCCATCCGAAGTGGGTATAAACTTAAACCTGATTATATAAATCTGGAAAATGGCTATTACTGTTTCCTCCCACAAGAAATCCTTGAAAAGCAACTCGAACATATCCGCGAGGTTAATTATCAAGGATCGTATTACATGCGCACCGTACAGTGGGATAACAAGAAAAAGATGGCTGCTAAGCTCGCAGAGTTGGCTGGCTGTTCGTCAGACGAATTAATTATCACCCGAAATACGACCGAGTCGCTTGATCTGGTTATTGGTGGTTTCCATTGGAAGGAAGGAGATGAAGCTGTGATGGCCGAGCAAGACTATGGGTCTATGCTCAACATGTTTAAACTGATGGAGAAAAAACAAGGAGTTGTAAACAAGATCATTTCTGTTCCTAACCACCCCACATCCGATGATGAGATTGTAAATCTTTATGCCAATGCCATTACAAGCAAAACGCGATTGTTAATGGTGTGCCACATGATTAACATCACGGGCCAGATTTTACCAATTCGTAAAATTTGCGACATGGCGCATAGCAAAGGCGTTGAAGTGCTGGTAGATGGAGCGCATGCTTTTGCTCATATTAACTTTTCTATTCCCGATTTAGGCTGCGATTATTACGGAGCCAGTCTGCACAAGTGGTTGAGTGTTCCGTTGGGAGCTGGCATTTTATATGTGAAGCAAGGAAACGCTTCGCACGTGTGGCCTCTGCTGGCTTCCGGAGTAACAGATCAGAACGACATCGGCTGGCTTAACCAGATTGGTACGCATCCGGTACATACTGATCTTACGATTGCCGATTCAATTGATTTTTATCTGAAGATCGGACGCGAACGGAAAGAAAGCCGATTGCGCTACTTACAAAACTATTGGACCAGTCGCGTGCGCAATGTGCCACACATTGAAGTAAACACTCCGGAAGACCCGAAGCGCTATTGCGGCATTGGCAATGTGGGTATAAAAGGAATGAAGCCACAACTGTTGGCAGATACATTATTAAAAAAGTATAAAATCTATACGGTAGCGATTGATGGGGCCGGAGTACATGGCTGTCGGATTACTCCTAATCTTTACACGACAACAAAAGAGTTGGATACATTTGTAGAAGCGCTTAAGGCGATGGGATAATTATATTTGTTATTATCTAACCCTTGGTCTGTATGAATTTCCTTACAGGTGCAATCAGATACATGTTGGGGCTTACGATGATTGCCTATGGCTTAATTAAAATCTTGCAAATTCAATTTGTTCTACCTCCAGATGTCTATCTACTTCCATTGAACCAGCTAGATGGAGTAACGATAACATGGGCATTTTTAGGTTTCTCCTCTTGGTTCTCAATGCTCTTAGGTGTCATCGAGCTTGTTCCTGGCTTTCTCTTGCTCTTTAGAAAAACTCAATTACTTGGTTCTCTTCTGTTGCTCCCAGCGCTGTTAGGTGTGTTCCTTGTAAATATTGCTTTTGATTTTTCGCCTCCCATGAAAGTCCTTACTGGTGCTCTGCTTTTTCTGAACTTAGTAATAATTTATCCTAACAGAATACTAATCACTTCTTTTCTTAAGAACATAGTCAATCAAGGTTCAATCACTTGGAAGGAGTTGATTTTAAACACATTTATTCTCGCGCTAATTACGTTTCTAATTATCTACTATTTGAAGTGAGCTCATCTTTTCAAAGTATTGAGCCTAGCATCTAACTCCAACCTCGGCCTGTATCCTTACAGGCCGAAACTTATGTGTTCTGTGCGGACACAGACCACGGCTTGGGGTATTGAGCCTAACAGCTAACCCTTGCTACGTACCCTTACAGACCGAAACTTTAGAGTTTTAGAGCTACTCGCAATTTATATGTCTTTGCGGGCAAGATAGATGAAGGGTTGAACGAAGCTTAGTTTTGTAGTTTGATGTGATGATAATGAAAGTCTTGCGCGACCCGCAATCCCGCGAAGGTAGTGGCTGCTGCGTTAATCCCTCACCCTTGCCCCTCTCCCTGGGGAGAGGGGTGGCTGAGGAACGAGGCCGGGGTGAGGGACTTGACCACTTTCTCTCACCATCGCTAGTTCTTCACCAACAATCTCAATCCGCATTCTTTTGCGGAATCTCCCATCTCTGGGATCCCTTCCCGTTCGACTTGGTAGGAGATGTAGATTGATTTGGTGGGAGTTGTAGTTTGACTTGGTAGGAGTTGTAGTTTGACTCGGTAGGAGATGTAGTTTGACTTGGTGGGAGTTGTAGTTTGACTCGGTAGGAGTTGTAGTTTGACTCGGTGGGAGTTGTAGTTTGACTCGGTAGGAGATGTAGTTT
>Ga0154020_10000754_pt1 | contig 39945 bp, 42 predicted proteins | sample Klosneuvirus_201_FD_109709 | JGI IMG/M metagenome (GOLD analysis project Ga0154020, IMG submission 109709) | Active sludge microbial communities from wastewater, Klosterneuburg, Austria - Klosneuvirus_20160825_MG | ecosystem: Engineered > WWTP > Aerobic digester > Activated sludge | place... | reverse complement strand
GTTGGCGCGCGAGGAGGAGGTCCGCCGCCGCGAGGAGGAGGTCCGCCGCCGCGAGGAGGAGCAGCGCCGCCGCGAGGAGGAGGTGCAGAAGAAGATCGACGCCGACCTGCGTCGGGTAGAGGCGATGCTCGCCGCGGCGGCCGGGCTCAATACTCGGCCGGGGCCCGCCGCCGCCTCCGCCGCCGCCCCCGCCGCGGCCGCCGCGGCCGCCGCGGCCCCCGTCGCCCCCGCCGCGGCCCCCGCGGCCCCCGCTGCGGCCCCTGCCACTGCCGCCGACGACGGGGAGGAAGACTCCGTCCCGCTCTAGGCGGGCCGCGGAGAAGATGCGCGGGCGCCTTTTGCGGGTCGCCAGACTCCCGCCATTCGGGCGGAGTTTGTGGGGCTTCATATAGTGGACCCCGGCCCGCCTCGCGCACGTCGACAAACGCCCGCGATGCAGAGAGCCAGCGCAGCGCTCCTCGCCACGATTATTGTGATTGCCCTCGTCATCGTCGCCGCCTACGTATGGTACAACTATACGGGCTGGGCGGAATTCAGCAACAAGACCGGCGACAGCCCTTCGTGGGTGCCGGCGAACGGCGCGGACATATCGCGCCTGAGATTCAAGGACTGCATCTTCACCGTCACCCGCGGTGACGGCGTGTCCAGGTCCTACGACGTAACCCCCGCGCTCAACAGCATGGCCGTCGCCTACAGGGGCGGCGGCGGCAACCCCCTGTCCCTCACCCTGACGCGCCCCCTCAACCCTTTCAGCTTCGTCATCCCGGGTTTCAACGATCGCGCGACGGTGGCCGACCCGACCGCCGCGCCCTGGTGCACCACGCCCTCACCCTCCTGCACGGCCGACAGCCAGTGTCCTCTCGACGTGCCGGGCGCCTGTTCGTGCTCCGGGCCTGGGGGCGGGGCCTGTGCCCCGGGCGCGACCGGCACATGCTTCAGCTGCCCGGGGGGCGCGGCCGCCACCCTCACCGGGAAATGGCGCACCATCTAGGGCAGCTGCGGGGGCATCCTTGGTGGATTTCTCGCTCTTTTCGGGGCGCTAAATCTGAAGAGGCCGGCCTGGCTGGCTTACTGTCCACGCGCGATGGCTGCCAAGAATCCGGGGTGGACACACGTTATGTGGCACACTGTCGAAGCCAAGGGCGGCGTCGTGATGATCCCCTACCGCCCGAAGCGCCCGCTCGACTCAAAGTCGCTGGACGAGCTAATAGAGGTCTGGGCGCGGGCGGCAGGGTCGCCGATGAGCCCGCAGGCGTTCTGCGACGCGTTCGACCTGGTCGCCTGCGCCGACTGGGGGCGGATGCAGCCCGATGGGAGCGACTACGGGGGGGCCTGGGGCGCCACCGAGGAGTGCCCCGAGCGGCGGGACGCGTTCGAGGCCACGCGCCTGGCCAACCGGCTCGCGCTCTCCCGCCTTCCGTACCCGCCCGCCACGGTCCTCTACGCGATCGGCTACCTCTGTCCGCGCCGCTGCGAGAGCGTCGCGCGGGTGTCCGATCTGCTGGCCTGGGCGCGCGCCGAGGCGCTCGCGGCGCGGGGCGTCGAGCTTCCTCTCAACCCGGAGGGGTCCCCGGCCCAGTAGGGGCGGACTTCTTTTCCGGGCCCGTATAGACTCCCGCCCCCGCGATCGCGCCGCCGACAATGGATCAACAGCAGGTACTGCAGGCTACGGCTGGGCCCGTGGCGGGCCAGCCCTTCGCGGCCGCCGGGCCTGTGGCCTCGATGCCTTCAATCCTCTCGTACACGCAGCCGACCGCAGTCGTCGCCCCCCGCATGCCTATGGCATACTACCCCGGCCCCGCGGGCGACAGCGACAGCGACAGCGACAGCGACGGCGAAGACAGCGGCGGCAGCGGCAGCGGCAGCCGCGGCGGCTCGCGCAAAATAGTCCTGGCGGTCGCCCTCGCACTCGCGGTCGTTCTCATCATCGTGATCCTCTACTACATGTTCTCGCCGCGAGCTCTTTCCCGCAGCCTAGCTCGCTGCGGCTGGACCGTCTACCTCCGCAAGGGTTGCGGTTACTGCCACAAGCAGATGAAGCTGCTGAGCGGATTCGACATGTTCGTCCTCTACGGCCCCGATGGCTCCATCCTCGACGGGTACACGCAGTCGCCCCCGGTCGCGTTCAGCGCGGTTAAGGGATTCCCGTGCTGGTACAACCTGCGCACCGGCGAGTCTCGCATGGGGCTCCAGGACATCGCTTCGCTCCAACGAATGGCTCAGTGGTGACGAGCCAGGCCCGCCTTTTGCCCGCCATAACTGAACGGGGAGCGGTCTCTGGATACCCGCCACAGAACAGGCATGGAAGCCAACCCCCTGCACGCCCAGATTACCCAGGCCCTGCGCGATGCCGAGTCTCCCCTCCGCGCCGTCGACATCGCGCGGATTCTCGTCGCGGCCGGCACACCCGCCAACAAGGAAGCGGTGAATAAGGCGCTGTACAGCGGGCCCTTTGAGCGCATCGAGGGGGCGGGAGCCCCGACATGGAAGTTGCGCGAGGCCCCTTCGCTCGCGGATGGCGACGCGCTCCCCCGCAAAGACGGTCACTACACCTTCCAAGTCGACGGGGTCGGCGCCTTCTACCTCCGCGACGGTTTAGCCGAAGAGCAGGTATCGGCGTTCTTGGCCGCCGTCGCGGCACTTACCCCCGCGGGCACGGTGTGCGTCGTACGCGTGGACCTCTCTGCCGGCGGCCAGCTGGTACGCCGCCTGGCGGAAAAGCACGGCATCGTGGTCCGGCTCTAGGGAGTGCCGAGATCCAGAGCCCCGGCTCCTTTTTCGGAGCCCGGAGCCGCGGCCCCCTTTTCGGCGCCCGGAGCTCCGGCCTCCTTTTCGGCGCCCGGAGCCGCGGCCCCCTTTTCGGCGCCCGGAGCCGCGGCCCCCTTTTCGGTGCCCAGAGCCCCGGCTCCTTTTTCGGTGCCCGGATCGAGGGACCGGAGGAACTCTTCGATGCGCCGGTCTGCGTCTTGGCGGATCGGCCACAGGCCGTCTGGGACGCGCACCTGCGCGAGGCCGGCCAGGAAGCGCCACCCCTCGGGGTCGATCGCGGAGACGCGGAGGCCCGCGCGGGTCAGGAGCCGCAGCCCTTCGCGCGCCGACGCGGCGGAGCGCCCGAACCTCTTGCGCGGGGGGAGTGCGCGCAGCTCCGCGGGCGTGAACTCCCACACTGCCTTGTAGATGTTCGCGCAGCGAATGGTGAGGGCGATTCCGCGCGGGATCAGCTCTTGTTGGTGCCAGCGTACAACGAGCTCCGCGCAGGACCGGGTGTCGACAGGATCCTGGTCGCATCCGCCCGAGTGGTGGCAGGGCTGCAGCTGCAGGTAGAGGGTGAGGCGGGCACCCGGGACGAGGAGCGCCGGGTCGGCGACAATGAACTCTTCTGCGTGGATCGGGCGCCCCACGCGCGGTATGCAGTTTGTGTACCGGACGGTACGTTCCTCGGGACCTTGCATCCGAACGACGCCCGTGACGCACTTGTGGTGGCAGTCGTGCGGGTTCTCGCGCAGGCAGACGTGAGAGGCGATTCCCAGCTCGGAGCAGGGCATGACATGGAAGAAGGACGAGCAGAACTGCGCGGCGGTGCCGAGGAGGGGCGCGCGCTCTTCGCGGTGGACCGGCGGCCAGTAGGTCGCCATTCCTTCCACGCAGGCGCAAGCCCGGGTGGCGGCCATCGCCGCACGCACCTTGCATATGTAGGGCGCCCGCCGGATTCAAAACAGGGGCGGACGGCCCAGCGCAGGGAAGTGGACCCGGCGCCTAGACCAGAGGGTAGCGGAATCGGGTCACCTCCGGCGGGGCATCGGCCGAAAGGGCGAAGGGGATAACCACGACTCGCGCCCCCTCGGCCGCGCTCGGGGCCTCGAGCCGCTTCCAGTAGGTGTGCAGCGCGACGGGCGGGACCTCCTTTGTCTGCCCCGTCGGGTCGAGCTGGCAGCGCGCCGCGTTGAGATGGAAGCACATATCCTTCGGCGTGTCCACGTGGCAGATCGTGACCACGTGCCCCGTCTGGGAAGCGGCCCTCACGAAGAACGCCCTGATGTCCGCGGTCGGATTTGTGTTGTCGACGACGACGCTCGCCCCGCCGGCGATGGCATCGAGGAACGCCTTCTTGTGATGGGCGCCCTGCACGTCACCGCTGACGAGGATGAACCCCTGCGCGCACAGCCGGCGCGCGAGCCGGGTCTTCCCGCTCGCCGGCGAGCCGACCATAACGACGCAATTCCTGGCCGCGGGGTCGAGACCCAGGAGGTCGGCGTCGGGCGCGGGGCCCCGCGGTGCCAGCCCGGCCGGGGGCGGCGCTTCCCACCCGGCCGGGACCCAGGGATCCCCCCCTCCCCCGAGCAGCGCCTCGGGGGTGACGAATGCGATGCCGGCGTTGAGGGCGAACATGTAGTCCGCGGCCGAGTGGTCGCCCGGGCGGCCGGCCGCGTCCCCGCAGTAGAAGGCGAACCCGGGAGGGCTGCCGCCGCAAAGGGCGCCGACGAAGTGCTCCCACGTGCCGGTGTGCGGCTTGCGGTCTCGGTCGCGCGCCGAGGGCGCGTAGACCGTCGCCCGGCCGTCCGAGACCGCGTCGAGGGCGGCGACATACTCGCGGATGGGCGCGAGCGCCGCCGCGCTGTCGGTGCCACGGTTGGAGATTATGACGAGGTTGAACGCCGACGAGAGGCCCGCCAGGAAGCGCAGGGTGAGCTCCTCGGGGGGGCCCCGCCTCCGGTAGGGGCGGAGGGTGCAATCGAAGTCGAACGCGGCGGTAGGAAGCCGGGGGTCGTACGTCCCGGCCGAGTGGGGCGTCTGGCGAAGCTTGGTCCAAGCCCGCTGGGCTCCGTCCCGTGCGGCCATGGGCGTCTTATGCCATGCCCGCGCCTCCTTCAAAAACACCGCGCGGGCCGCTCACTTACCGGGGCTTTTCCTCCGGACGATGGCGGCGAGCTGGTGGACTTGCTCTGCCGCGAGGGACTCGAACACCGCCTGGATGAGCGCGGACAGGCGGCTGGCGGCGCCGGCGTCGACCTCTGCCAGGTAGGCGGCGAGCGCGACTTCGCGCGATACGCCGCCTGCAAAGCAGGCGGCTCTGAACATAGCGGCGGCGTGCTCGAGCGGGACGTGAACCTCTTCGCCGTCGCGGGCCACGTCCGGCGGGCCGGAGGGGCGGCGGGCGGATGGGCGACGCTCGGGGGAGCCGACGATGACGAGCGGCTCGGGGGAGCCGACGATGACGGGCGACTCGGCGTGAAGGGATCTGCTGCCGAAGCTGCTGCCGCGGCCGAGGCTGCCGCCGTGGCCGAGGCTGCCGCCGTGGCCGAGGCTGCCGCCGCCATGGCTGCCGTGACTGCTGCCGCGGTGGCTGCCACGGTCGCCAGCCTTCTCGCGGGCGGGGATCCCGATGGGGTCAGAGGGCTTTGCGGGGGATGTCATACGAGCAGGGGAGTGCAATATACGCGGGCGCGGTTCAAATCCTAAGGGGAAAACAGTACCGCGGCCCTCAGAACAAGCCGGCAGGCGGCGGAGGTACGAAGGGGAGCATCTTCTTGGAGTCAGACGAAGAGGACCCCGCGACGAGGGCGATGAGGAGTAGGAGGATGAAGCCGACGACGAGCGCAATAATGATGGGGTTGGACGCTGTGCCCGGCGCAGGGGGCGGGGCGCAGCCCGCGGGAGGGGTGACCTTCTCGGCGAGGTAGACCCCACTGTCGAGTGCCTGCCAGATAGCGCAGGAGACGGTAGTGGGGCACGAGGCTTTCTGCTGGGCCATCGGCGCCGTCAGATACGCCGCAGGCGTGTCGGCGCAGCGGGAATCGTAGCACTCGGGCCGTCCGACGGGGGAGCCGAGGCAGCCGCACTGGGGGTGAGTGCAGCCGCCGTAGGGGCCGCAGTCGGCGGCGCAGAATTGGGCCATGAAGACGTCGCAGGCGCCCGTCTGGGGGACGTAACCCTGACAGAACTGGGGGTTGGAGGCCGCCCCGGTGCAGCACGCAAGGCGGCGGGCGGAGCTGCTGTCGAACTCGTCCTTGTAGTCCTGGCACCCGAGACCGAACGCCCTGATCGCCCGGCCAGTGTCCGGCGGCGCCTGGGCAACGGAGTTGGCGAAGAGCGCGGTGTTGGCGGGCCCCGAGGTGGAGACCGCCACCGGCGTCGCCGTCGACATCGGCATCAGCGCGGCTGGGTAGAGAGGGCTCTTTTCGCCCTCGGGCGCCTCGGGGTCGAAACCGGAACACCGGAACTGGATCTGCTCCACGGCGCCGGCATCGTCGACCCAGGCGGTGGCGCCGGTGAGCGCCTGGCCCGCAGGGCACACGAAGGTGGCCGTCGCCCCCCCGCCCGGGAAGACTCCGGTTGGGGTCCGCGCCGGCAAATAGGCCCCGCCGGCGTGGACGGCGTCGGCCCCAGCGCAGTAGAAGGCGCTGATCCCCTGGACGGCGCCGGGGATCCAGGCGGGGGGCGGGTCGGCGCAGCGGCCGTCTGCGCAGACCTGGGGCGGGACGCAGTCGCTATTCGACCGGCAGGGCCCGATCGGGTCGGCGGGGTCGAAAGCGTCGAAGATGCCTACAAGTGGGCCGCTGGCGCCGGAGCCCGCCGAAGGAGACACGTAGTCGACGTCGGCCCCGACGAGGACCTGCCCGGGCGGGCAGGAGCTGACGAGGGACGGGCTGCCAAAGCCGGAGGGGGAGGAGCTGCCGGCGCAGGACATGGTGGCGGGCGGCGGCGCTATCAGTGGCGCCAAAAGTAGGGGCGGGCCGCAACGGCAGCGCGCTCACCACTCGGAGCGTTCGGTGACGGTCGCCTCCACGGGGTACTTCCGGCCGAGGATGTGGCCGTCGCCGAAGCCGTGGACGTAACGCCAGTCCCAGTTGTTGCCGGGCATGAAGCGATACGCGCCGAAGCCGCCCGAAGTCGGGCCGCCCGCGTGGCCTCCATGGCCCCAGGACGCGTCGCCGTCGGGGACGCGGCTCTGGGGGCCGGGCTCGAAGCGGGGGTCGAGGCGGATGCTGCCGAGGCCGGTGCGGGACGCGGTCAGGGTGTTCGGCATCGGGCCGCGCCTGGAGGTGAGGGCCTCCTTGAGGACGGCGCTGTCGTAGAAGCCGTCGGTGTAGAAGTCCGAGTCAATGTCGGCGCCCGCCACGAGGCAGGAGGGCGCCCCGCCCGCGACGGCGGGGGAGCGGCGGGCGACGGACGCCATGAGGCTCATCGCGCTGTCGCCGACCTCCTCCATGTACCCGGGCTGCCCGGACTGGAGCTCGTGGACGGTGAGCCGGGTGAGGGCCTCGTCGCGGCGGTAGCGGTCGCCCATTGCGCGCACCGAGGATGTCTTGCCGACGCCGGTGTAGGGGTTAGGCGTCTCTGCGACCTCGGGGGTCTCGGCGTAGCGCTCGAGGGAGACGCGCGACTGGGTCGAGTAGGGGTTCCAGACGACGGTCCCGGCAGCGTTGCGGCCCGTCATGTCGACGGCGTACTGGTCGCCGTAGGGGGTGCCGCAGGTCGAGACGGGGACCGGGCGGAAGTCCGACTTAGTGGACCCCGCGCACTTGTAGCGGAAGGTGAGGACACCGCCGGCGGGCTGGCCGAGAGCGGCCGCGTTGATCTGGTAAGAGGCCCCGCCGAGCGCGCCCAGGACCGTCTGGAGGGCGGAGGTCACGTCCGCGGCCTTGCCTCCCCCGGACGGGGCGTAACTGGCTTCAACGACTTTGATCTGCCCGGTCTGGCAGGAGATCTTGGCGGTGCTCCCGTCCGCCTGCGAGACGAGGGTCGTGCGGTAGCGGTACGTGCAGTACCAGGCCATGGACGCGATCAGGATGATCGTGACCACGATGACGATCGCTGCGACGACTTTCTTGTCGGCCATCTGGTCGTGTGCTTGTGGCGGTCGTCTGCCGAAGCTATACAGCGCCGCGAAAAAGTAGACCGCCGCGCTCGCGCGGCCGCCGCGCCCGGGCGGGCGCGCTCACCGGCGGCTCTCCGCCACTTCGAGGATGCGGGGCCACGCCGCGAGGAACGCAGCGCGCAGGTCGGCGAGGGAGCCGTCGTTCTTGATCACGATGTCGGGCACCTCATTGTCGAGGGCCCGCTCCGAGGCGTGGGCGCCCGAGCGCCCGTCGGCCCGCATGGCGGCGTCGCGCAAGACACAGACGACGACGCCGCCGGCGCGCCGGATTGCGGCCGACTCGTTCGGGAAGCGCGTGTCGGCGATAACGGTCGGCGGGCGGCCACTCCGCTCCCAAGGCACCATCAGCGCGTCGACCCAGACGTCCGCGCCGACGAGGCCGCGGAAGCACTCGGTCCCGAGGACCTGCAGGAGGCGGCCGACCGTCATCGGCATGCGGACCTCTTCCTCGGGGACATACAGCTCTTCCCCCGTAAGAATCAGGAACATCTCGACGCTGAGCCGCGGCGCGGGATCGGCCCCGGTGACGTACTTGATCGCCCCTGCGATCCGCTGGCGCGGCTGGCCGGCCACGTGCGACCGGCTGGACAGGTCAGCGGCCTTGTCCGCGTCGCTGTAGGTGGCGCTGATAGGAATGTCGGCGACGATAGAGACGGCGCCGCGCAGCGCGTCGGCGAATTTCCCGACCGTGTATGCGGGGAAGCAGGCGCAGATCTCTTCGGCGAGGGTATATTTCCCGGCGCCCATGCGGCCGCGGACCCCAATCAGCGGGTACCGTTCGGGGGGCGGCGGGACGGAGCCTTTTCCATTGGGCGAGTATGGGCAGCCCTCCCTGGGTTCAAAACAGCGGGGCCGGCGCTAGTCCCCGGGGTGGAACCAGTGTGCGCAGCTGAACGGCTCGACGTGGGGCGTCCCCCGGCGGGGCTTCGCCCCGTAGAGCCAGACGCCGTACGCGGACGGAGACACGGGGGCGGGGAAGGGCGCCGCGGCGAGGCCCCCGGCGGCGGGCGCGAGGCCGAGATAGCCACCCTCGCTGACGAGGCCGTAGCCGTGGGCCCCGCCCCCAGCCGCGGCGTAGGCGGCGACCTGGCTGCTCGTCGCGACCGCGGCGTTGTAGAATGCCGCCACCGCCCGCGGGTCGGGCGAGGGGGCCGCGGGGTCGTAGTGCAGGTAGACCTCCCGCGCGTAATGGGGGTCCCTGCCCCGCTCACGACCGGAGGCGACGTAGTAGATGACGAAGAGCGCGACGGCGATGACTGTGGCGACCAGGACTGCAGCGCCGTTGAGGTCCATGGCGGCGCGGGCTGGCCGGCGACTATACAGGGGCGGCGAAAAGGCCAGCAGGCCCCTCACTGCAGGTGGCTGTACAGCGCGTAGCCCGTCTGCTGGAGGGCGGCGGCCTGCTGGGTGATGGCACTCTGGTACCCGCTGGCCTGGGCCGCGTCGGCGACGACGGTGTCGTACCAGCGCTGGGTGTTGCTGTCGAGAGTCTTGTTCCTGGCCTGCGCGTCGGCGCGGACGAAGGCCGCGATATTGCCAAGGCCGCCGGCGACGGGCGGGAAGGCGGCGGTGGCGACGGGCGCCTCGGCTGCCGCGCCGGGGGCGGTGGCGGCGACGGCGAAGATCGCGCCGGGCTGGGACGCCGGGGTGAGCGCCGCGATCTCGGCGTAGTAGCCGCAGGCCGACGACCGCGCGGGGCTGCAGCCGGGGGCCAGGAGGACGCCCGAGTACTTGTTGATGGCGACGATTCCCGAGGCGAGGTCGCTGCCGAGCGCCGCGGTCAGAGCGGCCGGCGGGGGGGCGAGCCCCATAGCTGCGGCGGAGGCCTGGAGAGACGCGGCGTGCTGGGCGTAGGTGCCCGTGAAATCCGCTCCGGCGGCCTGGAGGGTGCCGTATAGCGTCCGCGCGGCTTCCTGCGCGGCGCTGAGCAAGCCCGGGAGCGCGGCGTCGGTGCAGGCCCCGTTGAGGCAGGACTGGGGGTGGGGGCAGTCGCTGTCCCGGGCGCAGGGCCCCGGCGGGGGGAGGGGTTGGGGGAGGCCGCGGGTCATAATGTAGACGCCGACGAGGATGACGAGGAGGACGACGACCGCGAGGCCGAGCGGCATGGCGCGGGTTCTATGCTTGCGGGCGGACTTCGCCGGGCCCCGAATGCGGCAAAAGCCGCGGTGGCCGCGTCAGCCGTAGCTGCTGTGGTTCGCGCAGTGGCGGGGGTGCCGCCTGGGGAAGTTGCCGCGCGGGACCATCTCGGCCCAGGGGACGTTTCCCCAGTGGCCGTAGGGTATGGTGCCCGTGTAGGGGACGTGGCTGCGCGTGGGCTCTTCCCGGCCGTGCTCGGTATAGAAGCCATCCCTTTGGGGTCCCTTGGGCGCGCCGGCGCGCCGCTGGGCGGCGACCACCGCGAGGATAACGAGAACGGCGAGGACGGCGAGGCAGGCGGCGAGGGCTGGCAGGGTGTTGTCCATGCGCGGGCGCTTGTCTGCGGGAGGCGATCGAGTATACAACTCCCGCGAACTCCGCCCGGGCGGAATCCGCGAACGCCCGGGCCGGGCGAACTCCGCCCAGGCCGGGCGAACTCCGCCCAGGCCAGGCGCCCCCGCTCGAATTGGAAGGAACGGCAGAAGCCGTATGTGACACGCGTGAGATGCATTCCACTGGGAGCCGCGGCAGCCTTTACGAAAAGATCGACGGCCTCGACGAAGCGCGCACCGTCGCGGACCTCGTCGCGCGGCTCAAGCCGATCCTCAACGAGCTCGCATACTACGCAATCACGGGCGACGGCGCCGTGATGGAGGCGCGCGAGGAGTGGCACGGCGAGTTCGCGGACCGCCTGTACGCCGCGGCCGGCGCCGAGTACACCGCGGCTGCCGCCGGGCAATCATCGGCCATTCCCGCGCCGCGGGCTGCGGCGCGGGCCCCCGCCCGTACCCCTGACAAGCGCGCCAAACCGAAGCAGCCGGCGCGCGCTGACGGTGAAGGAGATGACGACGCCGCGGCCCGCCCCCTGCCCACGAACGGGCGCAGCCGCGGGCCGGTCGCCCCGCCGGGCAACCGGCCGCGCGCCGAGCACCTGCCGCCCAGCCTGCGCGCGATCATGGAAGGGACGCACCCCTCGTTCAAGGAGGACGACGACCACTAGTGGCTCAAAAGAACTGGCAGGGAGTTATACGAGCCCCGCGGCGACCCGCAGTGCCTCCTGCTCAGCGAGCGCCGCACGGTTGTGCTTTTGCCACGCGCGGCTGGTACCGGAGCATGCTCCAGGCGCGTCCGGCGAGAAGCCCTCGCGAGTCGCATCGAGTGCGCCGCCCTTGGCGCCACCCCCGGCGTCGAAGTCGTTCCGGCGGCGCACGCGTTGAGTGCCGCTTGCCAGGAAGATTCCGTCGTGGCCGCCGACGTCGCCCCCCTCATGGTGTGTGACCCCGTGGCCGATCGCGAAGCCGCTGTGGCGGCGGCGCCAGCGCTGGCCATAGTGCTCGGCGCCGGTGAAGTTCTCGCGCTCGGTGTTCTCTCCCCAGTCGGCCCAGTAGAAGCCGTCGGGGCGGAGAACATTGGGGCATAGGCTTTCTGCCGCCGCGACGTACCAGCCGGCGCGGCGTCCACATCCGGCCGAAAGGCGCTCCTCGAGCTTCTTCAGATTCGCCAGTGTCGCCGGCGTTGGGCGGGTGATCTCGATCCGCCCGCACGGTTCGCGGGATGTCGGGTCGAGGTATGAGGTGATCGCCCCGCCGACGAGGACGGGCACATGGCCCGGGTGACATTTCGCGCGGTGCTGGAGGATGTCGCGGAGACTACGGACTGCCCCGGCGAACGGCTTGGTCTCGTTGTTGCCGCCGCCGTAGAAAGCATCCTTTCCGCCGTGGCCGTCGTCGTCGTCGTCGCTGTCGCTGTCGCTGTCGCTGTCGCCGTTGCTGTCGCTGTCGCCGTTGCCGCAGGCGTAGGAGCCAGACCCGCGGTACCAGAGGCCGCCGACCTCATCGACGGGGCCGCACGCGGCGTTGACGGCCGCGGCGTTGGAGGCGAGGAGGCGCACCGCGTCGGGCGCGGCCATCGGGCTGTCGATCCGCTGTGTGTAGCAGCTGCCGGCGAGCCCTGGGATCCCTGGGTATACATCGACGCGGCCTTTGACGCGGGCGGTGTCGCCGGGCACGAGGCATCGGGGCATCGCGCCTTCGGGCGAGGCGCCGATCTTGTGCCAGCCGGCGCCGCCGCGCTGGCGAGTGATCTGGGTCGCGACCGCCGCGATGACTATGATGACGAGCACCACCAGGAACGAGTAGAGAGAGAAGCCTCGCGCGCGGGCGGGCGAGGCGGTAACGGTTATAGTAGGGGTGTCCATGCGAGGTGCTGGGGCGCTGGAGTATAGGGGCGCGCGCGAAGAACCCGCGCCGGTAATACCCAGCCCGATGGCAACCACCGAGCATCCGGTTTCCGCGCTCGCGAACGCCGCAGCGGCCGGCACGCCGACCGAGGTTGAGTCCGCCCTCGGAAGGTACGGGGACGCGGCACGCATCGGCGCCGCGAGGTCGGCGGCCGCCGTGGCGCTTGGCGCCAGCCGCTGGGACAACCTTATCTACCTCTCCGACTTCCTGCGCGACGTGACGGCAGCGCGCTCTCAGGCAGGGGGCGGCGGGGAGGGTGATGGCGGCGATGACCGCGATGACCGCGTTGGCGGCGACAGAGGCGATGACCGCGTTGGCGGCGACAGAGGCGATGACCGCGTTGGCGGCGATGACCGCGTTGACAGCGACAGAGGCGATGGCGGCGACAGAGGCGATGGCGGGGGCAGCTGTGGCTGTGGGGCCATCGCGGCCGCCGCGGTCTTCAACGAGGGGATAATCGAATTCGTCGTCGCGGTAGGCGGAAAAGACCCCTGCTCGATATCGCCTTCCGCCGTCCCAGAAGGGGGGCCGAATGCGTCGACGATAGCACCCCGGCCCGCAGTCGAAGCGCCGCAGGCAGCTCGGCCAGAACTGAAAGAGGCGAAAGGTGGCCATCTCACGGAGCTTATGGATAAAGGCATACTAGAAAACACCATCGACCGGCAGCCCCGATTCGTCGATGTCGTCTCATTCGAGATTGTCGACCCCGAAGCCGCGGCCGGCGACTACCGCTCGGCCGGCAACCCCAGCCCTTATGTCTCGCTCGCCGACCCCGCGGAGGACATCGAGATGATGCGCGGCGCCGACGAGGTCGTCGTAGACCGGCCCTCCATTCGAGTGCTCTACTCATATCCCTTCGGCGTGCCCGGCCCGTCCCCCCTCGAGCAGGCGCTAGACGGCTGGGTCTTCGAGGAAAAGGCTCCCGGCGGCAAGAGCTTCACCCGCGCCGACGTCGCAAAAGCCATCTCGGACCGCTACAACGCTATCTATGCCGAAGAGCGTGAGACGTCGGGCGTCGCCGAGAGGTACATCCCGGGCATGCTTAACCGCGCGCCGACCTTCGGGAAGTACCACATATGGGGGCACACGCTCGGCGACCTCCTCCTGCACACCATCCGGTACGACGCAGGCCACGACGTCTACGACCTTGGCATCGATTCCTAGACGGAAAACAGTCGTGGAGCCGATGACGCACACATTTTCACCCTCAGGGGTAGCCGCGCTCGCCGCCGCGGCTACCGCGGCTACCGCGGCTACCGCGGCTACTGCGGCCGCGGGGGGAGGCAGACGTAGGAGCCGGCGAAGGTCTTGCTGGTGTTGCCGCAGTGGTCCGCGACGCCGAGGAGGGCCGTCAAGTTCTGCCCGCCCGGAATGGTATAGGACCCGCTCCCGTCCATGAGGGCGCTCGCCCGGGGCGAGACGTCCAACCATCCGCACCCGCTCCAGGGGGCGCCATAGTCGGCGTTCTGGACGGCGATCGTCGAGCCGGCCGGGCAGACGATGCCGGTCGGGACGGACGAGCCGTCGGTCGTCGCCCAGAAGCTAACCGCGGTGGGCGCGGGGGGGCAGGTCGGCGGGCGCTGGCGCTTGACGATGTAGTAGATCGCCGCGATCGCGATCGCGAGGACGACGATCACCGCGAGGGTGTCTCCGGCGTCCATCTTTTCGTGCTAGTATACAGGGGACGCGAATCTGCCCGGGGTATATCAGGCGTCGCAAAGATGGTGTCCGACAGCGACCTCGCGGCGGCGATCGTCATCGCGCTGCTGATTATAGCCGTCATCGTCTGCGTCTGGCCGGGCTACGCGCGGGTCCGCGGGCGCGACCTTGCGGGCTACTGGGCGTCCCCCGACGGCGGCCTTTACGAGATCCGCGAAGCGGGTGGACGCACCTTCGTTGTGCGCTGGGCGGGCGCCCCCTCGGCGGGGCCGGCCGGCGCGCTCGCAGGCGAGGCCTCGGGCGTAAGGGGCGTCGCGATTGCCGCGCTCGGGCGGCGGGGCAGCGTCGAGCCGGGCGGCCGGCGCATCAACTGGAAGGGTGGTGTCTACTGGACGCGGCAGGGAGTCCTCGGCTAGGACAAAACGGCGGGGCAGCGCGCTTACTCAACGTCGAGCGCGACCCCGAGGCGGTGGACGCCCGCGACGACCTGGCGAAGCTGGCGCCCCATCGCGAGGAGGGTGTTCCCGAGCGCGGCCTCTTCGCCGGAGCCCGACAGGACGACGCCCTGGTGGACGCCGTGGCCCGCGTTGATATAGGCATCGGCCGCGCCGAGGAGCGTACGGTCGGTGCTCATCAGGCCGCGGTAAACAGCAAGGTAGTTAGCGTAGGTGGGTGGCGCCCCGCTAAGCCCCTTTTCGGCGCGGTCGAGCGCCTCCACCATCTGGGCCGCGCCCCGGCGCGCGCCCTGGATATCGGCCCTGCCCGCGAAGGCGGGGCGGCTGGCCTGGTCCTCGAAGCTGCGGCCGAGGACGACCATGTGCTTGAGCGATGCGTAGAGGTCTCCGACGGCTTCGCGGATGCGGGGCGTCGCGGGCGTCGCGTAGGTGAAGCGGTCGGCGCCGCCGCTGCGCTTCTTCCAGTGGCGCAGGGCGAAGAAGGCGATGATGATCATGGCGATCACGAGGATGACGCCGAGGTAGATGCTGGTCGACGGCATGGCTGCGGCGAGGTGCTTCCGTCGTCGGCGCGGCGTATACCGGGCCCGCAGAAGACCGGCCGCGAAAATGGGAGGGGGGCTCGCCGGGAAAACTGAAGGCGCCGCCGGCCCAGAATCCGCGGCCCCGTATGAGCGACGACACCAATTCGACGGACGCTAGCGCTGCCTTGTCGGGCCCCGGCCCCGCGCCGATCGCCGGCCCCCCCGAGGCGGCGGCCGAGACCCTCGAGGTAACGCCGGAGCAGGAACGAGAGGGGGCGCGCTTCTTCGAGGAGATGGCCCGCCTCGAGGAGCCAATCTACGAGCACGCCGTCTACTGGTACCCGGCGCCGGTGACGATCCCGAAGGCCACGAAGATTATCTTCGACACCCCCGAGCTCTACGGCTCGATCTGCGACTTCTGCCGCAGCATGATGAACCTCGTCGTCGCCGAGGACGACCGCGTGATCCAGACGCTCTGCGAACGCTGCCGCGTCGTCGTCGGCCGCCATGAGTCGAACCACTGCGCCGGGGGGACCGAGGACTGCGAGCTCTACCGCTACGTCGACGCCGTCGGCGCCGTCTCCCACCTCTGCCGCGGCTGCCACCGGTACGGAGAGGCGCTGCGCCGCAACCGCCGCGAGCGCGGCCGGCGCCCCGGCCGCCGGCACGATTCCCTCGTCGTCAAGTGACGGGATTTACCCGCAGACGCCAATCGCCCAGCGCGTCCGGCCCTAGCCCCTTTTTGCCGCTCGAGCGCGGGCGTCGGCGTCGGGGCTGATTTGAAGCCCGGCGCGCATTAGTATACGTCTACCGATGGAATCGCCTTCGACGCCTCCCAAGCATGTGACCGCGGCCGCCATGTACCACCTCGGCGGCGCGATGCGCCAGCTGCGGTCCTTCTCGGCCGACGGCCCCACAGTCTATGCGTTGACGGTCTTCGGCATCGGGCGCGACGCCTTCGGCGCCGCATCCCTCGCGGGGCCGGCCCTCGACGGGAACGGCACCGCCGCCGGCTGGCCCGCCGAGGCGCGCGAGGCCGCGGCTGCGATCTTCAGGCGCCCCGCCGCCAGGAGGGCCGGCACCGTCACGGTGATCGTCATCGTCCAGATAGGGCGCGTCTCGCACTGCACGTACGTCAACATTCCCGGGGAAGTCCCCCGGAGGCAGCGGAGAGCATCCTCGCAGGCGTCGTGCCGCGACGCGCTCGCGGCCGCCGCGTGTGTGTAGGGCCCTGCTCTCCTTTTGCGCGGCCGCGCACTTAGAGCCGTCGGACGCCGAGGATACCGCCTCCCGTCACAACATGGCAGACGCGTCCAAGAAGAAGGCTCCCAAGGAACGCCCGACAACGTCGGCATCCGCCGCCCCGCCCGCCGCCGCGGCCCTCGCCGATCACCCCATCCTCAGCCACGCCGTGGAGGGGTTCATCCGCAGCAACAACAACTTCGAGTCGTCGGTCGCGATCAACACCGCCATCGAAGACATCGGCAAGTGCGCCGATATCCAGTCGGTCTTCGCGGTCCCCCTCCAGCACAAGCTCTTCACGATGGACTCTGCCCTCCGCTGGGTCCTCTTCCTCAGCGTGGCACCCGGCCGCGCCGTCCAGGAGGGCGACGCCCCCTTCTCCGACGGGACCAAGTTCTCTCCGCAGGCCGCCCTCGGCCTCGTGTCCGCCGTCTACGACGTCGGCGTCCAGGAAACAGTGTGGGACCATTTCGAGCCCGAAGATGACGAATATGAGGACAGCGGCGAGGACGACGAGCAATAAGCGCGCCCCCGCGCCTCTTTTTGGACGCGCCGCGGACCCCACATTTGATCGCGCCGCCCGCCCTGATACGCCTCGACGCCGGCATGGATGCAAAGACCGACGCCCCGCACCCCCCCGCGTACACCCGCGCGGTCGGGGCGCTGGCCGACCTGCTGAGGGGCGCCAACGTCTGCGACTCGCATGGCATCAAACACGCGCTCGACGTCGCCCGCCTCACCGAGCGCGCGCTCGCGTGCTGCCCGCGCCCGCTGACCGGCGACGAACGGCTCCTGCGGATGCTCGCGGCCCTTCTCCACGACGCCGACGACCGCAAGTTCTTCCCCGCGCACGATGACTACCAGAACGCGCGCGCCGTGCTCCGCGCCGCGGGGCTCGAAGCGGGCGCCGAGGCCCGCGTCATCGAGATGATCGGCTGGGTATCCACCAGTACGAATGGCGACCGGATCCCGCCCGCCGCGGCCGAAGACCCCTCGCTCCTCTACCCGCGGTGGGCCGACCGCATCGCGGCGGTCGGCTGGACGGGCGTCTGGCGGTGCTGGAAGTACACGATAGGCGTCGAGCGACCCCTCTACACGGCCGAGACGCCCCGCGCCCTCAGCGAGGACGACCTTTGGGCGCGTATCGCGACCCCCGAGCGCTACGCCGCCTACCGCGGCAATAGCGCCAGCATGATCGACCACTACTACGACAAGCTCCTGCACATTGGCCGCTTCCCGACCGACAACCCATTCCTGGAGGCCGAGGCGCGCATGCGCAGCCGCCCGCTCGTCGACATCGCGCTGGAATTCGGCCGCACCGGGGCCCTGCCGGAAGGCCTCTATGACAAAGCCGCGTCCGAGGCGGAAAAGGAAAGCGCCTGAGGGATGACCCGGCTTACTTTTTATCCTTGAGGGCGCTCACCGGCGCCAGCTTGATGGCGCCCAATAAGCTGAGGGGGCGGCTCGCCGCGGGTGCTGCAGGCGCTGTGGTCGCCTTTGGCGCTGCGGGCTTTGCAGGCACTGCGGGCTTTGCGGGCGCTGCGGGCGCTGCGGGCTTTGCAGGCGCTGCGGGCGCTGCGCCGCGACGCGGCGGGCGGAGGTGGGGCTGAACGACGGGGGGCGCGTGCTGTTCAGACCGGTTACGCTCCGCTACCTTCTTGTTGCGCTTGGCGACATACTCGGAGCCGTGGCGCCTGGCGAGAGTCTCGCGCTTCGCGACCGGCAGGAGATCGACGAGGTCGCCGTGGGGCGGGCTGAAGAAGCGCTGCTCCGTCGCGGCAACCATGCGCCCTAGCATGTAGGCGACCTGGGCGTCGGTCGATGAGAAGCACTCGCGGTCCGGGTACTCTCCGGCATATTCGCGGAAGATCTGGACCGTGCGCGAGCAGTCGAAGCAGCGACAGAGACCGGAAACCATGCCGAGGTCGAAGCCGTGGTCGAAGGAGCCCCACTCCCGGACGACGGTGTTGAGCCAGTAGTAGAAGTTCTCGTAGTCGACGGAGTCATATACGCGCTCGCCGGCGCCGGCCCAGACGAGTAGGCGACCCTCTGTGGAAGTGTTTGGGCCGAAGGGCTGGAGCAGGACATCTCCGTCGAGGTAGACGCATTTCGAGCTGGTCTTTCCGTCGGTGTACGGGAAGCGGAGCTTGAAGAGCGCTGCGCCGAAGCCAGCGAGCTTCCACCAGGTGCGCTGCATTTCCATGTTCTTCTGGACCTCCAGCTCAAACTCCTCCTGGTTGTGGTCGCCGCTGCGGATGTCGCTGAAGAAGATCGTCTTTGGCGCGCGACCCTTCCACGCGAGGGCGAGCTCGTCGGTGAATAGGCCGGGCGTAATGTGGATCCGCCCTTCGATCCCGGGGAACGCCTTGTAGCGGCGGTGGACGCGGAAGGGGGCGGGGTCGACGAGGTGGAACTCGAGGGCCGGGAACGCCTCGGCGAGGAATGCGATGTGTTCGCCGGGGGCTGCGCCCGCGTACAGGACGTACTTCAGGTCTGGGATACGGCGGAGGGCGCGCACGAGGGCCTCGAGCTCGACCCCGCACAGCTTCGTCTGGCCGCGGTGCGCCGCCGTGCGGAAGTTGTGGAGCGCCGGAGCGAGCCTGAGCGCCTCCGGCGAGAGATGGTCGTAGGGGCCGTACGCGCGGCGTCGGTAGGTGACGGGGGGCGGCGGCGCGTCGCGCGGGTAGAAGCGGGGCAGGAGCTCCATTGGCAGGATGGTCGATCCGTACTGCGTTGCCCCCCGGATCTCGGCCTCGGTAAGGAGGCAGCCGTGGAAGGGCCTGAGGGAGGCCTCTTCGACAAAGCGCCTCTCTTGCTTCCGGAGGAAGACGACGGGCCCGGCGTCGAGCTCGTCATTGGTGTAGGTTTCCGCGGGGCGGTCGCCGTCGCCGGCACCCTCTTTCCCGCGGGCGGGAGCCGCGGCGCCGATGAGCGCGTCGAGCTCATCTTCGGTGTAGGTTTCCGCGGGCTGGTCGGCGCCGATGAGCGCGTCGAGCTCATCTTCGGTGTAGGTTTCCGCGGGCTGGTCGGCGCCGATGAGCGCGTCGAGCTCGTCTTCGGTGTAGGTTTCCGCCGGGCGGTCAGCGTCGCGCTCCTCCATTACAGATGGGATATGGCGTTTTGCGGCCGTCCCAAGGATGCTAGGCGACGGCAGAGTTCAAAAATAGGAGCGTGCTTCCGCCGGCCCTAGCTGCCAATTTCGGGCGCGCGCACGAAGAGCGCATCCAGGTAGTCCCGCCCCGGCAGCGTGCCGGATGCGCAAGTTACGAGGTTCCTGCCGTTTACCGGCATCCACACGAATGGGCCCTGGGGCGTCTCGACAAGCCAGGCCCCGTCGAGCTCGTCGTGGGGGCGGACGGTGACCTGCGTGCCGGGGCCGGCCGCCGCTCGCGGGGCGCCGGGTATCCAGTCCCACAGGTCGAGGCGGTGGCGCTCGCGGGCCCACACCTCGGCCTCGCCCTCGGCGGCGAACAGCTCTGATATCAGCGCGTTACCGCCGGGGCGGGGTTGCGAGGGGGTCCAGGAGACTCTGTCCCGGCGCGTCGCCCCGTTGTGGATCGTAATGTCGAACAGGGCCTCGCCGTCGACGACGGCGACAACGGTCCACGAGCATTGGGCGCCGCCGTCCGCGAGGTAGCAATCGGAGTCGCCGCGGGCGAAGTGGTCACGCCCGCCGGGCCGCGCCAGGACGCGGGCCTGGACTAGACGGTCGTAGCGTTGCAGGAAATCGCCCACCTTAATGTGCCCGGCGTCGATGTGGCGCTTGACGCGGGCTGCATCGAAGGGTAGCGCCTGCAGGCGCTGCGAGAGTCCTTGAAGGATCGCAGGGGGAATACATCTAACAAGGGCCCTCTTTTCTTCAGTTTTGGCGCTAGCGCTCTTGGACCTTCCCGGGTCTGCCTGCCCCGAAAAGCAGACCGCTGGTGCCCGGGGCTCACTGGGACTTCGCGGCGGGAGCGCTGTCGCCGACGGCGGGGAGCGAGGCCTCGGGGGGCGAGGCCGCAGGGAGCGAGGCCGCGGGGGGCGAGGTCTCGGGGAGCGAGGCGGGCGGGCCGCCGACGACGGCTGGGGATTCAACCACGACGTTATCGGGCCGGTCTGACCTGGGGACGCAGCAGGCCCCGGGAGGGGGCGCGGCCGCAGGGATACCGGACGCGGCCACGTTAGGTTTGTTCTCGGAGACAGCGGCCGCGTTGGTGCCGCCGACACCAATCTTCCCGAGACCGGGCTCGTGCTGCTTATAGGCAACCGTTATGTCGAATCGTCCGTTGATTCGGAGGCTTCCGCCGAATTCCCCGCCTGGCGCTCGCTGCTTCCTGCCACCCTTCTGGGGCTTGGCGGAAGGGGTCTGGTGGCAGGATCCGGCGCTCGGAGGGATCTTGTTGCACTCGGGCGAGCCCACGGGCGACGCGCTCAACGCGTTCATCGCGTTCGTGAGGAATGGGGCGCCGAGGAGGCCGTTGCCAAAGGGGCCCCCGTCGGACCCGAGAAGGCCGCTGCTGCCGTCGTCGACAAATAGCAGGACCCCGGCGGGTGAGCCGTCCGGCTCGCGGGAGCAGGCCCCAGACATGTGGAGCTCGATGGGGAGTCCGGGGCCGGGCCAGGTGACGGTCATGCCGGTCGAGGAGCGAATCACGTCGAGGACGTAATCTTGGTAGCGCTCCCAGCTGGCGATCTCGAACGTTGCACCGGCGGGGGGCTGGATCTGGTAGGGGTCGAAGACATAGTGGGGGGTGGTACCATCGCTGAGGCCGAGAGTACCCTCCTTGACACGATTCCGGAACTGCTGGAGGATATACTGGGCCGCGCCGGAGGTGCCCCATACAGAGTCGCTCACCCGTTTGAGGTGTGTGGCCTTGAGCTTGTCGTGGAGGGTTTCCATGCGGGCTTAGTCTGGGGGGCGCGGATGTGTACCGCCTCTCCTCTCCAATTGCGGCGGGCGGGCCGCCGCGCAAAACCCGCGAGGCGGGGCCACCCTGCTGGGTGTGTTGCCGAGAAGCGCCCCGGCCGGCGCTACCCGAAGTAAGCCGACGGATGGATGGTCCGGGGCTTCTTCATGCGCGAGTAGGCGGCCGCGTCGGGGCGGACGTATTCTCTGTGGGGGAGGTCGCGCCAGAAGGCGTACTCGACGACATGGAAGGGCTGAACAGTGGCGCGGAAGCTGCCGAAGTCGCGCAGGCGGTCGGCGGTAAGAACGGCGCACCGGTAGCGGTGGGCGAGCACCCCCATATAGAAGTCGTCCCTGCCTCGCGCGCTGTGCTCTGCCGAGGCCTTCGCCCCCGCCGGCGGGTCGGGATACCGTTCTGCGGCCGAGACATAGACGCCGTTCCGCGAGGCGGCGTCCTTGTAGACGGCGCGGGCCGCGTCGTCGTTGAACTGTGACTCGCGGTCCTTCAGGACGTACATCACCCGCCCGGGGTGGCGCAGCTTCAGGGCGGGGGCGGTCGCGTCGATCGTCTCGGCGATGAGCGCGGGGCTGAGGACCGCCCCGCGCCCCCGCAGGTGCCAATGAGTGAGATTCAGCGTGTCGACGACGATGTGGGGGGACTGCGCGGGGTCAGGCGCGCGGCGCCGGGCGGGGCCCTGCACGCGGGCCAGGGCGCCCCCGAGCGCCGCCGCAGGGGCCGGCGCCCGCGCGCCGAGGCACCACGCCGCGAGGAGGAGACAGACGATGACGAGGACGACAAGCGCGAGGGCGAGCTTCATCGCGGCCTTTTATGGTTCCGGTGTATAATCCCCCCACTGACGCGACATGGACGCTCCCCAGCTGCAAGCCGCGCCCCTCGCCGCCGGCCAGGGGGCCAAGGCCCCGGCCAAGAAGAGGGCCCTCCTCATCGGGATCAACTACACTGGACAGCCCGCCGAGCTCGCGGGCTGCGTCAACGACATCGTCGACATGCGCGCCGTGTGCGCCGCCCTCAAGTACGACGAGGTCTGCGTCCTCTACGACGGGCGGTGGGCCGGCGTCTTCAATCCCGCCGACAACCGCCTCGGCGACACAAAGCCCACCCGGGCGAACATGACGGCCGCGTTTCGCTGGCTCGTCGCCGGCGCCTCGAAGGGCGACCGTCTCCTCTTCCACTACTCGGGCCACGGCGGCCAGCTCCGCGCCCTCGTCCCCGGCACGGAGGCCGACGCCTCCGACGAGACGCTCGTCCCGATCGACTATGAGGCGTCCGGCATGATACGCGACGACGAGCTCCGCGCGCTCCTCGTGGAGCCTCTCCGCGGCACCGGCGCCGTCCTCCGCGCCGTCCTGGACTGCTGCCACAGCGGCACCGGCATGGACCTCAAGTACAACCTGAGCCTGACCGGCACCTCCTCCGTCTGGGACGGAACCCTCCGCAGCGGCGGCGCCGAGGATGCCGCCCGCCCTGACGGCCTCCAGGCGGTCGTCGCCCGCCTAACGGCTGATGCCGTCCGCCTTGAGCTTACCCGCTGGTTCGGGGGGGCCGCCGTCGCGAAGAGCTTCGGCGATGCCGCCGCCCCCCTCGAGTTCACCGAGTGGACGGACGACGGCGTCGAGACCAGGCTCCCGGCCGCCGCCGTCGAGGGCCGCCTGATCGGCGCGCTGCCCTCTACGGCGCCCGATGTCCTCGTCGTGTCCGGCTGCGCCGACCGCCAGACGAGCGCCGACGCCTCCTTCGACGACCGCGCCAACGGCGCGCTCACGTACTACCTCCTCGCCGTCCTCCGCCCGGCGATCGCCAGCAGGGCCTGGCCCACCGCGACCAACTTCCTCCGCGATCTCCGCCGCCGCCTCCGCGCCGGGGGGTACGACCAGATCCCGCAGGTTTCTAGCGAGGTCCGGGTCGGCCCGTCGACGAAGTTCGACCTCGCGTAGGCCGCGGACGCGGACGCCCTTTTGCGCCCCAGTATATCGCCATGGCCGAGCACAGCGGACGCAGCGAGCGCCACGACCGCGCCCTCCTCGGGGGCGTCAGCCGCCGGCAGATGGAGGAGTACGTCTCCGCGAGGCTCGAGGCTCTCGGCCTGGGCGGCGGCAGCACCGTTGCCGCCGGTGCCAGCGCCACCGCCGGTGCCGCCCCGCGCCCCGCCCCCTCCGGGCTCCAGGAGGCCTACGACGAGCTGTACCAGAAACACGAGGCGCTGCTCGCGGAGCGCGCGCGGGACGCCGCGTCCGTGTCTAGCCTCGTATCCGACGAAGCAGTCGACGCTTTCGTCGAGAAGCTGCTCGCTGACCCCGGCGTGAACATGCGGTTCGTACCCGACTCTCTCGAGGGGACCGTCTACCGCAACGTCCTGAAAATGGTCCTCCACTCATTCGCCCACGCCAGCGACGCCGCCGGCATCGAGCTGCTCGGCCACCGCATCCGCATCGTCATCCAGCCCGCCGCGCTCTAGTAACGGCGCGGTCCGTGTTTTGCGCCGCCCGGCACCGCAAAAGAATGGCGCCCGCTCAGTTGTACTGCATCCATCGGTTGGAGTCCCCGGCGAACACGAGGTGGATGGCGAGGCCCGGCGGGTCGACGTTGATCTCCGGGACCGGGACGCCCACCAGGTTGACGATATTCTTCCCGTTGCCGTCGATCTTGTGGGCGGGGATGGGGGGGATGCCGACCAGCTTGAAGTAGTACTCCTGGTCGGAAACTGGGTTAGCCGGGAGGTTCACCGTTATGCCATCGAAGCCTACCCGGCCCGTCAGCACGAAGAAGTGGTCGTCGAGCCCCGCGTTTACAGTGACGCCGTTTGTGAGAGTCCGGATCCTCATCTGGCGGCCGCCGCTGGTAGTGAGCCTCTGCGCAAACGCCGTCAAGTCCTGGTTCACGTCTTGGTTCCGCCCGCTGATCACCGAAGAGTCAGAGCTTCTCATGATGTTGTCCCTGCCGCAGAGCACCGACGAGTTGGGCCCCAAGATTAAGTTGCGCTGGCCGCCGACCGCGGAGGAGTGGGCGCCCGCGGTCGTTATGACGTTGGCGAAGCCGCCGAGCACGGAAGAGTGGGTTCCGTTTGTTTCGTTGGCCTCGCCTCCGCCGATGGAGGCGTACGTCGCGTCCACCGTGTTGTTCAAGCCGCCCAGGACAGAGCTCCACCCAGACCTCGACTTCACCGTGTTGGACTGGCCTCCCAAGATCGAAGAGTACACGCTGCTATCTTCTAGGATGTGTCCTCTGCCGCCGCCGATGAATGCATACTCGCTTTGCGCGCGGATCACGTGATCCCGCCCGCCGCCGATGAATGACTGGGGCGAGTTTTGGATCAGATTGAGGGTGCCGCCGACGATTGAGGACTCCGGCGAGAGCTGGAGGATATTCCGGGCCCCGATGCCGATGAATGAGTACCGCGAGTCGCTGGATGAGTTCAGGAGCCCTCCGCCGATGAAAGATTCCCGCGAGTTATTCATGGTGTTGTTGGTCCCTCCGCCCTGTGTCGAGTAGAGCGAGTTGTTAATGGCGTTCGAGAAGCCGCCGCCGATGAAAGCGCCTTCTGACGACGATGAGATCAAGTGATTCTCTCCGCCGCCGATGAAGCTTCGCGGGGAGAAGGTGATTCTGTTCACGCTTCCGCCGGCGACGCACGACAGCTGGGACTGGGAGATTTGGTTCTGCGATCCGGCCCCGATATACGAGAAGGTGGAGTCTTGGTTGATAAAGTTGGCCTCTCCGCCGCCGATCGCCGATCTGAAGCTCATCAGGTCGATCACGTTCGTGCGCCCGCCTCCGATGAAAGACTCCTGCGAGCCGATCACCGAGTTACCGACGCCGCCTCCGATGGAAGACGCCACCGAGGAGGCGTCGATGAACGAGCTGGACCCCCCGGATATCGCCGTCTGGGGTCCAACCGCGACAGTGCCTGTCCCGAAGGCCACGCTCTGCGCGCCCCGGAACGCGTCGTCCCACTCCCCGAACACGGCCGTCCCAGCCCTGAAGGCGCCCTTCTCCACGTCGAACATCAGGCGGGTGCCAATCCCCTCGGTGCTCTGGGCCGTAAGGGGGGCGACGAAGTGGCTCCGCGCCGCGCCGGGGTAGAGCGGGTCGGGGCAGAGCGTGAGGTTTGGCGGGGTCGCGTCGGCGACGTAGTGCCAAATGTGGGCGCCGGGGCCTTCCGCGGTGACGCCCGTATACCGGTAGAAGCGGAGGGTGAACGTCCCGCTGTAGCCGGCGGGGACGCCGTAGGGAAACTCGATGTACCGGTTCAGCCCGTCGAGGACCCACGTGTGCCTGTCGTAGGGGATGACGCCGCCCACCGAGGCCGTCAAAGTGGGCTGGTAGGCGCCCGGGAGGAGGTTCTTGTTGCCGTAGGTCGCGGGGATGACGCGCGAGAGCTGGCCGGGGGTTCCGGGCTGGGGGGGCGGAAGCGGGACCGGCTGGACCGCGGCCTCCTCGAACTTGAGCGTAGACCCGGCGACCGGCTGGAGCTGCATCTGGATCAGCTGAACGACTCCGATCGCGGGCCCGTTCACCACCAGGGCGGGGTCGGGCGTCAGCGGTATCTGCTCGTACTGCATCCAGACTTCCTCCCCGGCGTCGACGGGAAACCGATGGAGACCATCCGCCGCGGTCGCGCGGTAGACGTGCTCGCGCGCCCGGGATACGTTCTCAATGTAGATCGGCTCCTCGACCGCTGGGTTGTCCGCGTTGGTTGATGCCATGGCCGCGGGCGCAGAGCTTGAGTATAGAGCGTACGCAAAAGTGGCCCGCGGCAATAATCGCGGCGCGGGGTCGGCATCCCTGCCGCCCGGAGACGTTCTTGCTGCGTAGGCTTACGCGGGGAGGCCCACCACGAACAGGTTTCCTTCCCGGGCGGTCGTGTACCCCTTGGCGCTGAGGGCGCTCTCCCATTCGACCAGCTTGGCCTCCTCCACCATGCCGATGGCGGGGACCTTGATGGAATCGCGGCAGGCGACGCCCCGGTCGCTGGAATCGCAGGACGCCCAGTGGGTGATGACCTTCCAGAAGTGTGCGGCGATGGCCTCCTTCCTGGCCGCTTCGGCCGCGGGCTGGGCGGCGGCCTCAGCTGCCTGCGCGGCGGCGAGTGTTGCTTTCCTGGCAGTGGCTTCGGGCAGCTGGCTCATCGATATCGTTACAGTCTCGAGGGTATGTAGGCCGCGTAAATCCCGGCCGCGCCCGAAACTAATGCGGCCCCGCCCAAAATGGGGCGGCCTGGCGCCTCCTACTTCACACCGACTTTTGCCTCCAGCGCGGCGATGCGGGCGGCCTGCTCCTCGAGGGCCTTGGCCTGCTGTCGCACGATCTCCGCCAGGCCCTTCAAGGCCGACAGGGTGACGCCGTCCAGGTCGATTGTGTCGATTGTCAGGGGGTCTTTCCCTGACGGGAACCTCTTGTGCCAGTCCTGCGCCAGAGGGCCCCGGTAGATCATCTCGGCCGGTGAGTCCTTATAGTTGTACTGGTAGATAGGCAGGCTCTCGATGGCGGCGAGCATGGCTGCGTTGTCGAGCTCGACGAAGTTCTCCTTCCGATTCCGGTCGGAGACGGCCGCCCAGGCGCTGGCGCCGGGCACTAGCGTCACGCCCGCCGTGCGAGCGGTGTTGCTGTAGAAGATCGCGCCGCCGTTGCATCCTGCGACGAACTGGTCGGGGAGGGTCGAGACGGTGGCGGCCGTCGAGTCGGACCAGACGAACGAGCCGGGCTGCGTGGCTTGGGCGCCGGACCCGGCGGCGAAGCTGCGCAGGGCCGCGATGTTGTCGGCGCCGCCGGGAATGCACCCATACTGAGCCGTGATTCGGTTGTTCTGGCCGCCGCCGATCGCCGAGTAGTCAGCCGGGGCGCCCGGCGCCCCCGTGTCGATGCGGTTGTTGAGGCCGCCGGCGATGGTCGCGTAGCTGCCGGTGATGGCCGCGTTGTTGGATCCGCCGCCGATGAAAGACCACCGCGAGAGCTGGTTCAGCAGGTTTCCCGAACCACCCCCGATAAACGAGGAACTGCTGACGTTGTTGATCTGGTTCGAGGCGCCGCCGACAATGACGGACGACGCGGATGACTGCACTCGGTTCAGATTTCCGCCGGCGATGACGCTGTTGTTGGAGCTGTTGACCACGTTTTCCCTTCCGCCGCCGATCACCGATTCGTTGGCGGTGTTCATGTCATTTTCGATGCCGCCGCCGATGAATGACCTGGACGACCTTATCAGCGAGTTTGTGTCTCCCCCACAGATGACACAGCGCTGGTTGTCGCCGATGTAGTTGAGGCGCCCGCCGCCGATCACCGAATGGTCGCCGAACGGGTTGATCTCGTTCGAGGCGCCACCTCCGATCGTCGCGTATGGGGAGCGCGCGATGCTGTTCGAGGACCCTCCGCCCACCGCGCTCAAGACCGACCTTGCGATAACGTTGTAGTCGCCCCCGCCGACCGCCGAGCGGTTCGAGTCGGCGTCGATGCGGTGGCCCGCGCCGCCGCCGATGAACGACCCGGGCGCGAGCGCCTCGTGGTGGTCGGAGAAGCTGTCGGGGCCGCCGCCTCCGACAATCGCTGAGTAGGCGCCGGCCGCCCTGTGGCCGACAAGCGGGGACACGCTCGTGGAGTCGAAGCCGCCGCCGACGACGAGTGCGTAGGCGCCGGAAGCGACGTGGCCGGCGTCGGCAGGGTTGAGGCTGGTGGTGTAGCCGCCGCCGCCAATGAAGCTACCGGTGCCGCTCGCCGTGTGGCCGCCGGCGCCTCCGGCCGCCGCGCCGCCCCCGACGACGACGGCGAACCCCCCGCTCGCGGCGTGGCCCTTGCCCCCGACGACAGTGCCGTAGTCGGCGGGGGCCTGGTTCGAGGTGCCCGCGACAACGGCGGACTGTTGGCCGGAGGCCGCGTTGGCGGAGCCGCCCCCGACGAAGCAGAGGTCGTTGCTGGCCACATTGTTGCCGCCGCCGCAGACGACAGCGCCTTCCCCGCTCGCGACATTGTGGCGGCCGCCGCCCACGAAGGAGAGGTCGCCCGAGGCCAGGTTATTCCCGCCGCCCACCACCGCGGACCGCGAAGCGGTGGCTCCGTTGTTGGTGCCGCCGACGACTACCGACAGAGCGCCGCCCGTCGTGTTCGACAGGCCACCGCCGATGAACGAGACGATGCCGGTGGCCTGGTTGTTAAAGGGGCCTCCGAGAACATCCCCGCCGCCGCAGATGACAGAGCCCTCCCCGCTCGCGGCATTATAGCGGCCGCCGCCCACGAAGGAGATACCGCCCGAGGCCAGGTTGTTCCCGCCGCCCACCACCGCGGACTGCGGAGCGATGGCTCCGTTGCCGGTGCCTCCGACGACTACCGACAGAGAGCCGCCCACCTGGATGTAGTTGCTGCCGCCGCCTCCGATGAAGCCGCCCTGATTTTCGATCAGGTTGCCGGCGCCCCCGGCGATCGTCGAATCGGCGCCGGCCGCGGAGATGCGGTGGCCCGACCCGCCGCCGACGAACGCCCCGGTCGCGCCGGCAGAGATCACGTGGCCGAAGCCGCCGACGATCGCGCTGCCGGCTCCCAGGGCTTGGTGGGACGTGAAGCTAGGATCGACGCCGCCCCCGCCGATGAAGCTGAAGTCGCCGCCCGCCACATGGCCGGTGCGGGCCAGCGCCGCGTTGTCGTACTCGAGCCCGCCGCCGACGACGACGGCGCCCTTTCCGCTGGCGACGTGCCCCGAGACCGAAATCGGGAGAGGGGGGCCGGAGACGGGCGTTTCGACGTAGCCGCCGCCCACGTAGGCGCCTTTCCCTGACGCCAGGTGACCCCGCAGCACGCCCGAGGCGGCGCCCGCGACGGAACCGCCGACCACGACGGACGCCCCGCCCGCTGCGGTGTGAGCGACCAGGGGGCCGCTTGCGGCGCCGCCGACAGAACCGCCGCCGATGAAGCTCCCGGCGCCGGAAGCAACGTGGCCCGCGACGCTGGTAGGCCCGGCGCCGGTCACCGCGGCCAACAGATAGTACCCGCCGCCGACGAAGCTGCCCTCGCCCGAGGCCGTGTGGCCCGATTGCGGGACAGGGCCGGTAACGTTGTTGCCGCCGCCCGCTACAACCGAGGCCCGCCCCGACGCGATGTGGCCGCGGTCTGTCGCGGTCCCGGCGCCGGCGGCGTAGGTGCCGCCGCCGACGAAGCTGCCGGCGCCCGACGCGGTATGTCCTGCTGCGCCAGGGGCCGCCGTGTCCGGCGCGCCGCCGCCGACAATGGCCGCGAGGGCGCTGGCGGTGTTGAGCCTGCCGCCGACAACGACGCTGCAGTTGGCGAGGGTCGTGTTCCCGCTGCCGGCTCCAATGAAGTCGCCGACCGAGTTCGTTGTGTTGTTGCTGCCGGCCACGATGGCACTGGATCCGGCGCCGGCCGCGGCCGTGTTGTTGTTGCCCGCGCCGATGAACACCTCGTCCGCATTAACCGCATTGGTGTTGCCGCCGGTGATGACGGCGTCCCGGAAGGATGGCGCGACCCTGTTGGAAGAGCCCGCTCCGATGAAGCAGGCGGTGGTGTTGTCGCCGATCGTGTTGAACTCGCCGGCCACGATGCCGTTACTGGCGGCGTTGCTGGCGATGGCGCCGAGGTCCGCGTCGATGACGTTTTGGCCGCCGGCTCCAATGAAGTTCCCGAAGGAGCCGCCCGACGAAACGATGCGGTTACCGAACCCGCCGACGATCGCCGCCCCATCGCTCTGGATCTGGTTCGAAGAGCCCGCCCCGATGAAGCTGAGGTTCATTTCGTCCGCGCCCGCCTTCTGGCGGATCTGGTTCGACTGGCCGGCGCCGATCATGCTGTAGCGGACGGTCGTGACCAGGTTGGAGCGTCCGGCGCCGACAATGTTCCAGCCCTTGGCGGCGACGTTGGAGTTGTCGATTATGTTCTCCTGGCCGCCGGCGATGACGTTGTGGCTGTTCTGGGCCGCGCCGGCCGTCGGGTTGATCTGGTTGTCCTGGCCGCCGACGATCGAGCTGTGGTCGGCGAGCATCACGATGCGGTTCTGGAGCCCGCCCCCGATGAAGCTCTCGAGCCCCCCCTCGCCTATCCGGTTAGTGTTGCCACCGGCGACGGTCGCCCGGGCCGCGGCGTCGATAGTGTTCGACAGCCCGCCGCCAATAAAGGAAGCTGCCCCGAAGGCGATGTCGTTGAGCTGGCCGCCGACGATCGCGGCGGCGGTGGAAGCGCCGACAATCGAGTTGAAGAGGCCACCTAGAATGGAGGCCCGAGCGCTGTTCAAGACAGAGTTCTGGGACCCGCCGCCGATGACCGACTCACCGCTGAGGACGGACGCGCCGTTGGCGGTGCCGCCGCCGATGAACGACCCGAACGACGCGCTGTCGATGGTGTTGTTCAAGCCGCCGCATATGGACGACTGCGGGGCCGCGGCCGTGTTCTGGGACCCGCCTAAGACGGCGGACTGAGTCCCCGACGCGGCGGTGTTGGAGCCGAAGGCTGCGGACTGGTCTCCCGACGCAACGGCGTTGGCGCCGAAAGCCGCGGACTGGGCCCCCGACGCCACGGTGTTGAGACCGAAGGCCGCGCTGTAGTCGCCGCGGCTCGCGGCGTTCCACTGCGCGCCCGTGGTCGCGCCCGCGCGGAAGGCTGCCTTGCTGACATCGAAGATCATCCGAGCGCCGGGCCCCTCCGTCGAGGCCCCTGCGATAGGGCTCTTGAAGAGGAAATCGGCTGAGGCCGGGGCTCCGGGGAATATCGGGTCGGGGCGCAGGGATGTGCCCGTGGAGTCGGCGAAGTACTCCCAGACGTGGTCGCCCGGGCCGCCAGTTGTGCCACCACCAGTCAGGCCGGTGTAGCGGTAGAACGTCAGAACCGGGTTGGTGAGCCCCGGGGGCGAGCCGTAGGGGAACTCGACGTAGTGGTTCAGGCCGTCGACGACCCACGTGTGGCCGTCGTAAGCCGGCGCTCCGCTCAGCGTCGGCTGGTAGGCGCCCGGGACGAGGTCCTGGGTGCCGAAGGTCGCGGGAATCACCCGCGAGAGTGGGCTGGATATGCCCGGGGGGCCGGGCGGCGGGGGCGCCGGGCCGACCCAGGCGGAGAACTCCCACTTCAGGGTCGAGCCCGCAACCGGCTGCAGCTGCATTTGGACCAGCTCGACGAGGCCCGCGCCTGGGCCCGCGTTCGGGACGAGGACGGGGGGCGTCAGGGGGATCTGCTGGTACTGGTTCCACACCTCCTCGGTTGCATGGACCGGAAATCGATGAAGGCCATCGGCCGCGGTGGCGCGGTAGACGTGCTCGCGCGTGCGGGAGACGTTCTCAATGTAGATGGGCCCTTCGACAGCCACGTTGTCCACATTGGTCGTAGCCATGGCTATTGTCGGCCCGCGGGAACGCTATACCCCCGCGATAAAAGACGCCATCTTATTTTGAAGCCGGCGCGCGGCGTTGTATTCGCCAAGGCCCGCCGCAGCTCTTCGGCCGAGCCACTAGATGAATTACGCCCGTTACCTCACCGGGACCTCCCTCAGGTTGCACGCCGGCCGCCGGAACGGCTGGCAGCCGGAGGCACCAAAGCACCTCCGGGAGCCCCGCCAGCCGAAGCCCAGAAGGCCGCCGTCCGACGCGACGCCGCCCCCGAAGAGTAAGTCTCCCCCCGGCGCGGCCTGGGAAAAAGGCCACGACGACGACCGCCACTTCGAGGGCGGGGGCTTCTATACCGGGTGCTAGGCCCTGGAGGCGCTGTCCTCCGCCCGTGTCGCAACGGGGGGGAGGGCATCTTCTGCGGGGAGGGCGTCTTCCGCGGCGGCAACCCCCTCCGCCCGTGTCACAACGGGGGGGAGGGCGCCATCCGCGGCGGCGCTGCTACCCAATCTGTCCCGCTTTTTCCTGGAGGCGCGTATCACCGCGGGCGACGCGGATGGTGTGGGCGACGCGGATAGTGCGGGCGGCTCTGGCCCGCCCAAGTCGTCGTCGACGCTGCCCGCGGTGCTGGGGGCGGGTTCGAGGTCGGCTGCCATCAGGAGCCGGTCGAGGATCCCGTTCCTCTCGATGCTCTCGCGGTTCGCGTAGGCGGCGTAGCGCAGCAGGACGATGCATACCGTGCTGCAGGACCCCGCGGCGAACGATAGGTACTTATAGTCGAAGAAGCCGGCCGCGTAAGCGAGGGCCGTCCCCGCATACATCAGGAACTGTGCGATGCCCTCGGCCCAGTTCGCGATCTTGCGCCAGCGCCGCCGCCAGGTGATGACATCCTCGACCTCCGCCCGATAGTCGGGCGCGACGATTTCGGTGAACACGGAAGCCGCGAGATCTGCGTACGTCGGCGTTTTCTCCTCCATGGTATACACCGCAGCGAAACTATGCCTGTTCGACGCGGCCGTGACCGAAATGGGCCCTTCTATAGATATGGCCTAACGGCGAAGCGCTATTACTATACAAGCGGCAACGCGGCTTCGCGGGAACGCGCCAAGGCGCGCGCGGCTCTTCAGGGGCGCGCAATCGAGGCCCGGCGCCGCCGATAGCCGGCGGCCCGGAGGGTCTTCGCCCCGCTTTTCCTACCAAAACTGAACAAGCGCCGGGCGTGGCATAGCGCACGTACGAATTGTCAATCGTCGATGGAGAATCTCATCGACGGCCTGAAAGCCACCACCACGCCGGCCGCCGCGCCGGCCGCCGCGCCGGCCTCCGCGCCGAGCATCAGCAGCTATCCCAGCAGCATTGAGGTGATGCTGGGCGAGAGGGTCTACACCGCCGAGGACTACCCGGCCCTCCTCGAGAGGTACGGCAAGTACGTCGTCATCCTAGGCCGATTCGACGACGGCATCGTCGGCCTCATCGCCATGACGGCCATCGTCAAGCTCGGCGTCTTCGGGCGCTGCATGAAGCCCGTGCCTGCCGCGCGGGCGCTGGCGTACATTTCCAAAGCCGACCACGTGATGTTCGCCGGCCGCGAGATGATCCTCGTCTGCTCGCCGCCCCTCTCCGGGAACCAGGTGCTGGTCGTCGCCGACATGGTGATGGCCGAGGAGTCCTACCTGAGCTCGAAGTTCATGGCCCTCGAAGCCCTCGACGCAGTCGCCGGGCTCGACGCCGGCCGCGCCACCAACATCGTCGAGGACACCATCCGCTTCCTCACCGCGGCGCGCCAAAGCTACGACGCACGCGTCGTCCAGGTCGAACCCCCCGTCGGCGAGTGGAACATCTACACGCGCGGCGGGGCCATCCCCCAGACAGACCGCCTGACGAACGCCATCAAGGGGTTCGCGTCGCATTCGACCCGCGTCTACCCCCCTCTCCCCCCCGCCGACCCGGCCGAGGCCGACGCCCTCCTCCGCATCCACGACCTCCTGGTCCGCAACGGGATGAACGACCTCGCCTCGCGCCTGATGGGGGTCGCCCTGTCGACCCCGATGTTCGCGCGCCTCTGCCACCACGAGTCCCTCTTCGACCCGAGGCGCTCGCCGCCGATCAGGGTCGCCTGGGATAACTTCGGGCAGGCGTTGCTGCGCTACCTGCTCTCCGAAGAGCTCACCCACGCCGCGCGCCGCGACACCAACCCCGAGCCCGTTACGAGGAGCTCCCCGTATGTCCTGACGCTGGACGAGATCGTCGCCATGAAGGTCCCGCACGCGCCCCTCTCTGTCGCGCACGCGTTTGCGCGCCTGAACGAGTACGTTGGCGGGTACCTCGCCGACCTCGACCTCAGCCGCACGCTCATCACAGGGTCGGCCATCGCGGCCTCGCTCATCGTCACCGACGTCGAGCGCCGCTACGAGATGGCCAGCTGGGCGGCCTACTGCGCCGAGGTGCCGGAGCCTGCACCCCCCGAGACGGGCGCGCCGGAGGCCATTTCCTCCGGCCGGGCTATCACCTGGGAGGAGTGGAAGGACGCCAGGTACGGAAGCGGCTACTCGGCTTACCTGGCCGCCCACTACCCAGCGGTGAAGACGATCCCGCGGGGCCGCGACTCCTACGAGACGGTCTGCGAAGTCGCCCGCCACTTCGGAAGCAAGCTCGAGCTCAAGACAGAAAGCGATGGGGCCGGCGGCTTCATCCTGACCCTGACGGCCACCAGTCACAACGGGGCCACGATCGCCGCCAAGCTCGACGTTAAGCCCGGCGCCGACCTCGACATGGCGATCGACGTCGCGACGAACGAGGAATTCGACGCGGTCGCGCGTGGGCACTACGAGGTGATCCGCAGGCGCCACCCCTCCGCCGTTCTGAAGAAGGTGGGCCGCGAGGACCCGGCCGACCCGCGGTACAACTGGGTGATCGTCAGCGAGGGATGCCCCGGCGCCATCAGCACGTTCCGCGCCGTCGAGATGTACCGCGCGAACTTCAACCACGTGGTCACCCACCACGTCGGGATGGTGAGCGGCGCCTACACGGCGCTGTTCAGCCGCGCGGGCGAGGGCCCTAAGTTCGTCGTCTCGGCGCGCCTTGCCTGCGCGATGGCCGACCTCGCGACCCCTAACTACTACTACTTCGCGAGCCGCAAGTGCGCCCCGCAGTACGTCGTAATGAAGTACTACGCCCGCGGCTTCGGCCTGCAGGCATTCCCGCGCGGCATCGTGGCCGCGATGGGCGTCGTCCTCAAGGACGACCCTGTCTGGAGCGGGGTCGCCCGCGACTTCGTGTTCCCCGCCGCCAAGGGCAAGGGCAACTTCAGCGCCTACTCTCTCCCGGTGGAGCTGGCTACGCGCTACGCAGTTGTCTGAGCCACGCGGCGCGTCTTTTGCCGCGCCCAATTGAAGCCGGGAGTCGTGGTCCATCTGACATGAGGGTCCTCCTCTCCACCGTCGAGTACGAAGGCCATGCCGGCGCCGCCTGCCGCGTATACTTCTACGAGGATTGCACGGTCCACTGCGCCGAAACCGTCGTCAACGCGGACAGCGCCGCCTGGTTGCGCGAGTTCGTCTTCGGTCCCGGTTCCGGCGCGGCAATCGTTCCCGCCCACGGCGACATGATCTTCCACTACTTGCACCTTGAGGGGGAAATCTTCACTGAGGTCCGCGCGTTCGCCGTCCCAGAGTTCGGCGCCGGCGACGGGTACCCCTTCGGCGAGAACCCGTACGAGGAGGATCCCTTCGGCGACCCGGCAGTGGCCGCGCCCGAGCCGGGCGGCTCCGTTCCCGTCTAGTCGAGCCGCGGCCTTCTCCGGGGCGCGCGGTGCTCCGTTTTGAATGCGCGCCCCTCGCCCCATACGAGCCCGCGCCGCCTACCCGCGATGGAAGGCGCAGAGCCCCACCCCGCCGGGGCACCCAGCAACGTGAGGGCCCCCATCCCCCCTGCAACCACCGTCCTTGCCGCAGGCGCGGCCCGCCTCTGCTTCGACCCCGACCTCGTGTACGACCGCGCGTTCGGCGCCCTTCTCGGCGCGGCGATCGGCGGCGCCCTTCTCGGCGCGGCGATCGGCGACGCCCTCGGCCTTCAGGTTGAGGGCGAAGACGCCGGCGCCGTCGCCGGCCGTCACCCGCAGGGCGTCGACCTCCCGTACGGGGGGTCCTACAAGGGATACATCGCCAACGACTGGACGGATGCGACCGACAGCGCGGTGCTCGTCATGCGCTCGCTGGCCGCCTACTTCGGGGGGAAGACCGACGAGCCGGCGCACGACTTCGCCGCGCGCCTCCGCCACTGGCAGAAGGGGGGGTTCCCCGAGCTCGGCGACACCGCCGGCCTGACGCCCGAAGGAGTCACCATACGAGCCCTTGCGCAGCCGGGGTTCGCCGCTGACCCCGCCGAGGCGGCGCGTGAGGTCAAGGGACCCAAAGCCGAGAACGGCGCCCTCGTCCGCACGATCGCCTGCGCCTTCACCGCCGCGCCCGAGGCGTGGGCGACCCTGTACTGCGAGACGACCCACGCCGACGACCGGTGCCTGGCCTCGGCGGTCATGCTGACCCTCCTGCTCAACGCGCTATCGCGCGTCCCCGGGGACGCCCCCATCGCCGCTTCGATCGCGCTCGGCCCGATCGCGGCGGGGCGGGACCTCATAGCCGACCCTGCCCGGAAGGCCGACTACATGAGGCGGCTCACCGACTCGAAGAACCTCGCGGCCCTCGCCCTCGGCGAGCGCGACAACCGGTCCTACGTCCTGAAGACACTCTCCTGCGCGATGTGGGCCCTCCGCCAGCTGACGCGCACGCCGCCGCGGGAGCGCAACGCAGCGTTCTTCGCCGCGACCCTCCGCCGCGTCGCCGCGGAGGGGGGCGACGCCAGCGCCAACTGCCAGGTGGTGGGGGCTGTCCTCGGCGCCGCGCTCGGCCACAACTGCCTCCCACAGGAGTGGCTCAATGCGCCCCCCCACCATAAATGGCTCCTCCTCGAGATCAAGACGTTCCTGGAGGCCGTGGCTCCGACCTGGGAGATTCCCTCCGACCAGTGAGATCCGCGCCTTCTTTTGCGGGCAGGCGCAAAATGATCGCCGTGGGCCGAGACCCGCGGCGCGCGCCTGCCTGTGCGTGAGCGCCCGCCGGTAGCTCAGGTACCATCGGGCGCCGGAGTTGCGCGGGCGCAGGCGTGCGCCGGCGCGCCCGCCGCCTCGGCGCCGCACTGGGGGCACCAGCTGCCGGCGGGGTCGCGCCACGGCAGCGGCGCAAGCCCGACCGAGATGTAGGGGCTCGCCGGAGTCCCGATCTTGAGGACGACGACCCAGCCGGCCGGGTCGTGCGAGGCCCAAAGCTGCGAGAGGCGCAGGGCGATCTTGTCGGCGGCGTACGGCGCACTGTGGTCGCGGTCGTCGAGCAGCACCGTGTACCCGGTGGCGTCGGCCGCGATCACAATGACCCGGCGCCCTCCGGTCAGTTGGTCCTTCAGCTTTTCCACAACCCTCCGTGTGACCTCCGTCGACTGCATGATCTGGTGCCGCGGGGCCGTCTGCTAGACGGGCGCCCCTTTCACTTTTCGCTGGCCGCGGGCCAAAAGAGCGCCGCCGGCCCGCGCTTAGTGGGGTGGGGCGAAGTGGGGGTGGCCGGCGAATTGCGGCGCCTCGCGCCCGCTGAACTGCGAGGGCGGCGCGGGGCACGTGGGCATCGCCCTCGCGACCTCTACGGACCAGGGAAGGAGAGGCTCGACGGCGCGGGCTACTTTCAGCATCGCGTCGTAACTCGCGGGGTCCTGGTAGGCCGCGGGGACACAGGCCGCGGCGCCCCCCATCTGGGCGATCATATGGGCCGCGTAACGGGGGTTCACGTCCGCGATCGCGTTCGTGCAGGCGCGGAGCTGGGGGCCGTTGAGGGCCTTGAGCGCATCTTCAGAATCCCCGTTCGCCGCGCTCAGGCTATCGAGGACGGGCATGCAGTGGGCGACCGCGTTGAGGCAGCTGCCGTTCGAGCCGCAGGCCTGCTCTAGCGCAGCGCAGGCTGCGGACGTCCCCTCTCCGTAGCTCTTGCAGTTGGGCTTCGCCTGGTAGCGGCGGCGCCAGGTGTAGTATACGATGAGGAGAACGAAGAGGAGGACGACCACCAGCAGGACCGCGGTGGTCGAGCCGCCCTCGGGGGGCCGGGCCTGGGCCGCCCGTGGGGCGGCCTGCGGCGGGAGGTAGACCGGGGGGATGGCCTGGCCCACCGGGACTGCGTACTGGGTGAGAACGGGCTCGGCCATCGGGGCGGGGTAGCGGAGTATTAGGGCGCAGCGGATTCGGGCGCGTCCGCGAAAATTGAAGCGTGCGCCCCCCTAAGCACCTGGAGAACCAGAACCACGCACGCCACGCACACCACGCACGCCACGCAGCGAACCGAGCAACAGCTTGAAATGGATCCCAAAACCCCTCTCCCCACCCCCGCCGGCCCCGCCGCCCCCGCCTCTAAGGAAACGAAGAAGCTCTGCGGCCACACCATCAATGGTGGGTGCCACTTCGGCGAGAAGTGCGCACTCTACCACCCCGTCGACGTCGAAGACGCCAAGAAGGCCTACGCAGCCATGGGCGACAAGAAGTCGCTGAACATCTGCGGGTTCTTCCCGAACTGCACGAGGCCTGGGTGCACGTTCCTCCACGTCGCGGTGCACCCCAGGGCGGCCGCGAACCCCTCTGCCCCCCGTCTCCCGCCCACTGCGCGGACCCCGGCCCGCCCGGCGATGATGGGCGCCGGCGCCCCGCGCAAAGACGCCGCAGGGCGCCGCGAGCCCCGCCGCGAGCCTCGCAAGGACGCCGCGCCCCGCGGAAAGACCCTCGCCCGCGCGAAGGACGAGCCCGAGGCAATTCGCGTCCTCCACCGCCTCCGCGGCAAGGTCAACGCCCTCGACAAGGCCCAGACGGCGTACCAGACCCTCGCGGCAGCCCTCGGCTCCGCCGAGGCCGCCGAGAAGGCCGAGCTCGCCAAGAAGATGCAGGCCGAGATCCTCGCCACTCTCCTCCAGCTCGGCGAGGGGATCGACAGCTACCTCCTCGAGCTCGGGCAGAAGGTCCCGACGGAGGCCGACGAGCCCGACGCCGAGCCCGACGCCGACTCGGCCGAGGAGGAGCTCAACCCCGACGAATCCCTCTGAGGCCTCGTCACCCACGCAACAGGGGCGAACCCCTGTTTTGTCGCCAGCGGCCATGCGGCGCCCCCCGCGGCCGCCATTTATGCGCCGCGATAGCGCCACGGACCCACCGGGCGGGCCCCGTGCGACTGCGTGCGACTGCGTGCATCCGTCCCTGGCCGATGGCGGATGCGGGGTATATCGCGGCGGGCGCGGCTCTGCGACGCCACCTTCGCAAAAAGAGCGGCTTGGCCCGCGTTGGCTCCCCTTCATTGTCCGCGCGATCGTGCCTCGGGCGGTGCGGGGATCAGGCCTTCGCACTGGGCGGCTAGGTCTGCCAGGGCTTCCCGCCACAGGCGAACAGGGACCCTTATGCGGAAGAGGCTAGTGGGATGGCCATCAGATTCCACGTAGTCGCTGTTTGCGAGCTCGACCTCCTCATCGGAGACGGGGGTTACCATTACCGGGAGACACCCCTCTACCTGCGCCGGGGTTGCGCTCCGCAGCGCCTCCCGCAGAGCATCGCAGTTCTCCGGGTCCTCCAGGCCGCTCGCGACCAAGTGCAGCGTCGCTCGCGCCCCCAAGCGCACCTCGAAGCTGAGATATGCGCGCAGCAGGGAGCCGTCGGAGGTTGTTACTCGATGGAGCTGGGTTTTTGCCACTGCGCCGCTCTCCGGGCTCAGCGGCGCCTCGTACACGATCAGCACGCTTGCATGGCCGTCGCCGGGGCCGGTCAGGGAAAGCTCATGGAGCGGCTCCCCCGGAGGGGCGAACTCGGCGCGCATCTCGCGCCCCTCGCACTGGAAGAGCGCGGCGGCGCCACTTGTGAGCGCCATCGGACATGGGCTCTCCTGGTCCAGCGCGACGTACACAAAGCGCACCCGGCGAGTCCTGTCGACATCGAGCTGGGTCGGCTCACCGGCTCGCAGAAGGTACCGGCCGCTGGTGACCTGCATATAGGGTTCTGCTGGCCGCGGTATGAAATCTGCGCCAGCCCTTCAATTCTATCCGGAAAAGACTCAGTTGGCCTTGCTGGGAGGGGGCGGCGGGAGACCCGCCCACCCGACGATAGCACCCACGGTATAGCTAGAACCGCCGACGCCGCGATACTGTGGCACGCCTAGAGGCCATACCGCTTCCAGGCCCCATAGGGGCAGTCGGCCTCGCAGCCGGCGCACATGTCAGACGCGCCGTCAGGGTCGAGGTTGTCGCAGATGGAGCACCACTCGCAGTAGCCTGGATATCCCGCGACGAGAGCGTTGGCATATACCGGGTCATGATACCATATTCGCCACCAGGGATGGCCGCCAAAGTCGGAGTACCACCAGGTAGGATACCCGAACCCTCTCCGGCGATAGCTGCGCCGGTGGCGTGCACCGCGGCCCCAACCTAACCCTTCCTTCTGGTCCTCGTCTCGCTCGTCCCAGTCGTCCCACTCGTCTCGCTCGTCTCGCTCGTCTCGCTCGTCTCGCTCGTCTCGCTCGTC